>Ga0222662_1000731_pt1 | contig 22503 bp, 23 predicted proteins | sample AntAcemetagen600_FD_179821 | JGI IMG/M metagenome (GOLD analysis project Ga0222662, IMG submission 179821) | Saline water microbial communities from Ace Lake, Antarctica - #600 | ecosystem: Environmental > Aquatic > Non-marine Saline and Alkaline > Saline | place: Antarctica: Ace Lake...
CTCCAATAACACTATCTGCTATACAAATATAAACATTATTTAATTGACCAGCAGTTGTAGATTTAATCATATCTCTAATAGCATAAGCTGCTGTAGTTGTTGTTGCGTCTGTACCTTGATATGTACCAAGTTCTTGTGTTACTGAAATTTCTCCAGAAGCATCAAAGGCTAAAATTTTATTTGCTCTATCTGTTGCACCTACAGTAAATTCTGTAGAAGTCATTGTGTTCGTTCTTGATAATTTTATTGATCTATCTGCTTGTTCTTGTTGTTCTTGTAATAAAGCTAAATTTTTATCAAATGCACTTTCAACACTATCAGCAGTAAATGGATCATTTTCTACTAAATCTAATGCTTGTGTTAATGTAGTTGATCTTCTTAAAATAACTGTTTCAGTTGCAGAAGGTATTGCACCAGCTTCAAATACAACATTACCACCAGATGCTTCTCCAGCACCTGTTACTGTATAATGAGTAGTTAAAGTTTTAACAGTTTCAGCACCTGCCGCAGATCGGATAATAACCTGCATATCTGCCGTAGTAGATATCTTAAATTGATACGCAAAGGTATCATTACTAGCATCACCAGAATAACTGTTTTTAATTATAGTTGTACTAATTGTCATTATTCTTCTACCTTATCACCTTTAGTTTTCTTTTTAAAGTTAAGATTTACTTTATTATCAGTTTTTCTAATAAAATCAATTAATCCTAACATCATCATTGCTTGTTTTTTCTTATCTGTTTCTGCCACAAACTCTTGTAATAACACATTACCACCAGTAGTTTTAGCTAATAATTCTAATAGTAAAGGATTACTTTTTAAGCTATCCCTTCTTAATTGTAAAGCTTCTAAATGTTTTGCTTCTAATTTTTCTGATTCTCCATTTATAATATAAGCTAATGCATCTTTAGCATCTATTGTAATATTAGCCATTGTCTTGTCATAGTCTTTTACATAAGAATTCATAGCTGTTTTTGCTGGATGACTTCCTATTTTAACAAATCTACCTAATACTGTACCTACTATTGGATAACCTAATATTTCTTCTAATTGAGTTTGAACACCTACTAAATCTCTTTTTTTAAATTTATAAAAACCTTGTCCAGTATATGAATTCATAAACCATTTAGCAATTTCAACATCTCTTTTCCAACCACCTGCTTTATCTAAAGTTTGATCTATAGCACTTGTTCCTCTAAAATCATCATAGGGTGTTTTACCACCCATCCATGTAACTAAATCAGCTATTAAACTAACAACAGGATTTACATTTGGTAATCCACTTGTTCCTAAAAATGCAGCCATTTCACCAGCACCATCTGGCTCTCCCATTAATTGTTTATCATCATTAAGGCTCATTATTTTATACATTGTAGAAGTTAATACTCTAGCAGATTCATCTTGTGGTATTCTAAAATATACTGATCTGCCTTCATCATCATAACCTAATGGTATAATAATATAATTATCTCTATCCCATTTATTTACTCCATAAAAAAATGCAGCAACAGGTGCACCAAATGCACCTACTTCCAATGCTTTTTGCAATACTTTTGGTAATACATTGTATGCTATAAATTTTGAACTAACAGACCAAGGGGATTCTGCGGCTCTAACAGCTGTTGATCTCCAACCTTCTTTAAAAGCATTTAGATATAGTAATAAATTATTTGTTACTTGGTTATATTTACCTTGTCTTAAAAAAGATGGATGACCATAATCTCCTTGCATTCTTAAACCCATTTCTCTAGTAGTCATTTTTATTTCACCTCTTTCTATTGCATCTTTAATATACATAGCAGATGCAATTTTAGGCATCCTAGCAATAGCTCTTGCATTATCTCCTAAAAATCCAAAGAAACCATTTACACCAAATATTTCATCATATAATTCATGGAAAGTACCTTGCATTTCTTTATAAGATTGTGTCTTTTTATCCCATTTTTTTACTTTACCTTTACCATCATTCCATCTTTTCATTAATTGTTCTAACATGAAAGTATCTTCATCAATTCCAAGCCTTGTAGCTTTTTGTCCAGCTTGTCCTCTGTAACCTTCAATAGAAGATATCAACATACTTTCATCTTCCATCATACGAGTTAATGGTGTTCCATTTTTAAAGATAGAACTGTATGCAGGTCTTACTGATTTATATAAATATTTAAGATATGAATGTTTAAATCCACCTTTTATATCTAAATAACTTGCACCTTCCAACATAACTACTGTTCTATTAGAATCTCTAACTAAATCCACAGGCCAAAATGCAGGGTTATATTCAGTAAATGCTTTTCTCATAATTTCACCACTTAAACTTAATGCTCTTGTAGATAATCCTGATGTTAATGGACTACCATCAAATAAACCTGCTGCCCATTTATTAATATAGTATGTTTGTAATTCACCATTTTTCATATAGTGAAAAGGAACCATATCTTTTGGTGGTTTTTCAAATTTATTTTTACCAATAGCTTTAGGCTTCATAATAACTCTATCAGTTTTTGAACCACCCCAATTCCACAAACCTTTTCTATTTTCTAAATCTTTTTTATTTTCTTTTACCCACTCAACTAAAGATGACATTGCTTTATGTCTTCTTGCTTCAATAATTAAAATCATATCTGTTTCTACAGTAGCTTCATAAGGATTTCTTGTCATACTAAATGTACCTTGTGACTTACCTATAAAACTTGTAGCTGATGCATTTTCACCATATTTTTCTAATCTTGTTAAGAGATGTTTAAGTACATCATATTTTACATAAGTAGAATTATCTCTTAATTGTTCAATAAATGCCCTATCATACATTCCAGATTCTGCTAATTCACCAACAACATATTGTTGTCTAATATCACTAAATTTTTTCATTAAAGGAATTAAATCTGGGTAAGCCTCTTGATATTTTCCCCATGCTTGTTCAATAGTTCTAACATCAAATTTACCTTCTAATTCTTTTTGTAACACTTCATTTAATTTAAAATATCCACCAGTAACCATTCCTTCTCTTTGTTTACTTTCAAATAAATTTCTTAATTTTAAACCAAAACCAAATTCATGTAAGTTGTAACCAAGATTAACAATTTGATTATTTACTTCTGAATTTAAAGTATCACTGTATAATTTTAATTTTGATGCTCTATATCTATATCTTTCTACATTTATATTAGCTTCTTTAGCAGATGGAGAATGCCATCTATTCCAAGAATCTCCTATTCTTCTATAGAACCAAGTCATTGAATCATAAACTTCTGCACCTAATTGGTCAAATTTATCTACTTTATATTCATTTTCTATAACTTTCATTTTTGCAACATTGGCATCTCTAGATTCTTTTATTCCTTCATTAATAAGTTTATCAATTCTAGTGGAACCTTTAGAGTTTAAATCTATTTGGATATCTTCATATAATCTTTTTATTTCTGGTTTTCTATCAATATGGTGAATCCACATATCAAATGTTCTAGGTGCATTTAATTTAACCCATTGTGGTTTTAACAACCAAGCCATCATATAATCAGCAAACAATTCTCTTGGGCTATATCTATATTTTGTATAATTTACACCATCTTTATCTGCTCTTGTTGCATCAAATGGTTTCCATTGCATAGTTAATTTTCTTAATTCAGTCATAATAAGTTCATTATTAACCAAACCTCTATCTTGTATTTCTTTTTCAAATAATGCTTTAAATAATTTATTAGCTTCTGCATTTAATTTAGGATCAACTTTTGTACCATTAATTCTATCTGTAATAGCTTTTAAATGACTTGACATTAAACCTTTCATTGCATCCTTAACTACTAATTTTTTTAAAGAATCAGATAATTTAACAAAGGCTTCATAAAATAATGGATTAATATTTTTTCTTGCATTAGCATCTTGAAATATTTGTAATATAGTTTCTGGTGTAATTTCTAATTTTTTAATTTCTGCATTAGTTTCCTTTTCTTTACTTTTTGAATACTTTTCTGATAGTTTTTTTAACTCACTTATTTCTTTTTTACTTAAAGGTTTAGCTCCATTATTTTTACCATCTATCCATTCGTTCATAAACTTTTTCATTGTAGCTAATGAACCTAAAATGTTACCTCTTTTTAAACTAGCTTGGGGTAAATAATCAATTAAATGCCCAATTTCATGTGCCAATGTCATATACAAAGCAGCAGGTGATTTCTGTAAACTTTTAGCAATAGCTATTTTAGGTGCATTCTTTCCTTTAAATTGAAAATATCCTCTTAATGTAGGAGATAGCTTTTTAAGTTCTGGTGATTTATCTATAAATACTCTTACAAGATCAACAAGATCAAACAAATCTAATCCTTTTGCGTCATTGTATATTCTTTGCCAAGGCATTTCTTTATGACCAGCATATGAATCAGACTTACTATAAGGATCAGGTGGTACTTCAAATGTATTACCATCTCTTGTACTGTTTGATCTATCATAATAAAAGCCTTCTGTTTTATCTTTAGATGAATATTCTCGCCAATAGTTTTTAGCTTGGTTTTCAATACTACCATCAAGTTTTTGGCTCATTAATAACCCAATAGGTTTATTTGTTTCTGGATGTAAAAATACTAATTGTGTTCCAAATTTACTACCTTCTGTAGCAAGTAATTTAGCTTTTTTAACTTTACCATCTTTATCAGTAAATTTGGATAATATTTCATATGCCTTTCTATTAAACTGTACAAATGTATTTCCTACTCTACCTACCAATACATCTAATCTTGACAATGATCCTTTTTTAATAGCAAACATAACATCAATTTTTTTATGTTGTTCTGTAAGACCTTTAAATAATTTGCTTTTAATTTCTTTACCTGTTTTAAATAGACCTTTGTAAGCTAACTTTTCATTTTTAAGAGTATCAAAGTATTTAGCCATTTTAGGATAAAATACTTTCTCAATTAACATATGACCATCACTAACTACTGTTTTGTCAATAGTTTCTACTTTTTCTCTATCACCTAATTCTTTTAATGTTTCTGCTGGATTAGCTTTATAAGTTGTTCCATCCTTATTGACTATAGAACCTTCTTTTTTTACTAACTCAATTATGTCTGCTTCAAACTGGCCACTTTCTTGTTTTTTTATAAAGTCATCTTTTTTAGTTTCTTTTATTTCAATCTTGTTGTTTTCGTTAATAACAATTTCTTTTTCTACTGCATCTATTTTTCTAGCTTGTGATTCTAATACTTGTACAGTTTCACCATTAGGTTTTCTAACAACTAATATAAGATCACTTCCTATAGATTCTTTAGCTACTATTTTTCCTGTATCTGCACCATGAGAAGATATATGGACATCTTCATTTAATTTATATTTAGGTGCAGGAAGTAATTTTATGTCAGCAGTTTTTTCCATTCCTTTAATTATTTTTTTATCTGCATTTAAAATAACATCAGGCACTTCACCTTTTCTTAAAGATTCTAATACTGTATGATCTGCAAGTGCAAGAGTAACCATTTGTTTAGGATGTATAGAGTATTTTCTATAAATATTTTTTAAAGCACCAACTGATCTAATACCTGCGTGTAAACCAAATATTAAAACTGTAGCATGGGCAAAATCATTTTTAGTAGGTATTTGTCCTTCTAACAAAGCACCTAAAGTTACCATAGTAGTTATTTCAGCACCTAACCTTGCAGCTGTTGTACCAGCTTTACCTGTTAAAGTTGGCCCTAATCTTGGCCCTAATACTTTAGTAACTTTACTTCCTACACCTAATGTAGCTCCACCTATAACCGCAGCTTTTGTTCCTGTTACAGTAGTTTTAACAGTAAAAAAATGTTTTAAAAATTGTTTAAAATTAGCAACTTCTCCAGATTCTATTGCTCTCATATATGAATCTGCAATAACTGCTGGAGCAGCAAATGCACCTGCACCACAAACAACTGGAGCTGCTACAGCACCTAATCCACCAGTAGCAGCAGCAGCTGCACCACTTGCTGCCAAACATCCACCAATCATCCAAGGTAAATCATTTGCATCTGTAACAACTGATTGTATCATTTCTCTACCAAATGTTTGTTCTTGACGCATAAAAGTTTTTCTATATATTTCTTGTACATCTTCTATTTTTAATTTCTCTCCTTTTGCTTCTATAAGTTCAATATAATCTTGATGAAAATTTTCTATAAAACCATTGACTGATAAATTGTAACCATTAGTAAATACACTATATGTTCCTTGACCACCCAAAGCCTTTACAATATTATCTCCAACTTTAGGTATTGCTGATAATGTTTTAGTGATAATGTTATCAGATGGTAAAAATGGTAATTGACCATTTTGGTAAATGTATTTATCTGTACCTAAAGTATCTACATATTCATTAATTCTATTATTTAATGCTTCACTAATTTCATAACCTTCATCTTGGTTTTTATCTTGTAAATGTAATTTATACAATTCTTTAACTGCTTCTTTATCTTTATCTACTAAAATTTTTTTCCATAGTTCTTTATCACCTTTTTCTAACAAATGAACTAATGCTAATGATCTTTGTTGATCGTCAGTTAATTTCATCATATCCATATGTTCATGTCCTTCTTTTATCCAATCTTCTGTTATGTAATCTTTATTATTTTTATACATTCTATTACTATAACTTGTTAAAGAAGTTTTCATTTGATCTTTTGTTAATTGAAAATATCCTGCTGCTGAACTATTTTCACTTTTAATATTTCTATTATTTGATTCTAATGATGAGAACATACTAACTACTTCGTTCCCAAATTGTACATCCCAATCATTTACATTAAAATCATTTTTTGTTTGTAGTAATACAGGCATTGTTGCTTCACCTGTTGTAGTGTTTGAGTTAAGAATTTTTACTGTAGCTTCTTTTTCTTGCTTTTTAACTAATCTTTCTTCTTCTAGTTTAAGTAATTTTTCTACTTCAATTTTTTGAAATTCATCTGGGGGTATTGTATATTTTTGTTTATCAGTATTGTAACCTACATTACCTTCAATAATATCTCTAGCTTCCATATCCTCTAACATTTTTTTTTGATCTTCATTTAGTAATGTTTCAATTACAGTTAAATCAGAATCATCTAAAAATTTTGTACTTTCTTTATCTACATTAGGTTGATTTTTATCAAACCATTCATTTACATAACCAACTTTTCCTTCATCATTATCTTTAAATAATGTTTTTGCATTTTCATACATTAATGAAATTTGATCTTGTTCAGCTTCAATTAAGTTATTGTAATTAGTGCCATCTATATTCTTATTATGATTATCATTAATTAAATTAGTATTAATAATGTTCTCGTTTTGTTTGTTAGTTTTATTTTCTAATGCAGTATTTTTACCTAATTCTTTATGTTGAGGAAAAACATCAGAAACAGATGATGACATATCTTTAGCAGTAATAGCTTTACTATTTTGTTGTTTAAGACCATATGCTTCATTAATATCAAAATCACTAAACCCAGCAGTTTTTAAATATTGTCTTTGATTATCTATCCAATCAACTACTTGTGTATCATTAAAACCTGCTTGTTTAAGCATTAATGGTGTAAATCTTGTACCCATATTATTCTTCTTTCGGTGTAATAATAAAAGAACTCATATCTAAAGAATCAGTTACAAAATTACCCGTTCCCCATTCTGGTAAATATTTATCTTTATTATTTTTAGTAACTTTTTGTACTCTTTCAATATATGAAAAAACACTTTCTCCTTCATTTTTTGTAGGTAATTGTACTGATGGTGCATCAGAACTTTTACCAGAAAAGTATTTAGTTGTATCAAATGAATAATCAAAACCACCTTTTGTAATTGCTGATACAGCTAATTGTTCATCTGCACTTAAAATTCCCATCCAATCTTTAACAACTTCTTCTTTAACTCTAGATTTATAAACTCCTATAAGATCGTTTAAAATATAATTAGGACTTTTTTCATCCATTAACATTTCTTTAATACTTATATTTTTACTTTCACCTTCTGCGACCATAGCAAACATTTGGTTCATTGCAGCATATACTTCTTTAGGCATTTTACTATCTGATAAAAGTTGAGATAACATATCAGCAGAATTTATTTGTGTACCTTTGTCAAAATTGTCTAACATTCCTTGAAGATTAAAATCATCAACATTTAATTCTTTTGCTAATACACTTACTGCATTTTTAGTTACTGCTTTTTTCCATTGATGTCTTTCTTTAGTATTTTCTTTAGCATTATTTAATAATGTAGTAGCATATTCTGGTTTTATATGACCATCAGCCATTGCATTATTAATAATAGCATACTCTCCTTTTGTATCAATAAAACCACCATTAACTAAATAAGTCAATGTTGCTTTAACTTGTAAACCAGTAGGACTTTCATGTGTAGCTGTTCCACTAGCAAGATTATTTAATGTTGTATTGTATGCTGTTTTGAATGTTCTTTTAAGTTCTGGTGATAAACTAGCATCTGCTTCTAAATCTTTAAGAAAATTCTTACTATATTCAATTCCTTTTACTGAATTAGAAGCTATAGCTATTAGTTGATTAGTAAAAGTTTCATTAGATACTAATTGTTTTGCATCTTTTCTACTATCATATATAGCTTGTTGTGTAGTTGATTTTTCTTTTGCCCAGCTTAATAAAGATTCTTTTGTATCTTTTGGCATAGTTTTACCAAAATATTCTTGTGTAGATTTAGTTGAATTTAATTCATTATAGATTGATTTATAATCAACTTCTTCTAATCCAGTCATATCATCTACATAATTTTTATCAGCTGATATTACTTTTTTCCATACTTTGTCTTGTATCATTTTTAAATGAGATTCATAATCAACTGGAATTCCTAATGCGTCAGCTCTTATAAATCTTTCTTTTTCTTGTTTAATTAGTAATTCTGTTGACATCCAAATATTAGGAGTAACAGGTTGATTATCTAAATTTGTTGTAAATTCAGCATTAGTAGAATTAAAATTCATTTGTGCTTCTGCTAATACTTTTCTTCTTCTTGTAGTTCGCATAGTTTGTGAACCATTATTAATAACTGTGTATAAATCAGATTTCCATATAGCAAAGGCATCATCATCATTTTTGTAAATTTTTTTATATTTATCTTCTAATTTTTTAACTCCAGAATTATAAACTCCATTATAACTTTCCATTGTTCCATCCGTAGAAAGTTTTGGATTATCATTAATATTTTCTAATAATAAATTAATATCACCTTGTAAATTTGCTTTATTAAGTGTATTTTTATTATCTACTCTTTGAGCTTCAATTTTATTACTATGTGCGGCAATTTTTTGACCAATAAAGTCTAATGTATTAGTTACTTTATCATAATCAATTTTATTACTTTGAACAGCACTCAACATACTGCTACCTCTATCTCCAACAGAAGGTGCTGCTATTTCACCTCTAGGTATTTTTATTGCCATTTACTTCCTCGTAAGTTATTCTATATTGTGCTGGACTAAATTCTTTTTGTTCTGTTGAATTTCCATTTTTAGTTAAAGTCCATGCTTTAAATTCTTCATCTGTTTTTGGTACTTTTTTACTATATCCTTCAAATATCATTGTATCATTATCCCATACTTTTATTTTAAACATACTTATACTGTAGTTTTACTTGTTGAATAAGCATTGGTCATTCCACTTAATAAACTAGTTTTTCTATCCCATGATTCTTTTGCTAATGCACCTGCAAGTCTTACATCCATAGTTCTTAAATCCATTTCTACACCTTTATCTATCCAAAATAAAGTATCTTCTAAATTTTCTATAACACTTTCTTGTTCCATTAAACTTGAACCTGAAAATTGTATTCCTCTTGCACCAATAGTAGCTCTTTTTTCACTTAATAATTTTGCAGCTTGTTTATTAGCCATAATAGTATCTTGTGTTTTTTTAATGTTTAAATGGTATTGATCCCATGCCGCAGCTGCTTTTATTTGTTTAGACTGTTGAAGGCTTCCCATGTAAGACATTCCTGTACTTAAAGCCATCATTCCTGCAACTATGTACATTGGATTAAAAGAAGGTATTCCTGTTTCTTTAACTCTTTCTCCAGAACCACCTAAATTTTTTAATATTTGTTCTTCATCTTTATTAATGTATGCAAGAAACTCACCTTTAGGTGCATATTGTTCTAATAATTTTTTAGCTTCTATTATTTTATTATTCATATTAATCACTTGTTACTAATGTTCCTGTTATACCTAAAACTGTCATAGGTAGTGGTTGTGTTTGTTCAATTTCTATTTGACCATCTCTATTCCATCCTAGATTACTTACTCTTTTATCTCCAGTAAATTCTGCTATGTCTTGCCCCATTGGTGTAGAAGATGATCTAAAAGGTATTTGATCTCCATTAACAGTTAAACCTACACTTTTATATAATCTTACCACAACTTCATTATATCTTTTTTTCCTTGCTTGTGCAGTACCTGCTTGTGATCCTGATTCAATTCTCATAGTTTTAATTTTAGATGTATAACCAAGGCCAATTTCAATACTTTTAAAACTTGCTGATGTAGGTAGTGTAACACTAATACTACCCCCTGTAACTGTTTGATTTGGAAATACTGCATCTCCTACTAATACTTGTACGGATTCCCCTTCAAGATGGTTTAATCCTGTTACTACTGTTAGTCCATCATTTACTAATGCAGATAATGTACAATCCATATTTAATGTTGGGTCTAGATATTCTATGTATTGTCTTTTAGTATCATTAATTCTTCTTTCGCATATTATCCAAACTTGGTTTTCAAGTGTTTCATTTATTGAAGTTATACTTTTTATTTTAGCTTTTGTTGATAAAGAGTGACTTGCACCAATACCATCTGATATTCTTTTAATTGTTCTATCTACTGCTTGTGCATAAGTATCTGCTAGTTCTAATGTATTAGCATCTCTAGCAAAAACATAATATGTTCCACCTTCTGTTAATTCTGGTATTTTAGTTCCACCACCAGCACTATAAGTTACTTCATCTCCTGTAGATAATCCATGTGCTGTTATAGTAATGTATCCATTAAAATTAGCATCATTAAGATAATCAAGAACTCCAGTTGCACCATTAAATATAAATTTATTAGAACCACCAAAAATATGTCTATGCCATGCAACAACATCTTCTTCTCTATGGTATGTCATTCCTAATAATGTTCCATCAGTTCTTGCAGCCCAATAAATAGAATCTGGCTCTTGTGCGTAATCAACATCAACAATTCCTGTATCTGTTATATGTTCAGCAAGTAATGTCATATCTGGTGCTTGATATGCATCATCTTCAAAACGATATGCAAATGATCTAACTTTTCTTTGTTGTCTTTGTACAAATAAAACTTCACTACCTATTTGAATTGGTTGTGTTGTATATCCGCCATATGTAGTTTGTTGTGCAATATTAACATTGTCGGGCTTTAGAGGCTCACCAGCAGGTCTTCCAACTTTAAATTCACCACCAACAGTACCTACAATTAAATCTCTAGAAGGTGCTAACCATCTAATAACATTTACTTTGTTGGCTGCTATTGTATAAATAAATGCATCTGCTGCACTTCCATCTCCTACATCAAATTCTTCATATAAACCAGATTCACTTGCCCATATAGTTTGAGGATAACTTGATGACCCCCCAAATACTAATCTTTGTTCAAAAAATGATACTGTTCTAGGATAACCTGTTGTTGCAGACCATGCTCCTAATGACCAAACCGCAGCCCCTGATCCTGTTGCAGCTACAGTAATAGTCCATGTTACAACAGTTGTGCTAGTTCTCGCTGTAATTTCTCCCCATCCATCTCCTAATTTTACCAATCTACCTACATCAGTAGTTTGAAAACCAGTTCCACTATTAATTCCCGTTATAGCAGATGCTGTTAAAGTTCTTCCCGTTCCTACTGTTGTTGCACTTGTTGTTAGTGTTGTTGCTGTTGTATTTGTATCAAGAAAAGGGCCAACTTGAAAATCAACATCATCTAAAGTCCATGTTGTATGAGCTGTTCTTGATAATTTTGCAGGGGGATGATTTGGATGTACAATATACATAACATCTGCTGATTGTGTAAATTGTAATTCACTTAATTCTGCTGATGTATATGTTGTTGCTATTTCATATGTTTTAGATGCAGTTCCACCAGAACTATAAGCATCATAACTTGTGCTATCTTCACCAGTTAATTCAAATGTATTAGTTGTAGAACTTGCAACTGTAAATCTTCTTCCATTAAGTCTAGTCATTCCTACTACACCTGCAATCCAGACATCATTTCCATTTGAAAAACCATGACTAGTAGATGTAACTACAGCAGGATTAGCTGCTGTAATAGCTGTTATAGTTTTTGCAGCTTCTGTTATTTGACCATTATCTTTTAAAAATCTTATATAATTGTTTCCAAACTCTAAAACATATGCTTGTGTAATATTAAACTCAAAAGAAATTAATCTAGTAATTGCAGTTGAATCTTTTACTTCACAAACAAATCTACTTCCATTTCTTCTTGACACTCCACCTTGTGGAAATACTGTCATGTTTTCAAGTGTTTCTACACCATTGCTATATTTTTTAAAATCAACTTGACCAGCAAGTTTAGGTGTTAATTCTCCAGCAGTAAAGTTGGTTTGGAAAGGATGTACTCTAGCCATTAAGCCTTCCTAAAGTCAGTAAAAGTATCAGAAACAAGGTCATCAATAAAGCCTTCTTGTCCATCTATACTTCTTGCATCAGAAAGTTTTAGTTGGTAAAGTTTTTGCATTTTATCTTGTAAAGATACACTATTAGTTATTGGATAACATAAGTCTAATGCTAATTTTGCAGTTAGTACATCAACAAATAATGCATCAAATTGTGTTGTATCTGTAATTTTTGCTACATATAAAATCTTTGCAGAACTTTGATCTGTTAATAATACTCTACCTTGTGTAGAATAATTTTCTACTTTAAAAATATAGTCTTCATATTCCATTGCTAAAACTCTTAAACAATAAGGGCTAGTTGGTAATGAATATTGATATGCAAAACCATATGATGGTGTATCTGATAGTTGTGCTAATGATGTTCTTGTGATTGCAAAATTCCAAGGATGTAATCTTAATACTGCATCTCTTGCATCTGCGTAAAATGAATTACAAAGTCTTGCTCTTTCAGTATCGTCTGTCAAAGATGTAATAGGATTATCACCTAATCTTCTTAATGCATTTGAGCAAATTGATACTTCTGTAGCCATAATTTTTTAAGTTTATAAAAGGGGCAGTATTATCCGCCCCTAATAATTGTTGTTATTAATCTACTATGTAAGTGATTACACCAGCTAGATCATCATCATCTGCTAAAGCCCCAATTGACTTTGCAGTAATGACAACTCCTTCTTTACTAGAGAAAGTAGCATTACCACCAAGCAATTTAGTTGCAGCAGTATTGCCTTCCATTGTAAAGTAACCAGCAGTATCAATGTCCAAGTTATCAACCATACCATCAACATCAACAGCAACCGCTGCTCCGTCTGCATCAGTATATGCTTCCCATCCAATATCCATTGTATTTGAACCAGCAGTCCAGTTACAATAAAATCTAGATAAACCGCCTATGATTTTAACTTTTCCTGCTGGAAGTTTTCCCAGCACGACAATTGATCCTGCATCACCAACACCGTCTTGATTGTGAGTAAAAGTTAAAGTTCTTAACTTACCCTTATCATTAACAGCATCAGCAGTTACAAGAGGAGTAGCTATTCTATTAGTGTACTCGGCACTATTTTGTGTTGTTACAGCCATATCTATATACTCCTATTACTCTGTACAAGCAATTTCAACCATTTTCTCGTCTTCTACTCTCGTAGCTCCGATAGTCATGGATAAAAATACTTGTGTTGCATAGTTCTTATCTGCTCTTTCAGATATCTTTGTAGATATATCTGATCCAACAGCAAGACCTAATGCTGATTGATTAAATGCTAATACTTGTCTATTGCCATTTGCATCTGTTCCAAGTCTTTCTGTTCTGATAAACTTGAAGCCCATGAATGAATCAATTTGACCTTGTACTAGTGCTTTTACTGAATTAAAATCAGAAGAAGTAATACTTGTTATTGCTAACAAATCAGAAATCTGACTTGCTGAACATACAAGATATTTAGCTTCGTCTGGGTTTGTTTCAGCGGCATCTAAAATTTCTTTAGCAGAAATTAGTTTTGCTACTGATAATCCAGCTGAACCATGAACCACTTTTTGACCCGCTGGTAAAGCAATTGAACTTCCACCTGCAACTCCGCCAAGTGCATTGCCAGTAGCTGCCGCAATAATTGCGTCATCCATAGCTCTACCCATTGCGTATGCTCCAGCCTGTGCATATTCAGATTGTGGAGATATAAGCATTCTTACTTTATCTTCATTATCAATTAAATCTGCCCAGTCGTAGTCGTTCATTGTCACTTTTCTTCTACTATGCGGAGTATCTACTCTTGGAGTATCAGAATGTCGTGATGTTCTTAATTGTGCCGCAGTTGACCCAATTCTTTCAAAAAAGTGTGCTTTCCCTGTAACCGTTTCAGTTTTAACCGCACCTCTTAATCTAGAACCTTTTTGTTGAGCCAAATGAAACACATTACTTTTGTATTGTTCTACAAAAGCCGTTGTTATTTGTGTTGACATTTTTTTGTCCTTTTTTAAAAGTTAAGAATAGTGGGAATAATATAACTACTAATCCATATTCCATATTATCGGTCTTTGTCCTTGCGGGAAACCTTATCGTAAACGATACGATCAGATCGGAAGTTTAAAGCCAATCACGGCTACTTCTCCGTTCTCCTAAAATAGGGCGAATTAGATTTTATAATTATAGCAAATTTTTAACTATTTGCCAAACCTTTTTTCATGTAATTGACGCATATACTCAACTCTATTCATATGATCTTTATGCATATTATCATGGTAGGGATCGGTAGCATCACTAAAGATATTATCTATTTCAGATTGTGCATCTAATGGTGAAGTAGCTAGACTATTATTTTGTGTATTTTTAGCCATGTCTTCTGTTACTTCTGAACCTAATCTAGCAAACAATTTAATGACTGCTGGTATATTACCTGCTTCTCCATTCATTAATTCATTTAGTTCTTCATTACCATAAACTTGTAATGCTCTTTGTGCATTCCTAACTTGTTTATCATAATCATATCCCCATTCTTTTTTTAACGTATCTTCTGTAGTTTGTTTTGTTGCAGATAAATTAATTGATTGTCTTTGTAATTCATGGTCAACAGATTTAACTTGAAAGTCTATTAATGCTTTTGTTTGTTCATTATTTAATCCTATTTGATGTGCAACATTTCTAAACTCTTTAACTTGATCTTCATTAAAATGACTTTTATGAGTATCTGGAATAGTAAAATCATATGCTTCTCCAGATTCTGGTCTTCCTAATTTAGTATAAAGTTCTGATCTTTCTTCATCAGTTTTAGGTATAGGTATTCTACTACCTAATACTTTTTGTTGATGTACTACTGTTTTAGCAAGACTTTCTACATCTTTAAAGTTTTGCAAAGTTGCATCATTTTTAAGTTCATCTGGTAATGATGATCTCCAATCTTCTTGATTATCACTTCCCGATCCCAAAATTGTATTTTCTACTGGATTGTCGTTAGTGGTCGTTTGTTCATCAGCCATTTTTATTTTCCTTCATTAGATTGATTATTCTTATTATTACCGATCTTTGTCCTTCTCGGTATGAAGTTTCATAAGAATCATTTTTTGTATATGATCCTCTATGATAATAAGCAGATGTTATATCTGCTAATACTCTTTCACCTTCTTTAGATGAAAATGTAATTTGATAATCTTGTTTTAATTGTTTTAAATCTTCGTCACTATCAGCCATTAAATTAGACCTTCTTCTTGTGCTGCCTGTTCAGCTTGTGCCATACCTTCTTGTGCTTCTGGTGTACCTAATTCTGACATAGCTTGACCTTGTGTTAAAGCAGCTTGTGCGGCTTGTTGTTGTTGTTCAGCTTGTTGTTGTGCCATTTGTGCTTGTTGTCTTTGTTCTCTTAATTCTTCAACTTCATCTCTTGCTCTTAAAATAATTTTTGGAACACCTAATAAATCACCTCTTAATCTTATTGCTTCATCATGGTTTATGTTATCCATAATTGAAGGATCAATTTGTACTACATTCATTGCTAATGCATATAATCTATCAATAGCAACTGATTCTTCCATTCTTTGTGAACGAGCAAGTGGCCCAACATATTCTATATCTATTTTTTGTCCTTTAATAACGTCTGGCTCTGGTAATAATCCACCTGCTCTTAACATAATACCAAATGTTCTTTCTATTAATGGATTTAAAAATTCTGTTTGAAATCTTCCTAAAGTTGGCCCAAGTAATCTTTGCATTAATTCATATCTAACTTGCACTTCTGTAGCTGTCATTTGTGGGCCATCTTGTAATTGTAATTGATCTGAATAATATGCTTGTCTAATAGATGTTCTTAATTGATTTTCTTTCAAATCAGTTATTTGCCAATTAGAACCTATTTGTAATGGTTTAATAGCACCATCATGTCTAACTACTGTAACACCGCCAGGTGTCATTCTTACTCTACCAATTACACCATCATCTTGAACAAGTAATGGTGGATCAATAGCTTTTGCCCATGCTTTTAATCCTATTTCAACTGCTTTGTTTAAAGTTTTAATATCTGGTAATGCATTGTAACTTGGTGATCTTCCAAAAATTTCACCTGTTGCTTTAGACCATCTTGGAACTAAATATGGAAATTCGTTATAACCACCAGTACGAACAACCATTTTATCTTCTGTGCAAACATGACAACTATGTACTGGTAATTTTGTAGATGATTTACCTACTGCTCTTTCATAATCTTCTGTTGGTTCAACTGCGTGTATAAAATTAAATTCTTTGTCTGGTTTTTCTTTTACAGATTCTAATATTTTTTCACCAACATTTTCTTCGCCAAATTCTTGTATTGCTTGTCTAGCTGTTAATTTATATTTTCTATAAAGTGTATCTACTTTACCATTAATATTTTCTTGAATAAAATATTCTGCTATATGTAAACAATTAAAATGTATTCCTTCTTTATCAAAACCTTTACTTCCTTCTTCTACAAATATTGCACCTGTACCTATTGATACTAAATCTAAATATAATTCATGCACTTCTGTATTAAAATTAGATTCATTAAAAATTTCATACATTCTTTTAGCAGAATCTTCTAACCACAATTGAACATCTCTATTTTGATTTGTTTCTGTATCTCTTAATTTTAAATGAAACCAAGGTAATGATGCTGACGTAAGTGTACCTTGTAAACTTGCTGCTAATAAATTGTTTGCAGTTATTGCTGTACTATCATATAATACTTCGGTTCTTTTTTCACCTTTAGAACGAACAAAGGTAACATCTGCTTTTCTTGGCATTACATAATCTAATATTTCTTGCCAATGATCTTCCCAAGTTGATCTAATAGATTCTAAATTAGCACATCTTTTTTTTATATACTCAAATGTTGCCATAAATTATTTAATATTTTTTTCCACCTAAAAGTGATCCAGATGTATCTGCTTCTTCTGTTACACCTTTTCCTGATGTAAGAATAGTTCCGTATTGGCCTTTTCTTTTTACACCCATAGCTTTTGATGTTTCACTTGCTAATTTAGCTTCTGATGCATCTAACTTATCTTGAACTGATGTATCTACTGCTGGTGGCATTTGTGGTTGTGGTTTTCCGCCCATAATTATTCCTTTATTTTTATATCCATTTACATTCTTCTTTTAACATACCAAATACAGCTGCATCAACAAATTCATTATCAATTTTCATAACTTGTCTTATGACACCTTCTTTAGTCCATCCAGTTCCAGACAAAATTCTTTCATTGCGTTTAAAGCCATTTTTACAAACAGCTGTCATTCTTCCACAATTAATTTGTCTAAAACCATAGTCAAAAACATATCTTATATGCTTTCTAGTAAATAATCTAGGACTTTCTAAAGCTAAATGGACATAAATATTATGACCATCAAAATCTGTAAAAAGAAAACCACCTAATATTTTATTATTTTCTATAAATCCAATATATGAAAATTGATCTCCTATATCAGCAGATATATGACATTTTTTTTTAAGATACTCTCCAATTGGTTTCCGCCAACTGTCGTCAGTAACTGTTTCAATCACTTAAATTTTTTTTCTTTTTTGAACAACTCCACCAAGAACAGTTTTAGAAACATTAGCTTCGTCTTCTATTCCTTGTTGACTTGTTAAAATACTAGAACTACCATACCCACCAGATGCTAAAGTTTGTTTAGCTTTATCTTTTACTGCTGCTTGTGGTGCTGCAACTGTTTGCACAGGTGCTACTTGTTGTATTGGTGAAGATGGCATCTTCAACATTTTTGTTATAAATCTTGTAAATCCGCCCATATATCCTTTTTAGTTAAACACGTTAAATTCAGAATCAGTTTGGAATTGCATAGGCTGATAGTTTTTAATTCTTGCTTTTCTTAATGACATAACACAATATCTCATTGCAGATATTACATCATCATGTGCAGGAACTATTTTACCATCTTTTCTATGATACATCCTTAATTCTTCTAACAGTTTACTTTGATTTCTAAAGATTTTCAACCTTTTAGTTTGCATTCTTGTTAATATTTCCATAATACCTGCTTCTACAGAATTTCCACCACTTCCTTCTTTCATTCCATTTGAAGGTGGATTACTAAAATGATCTCTTAACATATTAACACTTTCTCTTTTATATTGATCTGTAAGATTTTTTCCCGATCCTTTATCTGCTTGTCTTCCATCCATAGGCCATACTACAGGAATCCATTTACCTCTACCATTTATAGCAGATGCATGAACGGGTACTGTTTCTTGCCTCATAGCATAACAATCATAAATATATACAATATCAGTATCTCTATCCCATGTTATCCAGACAACAGCAGTAGGGTGATCCCATCCAAAATCTATTCCACACAATCTGGGCCAATGAGTAGGTATATCTATAGGATCGCATAATATATCTTCTTCTACTATTGGGAATACTAAACCAGAACCTAATTGTGGAATACCTCTTTCTCTCATTTTTCTTTCGTGTGGTGGTAATGCAGATAAAATTTGTTCTCTAATTTCTTTAGTCATGTGAGGTGCATCATCCCAACCTGCTGTAATTAATGCTTGACCTTCTTTTAAATTATTTACAAACTGTGCAACTGTTTCTGTCATCCCTTGTTCTGGAGTAAAAGTCATAAAAACAATGCCACCTTTATCAGCTGTTCTTGTTAATGATTGTGAATATATACCTTGTGGTGGTTCTTCATCTAGCCAAACAACATCAACTGCTTCACCCATCCATTTTTCTTTACCCATATCATAAGATTTAAAACCTATTCTAGAATAATTGCCAGATTTATGTTTTACCACTAATGAACTTAATGCATTTGGTACACCAGCTTTTCTAACTGTGTTTCCAATATCCTTTAAGGGAATAGAGCCTGTGCCAAACGCAGATGGATCATCTGGCTGACCAGTAAGTTCTTTTTGACAGACATCCCTTGTAGTTTCATTTGAAACTCCCCCGACCCATATACGAACTGGTCTATCAAATTTTCTGCCTTCCCACCATGCAGGGTATTTACCTGTAGCATGATATGCAATTTCCATTGCCCCACTAAAAGACTTACCGACCCTATTTCCCGCCATTAATAATCTTTGTGTTGCTTTAGAATTATGAAATTTTTTTTGGTAGTCATAAGGAGCATATCGTTCTAAACGATTAGTGGATTCTCTCCTTTCTAATTCTTTTGCTATATGTACAGCTTTTTCTAAAAGGTCTTCCATTTATTTTTTAGCTATTTTATCTTTATTAATTCCTTTTTTAATTACATAGCTTTGTGTGCCATTAGCACCTGTATTTACTTCTTTTTTTAAATTTTTAAACAAACTCATTTCAATAATTTTCTTATAGTTGTCTTTTAAATATTTTTCAATTACTTTGTTATCTCTCATTTTTATAACCTAAACCAGTTTTTCTATCACTATAAAGTTTTTGCCACGACCAAGAACTTAATTTAGTTGACCAATGATATATAAATAACACTATTGGCTTCATCTTACTGGCCCACCAAAGACAGCCAATAAACAGATCATTATAATCAATATTCCTGTAAAATAATAATTCATCCTATCAGTCTCCATTATTCGTATTCAACCTCATTTTCCCAAGTTTTATCATCAGCTTTTGTTTTACAATTACAATACTCACAAGTACATACCCCATACTCATCTGCATGAAGTTCCTCTTTACAATGACAATCGTGATGACAGTTAGTGCATTTATCTACCTTGGCCATTATACCTCTTAAATGTTGAGCTTTTATTTAACGACTTACTATGCCTACGAGGCCTTTTAGGTGGCTTATCTCTAGGAGTATAAGTTGAAAAATTTTGTTTAGCCATAATATAATTATAGCATTATTTATCTTTTTGTATATATTTTCTGCGTAGCTTCCTAGGTGTTGCTAACTCAAAAATTTCTGCGGTGGTCATATGTTCTTTATCGTCAAAGCCATTATGATTTGTTTTAGTAACTTCGTATCTATCAACCAGTACATACCTATATACATAGTTACCCTTTTGAAAGTGTAGCAAAGCATTCGGTTTAACTATTTGTATAAACTTACGCATACCCTTACATAGTTTACTTTTTATCATTATTCAACCTATTAACTTTGGTTAATATTAACAAATACTCCCCGCTGGGCGAAAGGAAGCATTATTATTATAGGCAAAGTGAAGTTTGGGGGGTAGGGGGGTGTTAAAACCTCTTTATTTTTAAGAAATGATGATCTTCTCTATGCGTGACGTAGAGCTGTCACACCTATTACATAGGGAACATGGGGGAATTGTACCAGATCAAGCCTGTTTGCCCTCGTGTGTGCGTGTGTGTGTGATGTAAAGGGTATTCTTGCCTTATACCTAGCCTTCTCTATCTCTTATCTTGTGTGTTGTCTTATCTCTTATGTTGTGGCCCTATGTTATGGGCCTTATGTTCTCGCCCTCTCTCTTACTGTTTAATTGAGTTCGTTCTTATTGATTGCTAGAGTATTAATAAGATGATCTAATTCCGCCCGAAGTTCTTGATCTGTCTTTCTATGCGTCACGTCCTCGATCTTCGTAGTTGTTTGATAGCCTGTTCTATCAAGTAAAGAATTCACCGCTTGAAGTCTGGTACTCGGTGGGATTTTAGGGTCACTAACTAACTTTGTTAATACATCAACCGCTATTGGTACTGATCCGCTTAATATCTTTTTTGTTGCTGTTTCAATCTCGGTGTGTAGTTTGTTTTTAAGTTCGTAGCCTTGTTGCTCCGCCGTTGCTTTAGAATATCCCGCCTTGATACATGAGGCCGTAGCGTTGCCCGTAGAGCTAAAGTATTCAATAAACAATTTTTGTTTGTCTGTAAGGTTTCTAATCATATTAGGCATATTATAACCTAAAGGTTTAAAAAGAACAATACATGAACAAATATAATTTAATTAACTGTTGACATATGTTTTATGTTGGTTTAATACTTAACTTATGTTAATTAAAATAGGAGATAGAACAATGGAGCATTTTTATTTAGCTTTAGTAATAGCGGTTGTAATAACTTTAATATGGGGTCAAAAATGAATTGGATAGAATATATTAAACAAGCGATCAAGGTAGGATTAGAAAGCCCTATCCCGTACAAAGTAATACCTTACAAAAATGGTATTGGAATTAGAAAAATTGAATTTATTAATAAAAACTTAACAACACAAAGGGGGGTTTAATATGGGTACTAGAGCGGTTTATACATTTATTGATGATACTGAAAAAACGCACCATGTCTTTAAACATTGGGACAACTATCCTAGCGGGGCTATGGAATTTTTAAACAATGCATTGCCTTATGCTTGGGAGTTGCCTCGTTTTGAGGCTTGTGAGTTTAGTGCGTCATTTATTGCAAGTAATAAGCAGAAGGGTGGCGGTGATTTTAGATTGGCTAAACATTGGGACAAGTTCGGTGATCTTGATTATCGTTATGAAATCACTCTAAAAGATAAAAAATTATATGTTAAAATCTTTGAGAGGGATTGGTTAAAAACAAAAGGCTTTAGTGATAAAAAGTATTTTTTATTAGATGAGGGTTTTTTGTTTAATTTAATCGAAAAATATAAGGGAGATGAGAATGCTAGAGCAATCAATTAAAGTTAATGAGCCTAAAATAATTGAGCCTAAAGACGAATTAACTCAAAAAGAAGATGATTTTTTAGATAATCTTGGGCTATCTCGTGACGATTTAGATGATAGCGGGGATATGCTAGACGATTTAAAACAAATTGCGGGGTTTGATGAGTAAATACAGTTTTAAAATAACAAAGGGGGTTTATGTTTTAAAAACTAAAAATGAAACAATTACGGGGCGGTCATATTTTGATTGCCTCGTAAAAATGGCAAAAACACCG
>Ga0222662_1000732_pt1 | contig 22424 bp, 17 predicted proteins | sample AntAcemetagen600_FD_179821 | JGI IMG/M metagenome (GOLD analysis project Ga0222662, IMG submission 179821) | Saline water microbial communities from Ace Lake, Antarctica - #600 | ecosystem: Environmental > Aquatic > Non-marine Saline and Alkaline > Saline | place: Antarctica: Ace Lake...
CCCCAAGCCCAGAGTGTGCCATTGGTTTTTGTGGCAAGGGTATGGGAACCTCCTGCAGCAACAGAAGCCCAGGCGGTACCAGCGCCTATTTGTACAGGCGAAGATCTATTGGTCATGCTTCCATTGCCTAATTGTCCCTTGTCATTACGCCCCCAAGCCCAAAGCGTGCCATCGGCTTTTATGGCAAGGGTATGGACAGCTCCTGCAGAAACAGAAGCCCAGGTGGTGCCAGTGCCTATTTGTACAGGCGAAGTTCTATTGACCCAGGTGCCATCGCCTAATTGTCCATAGTTATTACGCCCCCAAGCCCAAAGCGTACCATTGGTTTTTATGGCAAGGGTATGGACCTGTCCTGCAGCAACAGAAGCCCAAGTGGTGCCAGAGCCTATTTGTACAGGCGAAGTTCTTTGGATGGTGGTTCCATCGCCTAATTGTCCATAGTTATTCCACCCCCAAGCCCAGAGTGTGCCATTGGTTTTTATGGCAAGGGTATGGGAATATCCTGCAGAAACAGAAGCCCAGGTGGTACCGGTGCCTATTTGTACAGGTGAAGATCTATTGGTGCTGGTTCCATCGCCTAATTGTCCATTGTTATTACGCCCCCAAGCCCAAAGCGTGCCATTGGTTTTTGTGGCAAGGGTATAGTAATGTCCTGCAGAAACAGAAGCCCAGGTGGTACCGGAGCCTATTTGTACAGGCGAAGTTCTATAGGTGGTGGTTCCATCGCCTAATTCTCCAAAGTTATTACCCCCCCAAGCCCAAAGCGTGCCATCGGCTTTTATGGCAAGGGTATGGCCATATCCTGCAGAAACAGATTGAAAGCATTGGCCGTAAAGCAGTCCACAGTCCACGGTCCATAGCGCACAGGTAATAGCAGTGAGTAGTAGTAGTTTTTTCATGATATGGGCAGTTCTAAAAAAGCTTATGTTTTAATAATGGGTAATAGTAGACATTATTTTAGAGAGAGAGAGAGAGAGCAAAATCGGGCTGTCTATGATGGTAGAAAGCACTATAAAACCATAATCGGTGTAATGTTTAAAAAAGAAATGACTGTCCGCAATCTTGCTACTAGAATTGGGAGAAATACTAAAACACCCCCTCCGCCTGAGGCGGAGTACTCCCCATTTTTAGAGGGAGAGCTGGCACGTTGAGCCAAGATTTGCTCGCTGCATCTTGTTCCTCTGGTCTTGGCTCAAACTCCCGCCCTGTGTCTCATTATTGACAAGGGTTTCAGCGAAAATAAAAACCGGATACTTCCTGAAAAATTGGAAGTATCCGGTTGGGTGGAGCCAACCGGACAAATGTCGAACCAGTGGGATGGTTTTTTGCTTTTAGACAAGCTAAAAACACTCCACTAAAACATAACACGATATAAATAATAAGTGTTTGCAAACAAGTATGCCACAACGTTTAAAGCTAGAACCAATTTTGAAATGCGCTATAAGAATTTGCGAAAAAGTTACAACAGCCCTAGTAAAACCCTGCCTTTTACATCACTCAGAAATAACCACTGTCGTAACAACCATAGAAGCAGCTGTGGAAACCACCAACCTATATGCCCCATTAGACATCCCAGCAGTGCTAAATTGACTCTTGTATGCTCCTGATTTTGGAACACTTAAATGATGTTCACATCTAACCAAGCGACCAGATGCATCAATGAGCGAAATCCATAATTCATCATTTCCAACCTCATTCATTTCTATCTGAAGATTGCAATTGCTACATGGATTTGGATACACATTCAAAGAAAATCCGTCATTACTTTCTTCTTCCAAATCACTATCCGTAATCAGGACAGGGTAAACCGCAGAGGATGGAGAAACGCATCCGTTAGGGTCGGTATAAATCACATAATAGTTCCCAGTGGTTGGTGGAGTATAAGAATCTCCAGTAGCCCCTGAGATTAGTCCATTGTCATCATACCATTGATTTCCCGAAGGATAATTGGAATACAGAGTCCCTCCGTTCTCTGTGATTGTTGGTCCAACAGGGTTATCCGCGACAATTACTTGCACAGTTGATGCGGAAAGTTGGTGTGCTGAGAGAACTAATCCATTAAGGTTTATTGTAGCCTCGCCCAAGAGAAATATCGAACCATTCTGGTGTATTTGAAGCCGTTGATAAGTGGCTTAAAAGAGTAGTCCGTTCAATTCTTTGGAGTAGTAGATGCAATTACCAAACCGCCATTAACTTGGTTACGAGAACAAATTCATTGAAGGGAGCATCAGAAGGGACAACATTTTGGTAACTGTTGTAACGCATGCCAGTAGAGATGGTAAAGTATTTAAGGAAGAGATAGCTGACATCAAGCGAAGCTCCCAATCGAAGTTCCTTACCCAAGTTTTTAAACACATCAATGTTCAATGCAGTGTTTAATCCTTTTACTGGAGAACTTACCAGGCCAGTTCCGAGCTGAATTTGATTGTTGGCCTGAAGCTGACTCGTTAGTCTGTTGAAACCAGCCGTGAGTAGCAAAGTTACGGGTGCAACGAACGAAAAACTTTGGTTTAGCGACACATTGTGCAACTGATATTCTGCCGCGCTGATGCTGTCAGCCGTACTCATCATCCATTGGTAATTTATTCCTGTGCGTAAATTCTTCTTCGATACCTTGTAGCTATAGCCGCTGCTCAAACTGACGCTATTCATTTGTTGTTGGTTAAAGGCATTGTTTCTCCTATTTCCGTTGTAATCGGCACGCAGGGTTGGAACTTTTTTTTGATTGTACGAAAGACCTGCTCCGTAAAAATGGGTGGTAGAAGTGGTTCGTTTTGAAACGATAAGGTTGTCAATCTCATAACGATATTTACCTCGCAATTTCAATCGCGATTTCCACATTCCCTGCTCCACTCGACCGCCATAACGCAACACATCGTTTCTCAAAAAAGGCACACCAAAAGAGGTATAACCAGGCCCGATATACTCATTGTATAGCGTGATTAAGCTTCCTTGCCACAGGCTAAAATCACCTCACACGGTATAGGCATAATCGTAACTGGTGGACAGGTTCGGCCTCAAAAAATCGGGAATCTGCTCGTACCATTGATTGTTTACCACCAACGATACATCATCTTGATTTCGATTGAAACTGCTGGTGGCAACTTCGCTGTATAATTTAATTCTTCCCTGAAGAAAAGTGAGTTGAAATTCAGCCCCAGCCACATCGTTCTGTTTTCGTCTCAAGGAGTCTGCAAACGGAGTAGAATTTGCGTCTTTTTCATCGAATGAATGTAGCTGACGAAAAAATGTGATCGTTCAACCTTTCCGAGTCCAATTCGTCCGCCTAGCATCCAACGCTGATGAGCAGATTTAAAAATATCTGTGATGGCACCAGTGCCTAAATCAGTATTACCACCGGTTACGTTCAGAAAAAAGATGCCTGGATTGATTTCCAATGCCCCGCCTTGAACTTGAATTCCGTTCATCAGAAGGGACGAATAATAGGGGTAAACGGTTCCGATACTCAATTGTCTGACTCCGAAAAATAGTTTGTTCACTCCAGTGAACATGCCTTGTTCTTGCAGGTTTTGTTTCAAAATAGAGGGGTCGTTCAATCGGTCTAAATCGGTTAAATTGTTTTTGGACGCCCCATCTAAGGAAGATTGAATGCCTTCTAAATAATCCTTTTTTTCTGAGAGTTGTTGATATTGCTCTGCGGTCATTTTTAGCGTCTCAAGCTGCGAAACCATTTTGTCGAGCTGTTTTTTCTTTACGGAGAGTGAATCGCGAGCGGTTGGGTTCTTGTCGGTACTTTGAATGGTGGAATCCTTTTTGATTTTTAAGCGCTCAATTTTTCTGTTTAAGCTGTCGGTTAGCAGTTGTTTCTGTTTCTCTTCGGTAGAATCTTGCCTGATCGCAGTTTTGATATGGCCTCCTGCTCGAAGGTCTCGTAATCAAATTCTTCACTCTTTTTCTTTTTCATGCTGTCAAATTAATTGGTTCATTTTCAATTTGACACACTTTTCGGAATACTCTCCAATAAGATCAATATCTCTTAATTGTTTAATGTAACGTTCCAATGTTTTGGCTTTAATCTGAGTGATTTCAGTGTAATCAGGAATTCTTTTACCCTCATCATCTACAATAGCATGAAGTAATACTTTCAAGCGCTTCTTTACAGCATTGGTTGCTCCCTCAATTGTTCCCTCAATAGTACCGTCAGTAGTACCGTCAACAGGTACTCTTGTTTTAAAAACATCACCCTCTAAAAACTCGGGACTTTTTCCAGGTGTATAAAGTCCGCAAAACCTATGTACATTTCTAACACCCGAACCTAATTCATCAACCCTTCCTATCTCTTTAAAGAACTTGGTGATGTTGGGGTTTTTAGGAAAAGGTGAAAAGTTGATGGGGTCAATAATTCCATTACCATGTGCTTTACTCCAGTTTTCGGTCTCTACGGCATTTTTGGAAATAACCAGTTTTACTGGGAAAGCATTGATAAACTCACGATGCACAAGCAGATTGGCAACAACCTCTCTGAAAATTCTATTTCTGAGGTCGATGCTGTTACCGTTCTCATCCTGATAAAACTTATCTGGAAGCCACTTGTCTATAAAGGCCATTAGCCGATCATAAGCCTCAATCAGGTTGGTTCTGATGTCATCTCTGTCATCATGTCTATCCGTATCCTTTATTCGCACCAGGGCATCGGTACGGTAATGTGGTAGAATGCTTTTGATTACCTCATCCTTTCCAAGAAGAACAACTGCTCTAGCTTGGATACAATGGCGCACTGCTCGGGGAGGGGGGCAAGATTAAACCTAAGCCGTGAAAGAATCTGAGCATTCACGTTGGTCTTTAAACCCGTTTTTCCCAATTCAATCTGACCCCAATAGTTGAGAGATTGAAAAAACAGATAGATATACTTTGGCAGAACACTTTTGCTAAGGATAATCCGAATTAAGTAGGAAGCGAAAACTGCTTTTTCAGGCACATTGGAACCGAGCAAGTAGCTTTTTCCAACCGTGCCACCTGTTCTGGCAAAAACCAAATCATTAGTAGCGAGTTGGAACTTATCTCGTTCTGATTCACCAATCTCGCAAACTGGAACACTGCTCCAATCTACCGCGCCAGCTTGAATGTCTGTGATTCGTAAATACTTCGCTCCGTCAGCATCAGAATCTTTTGCCGAGGCAGTATATCCATAATGAATACGGTCTGAAACTTCGTCAATTGAACATTCAACCCAATCTTCTTTCATTGCTTCACTTTCCAATGGCCGCGTGTGCCGCCAATGCGTTTGAGTACGCCTTTTTCTTTGAGTTTCTCTATGTGTTTTTGAACGGCAGATACATTGATATTCAGAAATTCGGCCATTTTTCTGCGCGACAGCTGAGGCTGTTCGCTGATTAATTGCAACACTTCTCCCTGTTTTTCGGTCACTTCTTCCTCTTGCATTGGACCACCTATTGGACCACTCATTGTACCACCCATTGCACCACCTGTGGTTAGACCTTCTCCATCTTCAATTGGACCACCTGAACGCACCATGGTAACGGCAAAGAAACCATCAGCATGGAACGAGGCTTCGGGCAAATGGTCTGCTTTGAGTGCGGCCTTAATGCGGTTAACGCCCGTGCCCAGTTTCTCAATGAGTTTTACACGCAGAAAAAGGTCGGCCAATAAGGGGTTTCGGGCAAGACTGTACTTGCCAAAGTCTTTCCACGGCATGCCTTTGGGCAATCCACCCGGACTGGATATAACTACTCGGTCTGAAAACACCTCCACCATCACCCGCGCACCCATTTCCAGATAATTGCGATGCGCCACGGCATTTACCAACGCTTCGCGCAATGCCACTTCGGGCAGTTCCAGTTTTTCGGTTCGTTGTAGGGTTTTTATCTCTGAGGCAACATTCAAATGACGTTTCATAAACGCCATGGCCGATTCTATAGAGGAAATCAGATCCTGATCAAAATCCTTTCTGTCAAGAATATCCACTTTCTCTACGTCATTGTACGACACGCAGGTAATGGTAGAGCCAACAGGAGAGTTGTCGAATCTTTTTCAGGAATTCGAAGCACTTGGTCTTGCTACATCTGAGTGGACAGTAGGCTAAGTCATACTGGTTGTATTTCACAGAAGCATATAGATGATAGAAACAAGAAGAACATTTGACAGAGAATTCAAGCTCAAGGCAGTTGAACTGAGCTACAAACGGGAGAACATCAGAGATCTGGCTCCCACGAGCTGGACATAAGACCTGAATGTCAATGCTGTCATCAATTTTGCCTCTCCGAGTGCTACTATTCCGGGCGGCCCAATGTGCAGTACTTTAGGAAATATTTTGGTTGATGCCTTTAATCTTGGTTGCGTCCCAACAGCGGCCACTGTGGTCATCACGGGTGGTGAGTACATGGGTTCTGTTTTATATGTTCATTAATAATAATAGCTGAAATTGGTGAAATCCTCCCATTAATCGGATACAGTTCATTCTCTGTTTCAATTCCAAGTTCAATCATGCTTCGGTATGGGTGCTGAAATCGCAAGCAATATTCAAACATTTCCTTGTCTTTAGTAACCAACATTCCACCTTCACCCGCATCGATGGGCTTACCTGAACCAAAGCTGAGTACAATTGCATCCGCTAGAGCAGAAGCTGGAAGACCTGCAATATGTTGCCCAAAAGATTGGGCTGCATCGGCAACATAAACCAATTGGTGTTCGTTACAGAACCTTCGAATTCCAACCGTGTTATGCGGATGCCCCTCAAAATCGCAAGCCCAGATAGCCTTTGTTCTGTGAGTCGTTAATTCTTTCAATGAACGGGTGTCAATATTACCGTTGTCATCGGCTTCTGCAATTACAAGTTTAGCCTTAGTGAACTCCACCAAGCCTGCTATTGAAGAACCCCAATTGTGAGGAGCAATAATCACCTCATCACCTTCTTGCAAGTCTAGGAACAATGCAACAGCGGTTAGTGCGTTTGTAGCTGAAGAAAAGGATAGACCAAATCCGCACGAATAGTACTTTGAAAAGTATTCCTCAATCTCTTTGACAGGCCCCAAACCAGTGAGATGAAACCGAGAGAATGGAGAGCCTTTTTCTATTGCATCAAGGTATTTACTCACCTCGAAAAGCACCCGTTCTTTATATGACACTCTAGACTTTTGCATAGGGCTCTAATTGTTTGATTTTCTCATCCAGTTTAAGCTCATCAATCTGATCACCGGTCATAACCTCAAGGATGTGATCAGGAAAAGGATAATTTTCGACTCCATACCATGGCAATAACTCTTCTCCCGAAAGCTGAATCGCCAGAAGATCACAGTAAACAGCCGTTTGGTGATTTGCTTGCGGTCTCATTTGTTGGGCTGCCCAAAAGACAGTGTTGGCGTCCAACTCATCACTATACAGAAGGATGGCACGTTTAAAGGATGCTAAGATGCTTCTTGGACTTGCGTGCTTTTGAAAAAACAGATTTGCTGCTTGTCGAATAAGTTCGTCTTCACTCGAGTGAGTATAATTTGGATTAATTGATTGAGCGAGGGAACAAACAACATCTGGAAAGTCCTCCTTCAGAGGCATCAGAACTGGGATGACCAAATCAAACCGCTCAAACATACTAGCGCCCATTGTTGGCTTGTTGGAGGTCCCTATAATGAGACTTTTGCCATTTCGAGAGCGATCTGCTAATGTCTCTTGTAAAATGGCAGCTACGGATTCAGACGCTCCACTATCTCCGAAGTTTCGGTTTCGGTCCATAGGAAACTGCATCTCAATTTCATCTATTATTCCTATAGAAGGCGTGAAATCATACGATAGCATATCGAACATCTTTTTTGCCTTCCTTTCCGTTTCGCCAACCCATTGGGTCTTCGGTGAATTCAGACGAAATGCAGGCATTTTAGCTAGACCTGCTGCCCGCAATGCTAAATCTGTTTTCCCAGTAGACTTAGCTCCAACGAGTAAAACATTTGATGGGGTCTGTGGGTCTCCATTACTAAGTCTTTGCACCAATTTATCTAAAATCTCCAGTGGTCTACTCACATTTCTACCAGCTAACCTATTTACCAATCGATCAGTGTTCAAAGGAGAGAGGGTTCCTTCACTCATCTCTAAAATATCTTTCTCTCTTTGTTCTGCCAGCCCTTTCTTCTTTATTGGTGTTTTTGTGTAGTGTGAAGCACGAAACACACCTTCCAAAGACTTATTCGGAGTGTTTTTGGTCATTGATACAATCTGACCAGAATCCAAATTCCCCTCCAAAGATGCACTTGTGTAGAGGGCCTGTGCTACTGAGAGAAACTCCGATTTGGCTGTGGCATCAGGGTAATCCACCTTTATTTTGAATATAGAATCTTTCAAGGCTTGATCCAAGTTTCCCTGTCCACTAAGCAATACATGCGTTCCCGATTGTCTGATATCCAGACTGTTTGAAAGCATTTGTATCAGCTCTAGGGCAATTAAGTGATGCTGTTCATGATACCCTGGCTGCATGTTAGGGATGAGATGCTCCATATATTCAAATAGGAATGAGATGTTCATGGAAGACCCATCATCAAACAACGGTCTGTTAGGAGACTTTATAACCTCAAAGATCTTTCGAACCACATGCACAAATCCTTCATGCGGAGTTACGTCTGCCGAATGGTGCAAACTGTAATTTCTGATGAAATCATTTACCCTTCGGATTTCTCCTGAAGTTAAGCCTTCGTGATTAAAGTGGATTCCTGTAGCCAAGGAGTATCTCAACATAACACTCTCGAATTCTTTCAACATGCCTAAGGCTAAAAGAGCGTCAGCATATTTCATATTACAGTTTGCATCCAATCGAAAATCATAGATATCTCCTTCTATGTAGAGAAGGTTTTTTCCTGTCTTTAACGGAGCTAGTATTTGGTTGATTGTGTTCATGACTATCGTATTTTTCGTTTTTGGTTCAATAAATGTCTTTTCGCTTTTTTAAGCTTATCCTTTATACCAACTGGAACAGGTGGTTTTGGGCATGAATCATCGGTTTGCGAGATCTTAAACCTGACACCATACTTCTCCAAGCCATGATTAAACTTATTATTGATGGCATCGCAATTGGCAACATTTAGTGTGTCGGATGTCAATGTGCTTACTTCCACCTTGTTATTCAGTTTCAGTTCTGCTATCATCGCTTCACCATTCATATTCGCACCGATAATTCGGATAAATCCTTGGTTTGTCAGCACTTTCATAGACGAGTACCCAGCTTCGTTCATAGCTAAGAATGTACCCTTCATTATCATAACCGATTCTTGATTATTAATAGCTTGTTCTGCTACATTTATCTGGGAAGCATTTTCATAATTCAGCTGTACTGTGGCTGCATTGATGGATGCTTCGCATGCTTCTATAACGGCCGGGGCCTGAGCATTAATACTTCTGGCAATACTTCTTACAATGATCTTTGACATAGCTTAGGTTTTTACAGGGTTACTGCTGTTGATTTATCGTTATAAATAGTTTCATGGGCAGGTGCAGACCACTCCTCCGGCTCAACAACTGACGAATCAGGATTATAGATTCCATCCTGGTTATTAGTGTCACCATTTGGGAAATCAGCTCCGCCTGGAGTTATATTCGGGTCTTCATCTCGAGAATCAGTATCTGGCTTATCAGCATTTCCATTCTCCGACCCGAAAGATGAACCTTCCTTTTTAGCTCCCCAATTTGGAAATAGCGGTGTGTCTGGCAGTGGGTTTACCCCCCAGTTAATCCCTGTCAAGCGCTGAAGATGCCCTAATTCCATTTGATTAAACCGTATTCTGTAGTTTGCCTGTGCCTGTGGCATCCTCATGCCAAAGTCTGCATGGGCGTCATAAAAAGCGTCCGCATCGTTTCTTGTTACTAACTCTGTCGATGATTTCGCCTTCTCTAATTTGTCCTTGCTTTTCTGGAAATTTTTTAATCTCAATTTCGCCCAATAGTATTCGTAAGTACTTACAATTTTCTCGCCAAATGCAAGCAGGCCAACATGAAAGAATAGTGCTCCAGCATAGATTCCAGCCTCTCGCAAAACTTGCTCTGCTTCAAAGTCAAATAAGTAAACACGGGATGCGAAAATCAGCCCTATAATGGCAACAATTGGCAGAAATTTGAGTGCTGAGGCCATAATCAGACCTAGATGTGGCATGCTTCGCGACCCAACTTCTGGAAAACGCTCAGATTCAGCTTTTGAAGCTGCTTTTCGATCCGCATAAATTTCCTTTTCTCTCCGCGCCCACAACAGAAGCAGAACATATAAAATTAGAAATACTGCTGGCACAATAAACTTCATAGCCACAACAGTTTCTTGCGGTAACTTTCCATGAAGAAAAGTATCGTAGGCATCTGCCATTACTATGAGGTCGAATACGTAGACCGCAGCGGGAATGAGTGCTGCCCACAGGATAAGCATTCGGTCCTCCTTTGGCATGTCAATCAGATGTTTGTGGTCATTGACAAAGTCATGCTTATTAAGAGTAAGGGTTTGAGCTTCCCTTGGGAGATCCGTTAGGCACCGTTGAGAAGACCCAACAATTCGGTCTTGTTGACTATCCAACTTCTTTCTAAAATGGTTGATTGCTCTCTGGCTCATAGCTAGTGTCTTTTATAGGTTTAATAAGTCAAAAGTTGTCTTTAAATCAGGCGTTTGTATTGGGCTGCACACAGATACCCAATTCCCAGAAGGGTTGGAAGACCCATATGCTAGGTAGTAGTGAATTTTAAGAGGACCATGATCCTTTAATTTGTTCTGTGAGTTGCCCTGGCCATCACCTATTATGACTGTGTAGAGCTCAGAATTTTTTGGTGCGGTCTGGTGGAATATCAATCCTCGATTAATCCCATTGTTTATGTCGGTTTGGTTGTCAACCCGCTTGGTCGCCATTAGCTTTTTAATTTCAGTTACGAAAGTCTGCTGGTCCAAAGCAATCTTTTCTTGTTGCTCACTAATAAGCTCTGCATATTTCATCATCAACTTTTTGTACTTTTTTTCTGCACCAATTCGATCTGAATCATTCGTGAAGTCGTCCGCGTTCGGTTCTTGTGGTGCCGTTGGAAAGCGTTCTGGGTCAACTCTAAATTGCACGGTCAGTTTATCAGAGTCTGCTGTTATCAAACCGAGCATCACGGCTCCGCCCCGATTTGCTACATAGTCAATAGCCGGCATTAAATCTTGTGGTAACAACTCTGGGATTTCAAAGGACGCACGACTACCAGAACGGTCATCTAGGAAAGCGAAACTCTTTGGAGCGAAGTCAGGAACGTTAACTTCCACTAAACCCATTGTATTTGGTTCATGCTTCAAACCGCAACTTGAAATGGCAATGATTATCATATTAACAACTAGTCGTTTCATAATCTTGGATTTTATGTCTGTTATAGTTTGCATGTCACCTAAGTTTTTTAATGGGTTAGAAATGGTTAGTAGAGCTTTACATATCTGGTTAACTCTCATCATCCTATACATTGAATTATCTGTCTGTTGCGTTATCATTGCATCCTTGATTTTTCCTAGGTCAGTCTCAGTTAGTATTCCCTCCGCGATGGTCATCTGAATAATCCTCTGAGTATTATGTATAGGCCTACAAGCATCACGAGCAACGCAATTATTGGTGTGAGTGCTGCGCTAAAGGCTTCCATGCTGAATCCTGCTTGACTCATTAACAATAGATATACTGCAATAAGTGATAGGGCCAGTTTTGCGAAAGGATTGCCAATGGCCACGAAAACCACTACACCTATCATAACGAGGAGTGCTGTCTTCATGCTGAAGATGCCCCATATCAATAGCTTAATACACACAACCGTTGCACTTATGATTGTAGCCACATTCAAAATGTCCTTCATGGATGTGCCTCTACGACTTCTGTCGTTTCTGTATGAATCGTGTCTATTGCCTCCAAACATGTCTTTGTTCCTTTATGCTAACCCGTTTTGAACTTCCATGAACCTTCTTCTAAATAGGAGTGGATTGACCACATCATCTACATATTCTCTAGTACCGCCTGTACCAATTATGATGAGGTTCCCATACCCCAGAATTCTTCCTAAAAGGCTTTGGTCGACTAGCACCGCTTCAATTTGATTGATATTCAATTCAACCGACCATATGCCTGGCCAACAGGTTCTTACAATTAATCTGTAATTGGTCACCACGAATTCGTTGGTGAAATGCTCAATCAATGGAAGGATGAACAAAGATGCCAGACCCCTAACTGTAAAGAAGTGTATCCAGTGATGATGTGTTTCTTCAACAACCTGCTCGTTAATCATCAAATTGCTATTTGCGTAGTTCCCCATGTTATTGTGGTTTAACCTTGTTTATCTTTTGGTTTGTATTCGTTAGTAATCTGAAACGTATGTGCCGGAGGGGAGCCTAGCTCCCCCTACCGACCTCATTACTTAAACATCATCCATAGCTTTTTTCTTTTCGTTAAACATTGGCTGTCTCCCATGATCACGACCGAGTTAATGGTGGTTAGTAATTGGCTTTCCTTACTTTCGGAGCACACATCAGCACAAATGGAACCTATAGGAAAGTGGACTTTAGCGAACGTTGAAAACATAGTTCAACATTCTAAAGAATGGAAAGAGTTTGTTGCTTGGAATCGTTCTAGAATACATGAACGCTTGGTGCGTTACAATAGCACCGAAACGGCTAAGGAGCAATTAGCGGAGCAAAAGGATCTAAGTCCTTACCAACATTATAAAATCAATACGGTCAGTAAATTCCTAATCGAGGCTCTAACCAAAATGGATGATGGCACTTATGGAATATGTACAGAATGCGAGAAGCAAATTCCGAACGGAAGGTTACTTCATGTTCCTGGAGCATTGAGATGCGTTACGTGTGACGATAAGGTCAATAGGTAAATGCCCAAGTGTTCTTCATGACTGGATGGAGTTGTTGAGACTGCACAGAAACCACATCGACCTGACCAACGATTCTATTCCCATTACATGCCAAAACGGCCTTTACCTTGCTCCAATTATCATTATTATTGGGTAAATAAACCATTCCTGTGTATTTCATAAAGTACGATGGAGTAAAAAACATGACTTGATCTTCGTCAGGATCGGCCTTAGCATTATGCTTTTTCATTAAATTCTCAAACTGAGCAATAAGTGCTTGTTTCTCGTCCTCATCAAAATAGTGACCGCCATCTTCACTTTCCATGAAGTCTATAGATGCATCAAATCCGAATATAGGCTCAGTGCTCTCCTCGACATCGGAAGAAGTTCCAAAGTCTCCTGAGGCCGATATGTCATCCACTGACCCACTGCTTTTCTTATACCGGTCGTTGGCTTCCTTAGTCTTAATGACTTGGTATTTGTCCAAGAGTTCGTAGATGAAAGCGTTCATGGCAGTTTCATCAGAACTAACAGGAATTTGAGCCTTCTTGTCCAAAATAATGTCTACCAGCTGTTTGCGAGTTCCTTTTTGTTTTTTCTCGATATTTCCCGTTCTAACGGAATCAATGAGCTTTTCAAGCATCAACCTAATACCTTCCTTTGTCTTACCTGTGTACTTCAGTAAGGTCCAAGGCTCAAACAATCGTTGATACTCTCGCTCCCGTCTTTCATTAATCTTTGCAATTACTCCTTTTCTTAACACAGGCAGATTGACGGGATTTTCTACGCTTTTTAGAAATGTGTCAAGCGACTTAAACGAAGGCACATTCGTGTGCGACTTTATTATATCCAATACGCCTCGTCTTAAACTCATCAGTACCTCTAGCTTCTCCCTGTAGTTTTCATCGGATGGTTTGATGTCATCATTTACTTTTCGAATCAATGCCTTCACGCCATGAGGGCTTCGGAAAAGCGGATAATAATCAGATTGAGAGAAGTAAACTTCAACAATCTCACGGTTGTATTCCCAATGAATGAACCCGGTTTTCGCGAGATAGCCTTGTAGGAATTTCTCTCTTTGGAAATCGAGTTGAACTCGCTTCCGAATCAACTCCATTACCTCTTGGCCAACTTCTACCTGCTTTAGAACTTTCACCCCCATATCATACTCTAACCAACGCTGTTCTTCAACGGTTATACCAAAAGGAAAGTCAGAAAGAACCAACCCCAGACTATTAAATATTTTTTTTCGCATACCCTCTTTCTTCACTTTCTTGGACATCAAAAAGATTATCTTGTCCAACGGTAATGAAAGGTTTCTAGCTGCCCCAAGCCAAAGAGCGATTCTGCGTGGTTTTATTCGTTCATTCAGAAATTTCTTTACGTCCTCATCCACATCAATTAAGCCTGCGCTATTCTTTTCGGGTGTGTAGTCATTGGATGGCGTTTTAAATACATCTAATAGTTCGCCTTCTCCCGATTTTTCTTTTTCCCTTTTTTCGTACTCATCGATGTTTGCTTTAACCACGTAGCAAACCTTTCTTTCCATGTTCTCAAAATTCTGATGAGTATGGTATCTCACATATGCTTCTTCCATTGACTTCCAGCCTTTCGTGTCCGGAAGAGATTGAACGGCAGCCCAATTCTCATTGCCCGTATTAACCATCTCATCAGCCAAAAACTTAAGACTACTTAACTGGTCTAGTGGAAAGTCTTTTTTCGAATACACTTGTGCTCGAACTCCGTAATGATTAAAACTTTCGAGCAGGAATTTCCTAGGCATTGCCGAAAGTGCCGAAATCTTTACAACCCTTCCGCTGCCAGAGACATGTTGGAGAAATTGATAACCCTGCATAGACTGATGGACGAGAACCCCATCCCGTTCTTCTTCTAGTCGATAGTCAGAGAGAATAACCATAATTCTTGGATGAAAGGGGTTGTCGTCCTTAAAAATTAATTCTGCTTCTTTCGCTGACTTGGTCAATAACACATCAATATTTCGTGACTCAAACTCCGATATTAAGGGGTGACTTCTTTCAATTTCATCATCAACCATCAATAACTTCCAAGGGTACTTGGTCATGAGATTGGTTCCTGAATTTTGACCGGTATGGCTATCTACCATATCAAGGCAGTACGAGGAGACTGCTCTTACTGCTTTGCCTTTATTCTTATCATCAATAGATGGGAATTCTTTATTGAACCTAGCAATCCCAAGTGTTGCGTCTTCTTCAAACAATTCAAACACCTGCTTAATACACGTTTCACATTCTAGTTTAATAATGTTAGGGGCCACATCTCCACGGGTTGCGTAGCCTTCAAGAGCATGAATTTTCATCTGAGCCATGCCATGCTTTTGGCAGTAATTGTTTTGGATGTCATAGATCTCTAGATCGGAGAGCTCCCCCGATACTGGTCGCCCATCAGTTCCCTCCAGTTGCTTTTGAAGTCTTTGAACCTCCCTATTAAGCTCTTTCTTTGTATACGGAAATCGTAAAAATGAGTGCCCAATTGCATTTACAATTCCTCGTTCTAGATGGTTCTCAGTGATTTGTTTTCTGGAAAGAAATGATGTGAAGATGATTGGTTTTCGGAAACCAGCTGAACGAAGCTTTTGCCCTAGGGTAATTCCATAAAGAATTTGACGAGCAGTACACTCACCATTCTCGTTTTTATTCAATTCACAGTTCAAAACCAGCACTTCCACATCTTTCCAGCCGCTTTTTATTTGCTCCGAACTCAATAAAGAATTAGCAGTCGCGGTTGATAAGCCTTCCGTTCCCACAAAACATACTTTTTCTTCCATAATCATTTGACTGGCCTTAAACTTATTATTCCGAAAAGTTTGAATTTGTTCCCGCCAATTTTCGAAACGCGATTTTGATCTATTACTACCATTGGTGACTTTGGCTTTTTTGCCTTTTTAACCAAGCCAATCGTGTCACCTATTAGAATAAACCATTCACCCTTACCTGCCTGCTCATGAAGTGAAGCTCTGATCAGGTTTGGATATTGGTTTTGTTTGGCGACAAGGTTTCGGAACTCATCTGCTAAATCATACCACTGAAGATTGTTTGTCATTTCCCAAACAGGGCGGACTAAAAGCAATAATCCTTTTTCAGGTGTGGGTAGTCCTCGCCACCTTTCATGATGGAATTCAATACGGCCACAATCAAGCTGCAAGTAATCATCAAAAACCTCATCCACAGTAGCAATTCTTTCCTGCTCATCATCTGTTTGGACAAAATCAGGCTTGATTCTTAGAAAGGACTCAATGGCATAAAACAAAATTTCAAGGGATTTAACCTTAATAATCTTAATTGCCTCGTGATGAGACGCTTGATTTCTGATCTTATTTATGGTGTGATATGGCTCTGCCCGAACTCGGCTAAGACATCTTGGCTTGACCACATTATAATTGTCATTAGTTAACCCGAAAACAGATTCGATTGTTGAGCCTAAATTATTGCATATTCCGGAAAGGGAAATAATCTCCCCTGTAACTATTTCATCGGGCTTATGACCAAATTTCATTACAAAATCTCTGCAGTGCCTTCGCAACTGAAGCATGGTTAGATTTAGAAAAACTAGAACAGCCTTTGTATCTCCATCTCGTTCATCACCATTTCTCCAGAAACCAGCAGTCCACCACGCGTTAGGGGTTTCATTAAACTGAATATGACGAATGAGATTAAACAAACCATGCAAGATGTGATATTCCAAAGACTGTGTCCGTGATATAATTTTAACAAGCTTTTGATAGTTTAAAACACTCTCTTTCCCGCTCCAAAAATTGTCAATTCCCTCCTTCATCCAATAAGCATCAGCTCCGTAGTCAAGTATTGCGTCAAGAGTCCATAACTTATTTGATGCCGATGTAATAATTATTGGAATTGATTGAAAGCGTTTTCTTAATTCTTGAAGCACCCTCACACCGCTCATTTCTGAAACAGATTCATTAGAGTTATCAAACTCTGGAAACAGTCGAATATCTAAAAGCACAACTGGAATTTCATTGCATTCATTGTCGCTAAACAGAGCATTGATTTTGTCACTAGCCCTTTTTACCAAAGTTTTAATTCGACTATCAATTGAACTATCTTTTGTGAAATCGAAAGAAATCACCGAAAACCTTTGGTCATCAGCTTTGTAGAAAATCCGTTGGTAAACCTGAGCCCATCCATCTGATGCTTGGTCATCAATTAATATTATTGGTGGAGACTTCTTTGGGTCCACGTTAATATCCTCGGTATCTACTAGGCTCTTAAAATCCTTCAATCTCTCTCTTTCAGCAAAGTATTCTTGGACTTTTTGGTTCTTTTTGAATTCTAGTGTTTCTGCATCACCGTCAGCGGAGCGTAATGTGTCAAGTTCAGCTTCTATTTCCCCTGATCTAGATTGTAATCGACCAAGATGGTAACTTAGTAAAAAGTCAGCCCGTTCAACTCGATTACCATAAAGAAAATTGGACAGGAGGTTATTGAACTTGGTAAGTTGGGCCTCCACGAATTTCGGATACCTGACTTCATCGTCATCACCCCCATGCAAAAGGAAATACGTATCCCAGAGTGCTTTGATTCCCCACCAGTTGGCGTCTTCGTGGCGAAATTCATTCATGTTAAATGCCGGCTTTACAAACGGAACGTATTCCGACATTAACCGATTCAGAGTAAGTCCGTAAAGACTGTCAACATCCAACTGATTCAGAGAAAACGGTAGACGAACGTATCTATTCCCGGGAGCAAGAAGGATGAGGTTTTCTGGATGCTTGGACAAAATTTGTTCTGCCGAATGGAAGCCGTAGAGGATAATTGGCTTTAGGACCTTCTTGTGTTTAAGTCTTAACCAAAAGACCACTTCTATACCTTTAAAATGCTGCCTGCTAGAACCATCACCAAATTGCCCTTCAGCATTGATTAAGATTGCATCATAATCTTCCTCGGAATACCCTCTTATTTTTTCTCCAACAATTTGAGGCTCATCAGAGAACACTTCATTTTTTGTTCGGTTAACGATTTCAAAACCTTGTAGTAAGTCTAGAACATTTGTTTCATTGTCGACTAGCAGTATTTTCATGAATCAATTGGTTTCCATTTGCTGATTAAAACCCCTATCACAGAACCTCAACCCCGTCATTTTTTGAATACTAAACTCGATTAAACAAACCTAACACAACCATCTACATCCTCTAAGGCTGAGGTTGCTGACCCACCTTGTCTTCTTGGTTCAGTTGATAAATATTCCAGACAGGTCTCTAGAGCCCTAAAGGCGTCATTAAGTTTAAGATTCTTTGCCCCAGCATAGTGCGATGCAGCGTTCCTATAATTATACAACACAAGTCCTTTTCGATCACCTCGGTAAGTCAACCTTTGGCCTCCTTCAGCAATAACATACCTGTTGTTAAAAAGGGCCCCATCTATTCCAATTCCTCCGTTTGGTTTAAAAAACTGAGGCCTCTCCATTCCAACAACCTGAACCTTTCCTTGGCAGTTTAAGCCCTTGAAATTGATTCGGATTTGTTCTATGTCATGAATATGTTCAACAACGTTTCCTAAATGCCTAATAACACCAGCGGAGACAAACCATTCATCACTTTCTTCCCAACGCATACCCCCTCTTTTAATCTGAGTCTTCAGAAACGTTTTTAACAGGAATATTGCGTCTTCCACTATTCCAAATACGACTTCATTATTTCCATAGGTAATTGATGGAATGACTACTTCAGAGGCTTGATTTTCGGTTATTTTCTGGTATTCAAAACCCCATTCATGCTCCCTCCACCAGTGTTGACCCTCTGATTTCAATTGGCCCCAGGAACGTTCAATCTTGGTCAGTCGATTGTATGTCCTGTGGGTAAGGTTCTTAACGAGACTGATTAATTTAACATAGTTTAATACCGTGCTTTCTGCCTGACGAATTTCATCCGGGCCTTCTTTAACCCAATAACCATCTGCTCCAGCTGATTCCAACTTTTGATAATTCCATACTTTATTAGATGCAGTAGTCACCAATATTGGTGTTCCGACATACACCTTCTTTAATTCTTGAAGAAGCCTTAGACCACTCAAATCTTTTGAATCAATACTTAAAGAATCATCAACAGCGGGAACAAGTTTTAAATCAAGGAGAATAACACTTGGAAGCTCTTCTCCGTACATTTTCTTTATCTCATTCGCAGCGTCAAAAAATCTTTTTTCGACCAAAGCTGATTTAATCTTTTCAACGTCTATAGAGAAAAAATTCACTTTAGGTCCTTCCTCGTGGTAAAGCGAGTCCCTGAAGACATTCCCCCAGCCATCTTTGGCTAAATCATCTATATGAAGTATCTTTTCAATAGATAGCCCTGGAGGTTTAGTTTTTACAATCTCCTTACTGGCCATGCGAACCGCATCTTTTTCTACAATGTCATGTCTCCTATACGTTTCCATAACTAAACCCGGTATTTCTTTTTGCGAATCGAGAAGCTTTTCTTCTTGGTCAAGCAACGTATCCAGGTCATTTCTATATACCGAAAGCGCTTCAGTAGCCTTGCCTGAAGCATAGATTGATTCAGCAATTTCAGCCACATAAATTACTTCTTCTAGTTCTGTGATGTCTGCTTGAACCTCCGGCAACATTTTGATTTCCTCATTTCTCAAATCCAACTCGATCAGGCGACTTCTTATATCACCGTTAAGCTTGTTTTGATGTTTCTTAATGACGGCTTCAATTGAGCCCTCTTCAAGACCATAGAGTAGGTTCAAAACCCAGTATTCGATTGTGTTCTGTCTGTCAAGAACCTTCTTAGGATAATTTAGCTTCGACCCCCATATGAGATTTCGAACATCCCAAAACCGTTTAATCCCCCACCAATTAGCGTCCTGATGACGAATCTTGCCAAGGTTGAATGCAGGCTTTACAAACGGAACGTATTCCGACATTAATCGGGCCAGGGTAAGTCCGTGAAGATTATCAATATCCAAATGGCTCATAGAAAACGGTAGACGAACGTACCTATTTGCAGGCGCAAGAAGGATGAGGTTCTCCGGTTGCTTGGCTAAAATCTGTTCAGCTGAATGAAAGCCATACAAGATAATTGGTGTCAATATTTTGTGCTTAAGTCTAAGCCAGAAGACCACTTCTATGCCTTTAAATTGCTGCCTACTAGAGCCAGTGCCAAATTGACCTTCAGCATTGATTAAGATTGCCTCATAAACCTTAGTGCGCTTGCTTATTTCTGCAGCAACCAATCGAGGCTCTTTAGAGAAGACTTCATGTTCCGTTTCATTTACGACATTATGACTTTGTAGTAAGCCTAGAACCTGTTTGTCCGTGTCGACTAATAGTATTTTCATGAAGCTATTTTATTCTGTTTTGTTGTTAAACTCATTTCGTGAACAGATGTCCTACCGATCACGTCTTCAAGTCCAAAATCGATTTCTCTCTGTGCAATAATTATTGCCTTTCGCAAAGACGGTCTTTCATTGTTCACCGCTTGTTTTGTTTGAATTTCAAGCCATCTAATCAGGAATAGTTTGAAAAATAAACGGGTCGCACGGAATATTGTCCACCATTAATCTTCCAATGCAATTAAAATTTGGAAGCTTTAAAACATCTTCCCGTTCAAAATCCGGTTCCAAATAGTGCCTAATTCTTTCGTAGTCATTTAGGCCCGGTCTAAAGAAAACCATGCTGCCAACGTTCCCAAAAACTGATTGGACCAATTCATCACTCAATTGGCCCATTGTCTGATTGGCCAAGAGGAAGGATACGTTGTACTTTCTAAGTTCAGATAAAGCACTAGAAACATCTCCTCGGGTGAAATTTTGAAACTCGTCAATTACTACGTGGTAGGCTTTTCTGTCAGATTCTGGAATGTCGCTTCTGCTCATTGAAGAAAGAATGATGTTGTTTATAAGGAGCTGTCCAATCAAACTGACATTTTCGCTTCCAATTTTTCCCTTATCTAGTTTAACCAGTACAATTTTCCCTTCATCCATAATAGATCTAAAATTGATGGAGTTCTCCTTGGAAACAATCATTTTTTTCAAGTACTCATCTTCTGTTATTCGATTGATCTTGCTAGTTATGTATGGTGCGAAGTTTTCAAATTTCATGTCTCCATACGCTTTTGCAGAATTATCAAAGAACTCCTTTGCTCTTACATCGGAACAGGTCGTTAAAACTTTGTTTCTGAAGTCCGAGTTAAAGAAGAATTTGTTGAAGTCATCGAGCGTGGCCTTGCCATTCCAAGCAACTACTGGTTTGTCGGTAACAGATAACATACCATAGCGAAAAAACTGCTCGAACATCGGCCCACCAGCGTTTGACATATTATAAATACTGTCAAAAACCTTGTATAACTCATTGATCATGAGGGATCGCTGTTCAGGATACCTTTCGTCATAGTCAATTATGTTAAAAGCTAAAGAACTATTCAAATCGGAAGGATTTATCACCACTACAGAATCAGGAAACTTATCTCCAACCATGTCCTTAACCTCATTGAAAAGGTCACCATGCGGATCAATTACTGCAAACCCTTGCCCTTTTTCTAATAAGGATTTGATTGCCGATTTCAAAAGGGTGGTTTTGCCTGTTCCGGTTTGACCCATTACATACATGTGCCTTCTGATTTGAGCAGCACCAATGTAGACGGAGTCAACTCTATTGTTTGCCGTTTTTTGCCCTAATAGGAGGCCATTCTTATCCAAATAATCAGGGAATTGGAGGTGTGCTTTCTTCTGGGTAGGGACTCCAAAAATTTTGGAATCAATTGGAAGCGGTAATCTAAAGCTTTGGAAAGCATGGTCTAAATCAAATAAGAAAGGCAATTCATTCATCACCCTAGGCACGGCAGAAAATCTGTCAATGCCTGTGTCGAATCTCTTTTCCTCTATAATTGATGTTCCTGGTTCAAAAAAGTGATTTACAACTGCATTCTTGAGGTATTGACTATAGGTCTTCCCTTCTTTTTTTAGGGCAACACTAAGCACGAATTTGTCATTTTTTGTCTCTAAGAGTTTCTCCAGATACAAACTGTAAGCTTCAATGTGACTCTGAGGTATATCAACCCTGTTCATAGAAACAGGAGATTCCAATAGTTTCTTAATTAGATCAATTTCCTGAGGCAAAAGTTCTTTTGATGCTAACTGGAGGTCAATCTCAATTTTTTCTCTTTGGGAAATGATTGCTTCAAATAGATCATTGTTTAACAGCAATTTTCCAGGCAACGGAAAAAGAGTAGTAGGATTATAACCAGAATCAGCCTCTAACTTTTTCTCATCAATCTTACTTGCTGGTTTTAGCCCAATGGTGGTTCTTTCTTTTATTGGAACGGGCGTTCTGTAATACATAAGTATCTCCTCGTTCTTTTGAGGTTTCGAAACCGCTTTCAACTCATCTTCACTTGTTATTTCGATAAAACTATAAGGGCTATCGGTGACCCGGCTATTATTGAAAAAGAACGGTGATAAATCTATATGCAGGTTCCTAAGCAGTCGTTGTAAGCCTTCTTCTTTTTTCTCCCAAGCAGTGATGAATATTCGCAGGGTGACCTCATCCGAAATCGGTGGGTCGTAATTGATCCGAAGATTGATTCCCAGTTTCCCGATATACAAATGGTTAATGGT
>Ga0222662_1000733_pt1 | contig 22363 bp, 19 predicted proteins | sample AntAcemetagen600_FD_179821 | JGI IMG/M metagenome (GOLD analysis project Ga0222662, IMG submission 179821) | Saline water microbial communities from Ace Lake, Antarctica - #600 | ecosystem: Environmental > Aquatic > Non-marine Saline and Alkaline > Saline | place: Antarctica: Ace Lake...
TCACGGTTTTCTGCTAACTCCCCCAACGTCTTCCACTCCACATCACCCTCCTCGAAGGTGAGGAGCTGGTCGCGGTAGTAGTTGTATTGCTTTTTTCGGGCTGTAAGCTCGGTGAAGGTGTCCAAGATGCGGACGATTTCCGCTTGGATCGCCAGCGATTTCTCAGGGTTCTCCGGGCAGGGAATGGGGATTGGGAACGCTCTTACTTTCGTGTCGGAAATTGCTGGATATGCCGATCCACTCTGCTGTTCTTCAAGATACGTTTTGAACGCGCTAGACGAGACCCAATGTAATATCCACTTTGGCAAGACAGTTCCTTGATCCGCTCGTAAAACACAATAGCCAGTGCTGGCAACTTCTCCCGCATATTCATCATCAATCAAACAAAAGCGCATTTGCGTCGGGCGAGTTGTTGCAAAAATCACATCATCTTTTTCAATCAGCTTTTGTGCTCGACTAGGTGCATTACTTTCAACGACTTCCGTAGTTCCTATTATCGATCTTGTCAGTATATCAACAGAAGTTAGATCAATGTAGCGATACGCGCGGTTGGTAATGCCCCACTTAATATTGGAACTTGGAATGGTAACCTCCCCCAAAGCCACCCACTCCACCTCCGCTTCATCGAGCAGCTTTTCCAGAAAATCACATTCGTGTCCATTCGTGTCCATTGCTTCGCCATCTCCGGCAGACCTCCGTCGTGGTTCCTTTTGCGTTACGTCACTCATGCCTGCCCACCTTTCTTGCGGCTTTCTTTCTTGGCCTGCTGTTCCAGTGATGAGATGGTTTTGAGGTAGTCTTTTTCGACGGCGTCCAGATTGAGGGCTTTGTATTTTTGGAGTTCACGTTGGGCTTTTTCTTTGGCCTGGGTGCTGGAGATTTTCCCGGCGTTGTCGAGCAGCTTGCGACCGGTGGAACCAAGGATGGAATCGAGTTCACGCACGTAATCGGACATCCGCATTTCGCGTTCTTCGATGGCGTTGATCTCCGCAAGGTCAAAGTAGGCGGAGACGAGATTGTTCAACACCCGCAGCTCGGGTGCGCTGAGGTAGTTTTTGGCAATCATGGCTTCCGCTTGAGTCGGCTGACTGCCTCTGAAATTGCTCAAGCCAGCGAAGGGCTGGTCGTGATCGACGCGCAGATAGATCACCTCGCTGGCGGTATGGCCATGGGCGGCGTAGTGCAGCTTGTTTTGCACGATTTTGAAGAATTGCAGGCTCTCTTCGCTTTTTGAATGGTAGTCGGTCGCGGTAGCGTAGAGATCAAGCACTTGCCGATACATGACCTTCTCGCTGGAGCGGATGTCGCGGATGCGTTCGAGCAGTTCTTTCCAGTAGCTGCCGCCGCCGAGGTTCTTCAAGCGGTCGTCATTCAGGGCAAAGCCTTTTTCGAGATACTCCTTGAGAATGGTGGAGGCCCAACGACGGAACTCCACTCCACGAGGCGAGCGCACCCGGTAACCTACGGCTAGAATGACATCCAGATTGTAGAGGGTCAGGGTGCGTTCCACCTCTCGGTCTCCCTCTTTTTGAACTGTCAACTGCTGGTTGACAGTTGCCGCTTCGTCCAGCTCTTGGTCCTCAAAGATGGCTTGGATGTGCTTGCTGATGTTCTGCTTGGTGGTCTGAAAGAGATCGGCGATTTGGAGTTGGGAAAGCCAGACGGTGCCGTCTTCGAGCTTCAGGTCGATTTTCGTCTGACCATCATCAGTGGTGTAAAGGATGATGTCGCTCATGGCTGGTCTCCTTGTGCTTTTCTAACCACGAATGGACACGAATTTTCACGAATAGGATGCTTTTTAAATTCGTGTTTATTGGTGTTTATTGGTGGTTTCTTTCTCATAGGACGATGCGTTGCCATTCGAGCTTGGCGTGTTTGAAGTTGAGGATGATGCCGACACGGAGACCGGTGATTTTGAGGTAGTTGAGGATTTGGGCATTTTCATAAGGCTTCTCCAGCAAACCATGACCGAGCGTATTCAGCACCTCCATGGCACAACCAACCACTTGGAACACTTCCTCCTTCAAAATCAATTCGTGTGTATTCGTGTCCATTCGTGGTTCCGCTATTTTTCGATTTCCGCGACGATGGTGTCGATGTCTTTACGAAGACCGTCGATCTTGCTTACGGTGGTTTCGAGTTCCTGATTCAGTTCGGTGATGTTGGTCACCTCGCGGGTGTCTTTGGTCTCCACGTAGGAGCTGACGGAGAGGTTGTAGTCATTCTCGGCGATCTTCTCCATTCGCACGCACAAGGCGACATGCGCCACATCCGCCTTGCGGTCGAAGAGCTTCACAATCTCCGCGACGTGGGTATCGGTCATCAGGTTGTTGTTGGTGCCTTTCTTAAAGAAATCCTCACCCGAGGCATCGATGAACTGAACTTTGGTATCGGTCTTGTGCTTGGAGAGCACTAGGATAGTGACGGAGATGGTGGTGCCGTAGAAGAGGTTCGGAGCCAGTGAGATGACGGTCTCCACAAAGTTGTTATCCACGAGGTATTGGCGGATTTTTTGCTCGGCTCCACCCCGGTAGAAAATCCCCGGAAAGCAGACGATGGCCGCTCGGCCCTTGGGAGAGAGGTAATTGAGGCAGTGCATGACGAAGCCGAAGTCTGCCTTGGACTTGGGTGCCAGCACACTGGCGGGAGCGAAGCGCTCGTCATTGATGAGGGTGGGATCATCGCTGCCGATCCATTTCACCGAGTAGGGTGGATTTGAGACGATGGCATCGAAGGGCTTGTCCTCGCGGAAGTGGGGCTCGGTCAGGGTGTTGCCCAACTGCATGTTAAACTTATCGTAGTTCACATTGTGCAGGAACATGTTCATCCGCGCGAGGTTGTAGGTCGTGTGGTTGATCTCCTGACCGAAGAAACCGTCCTCGATCAGGTGGTCATCCATGTGCTTCTTCGCCTGTAGGAGCAGGGAGCCGGAGCCTGCGGCGGGGTCGTAAACCTTGTTCACGCTCTTCTGCCCGTGGATAGCGAGCTGGGCAATGAGCTTGGAAACATGCTGGGGAGTGAAGAACTCACCACCCGACTTCCCAGCGTTGGCCGCGTAGTTGCCGATCAGGTATTCGTAGGCATCCCCGAAGAGGTCGATCTCGCTGTCCTCAAAGTGTCCAAAATCAAGTTCATCCACTCCCTTCAATACTGCACAGAGTCGTGAATTCTTGTCCTTTACAGTTTTCCCCAAGCGGTTGCTCGTAGTGTCGAAGTCATAAAAAAGATCTTTGATGTCTTCTTCAGAATCGTAGCCCATCGCTGAACTCTCAATTGCGCTAAAGATCGCCTTCAGATCTGTATTGAGGTCTTCGTTGTCATTCGCCTTGGCGACGACATTGGCAAAAAGTTGGCTGGGGTAAATGAAGTAGCCCTTGGTCTTGATCGCGTCATCTTTGATCTCATCCGTAATCACAGCGTCATCCAGCTTGGCGTAGTCTATGCTCTCATCTCCGCCTTCGATGTAGCGAGCGAAGTTCTCGCTGATGAAGCGGTAGAAAAGAGCGCCAAGCACATACTGCTTGAAGTCCCATCCATCTACCGTGCCGCGCACGTCATTGGCTATCTGCCAGATGCGGCGTTTCAGTTCGTCAAATTGTTGGATGTTCGTCATTATGTTAGTCTCTCGAAGATTTCGGCTTTTTTTCTTTTGATGGCTTCGGCTGAAGTTGGGATTCGCGGATCTCCAGAAGGCGAAGCCCTTCGCGCACCACCTCACTGGCGGAGCGATAGCGTCCTTGCCCAACCAATTGGATGATGAATTCTTCGAGCTTGTCGGTCAGTGATACATTCATTCATTGGCAGGTTAGGGACTCAGTCAAAAATGTCCAAGTTCGTTATCGGGCGATTTGCCCGTAGTGTGGGCAATATCAAGAGAGAAACCGTGGTTCAAAATGGATTCTCCACCATGATGCCGAAATACTGTGCGTCGTGTGCCAAGTCCTCGCTCAGGATGGTGCTGCAGCCGCTTGCCTCAGCGGCAGCGACGATGAGCGAATCCCACCAGGATATCCCGTATCGGCGCTGCACTGCATAGCCTCGCTGAAGTAATGGCATGTCGATTGGCTGAGGTTCCCACACACTGAGAGCTTCGACGTCATCCCACGCCTCCTCCGGAGACAAGCCCGGATCCAGCTTACGAGTCACGTTGACAAAGTATTCGTTGAGGACTTGCACGGATAGCTTCCCATTTCGTCCGTCCCAGAGTTCATCCAAGCGCTTCGCGGCAACAGCTTGCTTTTCCGGTTCAGAGGAATCGCGCGCGTAGAGAAGGATATTCGTATCGACGAAGATGTTATCGCTCATAAAGGCTGTCGCGTGAAGGATAGGATTCTTCAGCGGGTTTTAAGGGTTGAGGTTGGCGCGCCTGGAAGCGTCTCTTACCTCGCTCATACTCCTTCTCTCTCAACATCTTACGGCGCAATTCCTCGCCCAACATACGGGAGACGCTGGTGTCCTGCTGGGCAGCAGAAACTTTTGCCCACCTCAAAACCTCTTCATCCAAGGTAATCGTCACGTTTTTCATGTAGCACGGAATTAGTGTAAAATACCCTTTTTGTCAATCTACCGCTTTGAACATGGATAAAAGGAACAGCCAAGCTGTCTCACCCGGCGATGTCGAGATGGTATCGGGTATATCTAAGCTGACCTGTTTGGGTCAGTGTTCCTCTCGCAACAAGATCATTGATACGGGGTTCGAATCCCCGAGGGCCCACCAATAAATCCAGCCGGCTTCCTAAACAAATCGGCGTTTTTACAGGGAGAGTTTACTTCTCAAAGCGAAAGATCAGCTCATTCTCACGGGCGTATCCAAGCCGCTCGCGGACAACCGCCTCCAGAAAAACCGGATCATTTATCAGCTTAGTGTAGTATGTCTGCTGCCGGTCGTACTCTGCTTTTTCGGATTCGATTCGTTCCCTGAGCTGTATTTCCCGCTCTCGGAACTGACCGTACTCTTTTAAATTCTGACGCCCGATAACTGCGAACACCACCAACAGGACGGCAATCGATCCAACAAGGATCCATCGGATGACTCTTTCCACGCGAATAAGAGGTTATCCGCCTTTTCCGTAAAAAGGAAAGGAAGAAAATTTTCCCTCAATCCGCTTCTTGCCAGATCACTTCACCTGCTTCTGAATCATCCGAGGAATGTATCAAACTTTCTTTGGCCTGAGGGAGATGCCCTTCAACATAACCCCGAACCCGGAATTTCTTTTCCGGAGTCCTACCCATGAGGAAGCACTCCAACATCTTCGCTATGGAATTTTGGAAAAAAAGGGGTTCATCGTTCTCACAGGAGAAGTCGGTTGCGGCAAGACCACACTCAGTCGCTCTATCCTGGCCGAACTGGACTCGGAAACCTTTGATACCGCTCTCATTCTTAATACCCGGCTCTCCGAGACTCAACTCGTCAAGGCGGTTGTCAGCGAGCTGGGAATCGAGACCAAAGCCCGCTCCAAGACGGATCTGATCGACATCCTCTATGCGTCACTTCTTGAGAGAATCTCTGCCGGGCGGCAGATTGTCGTCATCATTGATGAGGCGCAAAACCTCCCCTTCGAAGTGCTGGAGCAAATCCGCCTCCTCTCAAACCTGGAGGCCGATGACCAAAAACTCATGCAGATCGTCCTCATCGGACAACCCGAGCTGGATGTAAAATTACAAGAGGATAGGCTTCGGCAACTGCGGCAGCGGATCCTCGTTTACTACAAACTACGTGCTTTGACCCGTAAAGAGACCGCCCGATACATCGAACACCGACTCACCTTGGCCGGGGCAAGCGGCGAACCCCTATTTACCCCGAGGGCAGTGAAACAAATCCACCGCCGATCCCGTGGCATCCCCCGGCTGATCAACAATCTCTGTGATAAAGCTCTTCTTGCTTCATTCGTTCGTGAAAAAGATCGAGTCACTTATTGGGATGTGCGAAAAGCTCATCGCGAATTAAAGGAGTTTCTATAAAATGAGCATCATCAATGAAGCCTTGAAAAAAGCCCGCCGAGAGGGGCAGCCTATCTCCAATAACCGCGAGGATGAGGGAGACACGATTATCCGACCCAAGTCGAGGGCAGGCAAAAAACCAGGAGCCACCCATGTGCTTCCAGCTATTCTAATCGTCATCCTCTTTCTCGCAGTGGCTGGCGGGTTGGGCTTTTTTGTATACACCGAGTATTTTGAAGAGCAAACAGAGCCTCCACAAGTAGAGGCAAGCTCCGAGCCACAACCCGCCATCGAAACGGAGACTCCGGATGAGGTCTTAGCTGAACCGGCTCCGGAAGAACCGCCACCAGCAGACTCCCTGGTCCGAACACCCCCGGAAACCCTCAAGGCCTCTACCCCTCCAGAGGATACCTCAACCGCCGAGCCATCAGCAGTACGCCGGGCACCTGGCCAGTTACTTTCACAATTCACCATCAACGGTGTTATGAGAAGTAGCACTTCCACCCGAATCATCACAAATACTGGGGTTTACCAGAAAGGTGATACGATCTCCTCTCCGTCCGGATACGTGCTCGAAGAGATTGGCGAAAACAACGTAATCCTCCGCAGCCCGGATGGCAATCGCTACACGGTGCCCCTGCCGTAACATCGGCAATTGGAAACCTCCCGGAAACTTCTTACTCCGCAATCGGGCTTTGAAATAGCATGCGAACCGCCCCGAAGTTAGGGGTCGTCTCTTCGATACGCAAAACGGCAAACTCCGATGCGTCCACCCACATCTCCATCAATTGCGGATGAGACAGATCACCAATCGCTTGGTAATCGCTGTAGTGCACCACGAGAACTTTCCCATCCGAATCCTGATGTTCCCATCGAACGAGATCCAAATTCAAAGGATCCAGATCAACTTCTGCTGTAACCGGTTTCCCAGAAATCGAATACAAAACGCGGATCACTGTTCCCGAATCCTCGACTACTTCATTTACCGAAACCACGACTACTTCATTTACCGAAACCACGCGCCCTTCCGACTGAAGAAATTTTGACAACAAGGGTCCGTGCAAATTGCCGAGTAACTTTAGCAAAAGTCGATCATCCCCGTCCAAATCCGCCGATATCCGCGACCCATCCTCTTGCGAGATTGTTTTCCAGTAGGAGCTCCCATTGTAACCAAGGGAGGTCTTAGTGCCTTCCTCCTCTACTAAGACTCGGATTAGATCCGGCGACTTTTGAAGAATAGATATCCTTTGCGTTGACCCGCCAATCGTAATTTCACCGACCAATTTAACGGAGTTGAATTCAGCCAATGCCACTCGGCCTCCCCTTTCCTCGATGAGGGCTTCCCTCAGTTGGTTTTGGGTCTGCAACTCTGAGACGGTATAGTTCATTTTTTTACCCGAACCGTTCTCTTTCGCAACAACCGGGAAGGACTCTTCAGGGGCAACCGCCGAGTCCTCCTCACGAAGTCCATCCACATAGAGCAGAACCCCAAATGCGACCACGGCCAATGGCGCTAAAAACGGAGCAACTTTTCGAACTACATAGAAAATTCTCTCCCCGACCGACAAAGGAATCGAATCCGCTTTCAGCAACTCCTGCTCTTCCCTGTTTCTAAACCCACCAATGGGTTTAGATTCTTTTAAGGGAACATTATGATACTTATTGTCGGGATCAGAAGGCATGAGAAAAACAAGCAGTCGAGATAGGCATGATTACAGACTATTCACAGTTGAGGACTCCCTTCAATTCGAAATGGACGACAAACCTTTTCAGGATAATCCCAGCAATTGCTCAACCCGGTCGCAAAACTCATCACTCCCCGCTAAATAGGGCACGGGTTTCATAGAGGGGTCGAAAACTCGGAGCGGAAAAGGAGATTCATCCAAAAACCGATACCGCATGCCTATTTCATCGAAAAAGGCGAAAAAAGCGGCGATATCCCATACTTTAACGCGGAAGTCGACAGCCCCCTGCAGTTGACCAAGAGTGATATAGACACCCTCCATCGTGCTGGATCCGAGGGATCGAACACGCTCTTCGACGAGGAGAGGCTCCAACTTGCGTAGCACTTCCGCTGGAAGCGGAAATTGAAGGCCAAAAGGAGTGCACTCCTGCAGATCAGGGGTGCGGGCTTGTATCAAATCCTTTCCTTTGAAAAGACCACGGCCAGCCCCTCCGTGAACCAACTGCTTCCCTGCGTAGTCATAGACCCATCCGTAGAGGGGATGACCATCCTTCAATAAGGCGAGTGAGATCGCACAATTGGGCAACCCGATGGCAAAATTATTTGTGCCGTCGATAGGATCCAACACCCAGGCAAATTTTGCCTGAAGCGGTTTGCCCGTCTGAATGTTCAACTCCTCGCTGCACCCGTCGTCCTCTGGAAATTCGTTTTCGATCGCAGCAAGGATGCGTTCCGAAATTCGATGATCGGCTTCCGTAACCCGACTCGCATCCTTCTTCCATTCGCTCGCAACTGCCCCAAATTGGGATTGAAAAAACTCAATCTCTGCTTCGACTGCCGATGATCCGCAAGCGATCCTCTGGGAAACTTCCTCCTCTTCCGACCTCACGCGGACTCCTTCACAGTCTCACTTGGCCTCATCTCCGAAAAACATTCGCTTGCGATTGCTATGGCCTCATCGATCGATGCCTCGTCGTGTGCGGCACTTAAAAACCAGTTGTGGTGTGGATGAAAGAAGGCTCCCTTGCGAACGGCTTTCGTACAAAATTCCTGCATAACGCGTAAATCTCTATCCTCTTTGAAGAACGGATACGGCGCGGCGCGTGGACCCGTGCACTGCAGGGCAAACCCATTTCTGGCAGCCTGCTCGATCAATCCCCGGCAGAGCCGATTCCCCATCGCCTCGATTTTTGCCGGCACATTCTCGCGCTCAATGATCTGCAGGCAAACTTTGGCCGCAGCCATGGCGTCGGCATTGTTCCAATAGCTACCGGTGAGAAAAACCTTGGCCGCGGCCGCTTTCAAAGCATTGCGACCCACCGCTGCAGAGATCGGAAATCCGTTCGCCAATGCCTTGCAGTAGCAAGCGATATCCGGCTCAAAACCAAAGCTACGATGAGATCCTCCCGAGTGGAGGCGAAATCCCGTTCGGATATCGTCAAGGATCATGACAATGCCGCGGCTATTGCACTCCTTCTGCACCAGTGAGAGGAAATTGTTCTCGGGCATCTCCGAAGGTGCGAAAGAGGGATGGTGATAAGGAGTAACAAAAACCGCAGCCACCTGCCCACTGAGGCTCTCGAGCATCCCGCAAAGGGACGCAGGGTCGTTCCAGCCGAAGCGGTGAATATGCTCCCTGTCTTCCTCAATAATCCCGCCATAGCCCGGTGCGCACCAGGCGTCGACACCGTGATACGCCCCTTTTAGCATGAGAATTTTCTTTCTCCCAGTTGCCTCACGGGCCACTTGGAGAGCCCAGGTCGTTACGTCTGATCCGTTCTTTCCAAAAACGGCCCAATCCGCGAAATCCACCCGCTCGACCAGCAACTCCGCCAGTTCGACGAAACCCCTTGAGGGCTGGTTGTACAAATTCCCTTTGGCCTTCGCTTCGGCAGCGGCTTCCTCAACCTCAGGGTGCCGGTAACCCAAAACGATTGGCCCAAAGCCGCACATGAAGTCCAAATAAACGTTGCCATCCACGTCGGTAAACCGGCATCCCTCCGCCGATTCGGCGAAATAGGGAAATACCCCGGGCAACCCGGCCGCAGGGCTGGTGTGACCATAAATCCCTCCGGGCACGACTTGGAGGGCGCGCTCGAAAAGAGCGCGGGATTCGGAAAGACGGGAATCGAAAAAAGACACATCTATAGGTGGACGAAAATCACCCTTTCCCGCAAGTGCGAATGCCATTCAGTTCTGAGGAAGGTGTTTCGACACATGCGGAGAGCGTTCTCATTTAACGTTCATATTCTTTTTTCTATGACACCCCTGCTTTCCCAAAGCATATCCTTACAAATATCTTTTTATATCCACGGGGTAATTGCGGGCGTTCCGGGCCATCCAAAGCGTTCCGCGGCAACGCCGCAGGCGGCGGCCCTACAGAATATAATCGGCTCGCGCTTGCGCGATTGCCGCCTGACGTCATAGTTTACCCCGCACTTTTAATTACACCTTGTGCTCTTGCACCTCTAGCGCAAGCGGGTGATTTAAAATCTCAGAGCCGACTTGTGTGTAAGGATGTGTTCCAAAGAAGGCGGGGGGCCGTCGGTAGCCGATTGGGTGGGTTTCCTTCTGACGCAGGGTTTCCTAGCGCTTCCTCAAAACGGCTTTCCCGAACGCTGGAAACAGCTTCCCAAAGTCTTCCGGTGGTTTCGAGACCACTTTAATGTCCCGGCCCTCGCGTTTCCAGACCAACTCCGCTGCGTGGAGGAAAAGATTTTGCGACCCTTTTGCCCGCTGGAAGATGCGGTTGGCCCCGAAGTCACCATAATTGCGATCCCCCAGAATCGGGAGCCCGTGCTTGGCCGCCTGGACGCGGATCTGGTGCGTGCGTCCGGTATGGGGCTTCAATTCCAAAAGGGTCAGCGGCAGGGGATCTCTTCGAAATTCCAGTTCGCGGCCATCGGTCTGCGCCTGCACACCGTTCCCACCCACGCGGACGCGGACTTTGCCTTCCTCCCGTCCGCGCACAAGTCGATCCTTCCAAGCAAAAGATCGATTTCGCGGCCGGCCCACTCCAACCGCAAGATACGTCTTTTTTACCCGCCCGTCTTCAAAGGCTTTGGCAAACCAATCCACACCGGCAGGGAGGGCCAGCAATAAGATCCCCGAGGTGGGCGCATCGAGGCGATGGCATAAGCCGATTTCCAAGGATCCTTCCTCCCCGTAAACCTCCTCCTCCGGTTTCCAAGGCATCTTCAATAAGCTGCGGTTGTTATCCTTCGGTCCATTCGGGTGTGATAAGATCCCCGCCGGTTTTTCTACAGCCACCCAGTCCTGACCCGATGAAAGAACGCGCACACCCTTCCCCCACGGGAGAGCTTTCCATTCGGCTTCCGTCATCGATAGTGGAAGGTGATTTCCATCTTTGTCCGGTCGCCGAGCGTGCGGATCATATCCTTTGTCCATGGACCATAAGGTGCCCGCGCGTGAATTGCGTCGAGGCAAATCATCGTCCCCAAATCACCCGCGGTGGATTTGTCAATTTTCGCCTCATCGATTGATCCGGATTTATCGATATAGAAAACAACCGTGACCGAAGAATAAGTCGACTCCGAGCCAACGGAAACTTCGCGGATGAGCCGATGCCACTCGGCCTGAATCGCTTCGAGGGCTCGCTGCGTGTAATCACCAAAGTCGGTCAGTCGCGAGTTGACGCCGATCTCGCCCTGCCGGGAAGCCCGTGTTTTCGACTGATTGATGGGGGCGAGCAATACTTCCGCTCCCACCTTTTTCCGAGGCAAGGGGCGCGCGGAAGGATTGTTGACGGAGGGAGACTGCTCTTCACGAGTGGATTCCAGCGGACCATCGTTGAGAACGATCGTTCCCGCCCGTTTATCCGGCTCATCCGACTCCTTCTCCTCCCCTTTTTCCGGGGTTGGGATCCGCGTGCCACTTCCCTCCTTGGCTGGCTGCACCCACTCCGGTGTTTCCCGCTCTACCTGGGGAGCCAACTCTCCGAGGGTTCCCCCTCCCGCCTCGACCGGTGGTTGCTCCGGCACTGCATCACTGTAAATCCCCGGCTGAAACTGATCGCGGGTGTCGCCCCGTTCCAGAATAGTCTGCGATTGATCATCCGATTCCTGCATAGGAAATTCGGAGGTTTCGGTCGGGTCGGGATCCGGCTCAGCGGCCTGCTGATCCCGCGCAGCAAAATTGTTGGTCTCATCCGGCACGTTGGAGGGTCGGTTCGGATTGGCCTCGACAAACCGTTGCTCCATCGGCTCCACCCACACTTCGATTTCCCGGTTCTGCTTGGGTTTGGATGCCTCCCGCTGAGAGAGTCCATCAAACGCCGCATCGAGCTGCCGCGCACCGGTCCAGTTGACGCCAACGGAGATCCCGATCGCCAGCACCCATGCCGCCGCCCGGGCAATGGGCCGGGGCCCGCGAACTTCTCCAAACCAATCCGTCATTATTGAAAAACCGTACTCCTTTACGGGTAGGCTCTCAAGGGCAATTCGCTCAAGCCATTGTGATTGGTGCCAACGAATTGGGGAATGCGGCATTTCTTTATTGAATCCGTAGGGTGTGACGAATTCGGGTCGCGTAAAAGGGGACACCACCCAAACGGCTGGCGATGGTCTCGCCCCTTTTAGAAAAGGAGGGTAACCTGAAAAGTGTAACCGATGCTCCTTTCCAGACATATCCGGAGCTATACCATCGACCGCCAGGGATAAATCTCCTCCTCTTCTTTCCTGAAGAGCAAGGAACCGCACGAAGCGCCTCAAAACCCAGCTCCTACCTTTGCTTGCAAGGGGAAGGAACCCGCGCGAAACGGCTCAAAACCCAGCTCCTACCCTTGCTTGCAAGGGGAGGGGGACCGCGCGAAGCGTGGTGGAGGGGTTTCCCACTCCAGATTTCAGGAAATTTAAAGAGCACCGCAATCCGTTGCGGTTGGGAGAGTCGGGCGCCTTGCTGGAACCCTGTAATAAATCGAATATTTGATAGGTATAAATTATCACGGGAATAAGTTCACCTTCATATGGCTCTTGTTCTTTTTAGGATTCTGTATCAAAAATGCCGCAAAAAAAGGTGTTAATAAAAGTCTCCTTCCCACCCTCTTTTAATCTTATGAATTTTCATTTCCGATTCTCCCTCACCCTACTCTCCATTCTGCTGATAGGCTTCTCGGCCCAGGCTGAGATCATCACCGGAGTTGTGCGATCCGGCCCATCGGCCAGTGCGACGCCGATATCCGGCGCCTCGGTGATACTTTACGAGGCGACAAACGCCGATCCAGTAGTTCGTGGTTCTGCTACCACCGACGCCTCCGGCGGGTTTTTGATCAACTCTGCAGTTGCTTCCACGGGGGGGACCTTTTACCTCCGGGCCAGCATCAATTCTAACAATGAGTTCTTAACGCTTATTGGGCCCGATCTACCGGACAATGCGGTCATGAATGAATTGACCACCGTCGCAGGTGCTTATGCTTCTGCCCAGCTCTCTCAGGGGGCCGTTATTTGCGGATCCCCCTTGGCCTTGAGCATCGCCGCTGGCATGAGCGATAACTTGGTCGACATCCAGACCGGTGATTCCTCGCTGATCATGCTATTGAATCCAAACTCAGACGAGACGAACTCGCTCCGCGTCACGCGCTCTCTGGCAAATCTATTGAACGCCTGTTTGAGTAGCCCAGCTGTTACCACTGATTTTCTCAATCTCGCTACTCCAACCGGCGAAACGACGCAGGCGACCACTGCCTTGGCCCTTTCCCAACTGGCCCGGCGACCGGAAACGAACGCCAGCCAGATTTTAACCCTCTCCGAATTGTCCTCCGCTTTCAGCCGAAATCTGAGCGACCTAACCCTCCCGGACGGCGTGACTACCGCCCCTCTCGCGTCGTGGGTGATCGCGGTAAAGGTGAACAAGTCCGGCGACAATTCACCCCTAAGCCTTTTCGGTGGCCCGGCAAATGTGAGTTTCGACTCCAAGGGTTATGCCTGGGTCGCCAATAACGTTGTCCAGGGTTCGGGTAATTCCGCGACAATCGCCATGGTGCTCAAACCCAATGGTCAGCCCTCCGACGGTTCCGACAACCGCCCCCTATCGCCATTTTCCGGAGGGGGAATCCGAGGGATCGGCTGGGGCGTTGAGGTCGATAAAAATGATGAGGTCTGGTTCGGTAATTTCGGTTGGGGACCGACCGATAATCCCGATAACTACCCGACCCAAAGCCGTCCCGGCAACGGAAGCGTTTCCGTTCTGGCACCAGAAGGGGAAGCCATCTCGCCGGAAGACGGATTTTACTCGGGTCCGCTGCGCGTTCAGGCCTTGAAAGCGGATGCGGATAACAACATCTGGCTCGCGAGCCTCGGAAACGACAGCCTTTACGTTTTCCCCGAGGGAGACCCAGCTCGATCAAAGGCGCTCTACCAATACTCCAATGCCGGGCCCTTCGGCTTGGGCGTTACACCGTCCGGCGATGTCTGGATGACCAACTCGGGCGGCTTGAACGGAGACTACCAGAGCAGCATCGCCAAGTTCAGGCTCAACAACCAGGGGATGCCGGAACGAACCTATTTAGAAGAAGTGGGCAACACCCTCAAGGTAGTCGCTTCCGATTCGTTTGGAAACGCATGGATCGCATCCCAAGGTGACAGTACGGTCTACGCCTACAGTTCCGGAAACGAACAGATCGGGGCCTTCACCAACCGGGGAGGTATTGACGGTCCATGGGGCCTCTGTGTCGATGGCGACGACAACATCTGGATCGGCAACTTCGGAGCCCTGCAGGCCGGAAACGTCTTTTCCAACGGCCGGGTCTCGAGACTCTGCGGCTTCAACCCCGAGACCTGGCCTCAGGGGATGACGATGGGCGATGCAATTAGCCCGGATATCGGCTATCGGGTCGAGACAGCCGGAGAAGAGGTTCTCCTCGCCGACGGCACGCCCCTTTACGGCTACGAAGAAGGCGTCGACGCCGAGCCCAGCTACGCGCCGCAGATGCGCAGCACCAGTGTTCAAATCGACCGCGCCGGCAACCTCTGGACCTTTAACAACTGGAAACCGCCCTTCATCCAGGACGTAACATATAATCCTGGTGGCGACGGGATTCTGATCTTCGTCGGCCTCGCTCCCCCACCCCGACAATACCAGGCGGAAGCGATGAAAGACAGCGATCAGGACGGACTGACAAACACCTTTGAAGACCAGATCATCGACTTCGACCTGAACGACGACATCACCAGCTATGCCGACGTGCAACCCGGCGACGATTTCGACGGCGACGGCCTCATCGAATCCATCGAGCAGTCGCTCGGCACCAGCCCTACTTCCAGTGACACGGACGGCGATCTCTTTTCCGACAAAACGGAAGTAGACAACGGGTCCGACCCCACGGATCCCGGCAGCATGCCGACCGACGAAGAATTGCTGGTCGCACTCGAATTCCGGTTTTTTACTTTCACAGGTTACATCTATCAGGTGCAATACTCTGCTGATCTGGAAAATTGGGTAAACTTGGGCGTCTCGATCCTTGGGACTGGCGAAGAGCAAAGTGTCTTCATCTCCCTCGAGGGCCGGAACAAGAGCAGTGAATTCTACCGACTGGTGATAACTTTGGCTAATTGAAGCTGGGATACGCGCCTTGTGATGTGTTTCAAGCCCCCCCCCCTGATCGTGCAGGAATAGCTCTCAGCACGTTTAAACCTCTGGTATCTGTAATCGAGGCGTATAAGAAAGACCTTAGGATTTACCTATGACGTTGCCTATCATGTAGGCACCCAAAGGATTCCCAGAAGAACGCCGAGCACACTTACCCGGAATATTCTAAAGAACTACCAGAAATACCGATGATCGTTTGGACCACCCGTCTGTTTCCTCTCTTGGCTCTCGCCTTCTCCGCAATCGCTCTGCTCTGGCCGGATCCGTTTATCGCAGCACGTCCGGCCATTGTTCCGCTTTTGTCAATCATCATGCTCGGGATGGGTCTATCCACCACCTGGCAGGAATTCCGCGCGGTCTTTCAGCAACCGCGTTTGGTCGGTTTCGGCCTGATCCTCCAATTCGGGGTCATGCCTCTGGCAGCCTTTTGCATCGGTAGGGCTCTCAGCCTCTCTCCCGCCGAACTGACCGGTATGGTCCTGGTCGGAGCCAGCGCGGGTGGAACTGCATCCAACGTGATCTGCTACCTGGCGGGAGGAAGACTGGCACTGTCGGTAACCTTGACCCTTGCCTCAACCCTCGCGGCCATCGTGCTGACTCCGGCCCTCACGTGGCTCTATCTAAGCCAATCGGTTCCGGTTCCCGTCGGTAGCATGCTTCTGAGTATTCTGAAAATCGTCGCACTTCCCGTGCTTGTCGGCACCGCCATCAACTCAGCCATGGGTCGTCGACTCGATCCGATTCGGAACTTCTTCCCCCTTCTCTCTGTAGCCGCAATCGTCTTCATCATTGCAATCGTCGTCGCCTTGAACCGGGAGAATCTACTGAACAGCGGGTTCCTCGTCATCATCGCCGTCGCACTGCACAACGGGATCGGGCTGAGTCTTGGCTATGCATTGGCGCGGGCCTTTCGGTACGACATCCAGACGTGCCGAACCCTTGCAATCGAAGTTGGCATGCAGAATTCTGGGCTGAGCGTCACTCTTGCGATGCAATACTTCTCTGCCGCCGCAGCTTTACCCGGCGCACTTTTCAGCATTTGGCACAATTTATCCGGTAGCCTTCTTGCCGCTGTTTGGGGAGCCCGTGCGAAAAAGAAGGAGGCCGGACCGGTTGCGCGGGATCAAAAGAATGAATAAGTTATTTTATGAAAGTGATTCGCACCTTCAATAAGCCGGAAGACGCTTACTTGGCCGCTTCCGTTTTGGAAAATGGAGGCATCAAAACAAATCTCAAGGATGTGGAGATGGTCAGCAATTACTGGTTGGTCGCGGAAGCAGTCGGTGGGATCAAGCTGGAGGTGCCAGAGGATGATGCGGAAAAAGCGTGCGAGCTCCTCCAGATTCCCGGGCAGCCCGATTTGGAAACTCTCCTCCCCTGCCCTTTTTGTCACTCGAACCGGACGAGGATGCGCGAAATCAATTTATTGAACGGCATTCTTATCTTCTTTGGCTTCCTCCTCCCTCTCCAGACTCGCAAGGTCGACTGCATGGACTGCGGGAAGACGTTTGAGAGGTCGATAAAGAGAGAGTAAGTCATCCGCGTTTCTCGTTTGCGCCGGAGGGACTCCTGACCAAGCATCCCGAAATGGACTTTTTTGAAGCGGCAGACTCTCCGGACCCAGTCTCACCCTCAGGAATCGATTTTCGGGCAGAGCTCAATGACGAGCAATATGCAGCCGTGACCGCACCCTTGGGGCCCTCGCTCGTGCTCGCTGGGGCCGGCTCCGGAAAGACCCGCACCCTGACCTACCGGGTGGCCTATCTTTTGGAGAAGGGAGTTCACCCCAGCAGCATTCTTCTCCTCACCTTTACCAACAAAGCCGCCAAGGAAATGCTCGCCCGCGTGGAGGATTTGACGGGAGTGTCCTCACGCCTGTTTTGGGGCGGCACGTTCCACCATATAGGGCAACGGCTCCTGCGACGCCATGGCGCCCCCGTCGGCATTACCCCCGGATTCAATATCCTCGATCAAAGCGATTCGGAATCCCTTCTCGGCGATGTGATCCGGAGGGTGGACCCGGCTTTCCTGAAAGATAAGAACAACCCCAAGCCGAAGGTCATCGCGAACCTGATCAGCTACGCGCGAAACACCCTGCAGGATGTCGGCGAGATGGCCACCGAGCGCTATCCATACCCAGCCGATCTAGGGCCAAAGATTGGTAAATTTGCCGAGAGCTACGGGAAAACAAAACGCAAGCAGGAGGTTGCCGATTACGACGACCTCCTTGAGCTCTGGCTGAAGCTTTTACAGACGGATGAAGCATTTTTGACCTACTGCAACAGCCAATTCGAGCAGGTGCTCGTCGATGAGTATCAAGACACCAATCGACTCCAAGCTGGCATCGTCGATGCCATCGGCAGCCACCATTGTGTCATGGCAGTTGGCGACGATTCCCAGTGCATCTACACGTGGCGGGGCGCGGAGATCAACAACATCATGACCTTCCCGGATCGCCATGAGGGGGGCTCCGTCTATAAAATCGAGACGAATTACCGCAGCACGCCACAGATCCTGCAGTTCGCAAACGGTATCCTTGACGGGAACATGGGCGGTGGATTCCGCAAGGAATTACGCCCGGTCCGCCCCGATGCCGAAAAACCCGTCTTTGTCTCCACGGTGGACACCCGACAGCAAGCGGAGTTTGTCATCCGCTCTATTGGCCAATTGGTGGAGCAAGGCCGTGACTATGGTGATATCGCCATTCTTTACCGCGCCCATTTTCAGGCGATGGACCTGCAGATGGAACTGTCCCGATCCGGAATCCCTTTCCAAATCACGAGCGGTGTACGTTTCTTTGAACAAGCGCACGTAAAAGACCTGGTCTCACAGATTCGTTTCGTGGCGAATCCGAGGGACACCACTGCCTTCCTCCGATTCACAGGCCTCCTTCCCAAGGTCGGGCCGAAAACCGCCGAAAAAATCTATGCTTTTGCTGTGAATTTCGCCGAAAAGAATCAGAAGGACCTTTTTGATATCCTCGGATCCAAAGAGGTTGTCGCCAAAGTTCCGGCGGCGGCAAGAGACGATTGGGAATCCCTCGTGCACACCCTCCAATCCTGTAGGGAAGCCGCCCGGGACGAGGAACCGGAAGAGGTGGTCCGGCTGGCCGTCGAGGGTTGGTATGGCACCTACCTCCGCACTCTCTATCCAAATTGGAAATCCCGGGAAGAGGATTTGATCGGAGTGATTGGTTTCGCCTCGCGCTTCGAAGAGCTGAGCGAACTCCTGGCCCAACTCATCCTCTTGAACTCCGAATCCAGCGATCGCTCGATTGACCCCGCCGAACAGACGGTACGCCTCACGACCATCCACCAGGCGAAAGGACTCGAATTCCCGGTCGTATTCGTTTTGGGACTGGCCGACGGCATGTTTCCACTGAACCGGGCGATCGAAGAAGGAAATTTGGACGAGGAAATGCGGCTTTTCTACGTCTCGGTCACCCGCGCTCAAGACCTTCTCTTTCTCTCCTATCCGATGGTGCATTCACAAGGGGGTCCACCCCGCCGGATGCAGCCCAGTCGCTTTCTCTCCTCCATCCGCCCCGACTACTACGAAGCGGTTCGCTATCGCAGTTCCTGGTAGGGCTTCGGTGTGTTTCATTTCGACACGTGCTTTCTGCAGAAAGCCGAACCAGTCGATTGTCACAGTTCTTCCCTGAATATTTTTTCAGTAATCTTCCAAAACTTTCCCTGCTTGCGAGCGATGATAAATGTGGGCATGCGGAGGTGTGGTTGTATTCGGACTACGTCGTTGACCGAGCTAATGTTGAGGTTCAATTCAGGCTTTCGCATGTGCGATCTCAAAAAGTTGATGTCAAACTTCTTCAGGCTTGTTTGATTGTTGAGGTAGTGTCTTTCAGCGAGGTGGTTGGCGTCGTAATCATAATACTTGACCTCTAGGTAAGGAGTTCCGTTTTTGTCAATGCGTTCAAGCATCTCAATCGAATCTGGCGTGAGCACATGGGCGTCCTTGGAAAGCCTCGCTTGTTTGAGCTTTTCGTCAGGATCGATCAGTACACTTCCGCAGCTTCCACACTCACGAGCGCTGATATCATTTTGAGCGGAGCATTGGACGCAGATCTTAAAGCGAAAACGATAGCCGCAAGGCGTCACTTGGTAGGTGTCTGGATTCATCTGCGCCCCACGACAGGTGCGCCCGAAGTGCTCAGCCACATTGCCCTCCTCATCGACAATCCCCCAAAAGTCATTCACAAAACCACATTCCGGGCAGCGGACTTGTACCGCGACCGATTCGGATGCGGTTTTCCTTTCGCCAATCTCCGGGCTGAAAATGCTATGCCCCATCCCGGTGTAATCCAGAACAAGACAATCCTTTTTATCGGTATCCAAACGCATACCACGGCCGATGATTTGCTGATATAAACTGGTCGATTCCGTTGGACGTAGGATCGCGATCACATCGACATGCGCTGCATCGAAACCGGTTGTCAGGACAGAGACGTTCACTAAATACTTAAACGCTTTCTTTTTAAAATCATTCACGATCTGATCGCGCTCAGTCATCTCGGTGTATCCCAGGACCAGCCTGGCTTGCCCCTGCGGTAGACTTTCCATGATCTCTTGAGCATGTTTCACCGTGGAGCTAAAGATCATAACACCCTGCCGTTGGTAGCTATCGGTGATATCAATGATGTTTTTGATGATCAAGGGCGTGAGCCGTCTTTGTTGGTGGAGCACTTCCTCTAGTTGCGCCATCGTATACGATTGGCCACTTTCGATGATCTCAGAGAAGTCGTAAGAGGTCACAGGCGTATCGACCTTTACGGGTGGGGTCAGGTATTTATGCCTGATCATATACGTAAGCGGCAGATCGTAGATGCAGTGCTTAAAGAAGCGAAGCTCCTGAGTTTTGACCTCCCCACGGGACGCGTAATTATAGATCCATCCGAGTCCCAGGCGGTAGGGCGTCGCGGTCAGGCCCAAGATACAAATATGCGGATTGTTCAGCTTGAGCCGCTTTATGACTTGCGCGTATTGACTCTCAGGCTCCAGGCCGACGCGGTGACATTCATCAATTACAACGAGTGTGAAATCACCGAAAAAAGCATCGTTCGCCTTTGCGACTGACTGGATACTACCAAATATAACCTTTTGTTCGCTATCCTTTTGATTCAAACCCGCGGAATAGATACCCGCCTGCAGACCATAGCTTTCATACTTTAAATGGTTTTGCTCGACCAGCTCTTTGACATGAGCCAGCACCAAGACACGGCCTTTGGCAATTTTAGCCAACTCAGCGATAACCAAACTCTTACCCGCACCCGTCGGCAAAACGATGACCGCAGGGCTTCGTCGCTTCCTGAAGTAGTGGAGGGTGCTATCAACAGCTTCCTGTTGGTAGGGTCTGAGTGTATACATAGAGCGGAAGCTATTTGAAGCCTCCCTCAAAGTATAGAAAATTTGGCTGACTGTGTTAGTTGTGGTCCCGAAAGGTCGACCCCTACTTCAGTTCTGGGCGTAGCTTCACAGTTATCAATTTTATCGTAATCACGGATTCAAAGTTGTAGAAGAATTGCATGACTGCGAGGAGATGGAATGGAATGCGGACAGCATACGCTGAAGACAACGGCGACTATCGCCTCGCCCCAATTTTAACGAAGGAATAAAAATGAAACTGACTTGGCATACCCTGATCCTATTCCTGCCATTACTAGCCTCTGCCCAGTTCTATTACCCTGATGACAAGAAATATGGATCACCCGCTGACTTTGGTCTGCAATATGATGACGTAACCTTCCGTAGTTCCGACGGGACAGAGCTCCATGGATGGAATATCAAAACCAGATCACCGGAAAAAGTTGCCACAATAATACACTTTCACGGCAATGCCCAAAATATGTCTTCTCATCTACGTGGCGTTGAGTGGCTGGCGTCTAGAGGCTTTGACTTGTTTCTTTTCGATTATCGAGGTTACGGGCGTTCTGCAGGTAAGCCCGACCAGGATGGTGTGTTTGATGATTGTGTAGCGGCCATCAAACAAGCTCAGAAATTAAATCCTTCAGAGGAGCATTTTATCATATATGGGCAGAGCTTAGGCGCAGCAAACGCGATTGCTGTGGTAGGTGAAACCCAATTTACAAAGGTATCCGGCGTGATAGCCGAGGCTCCATTTTACTCCTATCAAAGCATATCCCGGGATAAAGTGAATAGCCTACTGGATATTTTCGTAGGCCTTGTCATCAGTGACCGGAAAAGCCCGCATTTTGTAGTGCAGGACGTTTCCCCCATACCTTTACTACTTGTGCATGGGACCGGAGATAGAGTAATCCCCATTTCTCACAGTCAGAAATTATTCGCAAAAGCAAAGAGTCCCAAAGATTTCTGGACGGTTCCCTATGCTCGACATTTAGGCATATTTCACGAAATAGAATATCAAAACAAATTAGTTTCCACCCTGAAGGGATGGACCGAATCGGCAAGCGAGGAACCCTGAAACATGAATGGCATTAGTGTAAGGGAAATTTCTAATGATTCTCCGCAGCGTCGGGCGCTGACCTGTCCGCCGTAGTGTCCCGACAAGGTCGGGAACGAAGGAGGAAGACCGATGACCCGCAAAGGCCGAAGGATCCACGGTTTCCAGAGGTCATCCGCCTAGGCAGCGGGATGCTACGAGATTGTTATGCTTCAAAGAAGATGAAAATATAAACCCAACAACTCTGTCCATCTTGTGGTTTCGAGATTACGCCAGCCTTCTTTTCAAAACTGCGAGGGTGCACCCACAACTACGGGTAGCTTTCAGTGAATTCGTGTGGTTTTATAGGGAACTCCTCCCTTGCTTGAAGGGGAGGGGTACCGCCGCCTTTGGAACATATCCTTATACACAAGTCGGAACACTGAAACTTGATGACTAGAAAGCTCCTTCCCTTATCAAGGGAAGGTGATCGGCTTGCCCGATCGGAAGGGTTCTCTGCTAAGCCTGAGCCTTTTCTTAACCATTTGGCGGTAATGCCGCGAAGAAACCCCTCCACCGCGCTAAGCGCGGTCCTCGAGATTGGTTCGTTCGAACTCATGCGGTAGCAGCAAAGAGTGAGCTGCAGAGGTCTGGTTCGTATTTAAGCAAGTTCGTGTCACCCTTAGTTTTGTTAACGAAGTGGTTTAAAATCTCTGGTCG
>Ga0222662_1000735_pt1 | contig 22306 bp, 22 predicted proteins | sample AntAcemetagen600_FD_179821 | JGI IMG/M metagenome (GOLD analysis project Ga0222662, IMG submission 179821) | Saline water microbial communities from Ace Lake, Antarctica - #600 | ecosystem: Environmental > Aquatic > Non-marine Saline and Alkaline > Saline | place: Antarctica: Ace Lake...
GAGTGTAGCGCGCAAGGCTTCACGTTTTCCAGGGTCGAAGGACGCGCCGTGGTTGCCGGGTTCGACGGCGGCATGGTGAGCTCCGATGCCGGGGCGTTGCTGCTGGGTGCGACCGACCGTGCGATCGGGCTGATCGATCGCTTTGCCTCCTGCTTCGAGGACGGCCGGCGGCAGGAGTATGTGATCCACAGGACCCACGCCACGGTGATGCAGCGGGTCTGCGCGATCGCCCTGGGCTACGAGGACGTCAACGACCACGACAGCCTGCGCCGCGATCCGGTGCTGGGCGCGCTGGCGGGCTGCCTGGAGGCGCGCCACGAGCGTTGCGAGCCGCTGGCCGGCAAGTCGACGCTGAACCGGTCGGAGCATGCGCCGGCGGGTCCGGGCGACCGCTACCACAAGATCGCTCACGACCCGGCCGCCATCGAGGGGCTGTTCGTCGATCTGTTCGTGGACGCGCACCTCGACCGCCACGATGAGCGCCAACCAACTGCGGCTCTGGTTCGCTTCCATGGCCTACGTGCTGATGGCCGCCCTGCGCCTCCGCCTTCTCAGGATCGGCGCCCTGGTCCGCCTCAGCGTCCGGCGCCTCAAGGTCGCCATGCCATCGGCCTATCCCTGGCAGCACTAGTGGGCCCTGGCATACGCCCAGTTAACCGCCGCCGCGGCGTAAGCGGCAAACCAACCCACCCATCAATCACTCAGGATCATCGCCGGGCTGCTCCAACCGCTACCAGCGGAAAACCACCCGTGCCCAACCAAATCGCCACATCCCAAACGACCGATACCAATGCCTACAACCGCGACGGTGTGAGAGTACGCCCGAAAATGAGTTGTCAGCGACGGTGCGGCTACGCGCAGTCCCATTGCGCGTAGCCGCGGCCTTCTGTCGCCACCAGGCAGAGCTTGACGGACGCTCCCGCTTCCCCCCTGGCACCATTCCGATCGAGCCGGTCCGGTCGCACACGATCGACCGATCTTGCGCTATCCCCGGACCGGACCCGCAGCGGGCAGGCCCGCTACTTGCACTGCGGGACGACGGCGCTGGTCTGGGTACAGACGTCGTTGCCGGCGGTCAGTTCACCGACGAGGCTGCCGTCGGGCTTCACCGTGATGCTGTAGTTGCAGCCCATCGGCACGGATCCGCGGGCGGATCCGTTGAGGGTGCACGTCTTGCCGGCCACTTCGAAGATGATGTACTCGATCCCCTTGAACGCGTGCGCATTGCTGGAACTGAGACTGGCCGCCGGCTGGCTGAGCGAGGTCTGCGAGGTGACGGCCACGGTGTCGGCCGTCGCCGCGCCCATCATGCCGAGCATCGCGATGGCAGTGGTTGCGAGAAGCGTCTTCATTTTCTTCTCCTATGGTCAGTTGTACGCCAGCGGCTCCGCTTGAGATCTTCCAGAAGCCGAAATGGCGAGGTTTCTATTTCGCTTTCATCCGGAGGTTGCTCCGGCCTGTTCAGACTGGCGGAACTCCCAGCCAGAATCCTGAAATCTGTCCGAAAATAATCTGAAATATACCACCATCGCGAGCAATCGCGAGGCCTCCGCCCGGGAATGCCCAGCGGCGTGAACCGGGGATCGTTGATCCCACGGAGAGGCGGGAGATCTGATCGGGCAGGCCTGAAACGCCGCCACGGCGCCGGAACGACCGGGACTGCTTGCCCGCCTCCGGGACAGTGCCTATCGTCTGGACATCGGCTCTCCCGGCCGGCCTCCCCGGAAGGATTCCCCCATGACCGCCTCGATCTCCGCCCCCGACCGTCTGCGCGCCCTGTTGGCCGAACCCGGCTTCGTCGTGATGCCGGCGGTGTGGGACGGGTTGAGCGCCAAGCTGTCAGCGGCGGCCGGGTTCAAGACCGCGTTCCTGTCGGGTTCCTGCGTGGCGGCCAGCCGGCTCGGCGGCCCCGACCTCGACCTAGTGTCGTTCGGCGAGATGCTGGACTCGTTCCACATGGTTCACAACGCCGCCCCGCAGACCCTGGTGCTGGCCGACGGCGACCACGGCTACGGCAACGCCATGAACGTGCAGCGCGTGGTCGCCACCTACGGCCGGGCCGGCGCCGCCGCCGTGCTGATCGAAGACAAGATCACGCCGCGCGCGCTCACTTCCGCCGGCAAGCCCTGCCTGCCGCGCGACGAGGCACAGATGAAGATCCGCGCCGCCGTCGAGGCGGCGAAGGAATCCGGCATCCTGGTGCTGGCGCGCACTGACTGCCGGCCGACCCAGGGTATCGACGAGGCGGTCGCCCGGATCGAGATGTTCGCGAAGGAAGGTGCCGACATCTTCCTCCTCGACTCGCCGGCCGACGAAGACGAGATCCGCCGCGCCGTGGCGGCTACCGGCGGACGGCCGTCGTTCGCGGTGCTGTCGCCGGGCGCGCCGCGCGCCACCCCGACCCAGGCCGAGGCGGCGGCGCTCGGCTACAAGATCGGCACCTTCCCGACCGGCATGCTCTCGCCGGCAACGGCCGCCATGAAGGCCGGTCTCGCCGCGCTGGCAGCCGGCCAGTCCGAGGCAGCCGGCGCCGGCCTTCCCCCCGCCGAACTGCGCGCGACGCTGGGCTACGACGACTACGACGTCCAGGCCAAGCCGTTCATCACGGGGGCATGACGCCCCGGCCCTTCAGGTCGTCTTCGTCGCCCATTCACAGGACGCCAGCGGGCGCCGTCCGTAGGGGGCGTCCCACGCCCCGTGGAGGAAGCTGCCCCCTCGACGATCCCGTAGGTCGGCTCGTTGTGCTCGTCGCCGAGGCTGCCGGACAACCCGGCGCCCTCCTCGACATTGACCACGACCGACATCGCGAGGCGGGCGTCGGCCGGCCAGTGCGGGTCGGGCCGTCGATCGCCACAGCCGAGAGGATCGCGAGCCGCGCTCAAGGCTCTCACTTCCGGGCCAGGATCGTCGCCATCTCGCGAACCGCCGCCGGAACCGGCTGGATCAGCGGCACCGGCGAGGTTTCGGCGAGCGCGCGGGCGGCATCGGCGAGCGGACCTCCACCGACGATCACCGCCTCGGCGCCGGACTCGCTTACCGCCCGTCGGATCAGTTCGTCGAGGGCCTCCAGCACCCAGCCCGGGTCGGCCATCCGGGTGTGCGGGTCGCCTGTCGTGCTCGGTACCGCCACCAGTCGATCGGCGAGGCCCAATCTTGCGGCATACTGCCGAACCATTTCCACCAGACCGGGCGTGGTCATGGCGACGGCGAACCGGCCGATCGCAGCGGCCGCCCGCATCGAGCTCTCGCCGATACCGACCACCGGGATCGACAGCTTGGCCCTTATCGCGGCGATGCCGGGGTCGATATAGGCCGAGACGATGATGCCGTGCTCGCTCCCGAAGTCACGCCCGGCGGCTGCCACCACTGCCGCCTCGGCCACCGACGAGCCGGCCTCGTCGACGATCAGCTCCGGCGACTCGGCAGTAGTGTAGCCTTCGATCGACAGCCAGTCCGGGGCGGCGGCCCGTGCGACCGCGACCATGCGCTCGGTCGCCACAGTACCGGCATTCGGGTTGACCAACCGGACCAGCCTCAACGGCGAATTCATCGTACCGCACTCCTCATGACGTCATCTTTCCCATCACCGGTGTCGCCGCTTCACCGCGCCGCAACCATCCACTGGACCGGCCAAAGCGCCACCCCCGGTACCGCGGCGATCACCACGATACCCAGCAGCATCAGGAAGAAGAACGGCATCGCGGCCCTCGTGAACTGCAGGATGTCATGCCCCTGCAGCACGAACAGGTTGAAGCCGACCGACGGGGTGATCTGCGCCATCTCCACCACGATCACCCTGAAGATTCCGCACCACACCAGGTCGATGCCGGCGTCCTTGACCATCGGCAGCGCCACCGCGACAGCCAGGGTGCGAGGCCCTAGAACATTCGGACCACAGCCAGAGGATCTCCCCCATCCACACGAATAGCGGCAGCTTGGTCAGCGCCCAGCTCCAGGAGGCATCCCATACGATGGTGACGAGCAGCGACCCCGCGGGCCCGGGCGAGAAAAACTTGAGCGCGATGGAGCCGGCGGTCGGCAGCGCCGAAGCCGGCTGACCACAGCTCCAGCGCCTGCCGGAACCGCCGTCTTGGTGGCGTCGAGCTTGGTCAGCGAATCGTTGAAGTTGAGGTTGATCTTGACGCGATGGTCTCCTCGACCTCCTCGATGAACTCTCGAATGTTCCCGATGTGGAAATTTTCCTCCGAATAGCCGGAGGCCATGATCCAGTCGATTGCGAGCGCTGGGCCACTCGCGACCGCGAGGGCAACGCCGACCATGGCCGACGCCATTCGGTTGCGTGTCCAAGCCATCCCCGAAATCGTCCTTCTTGATGCATCAACCCGGCCCGCCCGACCGACCAGGGCGGGGAAAGTCGGGTCGCCCGTTGTCCGAACGGACGTCCGGGATCAGCAAGATCGCGTCCGGCCGGGCGCCGCCGCCGGGATCCAGCCGAAACCCGACTTTCGAGCCGTCCACCTCACGGGATCGTGCTTGCTGCGAGGCACAAACGGCAGGCACGACCGCGTGATCATGGTTCATTTACAGGCGCGTCGGCGCCAGATGCCGAAACCATGTCCCGGCCACCGACATTGGCGACTGGCGATGTCGAAGACCGAAGCGAGCGAGGAGATCGACGCATGTCGATGGCGACCGAGACGACACGGCGGGCCACGCCAGGACGGGCGGGACCAGGACGGGCGGCGACGGGCCGCGGTGCGGGGACGGGCCGGACGGTACGACGCTGGCTGCCGTGGACCGACGGCGCGGGCCGGTTCTCATGGCTGAAGCTCACGGTCCTGCTACTGCTGCTCGCCCCGGCAGCCCTGCTCGCCGTGGACGCAGCCACCGGCAATCTCGGCCCCCGGCCCTGGAACCTCGCGGTTCATCGGGTCGGCTGGTGGACGGTGGTGTTCCTGATGGCCTCGCTGACGGTCACGCCGCTTAGGCGGACGCTGCGCTGGAACGGCCTGCTCGCGGTGCGCCGCATGGTCGGCGTGACCGCGTTCCTGGCCGCCGCCCTGCATCTGGTGCTGTATGCCGGCGAGCAGGCCTGGGACCTGTGGAAGGTATCCAGCGAGATCGTCCTGCGGTTCTACCTGACGATCGGCTTCGCCGCCCTGCTCGGGCTGGCGGCCCTGGCCGCGACCTCGACCGACGGCATGGTCCGCCGGCTCGGCGGCCGGCGCTGGCAGACGCTGCACCGGCTGGCCTATCCGATCGCGGCCCTGGCCCTGGTGCACTTCTTCCTGCAGACCAAGGCCGACATCACCCAGCCGATCCTGTTCAGCGGCCTGTTCGTCTGGCTGATGGCCTACAGGCTCTGGCGCAGCCGGCTCGGCGACCCGTCGCCGGCCGGGCTGGCGCTGCTGGCAGTATTTGCAGCCGTGTTGACGGCGGCCGGCGAGGTCGTAGGCATCTCGATGGCCTTCCACGCCCCACCGTCGGTGATCGCCGTGGCACATTTCGACTTCGACGCGGGCATCCGCCCGGCCTGGTGGGTGCTGGCCGTCGGCCTCGCGGTCGCAGCCGGCGCCGCTATGCGGCGGCCGCGGCGGATCTCGACCGCCCGCTAGTCGAAGGCGATCTCCACGACCGTCCCGTCGTCCAGCGACACGACCAGCCGGCCGGTCGCCATCGGGCGGATACGGTCCACGATGCGTGCAGGCAGATTGCGGCTCGCGACCGCCCGCAGGCCGCCGGTGAAGCGCACCAGGACAACGCGCCGACGAGACAGATCCGGAATCACCAGGTCGGCAACGCCATTGCTCACGACTGCCGTCGCCAGGGTCAGGACCCGGGACCCGAGCGCGTGGCTGGAATACCCGCCGGCCGGACCCGCCACCCGCCGCAGTTGGCCGCCGCGCAGTGCCAGAAGCTCGAGCTGGCCCGTCAGATGCGGGGTCCGAACCACCGCGACGGTCCGGGTCCCATCGCCCAGGAAGTCGGCAATCGCGGCAATCGACAGCCATCGATTGGGCTGCCCGATCGGTTCGCTCGCCGCTATCTCGGCCAGCGTTCCGTCGCGGAGCCCATAGACCGCTACCGCCGCGCCGGACGTCAAGCCCGAGCGGATGGTGACGACCTCGTTCCAGCCATCCCCGTCCAGGTCGACAAGCCGCGGCGTGATGTCCTCGAACACCTGATCGTCCGGCAGGACATGCTCATGCCGCCGACCGCTCCGGTCGACCGCGACCAGGCTGCCAGCCTCGATCGCATCGCCCAGCACGCCGTGGCGGTAGCGCCCGGTCGGGCGCTCGTACCAGACCCGCACCGCTCCGCGCCCGCCAGCCTCGGCAATCTCGCCGTCCGGAAGCCGCTCGGCCCCCGGCAGGTCGGGTCCGGCCAAAAGGGCGAGGCACAGCGCGGCCAGCCCGGCCAGCCCGGCCCGCCGCACTACTTCGTCCCGTACATCCGGTCGCCGGCATCGCCCAGGCCCGGCATGATGTAGCCGTGGTCGTTGAGCTGCCGGTCGACCGCCGCCGTGAATACCGGCACGTCGGGATGCGCCTTGGTGAAGGTGGCGATGCCTTCGGGTGCCGCCAGCAGGCACACGAACTTGATGCGGGTGGCGCCGGCGTCCTTGATGCGCTGGACGGCAGCGGCCGCCGAGTTGCCGGTAGCCAGCATCGGATCGACGGTGATGCACGGCCGGTCGCCGATCTGCTCCGGCAACTTCATGTAGTACTCGACCGGTTCCAGCGACGTCGGGTCGCGATACAGCCCGACATGGCCGACGCGGGCCGACGGCACCAGGTCGAGCATGCCGTCGAGCAGGCCGTTTCCGGCCCGCAGGATCGACACGAAGCAGAGCTTCTTGCCCTCCAGTTTCGGCGCCATCATGGTCTCGAGCGGGGTCTCGATCTCGATGGTCGTGCATTCGAGATCGCGCAGCACCTCGTAGGCCAGTAGCAGGCTGATCTCGCGCAGCAACTGACGGAACTTCGATGTCGCCGTGGTCGCCTCGCGCATGATCGTCAGCTTGTGCCGGATCAGCGGATGGTCCACGACGGTCGTGTTCTTGTACTCCATCGACGCGGCCTCCAGGGGGACGGGGTGGGCCGACCATGTCCCCGCCGTTCCGCGCTGGCAAGGGACTGTCGGAATCGTCCTTCGAGCGGCTGCAATCCGGCCCTTCAGCCCGACGGCACCGCGGCGACTCGGCCGACGCGGCGCGGCGGCACGCCGAGGCCCCGAAGAATGATCTCCGTGACGGTGCCGACCGCCAGCCGGTAGTCGGCCTCCTCCAGGCGCTCGACGCCGAGCACGGCGGTGACCTGCGGCGAGAAGTCGGCATAGGTCTGGGTCAACGCCCAGATCGCGAAGAACACGTGCTCCGGCGACAGGTCGGCCATCATCCCGCGGCGCTGCCAGACCCGGAACACCGCCCCCTGCCGCTCGACCCAGTCGCGCAGGGCGCCGCGCAGGTACTCGCCGATCACCGGCGCCCCGGTGATCACCTCCATGGCGAACACGCGCGATCCTTCGGGTCGCTCGCGCGACATCGCCATCTTGCGCTCGATGTACCCGGTCAGCGCTTCGGCCGGATCGTCGTCGATACTGATTTCGCCCAGCGCCGACAGCCAGGCCTCGAGGATGTCGGTGATGACGGCGTGATACAGCGCCTGCTTGCTTTTGAAGTAGTAAAGAAGGTTAGCCTTTGGAAGGTTTGATTCTTTTGCGATTTCGTCGAGTGTCGAACCTCGATATCCACGCCTGGCGAAGACCCGCTCGGCGGCGGCCAGGATGCGGCGGCGGTTGCGCTCGCCGATGCGGCCGCGGCGCCGGGGCGCGGACGCCGGCACGACGCCGGCACCGGAGGGAGTCACTTCGGTCATGCCCGGAGAATAGGCTTCGAAGCAGCTCGACCGAAACCCCGTTTCAGCGCCCCGCCTCGCGCAGCAGCCAGCGACGCACAAGGTCGGCGGCCGGCCGTTCGCCAGCCCCGGCAGGCGGCAGCAGCCAGTACGCCGCCGCGCTGACCGCGTAGGTCGGCAGCGGCGCCAGCAGCCGGCCGTCGCGGCGCTCGTCCTCGGTCAGCACGTCGCTCTCCAACACCACGCCGAGGCCCTTGGCCGCCGCGTCGATGGCGACGTCGGACGGGTCGAGCTCCAGCGCCGGACCGGCCCGCCCGGCATCGATCCCGTGGCGGCGGAACCAGTCGCTCCAGGACATCGCGTTGCCGCGGGTGCCGATCAGCGGCCGCGACAGCAGGTCGGCAGGCGCAGTGAGGCCGACCGCCAGGGCCGGCGCGCACAGCGGCTGCAGCACCTCCTCCAGCAACGGGTCCGCGGTGCGCTGCCAGGCCCGCGCGTCGCCGTAAACGATCATCAGGTCGACGCCGGCGGTGCCCGGGCGCTGGTCGCTGTCGGCGTTGAGGCGGATGTCGATGCCCGGACGGTCCGCCAACAGCGCCGGGAGGCGTGGCAGCAGCCAGCGGCCGGCGAAGGACGGCGGGGTCTGCACCCGCACCACCTCGGTGCGTCGGCCGGCCCGGCGGCGGGCCATGCGCTCGGTCGCCCGCCGCAACTGCTCGAAGCCGTCGCGGATGCCGGCGAAGAACTCCAGCCCGTCCGCCGACAGCGCCACGCCCCGCCCGACCCGTTCGAACAGACGCACCCCCAGCCCGGCCTCGAGGCCCCGCACCTGGTGGCTCACCGCCGATGGGGTCAGGCCGAGTTCCACGGCGGCGGCGCGGAAGCTCCCCAGGCGGGCGGCCGCCTCGAACACCACAAGCGCGCGCAACGGCAAACCGGTTTCGGACATGCGTCCAGAATGGTGAATTCAACTCATCTGTCCAGCGAGTTCTTTACGTTTGCGGCGAGCGCCCGGCGGCCGTCTCATGGTGACGGTCAACCGGAGGATGCCGCCATGAACGACGCCGCCCCCGCCCGCACCCCGCCGAGCGGTACCAACGACAGCTTCTGGGCCCGCGCCAACCGGCACCTGCTGCGCTACGGCGGCGACTTCGTGCCGTTCGTGCCGGTGCGCGCCGAGGGCGCCTTCCTGTACGACGCCGACGGCCGCCGCTTGCTCGACTTCACCTCCGGGCAGATGAGCGCGATCCTCGGCCACTGCCACCCGGAGATCGTGGCGACAGTGCGCGACTGGGTCGGCCGTCTCGATCACCTGTTCTCGTCGATGATCTCGGCCCCGGTGGTCGACCTCGCCGAGGCGCTCGCCGAACTGGTGCCGGCGCTGCCCAAGGCCATGCTGCTGTCGACCGGCGGCGAGGCCAACGAGGCCGCCATCCGGATCGCCAATCTGGTCACCGGCAAATGGGAGGTAGTCGGCTTCGCGCAGTCCTGGCACGGCATGACCGGCGGCGCGGCCTCGTCGACCTACAAGGCCGGGCGGCGCGGCATCGGCCCGCTGATGCCGGGCTCCTATGCGATCCCCGCCCCGAACAGCTACCGGCCGCGCTTCCCCGGCATCGACTGGCGCCAGGAGCTCGACGACTCCTTCGACCTGCTGGATCGCCAATGCACCGGCAACCTCGCCGCCTTCATCGCCGAGCCGATCCTCAGTTCCGGCGGGGTGCTGGACCTGCCGGCCGGCTATCTCGCCGCCCTCAAGGCGCATTGCGAGGCCCGCGGCATGCTGCTGATCCTGGACGAGGCGCAGACCGGGGTCGGCCGCACCGGCCGGATGTTCGCCTTCGAGCGTGACGGCGTGGTGCCCGACATCCTCACGCTGTCGAAGACCCTGGGGGCCGGGTTGCCGCTGTCGGCGGTGATGACCTCGGAGGCGATCGCCGACGCCGCCGAGAAACGCGACTTCCTGTTCTACACCACCCACGTCAACGACCCGCTGCCAGCGGCGGTCGGGCTGACTGTGCTGCGGGTGGTCGGACGCGACCGGCTGGCCGATCGGGCCGCGGCGGCCGGCAAGCGGCTCGCCGACGGCCTTCGAGCGCTCCAGCAGCACCATCCCTGCATCGGCGACATCCGCGGCCGGGGCCTGCTGCTCGGACTGGAGTTCGCCGACCACGGCGGCATGGCCGCGGCCGAGATCTCCGACGCGGTCACCGACATCGCCCTCGAGCTCGGCCTGTCGGCCAACATCGTGCGGGCGGGAAGCTCCGGCGGCACCATGCGCATCGCCCCGCCGCTGACCGTCGCGGACGCGGAAATCGACCTCGGCGTCGAGCTGCTGGGCGCAGCGATCACGCAGGTGATGGCGGGGCGGTGACGCTGGGCGGTAGGCACCAGCGGTTTCCGGGCGCCTCCCCCATTTCCGCCGTCATTCCGGAGCGCACCGCCGAAGGCGGGACGGATCCGGAACCCACCGGCCGCCGCCAGGGCACGTCGCTGCGTGGGTTCCGGCTCGCTCGCGCTGTAGCGCGCCCGTCCGGAATGACGGCTGAAGAGAGATCATGGTCGAACGGAGCCCGTTGCCATCCACCTCATGCCGTGGACAGGCAGCCCTTCCGCCGCAATGCTTCCGGCCGGACCCGAAGCCCGGACCGACCATGACCAGCACGCTACTCGACCACGTCGTCCCCGCCACCACCGGCTGGAACCGGGTGATCCGCGCCGGCGAGACGCTGCGGATCGTCGACCTGGAAGGCCAGCAGGCCGTCGACTTCCTGTGCTTCGACGCCGCCGATCCGCGCGACCGATACAGCGCCACCAACACCCTCAAGGTGCAGGGCTCGGCGTTCATCGGACTGGGCACAGTGCTGTACGCGGACAGCGGCAAGCCGCTCCTGCGGGTCACGGACGATACGCTCGGCCGGCACGACACGATCTACGGCTGCTGCAGCGAGGCCAACAACCGGCTGCGCTACGGCGTGGCCGGTACCCACAGCTGCTACGCCAATTTCGAGTCCGAGCTGGCGAAGCACGGCCTCGGCCGCGACGCCATCGTGGCCAACGTGAACTTCTTCATGCACGTGCCGATCGCCGCGGACGGCGGGCTGGGCGTCGCCGCGGACGTCTCGCCGCCCGGCAGCCATGTGGACCTGCTGGCCGAGGTCGACACGCTGGTCGTGCTGTCGGCCTGTCCGCAGGTGCACAACCCCTGCAACGGCTACAACCCGACACCGGTGCGGGTGATCGTCATCGCTCCGGCGTAGGCTGCCCTACTGTCGCACATAATGCAGCCCACTGAACTTCGCCCGCAGCCTCGCGGTGCGCGGCGCCACGGTCTCGGGCGCGTTGGCCCGGAGCGTCTCGGCGATGAGTGCCGCGAGGTCGGGCGCGTCGGCCGGCGTCACGCCGCGGCGCACCAGTTCCGGCGTGCCGATCCGCAGGCCGTTCAGATCGCCCGGCACCTCGGCGATCGGCAGGCCGATCCCGCATGCCAGGAACCCGCCCTGGCGCAGCGTCTTCGACGCCGCCTGGCCACCGCCGAACGCCGCCGCCTCGATCGCGAACTGGTGCGACTTCGTGATGCCCCGGTCGGCGGCGAACACCGGCAGGCCGAGTTCCGCGAGCGCCGTGGCCAGCGCCACCGACAGCTCGACCATCGCCCCGGCATAGGCCGCGCCGTGGTCGCGCCAGTCCAGCAGGGTGATCGCCAGGGCCGCCGACTTGGCGGCGTCGAAGTTGGCGGTCATGCCCGGGAAAGCGATGGCGTCCAGCCGCTCGGCAATCCCGGCGTCGTTGGTCACGATCAGGCCGCCGGCCGGGCCGCCGAGGCTCTTGTAGGTGCTCATGGTCATCAGGTGGGCACCCTCCGACAGCGGATTCGGCCACGCCCCGCCGGCGATGATCCCGCACTGGTGGGCGGCGTCGAACAGCACCTTGGCCCCGACCTCGTCGGCGATCGCCCGCACCTCGCGGACCGGATGCGGAAACAGGTTCAGGCTGCCGCCGACGGTGATCAGCTTCGGGTGGACCTCGCGCGCCAGGTCCCGCAACCGCTCCAGGTCGACGGTGTAGCCGTCGGCGTTCACCGGTGCCGGATGCGTGTGCAGGCCGTACAGCCCGGCGCAGCCGTCGGCATGATGGGTGACGTGGCCGCCGACGCTGCCCGGCGGCGCGATGATGGCGTCGCCCGGCTTCGCCAGCGCCATGAAGCCGTACAGGTTGGCGAGCGCGCCGGAGCCGACGCGGATCTCCGCATGGGTGGCGCCGAACACCTCGGCCGCCAACTCGGCGGCGATAACCTCGATTTCCTCGATCGCCTCCAGCCCCATCTCGTACTTGTCGCCCGGGTAGCCGAGCGACGGCCGGCTGCCCAGGCCACGCGACAGCGCCGCCTCGGCCCCCGGATTCATCACGTTGGTCGCGGTGTTGAGATTGAAGCAGTCGCGGTCGTGGATCTCGAGGTTCCGCCGGATCAACGCCTCGATGCGGTCGCCGACCGCCGCGCTGTCAGCGTCGGCTGTCCGCCGGGCGATCGACTGCACGAGCGCCTCGCAGGTAACAGGCACCCAGGGGCGGCGGGCGAGATGCAGCATGGCGTCCTCCTTGTCCGGCGACAGGGAAGCAGCACCGGCGCCTCCCGGCAATTCAGATCTGCCGGCAGACGGCCGCTATGCCCGCCATCCGCGGCAGCCGGTCGCGGGCGACCAACCGAGCGTGACGCCGATACCGGCCAGAACGATCAGGCAGAGGCCGCCGGCCTGTCCCGGATCGAAAATGCGCCCGTACACCAGGGCGTCGACCAGCACGGCGCTGGCCGGGTACAGGAAGCTCAGGACGGCGATCACCGGCGTCGCCAGCTTCGGCACCGCGCCGTGGACCAACGCATAGACCAGCACGTAGACCAGCCCAGTGTGGCTCAGGCCGATGCCGGCAAGCCGGAACCAGGCATCGGCCGCCGGTTCTGTCGGCGCCGCCGGACCGAGCAGCGCCAGCAGCACCACCAGGAACGGCTGGACGTGGAACACAATGGCGGCGAGCCCGGCGACGGCACGGCCGGTCGTGGACAGGGCGAAAGCGGGCATGACGGCCTCCGAGGACTGGCCGATATCGTCCGCGGCGGGCCGATGGCGAAGCCGGATTCATCGTCATCTGCGCCAAAAGTTGACACACGGCACGAGTTCACGAAGTAGACTATGAAGTGCGTTAACTAGTTTTGGGCGAGGAGCGACGCCATGCCGACGACGCCGATCCAGCCGTTGAGTGCGGTCGCGCAAGCGGTGCGGGACGACCGGGAGCCGGATCCGGACGGCGACATCGGTTCCGCCGCTCGGCCGACGGCCAACGACGTACCCATGTCCGTCAGGCTGGACTTCGCGGTGCTGCTGACTGAAGCCGAACGGGCCGCGCTGCAGCCTCCTGGGAGTCGCTTCGGTCAAATTCCCGAACTGCCGGCGACCGTGTATGCCGCATGGCGCATCCGAGAGGATCTGCACGGCTCCTTCGATTTGAGCACGACTGCAGGCTATGCCGGACTCTGGGTGTGGGCGATCCGGGACGGCCGCCGCGAGGTCGACGCCCTTGGCACCGCGATCGCCGCAACCCGATCGGCGCTTGCCAATGCGGTCGACGGCCCGATCGGTCAGCCTGTCAGTTTTCCTTGGTGTGCAGCCCTGCTCTGGTGCACGCGACCCGACCTGCAGGAGGCCTATCCGCTGTCGGATCCGGCCGGCGTGGCGGGCTATCTGGGCTGGTTCCTGCGCAACGGGGTTTTCGAGTTGTGCGGCGGCGATCTGTTGCCGGACGACCATGTAAGCGTGCTGGCCGGCAATGGCACGGGCACCGGGCCGCCGCCCCTGACCCTCTATCTCGAATTCACGCACGCCGCGCGCCCGGACATCAGGTCGGCGTTCGACATCGGGACCTTCGAGGGTCGGCGCGGGCTTCTCAAATGGTTCTTCGACCATGGTGCGAAGGAGTTTCCGACCCATCCGGAAATCCTGGCCCACCAGACCCAGATCGTCCTCGACTGGGGCAACGCCGCGAAGGCGAGCGGCACCGCGCGTCCGCAGGCCGGGGGATCATGAAGGGATCAGCGGGTCTCTGACCCGTCGACCGCCTTGCGCAGTTGCCAGATCGCCGGGTCGGTCCATCCCGCCTCGGCCAGGGCACGGCCCGCGGCCTGGAACGCGCGCTGGCGGGACGACCAGCGCCCGCCCTCCGAGTTCCGTGGAACCGGCTCACCATCGCTCTCCTGGGCCGCGACCGCCGCGAGTTGCGCCCGGGCATACGCGACGAGGGCGGTGCGTGTCTCCCGGACCTCGTCGACGTCGCTCCGGTCGACAGCGCCCTCGCCGAGCAACGCCAGGGCCTCGGCGCGACGATCGGCCAGCCGCAGCATTACCAGCAGCCGCCCCTTCAGGCTGGGGTCGCCGGTCCGGCGCAAGGCCGCCAGCAGGACCTCGATCATCACATCCGGCGTCACGAGGCCGCGCGTCGGCGAGGACACCCGCAGGAACGCCTTGTTGACCATCGTCCCGCAGTGGATCGCCCGCCGGTACATCGTCAGCGCAGCGTCCTGACGTTTCGCGTCCCAGAGTTCGTCGGCAAGCCGAACCAGTCCCGCTGCGGTCGCGGGAGCGAGTGTCAGGGCCTGCCTGAGGTCGCCCGTCCGGCCCGAGGCGAGAGCCTGATCTCGCCACGCGATGATCACCGACTTGGCCAGCGCCTTGTCGTCGTGGCGGCGGAGCAGCGGAAGCAGAAGCCGGCGCGCGGTCGCATGCAGGCCGGCCTTCCCGGCCGCGGCCGCCGCCAGGATGCGGATCTCGGGGCGGTCCGCGACCGCGTCCAGGGCCCAGCATCCCAGGTCCATGGCCAGGAGCGCCGAGCCGAACCGATGCTCGAGCCGGATCAAGCGGGTGAGGGATTCCAGGTCCGGCGTCCGCTCCGCCCAACGATCCAGCACATCGGCGTCGGCCGACGGCGGCCGGCGCTCGGTTTCGAGGCGGCTCGCGACTTCTTCCCAGCTGCTGGCGTCCTGCAGGTCCATGCCGTGCCTACTGGTTGTCCGGCATCCGACGAATCCAGCCGCTCAGGGCGGCGGCGTCGGTCGGCAGCAGTTGCTTCGCATAGACTGCCGGGTCACGCTGCACGCAGGCCGGGACGAACCGCCGCGCGGGAACCGCGGCCCAACCCTCCTCGGCGTCGCCGGCACGCAAGCCGTCCAGCCGGGCACGAACCCGGTCCAGCTCCACCAGATCGGCCTTCTTGTGGTGCTCTCGATGCGCGTAGGAGCTGAACTTGTACTGGATGAAGCGCTCGTCGCCCAGGGCGTGGAAATGCCAGCCGGCGTCGTCCAGCCAGATTCCCTCCTCCTTGCGCTGTTGGCGCGAGAGGTTGAACCGGACCGCATTGACGCCGTGCCGGCGAATACTGCGGTAGCGGGAAATCGCCGCGGTGTCCCGGTTGGCCCGCCCGGTCCCGACGGGCTGGTAGTTGAGAAAGTACTTGCACATGCGGGTCCGCAGCGTCGCCATCTCGCCGTCGAACCGGCTCAGGACATCCCAGCGCCAGATCTCGTCGCCGTCGGCGATCACAACGTAGTCGTCCTCTGCGGCCAGCCCGTCCAGCCCCCGCAGCATCGCGTCACGCTGATAGAAGTCCTTGGCCCAGGGATGCTGGCAGTAGGGCGGGAACGTTTCCACCGGTACGTGGACGATCTTCTCCCGGAAGTCCTCGAACAGGTGCAGGTTCTCCCGGAACATCAGCGGCTTCGGGGTGCCCGTGAAGGTCTCCGCGGCCTCGACGACGATGAATTTGTCGACATGGTCCCAGAGTTCGGTGAACCGCATGACCGCGAGTTCGAACTCGCCGTTGAACATGAAGCAATCGAAGTAGCGCGGCGGTCCGTCACGATGCCATGGCGGCGTCTTCAGGCGGTCGCGCCAGACCAGCCCGGTGGCCTGCGCCAGCTTCCAGCGTACCGCAAGATCATGGGTGTTCTCGAAGCTGCACAGTCCATAGCAGCGGATCGCGGCATGCGGATTGCCGGCCGCCAGATGAACGTCGCCGAGACGCTCGGTGACCGCTGTCCCGCCCTTGGCGACCGCAACGCGTCCACAGGACCGCGCGGCCATCTGGAACTGCCCCATGCGCTGATAGGCCTCGGCAATCTGGATCCAGGGCGTTGGGCCGGCCTCCTCGGCGGCAGCCAGATGCAGGCCGATCTCCAGCGCCTCCGCCGGCCTGTCGGCCGTCAGCAATGCCCGCGCGAGGTCGAGCCTCGGGTCGGGCAGCGACCTGACCGACGCGCTACTGTCACCGGTGGCTTCGTCGTCGAACGAGGCGATCCGGGCGAACAGTCGCCGGGTCTCCGAATAGCGCGCTTCGGCAACCGCGGTCGCAGAGTGGTCGGGAAATCGGTCGCGCAGCCGCTGCACGAACGTCGCCGCGAGATCGAGTCGGGCGCAATCGAGGCTGATTTCGGCGGCGTTGGCGTAGACTGCAGGCAGGCCTATGTTGCGCTCGGATATCTTCTCGAGGGCCCGCTCCGCCAGTCGGGGTAGCCCCACCCGTGCGGCGATGCTCGCCGCCCGGATGATCACCTTCCAGGACGGTTCCTGCGGATCCTCGCACTGCTGGTCGAAAGCCCGCAGGATGCCGTTCACGCCGGACGGGCACATCTCCAGCAGGCCGACCACGATGACCTCGGCCCGCTGGAGGTCGTCCTCGTCGAGCGCCGATATCAATGCACGCACGCGCAACGCAGCGTCGGCCGGAGACGGCGGATCGTCGGTAACGCCAATCAGGTCCATGGCCGATCCTCACTGGCACCGACGACGTATGCGGGTATCCATCTTAGCCCGCCGAGCGCCCGTCGAGTGCGGAAGTCGATTAGAATGACCGTTACCTCGCCGCCCCAACAGAGCTACATTCTCTCCATATATCACCGTGGCAATCGAAATCGCATCCAAACAAACCGCCCCCCCGGAACGATGGTAACGGCGCCGACCGACGTACAACCGCTCCTGACGACCCCGACTCTCGAGGCGGCAGTACGTCGGGTGCAGGCTCTTTCGGCCGGAATCGTCGACCCGGGCGAACGCCGTCGGATGGTTGCGTCGGCACTCGGCACGATCTGGCGGCGCGAGCGTCCGTACAGCTTCACGGATGCGGCGGGCGGCGCGCCCAGAGTCCTCGACGCGGTTCTCTTCCGCGGTGAATGGGAGCTACTCACGCATCGCGTGAACACGCTTACCGGCGTGACCGACATGACCCTGGTCGTGGAGGCCGATCGCACCTTTGCCGGCGATCGGCGGGCGTTCAGCCTGACCGATGCGGAAATCGCTGCCCGGGGCTGGCAGGACCGGGTCGTGGCGCTACGCGTCGAACTTCCGGACGGACTGACAGACCGGCATGTCGTCGAGGCTTGGCAGCGCAACCACCTCACCGAGGCGGTGTCGCGGATCGCCGGTCCGGCGGATCTGGTGCTGTTGGCCGACATCGACGAGATTCCGTTCGCCGAGGCCGTCGATGTCCAGGCGACGCAAAGGCAGGCGCTCGGCATGCGGCAGGCCCTGTTCTTCGCGAACCACGAGCGGATCGTCGGATCGCCGCACCAGCACTTCGGGGCTGCGGTCGTTCCGGTGACCGAGTTGGAGCACTCGACACCCGCGGAGATCCGCGAGGCCGCCCGTCGTCCGGCATCCGCGTCCTGGACGATCCGGGCGGACGCCGGGGTTCATCTGCAATACGTCGCGACCGGCGGGCCGCTCGAGGCGCATCTCGGGGCGCTGGGCCGCACAGGGTCCGAGATCGAGAGCCTGTTGCGTGATCGCGATCAGGTGCGCGCCGGCGCAGCGCTCGACGGCTATGTCTGCCTGGTGCCCGACCGAACGCTGCCCGGCGAGATCGCCGATGTCGATGAGGATCGCCTGGACGCGGCACTCGAATACGTCATCGCCCGGGCCGATCGGCACACCGGCAGGCGCTCGGCCCCGGTGCCCGACTATCTCGGCTCGCCTGCGGCCGACGAAAGCGGATGAAGAGTCACCCCTGCCGGGCGATCGCGGGCACCCCGGGAACGCGCTTGCGTCCGCTGCCCCGGCCCGATAACCAAACGGTGGGGAACTCGCAGCGGAGCGGTTGGTGACGAAGGTCGTCATTCTGGCGGGGGGGCGCGGAAGCCGATTGTCGGAGGAGACCGACGTTCGGCCCAAGCCGATGGTCCGCATCGGCGACCAGCCGATCCTATGGCACATCATGCAGATCTACGCCGCGCATGGCTTCACCGACTTCGTCGTCTGCCTCGGCTATCTCGGTTACGTCATCAAGGAGCATTTCGCCAACTACCTGCTCCATCGCAGCGACGTCACGATCGACCTCGCCTCCGGCAGCCTGGACTTCCACTCGCAGCACAGCGACCGCTGGCGGGTGACGCTTATCGATACCGGCGACACCAGCAACACCGGCGGCAGGCTCCGGCGGATCCGCCAGCACCTCCCGGACGACGAGCCGTTCCTGATGACCTACGGCGACGGTGTCAGCGATGTCGACATCGGCGGGCTCCTGGCCTTCCATCGGCAGCACGGCCGCAAGGCGACGGTCACCGCCGTCCGCCCGCCCGGCCGTTTCGGCAACCTTGCGATCCGCGACGACATTGTCGAGGCGTTCACGGAGAAGCCCGACGTCGAGGGGCAGTTCATCAATGGAGGCTTCTTCGTCCTGCACCCCTCGGTCATGGACTATATCGAGGACGACAGCACCATCTGGGAGCGCGAGCCGATGGAACGGCTGGCTGTCGAAGGCGACCTGCTCGCGTACCGACACACCGGTTTCTGGCAGTGCATGGACACCATGCGCGACAAACTCCAGCTGACCCGGATGTGGGAAGAAGGCAACGCACCTTGGAAGACCTGGTCCTGAACGCAGGGCCGGCGGCCGGAGCCTGCCGCTTCTGCGGCTCGTCGAGGCTGTCGCCGGTCGCCGATCTCGGCGCGCAGGTGCCGGCCAACGCCTTCGTTCCTCCGGAGCGCGCTGGACAGCCCGAGGAACGCCATCCCTTGCGGGCCGTCGTGTGCCACGGCTGCTGGCTGGTGCAGCTCGACCACGTGGTGCCGCCGGAGACGATCTTCCGCGATTACGCCTATCTGTCGTCCTACTCCCGATCCTGGTTGTGGCACGCCGAGCGCTTCGTCGACGCCATGGTCGAACGCTTCGGCCTCGGCCGCGACAGCCTGGTTCTGGAGATCGCCAGCAACGACGGCTACCTGCTGCGGAATGTGGTGGCGCGCGGCATTCCGGCGCTCGGCGTCGAGCCGGCGGAGAACGTCGCGGCCCTGGCGCGCGCCAAGGGCATTCCGACCGAGGCCGCGTTCTTCGATGAAGCATTCGCCGCCGACCTGCGCGCGCGCGGCGTGTCCGCCGACCTGATCGTCGCGAACAACGTGCTCGCGCACGTGCCGGCGCCCGGCTCGCTGGTCGCCGGTCTGCCGACGGTGCTGGCGCCGGAGGGCGTAGTCTCGGTCGAAGTGCCGCATCTGCAATGTCTGCTCGAGGGCGCCGAGTTCGACACGATCTATCATGAGCACTACTCGTATTTTTCGTTGGGCTTTCTGCAACGCCTCTTCGAGGCCTCCGGCCTGCGGGTGTTCGACGTCGAGCACCTGACGACCCATGGCGGCAGCCTGCGCGTGTTCGTCTGCCATCGGCAGTCGCGGCGCGCTACCGACCGGGCGGTCGCGGAGTCGGTCGCGGCCGAGATCGCCGCCGGACTCGAGAGCGGGGAGACCTACGCGCGGTTCGGCGAGCAGGTCCTGCGGGTCCGACAGGATCTCCTGACCTTCCTCGACGGCGCCCGTCGTCAGGGAAAGTCGGTCGTGGGATACGGAGCCGCGGCCAAGGGCAACACCCTTCTGAACTTCTGCGGCATCGGCGCCGACGACATCGCCTACGTCGTCGACATGAACCCGCTCAAGCAGAACCAGCTGCTGCCGCAGAGCCGTATCCCGGTACGGAGCCCCGATGAGCTGGCGGCGACGAAACCCGACTACGTGCTTATCCTGCCGTGGAACCTGCGCGACGAGATCGTCGGCTCGATGGCGCATGTCCGCGACTGGGGCGGTCAGTTCGTCGTCGCCGTCCCGCGGCTGGAGCTGCTGTGATGGAACTCCGGCCGACCCGGGTGGACGGCGTCGCGCTGGTCGTGACGCAGTCGTACCGGGACGAGCGTGGCAGCTTCGAGCGCGCCTTCTGCCAGTCGACTTTCGCCGCCGCCGGCATCTCCTTCGCCGTCCGCCAGGCCAGCATCTCCACCAACCTGAAGGCCGGGACGCTACGCGGCCTGCACTACCAGCGCGCGCCCCATCCCGAGGCCAAGCTGGTTCGCTGCATCGCCGGCCGGGTGTTCGACGCGGTCGTGGACCTGCGCCCACAGTCGCCCACCTTCCGGGCCTGGCATGGCCTCGAACTGGCGCCGGACGCCGGCTTGGCGCTGTACATCCCGCCCGGCGTCGCCCACGGATTCCTGAGCCTCGATGACGACAGCGTCCTGCACTACATGATGGATGCCGACCACGTGCCGGCGGCCAGCGCCGGCGTGCGCTGGGACGACCCGGCCTTTGCCATCGACTGGCCGGCCTGCCCGACGACGATGGCGCCGCGTGACGCCAGCTATCCGGACTTCACGCCATGAGCCGTGTCGTCGTCACCGGCGCCAGCGGTTTCGTCGGTCGCGCGACCGCCGCCGCCCTGGTGTCGAGCGGCCATGCGGTCACCGGCGCCGGCCGACATGCGGAACGCGTGCCTGCGGGTGTCGAGGCGCTGACGGTCGATCTGCTCGCCGATCCCGGCGCGCTGCCCACGGCCTTCCGGCGGCAGCGTCCGGAGATCCTGGTCCACGCCGCCTGGTGCACCGAGCACGGTCGCTACTGGGCCGACCCGGCCAATCTCGACTGGGCGGCGCGGACCCTGGAGCTGGTGCGGGCGTTCGCCGAGGCCGGCGGACGGCGGCTCGTCACCGTCGGGACCTGTGCCGAATACGACTGGACGGCGCTCGGCGGCGAAGCCTGCCGGGAGACTTCGACACCGACACGGCCGCACACGCTGTACGGCGCCGCCAAGCACGCCACCGCCGAGCTGGTCGGGGCATTCTGCCGATCTGCCGGAGTGGCCCACGCCCACGCCCGGCTGTTCATGCTCTACGGGGACGGCGAACAGTCGACCCGGCTGGTGCCGGGCCTGATCCGCGCGCTCTTGGATGGCCAGCCGGCAAGGGTCACGTCGGGCCGGCAGGTCCGGGATTTCATGGATGTCCGGGATGCGGGCGCGGCCCTTGCTGCCCTGGCGGACAGCGGCCATACCGGCCCGGTCAACGTGGCGACCGGTCGGCCGGTGTCGATCCGCGAGGTCGCAGAGACGATCGGGGCCGTGATCGGCCGTCCGGAGCTGATCGAATTCGGCGGCCTTCCGGATCGCCCCGACGACCCGCCCTATCTGGTAGCCGATGCCGGGATCCTGCAGGACCGGATCGGCTTCCGCCCCGAAACCGGACTGGATCAGGGCCTCCTCGACGCCGTGGCCGGCTGGCGCGCCAGGGCCGGCAGTCAGTAGAAGCCACCGAAGACCACCACGAAGCCCACGATGAGCGCGGCAAGGATCATCAGGAAGACCATATCCATGCTGCGGAAACGGCTGCTCGGCGCCGTACTCGCGAGCTGCGCGCTCCGCCCGGCCTCGGCGATCTCCCGCAGGCTCCGCCCGAAGGTCGCCATGTAGGTCTCGATGACCTGCAGGGTGTGGGACTGCTGCTCGAGCGTCGCCTGCAGCGACGCATCCAGATGCGGTCGGTCGACGGCCGGGTCGTTTGGGATCGGCAGGTTCTTGAAGCGGTCGACCATGCCCCGCAACACGTTGCTCATTTCGTTGATCACCCGCTCCTGCATCGCGATCCGCTCCTGCAGGGACACGATCAGTTCGGTCTCCGGCCGGGGTGACCCGTCAGCGGCAACCCGACGCTGCGGGCGCACCTGCATGCGGGGCAAGGGCACCTCGCTGCCGGCGAACCGGACCTCGATCTCGGAACTGTCGACCTGGCCGACCAGTTCGTCGGGCAGGTCGAACTCGAAGGCATGCCGACCGTCCCCGATCTCGAGTTCGACGAGGTCGGCGCGGAAAATGTCCGCCGGGACGACAGCCAGCGCCTTGCGCCCCAGCAGGATCTCGACCTGCACGGTCTCTTGCGGCCGTTGCGGGTTCCAGGCCCAGCCGTAGATGGTCCCGCGTTCAATGGCGTCGACAAAGCCCTGCAGGCTGACCGCCGCGAGTCCAATCGATCGCACTGTCCCTCCGATGCAGAAAGTGCCTGCCTGTGTGTCGGAATCCCTTTACCCGTAGAACCACGTTTCCAATGATATCAGCGCATTGGATTTCATTATACAGGTATGATGAACACGCTTGACCCCATATACGGTAGTTTGAGACCCTTTAAGTAGTAGAAT
>Ga0222662_1000738_pt1 | contig 22177 bp, 21 predicted proteins | sample AntAcemetagen600_FD_179821 | JGI IMG/M metagenome (GOLD analysis project Ga0222662, IMG submission 179821) | Saline water microbial communities from Ace Lake, Antarctica - #600 | ecosystem: Environmental > Aquatic > Non-marine Saline and Alkaline > Saline | place: Antarctica: Ace Lake...
GCCTCCGGAAAAACCAATGGCAATATGCCCGTCGCCGCCATTTGACGCACAGCCTCACCTGCTTCATCCGCACCCAGCAGTTTCAATAGTTCAGCTTGAACACGCTCTGCTGAAAGTTGGGCAAGGCCCGCCTTTTCTTCGGCGCATGCTTTCAGGCTCACCGGATCAGGATCACCGCTTCCGTAATGCGCGTGAAAGCGAAAGAACCGTAAGATGCGCAAATAGTCTTCTTGGATGCGCGCATGCGGGTCACCGATAAAGCGCACGATCCGTGCGGTCAAATCATCGCGTCCACCAAGCGGGTCATGCACTGTGCCGTCAATATCTGCATAAAGCGCATTCATGGTGAAGTCGCGGCGCTTCGCATCTTCCACCCAGTCACCTGTGAAAGCCACATCGGCGTGGCGCCCATCTGTTGCGACATCCACGCGCAATGTGGTGATTTCAAAATGACGTCCCTCAAACACCGCCGTCACCGTGCCGTGTTCAATACCGGTCGGCACAACCTTCACGCCAGCAGCTTCCAACAGCCTGGTCACATCTTCGGGCCCATGAACCGTGGCAATATCAACATCACTAACCGGTTCCATCAGAAGCGCATTGCGCACACAGCCACCGACAAACCGGGCGTGTCCTTCGTGCGCACCAATGGCTTTCATCACGGTTTGCGTGGCGTGGTTTTTTAACCACTCATGAACCGCCAACTCGCCCTTTTTCTCATCGCCCATCAATTGTCTTCCCGCATACCACCTGGCTGGATCGCCCCATCAATCAATCGCGCAGGTTCATAGACATCATTTGTTTCCAACCCGGTAAAATAACCAAGCACCACCATGCTGCCCACGCCAAGCGTCAGCCCCACAACGACAAGCCAGCCAAAAGGAGCGTCTGCCCATTCACGGTTCGGTTGGTGCTCAATGCGTCGTGTAACGACCACAAAAACCCAATAGGTCGCAAACGGCAGCAGGAAAAACAGGAAGTTGAAAAAAAATCGTGTCATTTCTCTTTTACCCGGTCATGAAGGTTTCGGATCATACCCGCTGTCGCGCCCCAGATGTAATGGCCTTGATAGGGCATAGCATAATAAGCACGGCGTTTGCCGCGCCAAAAAACGGAATGGCGTTCGTGATTATCCGCATTGAGCAAAAACGCCAGCGGCACTTCAAACATTTCAGCCACTTCACCCGGATCTGCCGTGAGCGAAAAGCCAGGTCGAACAAATGAAATAACCGGCAGGATGCGAAACCCAGTACCTGTTTCATAAGGATCGAGAAAGCCCGCCACGTCGACAAAGGCGCGATCAAGCCCGACTTCTTCTTCTGCCTCGCGAAGAGCGGCTTCAACCAGTGTTTCACCCGGTTCAAGCTTGCCGCCAGGAAAAGCCACTTGACCCGAATGCGAGTTCAAATGGTCTGCACGCCGGGTGAGCAAAACAGTCGGTCCTGTTTCATGCACAATAATCGGCACCAAAACAGCCGCAAGACGCAGTTTACTGCTGTCGCGCTCGTCAATCCAATCATTTGGATTAAGATCATGGTCACCACGCGCACTTGCCATTGCGGGTTCCAAAACACGCTCAACACTTGGCATCTCCACATCAATGCGTTTTGAGATCAGGGCTCGATAGTCTTCCATATGTCTCAGACCACCAATTCACCAGCAGGCATGAACGGATAAAAATCAGCCGAACTCCACACGCCAAACCACATGGCACCATCCACTTCTTCTTCAACACCCAGTTCAACCAGATCATAAAATACTGCCCGGTTGATGAGGGCCTCAAGGCGCGCGCGTATCAACACATAAGGAGCCGGTTCGCCGGTTTTTCCATCCACGACAAAGCGCAGAGGATGCTCTCCATCCACCGTTACTTCATCCCCGACACTGGTGGTGAAGCTCAACACTTGGCCTTGTCCGTGACCTTCTACATTCATGGCAACAGCCAAAAACGGGACATCGTCGACAGTGATGCCAATCTTCTCAACCGGCGTGACGAGGAAATAATCATCACCATCACGGCGCAGGACGGTTGAAAATAGCCGCACCAAACGTTCACGCCCGATCGGTGACCCAAGATAGTGCCACGTGCCATCCCTTTTGATCCGCATCTCCAGGTCGCCGCAAAATGGTGGGTTCCATAGATGCACAGGAGGCAGGCCCCGCGCTTTTTCTCCAGCCGCCGTTGCCTGCCCGAGCCCTTTTAGGACCTCAGTTGGTGCGCGTGCCGCATCTGTTTTTTCATCATTAGCCATCAAATATCTACCGTCTCACAACCTTGTCATAAGCCCATCAGTATGCACGAGGCCCGCCTCACGCCATAATAGTCAAGCCCGGGGGTCATATTGGAGCCATATTGACCCTAAATAGGTATGGTGCACATGTGGATGCAACTCCCATTAAGCTAACCCGCGTGACAAAATAAGTGTCGATTCTCCGCGCAGCAGGACGAAATGCCCAAGCGCCAACATATATGTAGGACTATGCAGACAGTCAGTGAAATCAAGGCAGGCCAAGAAGACGGCGACATCGTTCAAGCTATTGAAGCGGCAGGCAAGAAAATCGCCTTGGCCAAAAGCGCCATCGGTAATGTCGTGTTCGGACAAGAGGCTGTCATCGACCAGACCCTTATAACGGTTCTGGCGGGCGGTCATGCCTTGCTGGTTGGCGTACCAGGCCTCGCCAAGACCTTGCTGGTTCACACCATGGGAACTGTATTGGGGCTGGATGACAAGCGTGTTCAGTTTACGCCCGACCTAATGCCCGCCGACATTGTGGGTTCTGAAGTGCTGGAAGAAGGCGAAAACGGCAAGCGCAGCTTCCGCTTCATTCCGGGCCCTGTTTTCTGCCAGCTCTTGATGGCTGATGAAATTAACCGCGCCAGCCCGCGCACCCAGTCTGCCTTGTTACAGGCCATGCAGGAACATCACGTCACAGTCGCGGGACAACGCCACGAATTGCCGCGTCCATTTCATGTATTAGCCACGCAAAACCCACTGGAACAGGAAGGCACATACCCTCTTCCCGAAGCACAACTTGACCGCTTCCTGATGGAAATTGATGTGCATTACCCAGACCTTGAGGCGGAGCGCCGCATGCTGCTCGCCACCACAGGGGCAGAGGAGGTCAAAGCCAAACAAGTTCTAACTGTGGAAGAGCTTGTCGCCATTCAGCGCCTCGTCCGTCGCATCCCCGTTGGTGAAAAAACAATTGACGCCATTTTGGAACTGGTCAGCAGCGCCCGCCCACACGAAGGTGGCGTGGAAGAAGTCAGCGCTCACGTCGCCTGGGGGCCCGGCCCCCGGGCAAGTCAGGCGCTTATGCTTGCCGTGCGTGTGCGAGCCCTCATGGACGGGCGTTTTGCGCCCTCAATCGACGATGTGGTGGCATTGGCCGAACCGATTTTACGCCATCGCATGGCATTGAATTTCGCCGCGCGGGCAGAAGGTGTTTCAACCGCCGGTGTCATTGACCGCCTCGCACAGCGATTGGGTTAATCGGTCAATGCCCATTTCCTCCCCCACTCCCACGCAGGCCTCTACGTTGGCACGCGCCCAAACACTGGGAGCAACTCTGCCTGCGTTAATGGCACAGGCAGAACGGGTAGCAAACACAGTGCAACAAGGCACCCATGGACGCAGGCGTGTGGGACCCGGCGAGACCTTCTGGCAATTCAGACGTTTTAGTACGGGAGATACTGAAAGTGCCATCGATTGGAGGCAGTCGGCGCGGTCACAACATTTGTTTGTGCGGGAGAATGAGTGGGATGCAGCACAAAGCGCTTGGATTTGGTGTGATCGCTCTGCATCGATGGATTATCGCTCGACATTTTCCGACACAAAAAAACTAGACCGCGCGTTAGTTCTCAGTTTAGCGCTTGCAAGCCTGCTTACCCGAGGCGGCGAACGAGTAGCAGCACTGGGTGCAGAGGCTAGACCCTCCAGTGGTCGCAACACCCTCGCCCAGATGGCCGAACATTGGATCGGCGATGAAAACGCAAACTCTGAACACGCAGGCTTGCCCCCCATGCAGCCTCTCCCGCGTTATGCATCTCTCATTCTCATAAGTGATTTTCTGGAACCTGCAGATGAGCTGGTGGCGCGATTGCACGCTCTCGCTCACACAGGTGCGCGTGGACATTTGCTCCAGGTCCTCGATCCTGCTGAAGTAGACCTGCCCTTTGAAGGTCGCACGGAGTTCGAAGGCGTTGAAGAAGACTTGAAATTGCTTGTCGGTCGCGCAGAGGGCTTGCGCACTGCCTACAAACGCAGGCTGGCAGGCCATCAGAACCAATTGGCCGAAATGGCGCGCAGTGTCGGCTGGAGCTTCGCCACGCACCGCACCAATAATCCAGCAACCAGTGCGCTGCTATCGCTTTATACGGTCATTTCCGGTTTGGGCGACGCGGCCAACGCAAAGGCGCGCACATGATCGAACTCGGGGGCCTTGCATTCGCCACACCGTGGGCCCTGCTGGGGCTTTTGTCGCTCCCAATCATTTGGTGGTTGTTGCGTGTCACACCGCCAGCGCCAAAGCGCATCCAATTTCCTGCGATCCGCCTTCTGCTTGGCCTTGCGCCTGAAACAGAAACGCCAGCACACACGCCCTGGTGGCTGTTATTGCTACGCCTGTTGATTGCAGCATTGCTCATTATCGCATTTGCCAATCCTCTTTGGCGTCCAGCTGAGCGTCTATCTGGCAACGGCCCCCTTCTCATTTTAATTGATAATGGCTGGACTTCCGCTGGCGACTGGCCATCGCGCGTGAGGCTTGCAGAAAGCCTCATAGATCAAGCATCCCGCGCAGATCGTCGTGTCGCTGTCGTCGGCACAGTTTCTGAGTTTGCAACAAATGCCATTTCATTTGAAACGGACGACGCCGCTCTCAACCAACTGCAAACGCTCACACTGGCCCCTCTCCTGCCATACAGAACCGATGCGCTTGAACGCATTGAAATGCTTGCTGAAAAGCCAGAACAAGTGATTTGGATTTCAGACGGGCTCGATCATGGTTTTGCAGAAGATTTCACAGAGAGATTGGCGAGCCTTGGCATCAGCCTTGACCTCATAGAGCCTGCACTGCGCGACCATTCGCTCGTTCTATTGCCCCCTGAAACGAGCACGGGCCCAATCATCGTTTCGGTGCAACGTCTATCTACTGCGACTATCAGTGAAGGCAGCCTCACGGCCTTTGCCCAAGATGGACGCCCGCTCGGTCACACATCTTTCGCATTTAAACCTGGTGAGTTGCAAACAGAGGCAACCTTCACGCTGCCACTAGAATTACGAAATGATATTTCGCGCATCGTGCTTGATGTCAACACAACGGCGGGAAGCACCATTCTGCTTGATGAGAGTTGGCGCCGCCGCACACTCGGCATGGTGTCAGGTGGCGATACAGATCAGCCACTGTTATCAGAACTTTATTACCTTGAGCGCGCACTTGAACCTTATGTGGATGTGAGAACACCGCGCACAACTTCTGATGATGAAACACCGATCGCCAACCTTCTCACCGAACCTTTATCGATCCTGCTGCTGGCTGACCTCGGACGCCTTGCCAATTTGGATGTTGAGCTGGTCAGTGAATGGGTCAAGTCAGGCGGCATTCTCGTCCGCTTCGCCGGCCCGCGCCTGGCGGCCCAAGCAGACCCTCTTATTCCCGTGCCATTGCGCGCAGGGGGGAGAGAACTTGGTGGCGCACTATCTTGGACCGAACCACAACACCTATCCCCTTTTGGTCCCAATAGTCCCTTTGTTGGCATCGCCATTCCAGATGAAGTCACGGTTAAACGCCAGGTACTAGCTGATCCGCGTAGCGACCTCACCCGCTACACTTGGGCACGACTAGAAGATGGCACCCCTTTGGTTACCGCCCGCGCAGATGGCGACGGCTGGATCGTTCTCATCCACGTGACAGCCAACACGGAGTGGTCAAACCTTGCACTTTCAGGCCTCTATGTAGACATGTTGCGTCGCCTGATTGATCTCTCTCAAGGCGTGGCGGGACCAGATAACCAAGGCACCGGTGGCATTGCTTTAACACCGCGCGAAACGCTCGATGCCTATGGACAACTCTCGTCCCCACCACCATGGGCAACGCCCATCAGCCGCACGGACATCGCGACGGCGTCTCCTTCCCGCGCGCACCCGCCAGGGCTATATGGCAATGCAGGCACGGCGCGCGCGCTGAATGCAACATCTGCAACAACTGAGTTAAGGGCGCTACCTTCCCTATCGGGCCTCACCTCGCGGCGCACCTTCAAGCAAGGCAATGAGGTTCGACTCAAACCCTCTCTACTGATGAGCGCCTTTTTGCTTCTGATCCTCGATGGTTTCATTGCTCTGCTTCTAACCGGTCGTCTCGCCACATTAAAAACGTCCCGTGCCACGCCAATCGTCGTCGGTGCCCTGTGTGCAGGAACCGCAATGCTGCTCATTGGCATTACTCCAGGTTTCGCTCAAGATGTTGAAGTAGACGATGCCACAGCCCTCGCTGCCGTTTTAGAAACACATCTGGCATACGTGATCACCGGCGATGATACGCTCGATGAGATCAGCCGGTCAGGTCTTGCCGGACTGAGCACGACAATTCGCAACCGGACAGCCCTTGAGCCAGGTGCACCAATCGGCGTCAATGTAGAGCGGGATGAACTGGCTTTCTTCCCGCTGCTCTATTGGCCCATCGACGAAAATCAGCCAGCACTGTCTGACGCGGCCCTTGCCCGCGTTGACGCTTATATGAAACGGGGCGGCACCATCCTCTTTGATACCCGTGATCAAGACCGCAGCATTCGAGGTCTGACGACAAGGTCAGGGGCGGCGTTGCAAAATCTTCTATCGCGTCTCGACATACCGCCCCTTGAGCCCGTGCCGGACACGCATGTGCTCAACAAGGCCTTTTACCTTCTCAGCGATTATCCGGGTCGATGGGACGGAGGCGCGCTATGGATAGAGCGCACGCGCACAATGGCAAGTGCCGACGCCAGCAGTAATGACGGCGTTTCATCAATCCTGATCGGCTCCAACGACTATGCAAGCGCATGGGCGCGAGATGCCTCCGGTCGTCCTCTGTATGCAGCCATTCCAGGTGGCGAACGGCAGCGCGAGATTGCCGCGCGCTTTGGCATCAACCTCGTAATGTATGCACTGACAGGCAATTACAAAGCAGACCAGGTTCATTTCCCGGCCCTTTTAGAGCGGTTAGGCCAATGATCAACACTTTGGCCAACTTGCGTGAAGGACGATCAAGATGAATTGGACCTTTGTCGCTGACCCTTTGATTGCGCCCTTCTGGCTCATAGTCACCGGAATATTAGCAACCATCGCAATGATTTTCAGTGCCTGGCTGCGCGCTCCGGGCACACTTTACCGTAGTGCAACACTCGCAACACTCTTAACAATCCTAGCAAACCCGACATTGCGCGAAGAAGACCGTACCCCCATCAACGACGTTGCGGTTCTGCTCATCGACGATAGTGCCAGCATGAGGCTGGGAAGACGGCTTCAAGATCGCGACCGTGCTGTTGAAACCCTGAAACGCGACCTTGATTTACTACCAGCGCTCGACGTTCGCATTGTTGAAAGTGCCGATGTGGCACAAGATGGCGGCACAGCGTTGTTTGGTGCCCTAGACCAGACCATCGCTGATTTGCCGCGTGACAGGCTCGCCGGTGTTTTGGTTGTCACCGATGGGCAAGTACACGACGCGCCAAGCAAGCTAGCCGCTTTGGGAATTGATGCTCCCTTCCACGCCGTGCTCGTCGGTGACCCAAACGCTGAAGACCGCAAACTCATCGTCGAAGAGGCGCCGCGCTTTGGCATCGTCAATGAACAAGTGACAATCCGTTTTCGCGTTGTAGAAAACGCGAACAACACACAATCCATTCCGGTTCGCGTGGAACGCAATGGCGAATTGCTAAGCGAGCTGCAGGTAACACCCGGCGAGAGCATTTCAACGGAAATTACGGTGCCCCATGCCGGTGAAAACGTGCTGGAAATCACGGCGGCGTCGGGACCAAATGAACTAACGGACCTGAACAATAAGGTCACCTTGGTCATGACGGGCATTCGCGACCGCCTGCGTGTGCTGCTGGTTTCAGGTGAACCCCATGCAGGCGAACGAACCTGGCGCAACCTACTAAAAGCCGATCCATCCGTTGACCTCGTCCACTTCACCATTCTCCGTCCACCAGAAAAACAGGACGGAACACCAATCTCTGAATTGTCGCTGATTGCTTTTCCAACGCGTGAGCTATTTTCCACAAAACTTGATGGCTTCGATCTCATCATCTTTGATCGCTACCGACGCCGTGGCGTTTTGCCCATTGTCTATCTGGCGAACGTTGCCCGTTATGTCGAAAACGGCGGCGCTATTCTGGCGGCAGCAGGGCCGGCCTTTGCCTCACCCTTTTCAATTTACCGCACGCCCCTGGCGGCCATATTGCCAGCACAGCCAACCGGGCAGGTACTTGAGCAAGGATACCGTGCAGACATCACAGATGAAGGCAGACGGCATCCTGTGACGGCAGGCTTGCCGGGTGGCGATGCATCGCCTCCCGATTGGGGTCGGTGGTTCCGCCTCATTGAGGCAGATGCACCCCAAGGGCGCACCTTGATGAACGGGCCTGACAACACCCCGCTTGTGGTATTGGATACAGTGGGCAAAGGGCGTGTCGCACAGCTGCTCTCTGATCATGCCTGGCTTTGGACCCGCGGGTTTGATGGTGGCGGACCACAGGCTGAATTACTCAGGCGATTGGCTCATTGGCTCATGAGAGAACCAGACCTAGAAGAAGAACAACTCTTAGCCCAAGGTGATAATGGCACCTTGATGGTTGAACGCCGGACCATGGCGTCTGAAATCGACCCGGTAACAATAACCCTGCCTTCAGGCGACGAAAAGGAACTGGAACTCACCGAAACAGCACCGGGACGTTTTGCCGGAAGGTTTGAAGCGACCGAACTCGGCCTCTATCAAGTCACCGATGGTGAGTTACGCGCTGTCGCATCCATGGGGCCGGAAAACCCTCGCGAGTTTGAAGATGTGGGGGCCACCGCTGAACAGCTGGCGCCCCTCGCCGACGAAACCAGTGGCGGCATTTTTTGGCTCAATGAACAAGGTAGGTCGCCATCGCTCAGAGGTGTCCGCCCGGGAAGAGACGCGGCGGGAAACAATTGGGCAGGCCTGCGCCAAAACGCTGGGTACACACTCCAATCGGTATCACAGGTCCCGCTGTTCCCGCCCCTACTGGCACTACCATTGATGATCGCATTGATCCTCCTTGGCTGGAGACGGGAAGGCCGCTAACGTCTCCCCTTGCGCAGCAAGGGCTTGTTTACTGCGGTTTTTCAACCGCACCCTCCACGCCTTCAAAAGAACCGGGCTGCAACTCGCAAACAAGCAAACGCGACTTATCCACCGGGCCTGGAAGTGTCAGCCGTCCTTGCGGAACCTGGACAAAACCAGCCTTTGCATAATATGGCAAATCGCCCACTAGAATAACCAGTGAGTGACCCAGCGCCCGCGCTGCATCCAGGCTCACGCGCATAAGGTCTTGCCCACCGCCACAGCCACGCACAGAAGGGTCCATGGCGAGCGGTCCCAACAGGAGACCTTGCTTGCCACCAATGTGAACGGGAGAAAAACGAATACTTCCGACCATCCGCCGCGCGTCGCCTTCACCCGCGAAGGCAACGAAGCAAAGCTCTTTGATGGGATCAACACCCTCGCGCAAACGATATGCCGTTTTCACATATCGGCCGGGACCAAAACTCAATTCATGAAGAGCATCAATTTCAGGGCCGTGTTCCGGCGCTTCAGGGAGGATATCGAACAACATGGACATTACTTTCGAAACGGCAATCAACGAAGAAATCGCAAGGTGCGAAGCCCTCGTCACTCCTCAGCCGTTTAGAGGAAACTTGGTGCGCGCAGCCTTGTACAGAGGCAGTGTGCACCTCCGGTACGACGTCGTCGTCGCAATGTGCCTTGAACAGCCATCGTCCATTCCTCATTTGCGCCTGCCATAACGACGGCGCTTCTTTTGGATTAGCAGGCTTAAAAGCGCCCGTCTACAAAAACCACGGCTCCATCCCGTATTCGACGACAACATGCCGCAGCGTCAGCCGAGCGATCCAGCTTTGACACTCAAAAGGGCTGGCCGCACCCTGCTTGCATCGGCTAACTTCAGCGCCAACGAATGGGTCGCAGCCCTCTTCAGGGCAAGCGATGAAAACAGAGGAGATAGGACATGGGATTGCTTGATGGAAAAGTTGTTCTGGTCACAGGCGCAGCAAACGGCATTGGCAAAGAATGTGCCCTGATCGCGGCACGCCAGGGTGCAAAAGTTGTCGTCAACGATCTGGGTGGCAGCGTCACCGGTGGCGATGAAGGCAGTGCAGGCCCGGCCCAACAGGTGGTCGACGAGATCAAAGCCGCTGGTGGCGACGCCATTGCGAACTCCGACAGCGTGGCACTAAAAAGCGGTGCAGAGCACATGATCCAACAAGCCATGGATGAATTTGGCGGCTTGCACTCCATCATCAGCCCTGCTGGCATCCTGCGCGATGGCATGTTCCACAAAATGGCCGATGAAGATTGGGACTCTGTTTTGGAAGTCCACCTCAAGGGCTCATACAATATGACCCGCGCGGCCATCGAGCATTTCCGCAAACAGGAAGAAGGCAATTTCACCCTCTTCACCTCTACATCAGGATTGATCGGAAACATCGGCCAGGCAAACTATGCCGCCGCGAAAATGGGCATCGTCGGCCTATCGCGCATCATCGCCATGGAAGGCGCCATGAAGAACGTGCGCTCCAACGTCATCGCACCCTTTGCCTGGACACGGATGATCGCAACCATTCCAGTGAAAGATGAAGCTTCAGCGCAACGCGTCGACCGTATGAAAAATGCAATGCGTGCTGACCAGGTAGCCAATGTTGCTATTGGTCTTGCGGCACCAGATTGCGATGTGAGCGGACAGATTTTTTCAGTCCGTGGCAATGAGGTATTCCTTTTCAGCCAGCCACGCCCCGTGCGCGCAATGACACGGATGGAAGGTTGGACACCGGAAACACTGCTCTCTCATGGCTTCCCTGCCATGAAAGGGGACATGACGGACCTTGGCAACACAGCCTCTGTCTTCACCTGGGAACCAGTGTGAGCAACACTCTATTGACGGAAAATGAACCGCCAGCCCGGAACCGGGTTGGCGGTTTTTTTATGAGCTACGGGCGCCACGCGGCTCGGTCCGTCGCAAATTTCTCCACCAGATAATCAACAAAGACACGAACCTTTGTCGGCACATGGCGACGGCTCGGATAAATCGCGTGACACATTAATGTCGTCTCCGCCCATTCTGACAATAAAGGCTCAAGCGCCCCGCTTGCGACATCATCTGCAACAAGAAAATCAGGCAAATAAGCAAGACCAACACCGCCGCGCACCATCGCCACAGTCATTTCCCCATTATTGCTCACCACGGGTCCAGAGATTGAAACACGCACAGGGTCCTGCCCGTCTTTGAGAAACGTCCACACATTCTGTCGGTCCGCCAAACTATAGCGAACACACTGATGGTTTTTCAGATCATGCGGGTGGGTCGGACGTCCAACTTTGTTGCAGTAATCAGGTGAGCCAACAAGCATGGATTTAATCGGTGTAATGGCGCGCGCAATGAGGGAGGAGTCTGGCATGGACGAAATCCGCAGACCCACATCAAACCCCTCATCCACCAGATCGATCCGCCGGTCGTCAAGTTCCAACTGCACCGTCAGATTAGGGTGTGCCTTGATGAAATCTGGCATCACGCGCCCAAGTTGAGAAATACCAAATGACATGGGTGCGCTCACCCTCAACGTACCGCTAACCGCCGCTTCCAACTGGGTGGCGGCAAGCTCCGCCTCTTCCGCTTCAGCGACAATACGTTGACACCGCACCAGCACGGCAGCTCCCGCCTCTGTCAGACTGAGTTTGCGCGTGGTCCGATTGAGCAGCCGCACACCGAGGCTCGCTTCCAAACTGGACACTTGGCGACTGACCGCCGACTTGGAGGAATTCAATGCGGAGGCTGCCGCAGTAAAACTTTCCAGTTCCGCAACTTTTGCAAAGATCGCGAGAAGGTTGAGATCTGTGAGCATAATTGTTCCGTTTATAACAACAATATGTTCCTAAATAAACATATTATCAATTTTTGAGAAACAACTATCTTTCGTCGCAAGGAACAACGCCACGTCAACCGACCAACGGTGACCCGGCAATTTGCGGAGAAAAGCCCATGTCTACGAAAACCACCAAAATCCTCGTCCTCTACCACTCCTCCTATGGCCACATTGAAGCACTCGCGTCTGCCATCGCCAAAGGCGCCGCCAGTGAAGCGAATGTAGAAGTAACGTTAAAACGTGTTCCTGAGTTGATGAACGCCGATCAGTTGGCTGCCGCTGGCATGCAAACCGATCAGGCCGTGCCGATCGCCACACCTGATGAGCTGTCTGATTATGATGGCATCATCTTTGGCACCCCAACCCGCTTCGGCAACATGTCGAGCCAGATGCGTTCCTTCCTCGACCAAACAGGCGGTCTTTGGGCGAAGGGTGCATTGGTCGGCAAAGTTGGCAGCGTCTTTGTCTCCACGGGCACAGGTGGCGGCAGCGAAACCACCATCACCTCTTTCCACTCGACGTTGCTGCACCACGGCATGGTGATTTCCGGTGTGCCTTATGCCGTCCCGGAACTAACCGACCTGAGCGTGGTGAAAGGTGGCAGCCCTTATGGTGCTGCAACAATTGCGGGAGCCGATGGCAGCCGCGCGCCCGTCACACAAGAGCTCACCATTGCTGAATTCCAGGGCGCACATGTTGCCCGTCTTGCCAGCAAGTTAAACGCCTAACAAACACAGAAACGACCGCAAGGAGAAAGCTCATGGGCCTATTAGTTGACGGAAAATGGCAGGACAAATGGTATGAGACCAGGTCCAATGACGGCCACTTCAAACGCCCAGCATCCAGCTTCAGAAACTGGGTCACACAAGATGGCACAGCTGGACCAACCGGAACAGCTGGTTTCAAAGCGGAAAGCGGTCGCTATCACCTCTATGTTTCTTACGCTTGTCCTTGGGCCCATCGCGCACTTATTTTCCGCTCCCTCAAAGGGTTAGAAAAACACATCAGTCTGTCAGTGGTACACCCACTGATGGGCGCTCAGGGCTGGACCTTTCAAGAAGGTGAAGGGACAGAGCCGGACACCATCAACAATGCGAAATTCTTGCATGAAGTTTACACAAAAGCAGATCCAACATTTACAGGACGGGTCACTGTTCCGGTTTTGTGGGACAGACAAACCCATACGATCGTGAACAATGAATCCTCTGAAATCATTCGCATGTTCAATAAGGCATTCAACGCGCTGCCAGACGTGAAGGCCGAACTGGATTTCGCACCTGTATCCTTGTTGCCCCAAATCGATGAGATCAACGCTAGAATTTATGACCGCGTAAACAACGGTGTCTACAAAGCAGGCTTTGCCACAACGCAAGACGCTTATGAAGCAGCTGTCAGCACCCTGTTTAACGCACTAGATGCACTAGAGCAACACTTGACGACAAACCGTTACCTCGTCGGCGGCAGTCTAACGGAGGCGGACTGGCGTCTCTTCACAACGCTTGTTCGGTTTGATCCTGTTTATGTTGGGCATTTCAAATGCAACATCCGGCGCATTGCAGATTATCCCAATCTCAACAATTACCTGCGCGAGCTTTATCAAATAGCCGGTGTCGCTGAGACCACAAACATCGGTCACATCAAACGGCACTATTATGAGAGCCACACAATGATCAATCCAACTGGTGTCGTGCCACTTGGGCCTAAGCTAGAGCTGGACCTGCCGCACGATAGAAACAAACTACCCGCTAGTTAAAGAACCGTCTGACATTGTTCATATTACGGTGTGTGTCATACCGGCGTTGCTGCGGCAGTTGCTGATGAAAACGCAGCAATGCGGGTCTGTCCAATGAGCGAACATGCCGTTCAACCGCGCCAATGACGCAAGGGTTACGATGATTATAACGCGCAAACCCCCGGTGATAGTTTGCAGCACAGGCGCGCTGTGCTTGCCGGACAATGCGGACATGCTCGACGTTAAGCGCATTGAGATCACTCTCAGAAAATGGGGGCGCAGCATAAGCAACGTTCCAAGACAACAACATGCTCAATGCCAAAACCGGAAAAACGAAAAATGGTTTCATTTCAATCTCCTTTTCACCTTTAATTAGATCAGATCAGATCAGATCAGATCAGATCAGATCAGCGCCTATCATTCCACGATCCAGATCAATACCGCTTCACAACCATGTGACTCTCAAGCCCCTTCCTCTTAAACTCCAGCGCAACAACTAAACAGGGGACGAAAAATGAGCGGTTTCAAAGAGTATGAAGACTATGACGCACTCGGTCTGGCGGAACTGGTCAACAAAGGTGACGTCTCCCCCACAGAACTTCTGAACGAAGCCATTGAGCGAACCGAGAAGTTCAACCCGAAACTCAACGCTGTTGTCCTGAAACACTATGATGAAGCAAAACAACTCATCGCTGATGGCTTGCCAAATGGCCCCTTCAAAGGCGTCCCCTTTCTCCTAAAAGACTTACACTTACTCTGGAAGGGAACCGTCACCTCCTTTGGTTCAGCCGCTTGGGACGGGTACGTCGCTGATCACAACACCACATTGACTGACCGCTATCTCAAATCCGGCCTTGTCATTTTTGGCAAAACCAATTCACCAGAGTTGGGCTTGGCGGGCACAACAGAACCTCGCCTCTATGGCGCGACCCACAACCCGTGGAACTTGGAGCACTCTCCCGGCGGTTCATCAGGTGGCGCAGCGGCGGCGGTCGCCGCAGGCATATTGCCCCTTGCAAATGCTTCTGACGGTGGCGGCTCCATTCGCATTCCAGCCTCGGCCTGCGGTCTTTTTGGCATCAAGCCCACGCGCGGACGGACCCCTATTGGCCCGGACAGAGGCGAAGGATGGGGGGGCATGTCAATCAGCCACGCCGTCTCCCGCACCGTGCGCGACAGCGCTGCCCTATTGGACGCAACAACAGGTGAAGCACCGGGCGATCCTTATGCCTCCCCCACCCCCGCCCGATCTTTTCTGGAGGAAGTAAGCACCCCCACCGGAAAATTGCGCATCGCTTTCAACACCAGACGCCCGGACGGCAGCAAACCTGAAGCTGAAGTCGAACAAGCTATTTTGAACGCCGCCAAACTTTGCGAAGAACTTGGACACAAGGTCGTGGAGGCAGCACCGACCTTGGACCCGCAAGCAATGGGCGACGCACAAGCAACATTGGTCGGTGCCAATGTCGCCCTCACGCTCCAACAAAGAGGCGAAGCGCTGGGGCGAGGTCTGACGCAAAACGACGTAGAAAACATCACCTGGCTCATTGCGGAGGCAGCCAAAAGCCGCTCAAGCGTAGATTACGCCAATGCCTCTCTCTTCATCCATCAGATGGGGCGCCTGATGGCCACATTCATGGAAACCCATGATGTTTACCTATGCCCGGTGCTCGGCACACCGCCACCCAAGCTCGGCGTTCTCAGCATGATGACGGAAGATGTAGGTGACTACCTTGAGAGCATCACACGCATCATGCCCTATGCCGGTCTGTTCAATATGACGGGCCAGCCCTCCATGTCAGTGCCGCTGCATTGGACATCAGATGGCCTGCCAGTGGGTGCGATGTTCACGGGGCGCTTCGGAGATGACGCAACACTATTTCGCTTAGCCGCCCAATTGGAAGAAGCCTTGCCCTGGAAAAACCGCCGGCCGAAGATTTAGGAGGCTGACCAAAACTCAGGCGCAGCCATATCATTCACCACTTCACAAATACGGGCGCGCGTTGCGTCCGTCGTTGCTTCTGGTAAGGCGTCGATCGCAAAAAAACCACTTTCCGCAATCTCCCGATTTGGCTGCGGTTGCTGCTCAAAGGATCGAAGCACATATAGTGCAACATGGTCTGACTTAAACTCGCGAAAATTCGCATAAAGCGCAAAAAGTGAAAGCTCTCCCGTTGGGGTAATGCCCACCTCTTCATACAACTCACGCACAGCGCCGACCTTCATCGTTTCACCGCGTTCAACCCCACCTCCTGGCAAGAACCATCCCGGCATATAGGTGTGTCGAACCAACAACACCCGGTCGTTTGCGTCAAATACCATGACACGCGTTCCCGCCGTCAAAGGCCGGGCAACACGCCAATAAAGCCGCAAGAAAAAACGAATTGTGGGAAACAGAGGGTACAAAACCCGCATCAAACAGTCCTTCATTCATCAACCGTGTTCATAACTTGTAAACCCTGACCCATTTACCGTCTAGGCGTAGCAATTCCTCCGCCTGACCTTCCGTCAGGGCGGCATGGAGATGGGAGCAAGGCCATGGGTCTTTTGAACAAATTTGCCCGGAAACGGAACAAACCGAGCGATACAATCGTACCAGCTCTTTCATCCCAAGAGGCGGTCACCCGTGCCATGCGCAATATGGCGAAAGGTGCACCAATCGCCGTGGCCAAAGCCGGTGCAGACATTGCGACGGCACTCAACACGGTTGAAACCGCGATCCTTGCGATTGACGCCATTTCAGATCAATTGATCGAAGCAGAGCTTTTGGCTGATACTGCACGCGACACAGAAAGTGCAGGTCGCCGCGCTTTGATTGCAAACCGCTACATCGCACTTTTAGATAAAATTTCCGAGACCGTGCGTCGTTCCGCTCACAATGGAATGAATTTGCTGGACGGTGTTCAAACGGTTTACGAAATAAAATTGGACGCCGATGATCGTGCCTCCATCATATTGCATGGCGCCAATGTCACCGTTGACGCGGGCGGCCTGGGCCTCACACGCCCACAAGAAGCCTTTGCAAGCCTTGTTGAAATTGAACGCACCATTGCTGAAATTGATGCAGCCCGTCGGACAATTTCACGCGTTGCTGATTTATTTTCAGACAGTGCAGCCGTCCTTGCAGAACGTCTTTCTCGTCTCGACCAGGATTTTGGTCCTGACGCTGCAATTGCATCTCAGCCATCAGGCGCCGCTCACTAAACGGCACATTTACGCATTGCTAACCCTAACGCCTACCGCTTTATTAACCAGCAATCGCTAATCTGACATTCAGCTCATGGGGAATGAGGGAGCCGGGTGGAGTAGATCAAATGCAACAAAAACCTGATGTGACACCACGCACCTCTTTTGGTGTGCCAGCAGAAATCATTGCTGTACCCCCGATCATTGAATTCAAAGGGATGGCGCAAACCGAAGCACATATGCGAATGGATCCTCGTATTCTAGATCGCATCCACGACGTCGTGGCCGTGCTTCAAAGAGATTACACAGACGTCCTCGCGGGTCAGGTTGAAAACCTCACGGACGCTTGTGCCACCCTCATCAACGACACAGAAACAGCCACGAAGAAAATATACGCCATAGCCCATGAGATTAGAGGCATTGCCGGTACCTTCGCACGTCCCCTCGCAGGACAGGTTGCAGCGCACATTTGCGAATTTCTGGACGATCAGTCTAGCGTTATCGCGTCCACACCAGAGATGCTTCAAGAAAAGGTAGAGATCCTGGTTCAAATCGCAGGCCTTTCTCCAGAACCCGAGGGATTGTTTGCGACCGTCGTTCTTGAGCGGCTAAAGGACATCACACAGTCTCAACAAATGACACCTCTCAATCTCAACGCAAAAATTGCGCGATGATCGGTAAGGCCAGATCAATGGAACAGACCACCCTTTCACCACTGCGCATTTTGATTGTTGATGACAGCGAGCAGATGCGCGACCTGCTGACAGTCTTGTTGGAAGCAATGGGCATTACAGATGTTCTAACGGCCAAAGATGGGGAAGAAGGTCACGCCCTCTTCCTGCAATCAGCACCGGACGTCATCATCACGGATGGCGCAATGAGCCCCATCGATGGTTATGAATTGACGGATCGCATTCGCTCAGACCCCAAAAATCCTAATCCATATGTGCCCATCATCATGCTGTCTGGCCATTTGCAAGACGAAAACGTGCAACGAGCCCGCACAAGCGGTGTCAGCGAATATTTGGCAAAACCTGTGTCATCCGATACGTTGTACGAACGCTTGATCGAAATCGTTGGCAACCCCTACTATTTCATTCGGACACCAACCTACCTTGGGCCAGACAGACGTCGGTCAACCGAAGCTCTGTATCAAGGAGATGATCGTCGCACGGCTAACATTGTCGACAAAGTCCCCAACAATGTTGTGCCGTTGGGAAAAACAAATAAGTTTGGCCTGATCAAAAGCCACTCATAGGCTTTCAATCAACCTCTTTGAGAAACTCCGAAAGAAGCGCGTTAAAGAGCGCATCTTCTTCCCAAAAAGGCGCATGCCCTGTTCCATCAAACTCTTGCACTTTTCCACGCCACAGATTGCGGTATGAAAGTTTCTTCAGATAATCAAGGCTGATAAAGGGATCTTCCGATCCATGCATCACAGCCAATGGCACAGCCAATGTTGCCGCAACCTCTTTTTGGTCATGCCCTCTGCCTGCCATCGCCGCCTCCAGCATTTGCGACCGAAATCGCCCGTCAGCACGTTTCGCGGCATCAACCATCCAAGGTGCGAGCGTCAACCCGACACCCACGGCCTCTTGCGCATAGGCCTCAGCTTCGCCAACTGAGAATTCCGGCTTGAACGTTAGCGCCATATGCTCACTGGGCAGAAAAGCTGCGGCGAGATCTTCAGGATCAGCACCAATAGGAGGCGTTCCTACAATAGCCACACCGCACACGCCAGGCCATTCAGCAGCCATCTGCAAAACGATATGGCCGCCCAAAGACCAACCGACCAATACCGCGCGATCAACGCCAAGTGTTTTGAGAACAACCAAAACCGCATCAGCAAAACCGTCAACAGCATAGGTGGCAACCGGATCGATTGCATTGTCACTTTGCCCATGCCCGGGTAGGTCGACAGCAATCAAGCGCCGTCCCTCTGCGAAGGGGCCCGCCTCTTGGCGGTCAAACATCTCTTTGCACGCCGAATTCCCATGCACAAAAAGTACTGGCACGCCCGTTTCCGGCCCACGTGCGGCATGATCCCAATAAGAAATTTCTCCGTGCGCAGTAGAAATACGTCCCGTTTCTGCCAATTCTGCCCCACTTACGTTTTGCTAAAATGACAGGTCCGTCACTTTTTTGCATTCACATTCTAAATATGTTTAGCATCTCTGCAATGGTCCCGGTGCCCTGTGTCGGACTTCTGGGTTTGGCATTCGCTGGAGATGATTTTACCTTGGAGGAGGAAAGCCATGTCTACAAAACAAATCAACATCACAGTTGACCCTGCCTATGAGGCAGTCGCCCCCGATGATTTCCCTGCGATGATGGATGTCGAACGCTACGGCAATCGATCAACCGCTTTTGATAAAATCATCTCTGCGACCCATGATCATTTTTGGGATCCGCAAGACCCTAAGTATGTCGACTTTACCCTGCCTTTCGATATGAAAAAAGACTATCTGGTCAATCCAACCGGCATCGCTGAATTGCGCACAGCCGTGAACGACAAGCTCACAGAAGACAAACGCATCCTGCTGACAAATCTGGATGTGCAATGGTCCCTCTCTTCCATTCTTCATGGTGAACAAGGCGCCCTCGCCCTCTCCGCAAGCCTGTGCCACATCCTGAAAGACCCTGGCGCACAAGAATATGCCGCCAACCAAACCCGCGAAGAAGCGCGCCACGTCGCCGGCTTCTCCAACTACATCAAAGCCCGCTGGGGCAAACCCGTTGCAGTCGGCCCGGCACTTGGCAGCCTTCTCACAGAGCTGGTGCTCTCCCCACTGGTCTGGAAAAAAATAGTCGGCATGCAAATGCTCGTAGAAGGCTTGGCCATGGGCGCCTTCGCCACCTTCTACAAAGAGTCAAATGATCCGCTTCTCACGCGCCTCATGCAGCTCACCATGACAGACGAGGCCTTCCACCATAAGTTCGGAAAAATTTGGGCAGACCGGACAATTCCAAATCTAAAACCCGAAGAACGTGATCAGATCGAAGATTGGGCCTGGGAAGTGTTTGAAGTGCTGCTTTACAATCTGGGTAGCCCAGAGCAGAAAAAACACATTTACGCTGCCGTAGGTCTGGACTGGGAGTGGGTTCAAAGCGCCTTCATGGAAGCCATGACCGACACAGCCATGCGCGAAGACATGCAGGAAGCGACCAATATTTTCCGCGTGCTCATCAAGACACTCTTGAAAGGTGGTATCATCACAGACCGCACCTCTTCAAACTACGCGGCGTTCATTGATATGAAAGAGCTGCACACCGAAGGAGACCGCATGGTGGGAGATGACATCGCCGAAGATGGCATCAAGTTCCTGCGCGAATTGAACGGCAACACAAACAAATATCTGTCGCTGGAAAGCATGACAGCGGCCGAATAAGGCCAGCGCCATTTGTGACATGAAGGCAGTGCAAAAATGTGCTGCCTTTTTTGACACCTCGTCCAGAGGGTGCTGCGTACGGTTGCCGCGACGTCAAAGCGTAAGGCACGCAAAAAACCCCGAAAAACCGAACGGTTTCACGTGACCTCTCCTCGTCAGCCGCTATATTTGCCCACAAATGAGCAAAAAGCTCTGATGAAATTCCTCGGGAGGAAACGATGGCCTGGAACTACGGCGATATACTCGACACGATTGCGCCCGCACTGCCTCAGGACGCACCAGCACTGATCCACGGTGACCGTGTGATCACATGGGGCGAAACCACAAAACGCACCAATAATCTGGCCAAAGCATTGATTGAGCGGGGCGCGCAACCAGACGACAAACTTGCCTTCTATATGCGCAATCGCCCGGAGTATATGGAGACATTGGCAGCTGGCTTTAAGTCGCGCATGACACACGTCAACGTCAACTATCGCTATAAAGCCGATGAAGTCTTCTACATCTTCGACAATTCAGATGCCCAAGCCATCGTCTATGGCTCAGAATTTCGTGACATCATTGTGGAGTTGAAAGACCGCCTCACCAAGGTCAAAACCTTCATCGAAGTTTCCGAAGATGGCACCGTCGCCGACTTTGCAGAAAACTATAATGATGTAGTGGCCAAGGGAGATGGCGCGGCGCTCGACATTCAACGCTCCCCGGACGATCAATTATTCATCTATACCGGCGGCACAACCGGCATGCCCAAGGGGGTTATGTGGAGCCATGATGCTTTGCGCGAAGCTCAGCTTTCTGCGCTGCGGCGTCTCGGGCCTGTTCCAGAATCACTCGACGAACTGATGACCGCAATCCGCGAACAAGGTCCAGGCGGCACGATCATTCCAGCCTGCCCGCTTATGCATGGCACCGGGCTTCTGACGGCGCTAGGCAATCAAATGAATGGCGGTTGTGTGGTTACATTGAGCCATCATTCTTTCAGCCCTGAAGAAATGCTCATCGCAATCGAGAAAAACAAAGTCGACAGCGCAGCGATTGTTGGAGACGCGTTCGCAAAACCATTGTTGAAAGTACTCGATGAGAATCCCGGAAAATATGACCTGTCCAGCATGGTCACCCTCATCTCATCTGGAGTCATGTGGTCAACGGAATCCAAACAAGGCCTGCTGAAACACATGCCTGAAGCGATCATGACAGATAGCTTTGGCTCATCTGAAGGGCTGGGCTTTGGCTCATCCTTGATGACAGCAGACGGTGCCATCCAAACCGCTAAGTTCCAAATCGGCGAGCGCTGCAAAGTGTTTGATGAGCAAGATGTGGAAGTAAAACCCGGGTCCACAACCCCTGGCTTTATCGCCCTCACCGGCCCAATCCCGGTCGGCTATTACAAAGACGAAAAGAAGTCGGCCGAGACATTCAAAACCATCGACGGTGTGCGCTATTCAATCCCAGGCGATTGGTGCACAGTCTCAGAGGACGGCACACTCACACTTCTGGGGCGCGGTTCTGTCTGCATCAACACGGCTGGTGAAAAAGTCTATCCAGAAGAAATCGAAGAAGTGCTCAAGACACACCCATCCGTAGATGACGCACTCGTATTGGGTGTACCCGATGAAAAATGGGGCCAGGCAGTAACGGGCGTGGTCCACGTCGCAGTCGGTGCCGAATTCGACGAAGAAGCCCTTCGCCAACATGTGCGCGCCGCACTT
>Ga0222662_1000739_pt1 | contig 22167 bp, 12 predicted proteins | sample AntAcemetagen600_FD_179821 | JGI IMG/M metagenome (GOLD analysis project Ga0222662, IMG submission 179821) | Saline water microbial communities from Ace Lake, Antarctica - #600 | ecosystem: Environmental > Aquatic > Non-marine Saline and Alkaline > Saline | place: Antarctica: Ace Lake...
CTCCCAAAATCGTCCATAGCTACAAAACTCCCAGCGAAACCATGATCTGAGGAACCGTGTGCGTTAATCGCGCTCGCACGGGTCTGTAGGAGTGCGGCCGAGCAATCGGCCGCACGACCTCGACCCTCAGATTTGCGACAAGGAATAGCCGCGCTTGGCATGGCAATTTCTCGCACCTCATGGCAAACGTTCGAATGCATTGCTGCTAGCGTCAGCTTCATCAAAGAAGACTTCAGCACCGCGCATTGCAGTGCCTGACATACGAGTCTTGAGTCATTCCTGCCTCAAGGGGGTTCCATCGTGTTCATCCGCCAAGTGTCTTGATTTTTGCGCCTTTATCCGATAAATTTCCGGCGATCATTGGGGGCGGAACAAGCGAGACGAGTTTCCCATTCCGACGATTGCGCAACCTTTGCATAGTATGGGGATTGAAAATGGTATGGATTCAACTCTTTCTTGAGGTTTTGCTGCAAATTAAAACTCTCTTTACTCTACCCTTAGGCATCTGCCTTTTTTCGACCGCTGTTCTTTTTGGTGATCTCGTCGATCAGGTCGGCGACAACGATACTTCAAGGCAGAACTGGAATGATACCGGAGCGGACTGGAGCGACGGGCTTCCCGCGAGTTCGGGTAACGATTATGCGTCCAAGGGCCACATCTTGCGAACTACCATGGGAGTCAGTTCAGTTTTCGCTGGAACTACGCTTACAATGGGCGCTGGATCTCAGCTCCAGTTGAGGCAGGGGGACGGGAATACGGCAACTGTTTCCGACCTCACCTTGAATGGCGGGTCTGTAATCGCACAAACGAGTGCCGGTATTGTCAACTTGGCTGGAGACAGTTTGACTGTAAGTGGAGGGACGGCTGATTTTCGAATCGACGACAAACGAGGTGTGAACCTCAGGTTTTCGGAACTGATCGGCGATGGAATTCTGGAATTTGACCGGGCAGTGAATGGGGCTGACATAACCGATAATTCCGTGAATTTTTTGGACGCAGGTGCGTTTACAGGGACTTTTAGTGTAAAGTTCGGGGATTTGAATTTTCTCTCCCAAGGCACTGGTGATTTTTCTAAAGCGCGGCTTGAGGTAAATAATTCCACTTTCGCAACAGGTTCGATTACCCTCAGTCGCGCGGTCGCATTTGACAGTTTTAAGTTCTCAGAGAGTCCCACCGACCTGGCACCGGGCGTATACGACGTAGGAGAACTGAATAGGTTTTCTGGGGAAGAGAGTTTTTTCGGTTCGGGCACCCTAACAGTTGTTCCGTAGTTCAATATTTTTCGTAAATTATCGTTAATCCTAAAAACAGCGCAACCTATGCATAGTTCGATTCTTGAAAATCCAGTGGGTTTAACTCACTATCTTGGAATCAGTCGTCCACAGGTGGGCCGTTTTGGAGCCGTGTAGATCGCGAACTTTCTGGAAAAGATTATGGCATCTGTGACTACATTTCATTCAAGCTTGGTTGGGGTATTTTTTGCCTTCGGCAGTTTACTCAATCAGGGGTATGCTGAAGATGTTTTATCCAAGGAGGAATTTGGGCATCCTACTGTAGTTCTTATGGTAGCCGACGATTTGGGTTGGGGTGACTTGGGTGCTTACGGGCATCCTTCAATAAAGACTCCAAACCTCGACAAACTTGCTGCGAGAGGAATGCTCTTCACTGACTTTACGGTTGCGGCTCCCACGTGTTCTCCGAGCCGAGCGGCCATTCTTTCGAGCCAATTTCCGGCACGCCTAGAAATTCATACCTACATTGCTGGCGTGATGACAGACAAAGGCAACGCGGCTTGGTTGGATCCGGATTTCGCGCTACTTCCGAAAGCGTTTCGCGACGCTGGATATAGGACCGCGCTCTATGGAAAATGGCATCTTGGGGAAGGGGGTCCGCCTTGGGAGAGAGAGACGGATCCTCCAGCACCAGAGGTTTCTGCCTACTACTACGAAGATCACGCAATTACCCGCTCCGGAACAGGTGATCGTCTGCGAACAAATCCCAATCCGGGGGACCTTCCAGAAGGAGCCTACAGCGCGGCCATCGTAGATCACGCCATAGATTTCCTCGGGGATCATCCCAACGAGCCCGTTTTCTTGCATCTCAATTTTTTCGACCCTCACTCAACGCTAGCGCCAACCGAAGCCGAGCGCCGTAAGCACTACCCGGAATATGCGGCTTTCGGGGGCCGTGCCGAACGGTATGAGAGCGAGTATGGGGTGACAGGTTTTACGACTCCGGAAGAGGTTTACTACACCAGCGTCACCCGCATGGACGAGCAGATTGGTCGGTTTCTTGATTACCTAGAAGCCAATGACCGACTGGACGACACGCTGATCTTATTTTTGAGTGACAATGGACCGGAGGTGATTGGGGGAAGTGCTTCCTATCATTCGACCGCAGGATCGGCCGGCCCGTTCCGCGCAGGAAAAGCATCGATCTACGAAGGAGGATTGCGCAGCCCTTTCGTTGTTTCTTGGCCGGATGGTGGAGTGCCCGAAGGCGAGATCAACCGCCAAGCCGTTGTCAGTGCCGTTGATCTTTTACCGAGTCTTGCTTCGTGGCTCGAACTGCCTCTGCCAAAAGGAACTGTTGTCGATGGTGAGGATCTTCACTCTCTCTTTCTCGGATACGATAAAAATCGGACTAACCCGCTATTTTGGGAGAATCTCGAAACTCCCCGCGGAGTGAATGCGATCAATCAGAGTCCCTCGCTGGCAATTCGCGACGGCAAATGGAAACTTTTGATGAACCATGACGGCACCCGCACAGAACTCTACGATCTGAAAACGGATCCATCCGAGAGCGTTAACCTCGCAGAGTTTTTTCCGGAAAGGGTGCAGCGGATGGCGGCTATGCTTATCGATTGGACTAAGGAACTCCCTGGTGATCGCGACTCGTGGTTGCAGAAGGGACAGATCAACGACCCTTGGCTTCGTTTATTGAAAGGTGAGGGGGCAAGTGGAAGATAAGCTGCTCAAAGGCACCTTCTTTCATGCAGCAATGATGGAAGGGAAGGTCTACACACCAGTCGAGAAGACCGCTATTTCCGAGCTTATAGATTTGGTGGATGTGCGATTAGATCGGTCTAATTGGCGTGACCATCTTGATTTGCTCGCTGAGGTTGACATTCTATTCACCAGTTGGGGGCCACCGATTCTCGATGCCGCCTTTCTCGAAAGCGCACCCCGCTTGAGGCACGTGTTTCATGCCGCCGGGTCGATTAAAGAGATCATGACCGAAGCGGCATGGGAGCGGAATATCGGGATAAGCAGCGGCTATGCCGCTAATGCGATCCCCGTTGCCGAATATACCTTGTCGCAGATTCTATTTTGCTTGAAAAACGGTTGGCAGCTCGCCCACGCCTGCACACCCGAGAACACGTCCTTGTGGCGTGACAGCCGGGATTGCATCGGCACCTTCGGCAGTAAAGTCGGCCTAGTTTCCCTTGGGATGATCGGACGCAAGGTTGTCGACCTATTGCGGCCTTTCGATATCGAAGTCATCGCTTACGACATTCATCCGGATGAGGAAATAGAGAGCAGTTTCGGCGTCAAGGCGGCAACCTTGGAGGAGATCTTTTCTACTTGTGACTGTATTTCGCTGCATGCTCCGTTGCTTCCGGAAACCGTGGGGATGATTCGTGGGGAGAATTTTCGTTCGATGAAGACGGGTGCAAGTCTTATCAATACAGCGCGCGGAGCGATCATTCGTCATGATGAGATGATCGAGGTCCTTCACGAAAGGCCGGACATAACCGTCGTTCTTGATGTGACCCATCCTGAACCTCCGAGGCCGTCTTCGGAACTTTATCGGTTGCCAAATGTCTTTTTGACCCCGCATATCGCTGGTTCCCGTGGAGGAGATCGTCGGCGGATCGGATCTTACATGGTCCATGAGCTTAAGCGCTACCTATCGGGCAAAGAACTTCTTTGGTCGATTTCTGAATCCCAACTCAAGGTCTTGGGCTAGACCATCAATGGATTATGGGTATGAGCGTAGATTTACTAATTCTTCTGACCTATCTCGTCATCATTGTCGCGATCGGATTCGTTTTCTCCCGCTTCAACCGGTCGGGGCAGGACTTCTTCCGAAGTGGGGCAAAGGGCACTTGGTGGTTGGTCGGTATGAGCGTCTTCATGGCTGGGCTCAGTGCCAATACCTTTACGGCAAACGGGGGGGTCGCTTACGAGGCGGGTTGGACTGTGCTGATCATTTATTGGGGAGGTTCATTGGGTGCTATTTTTCAAGTGGTTTTTTTCGCCAAGCGCTACCGGCGCACCCGAAAGGTTACATTGCCGGAAATTATCCACGCCCGATTCGGTCGCGCCGCCGAGCAGTTTTACTCGTTAGCGAAGATTCCCAGCGCGTTATTGATTTCGGGGATCTGGCTCTGGAGCATGGGGATCTTTACCGCCTCGGCGTTTTCACTGGATATCCACGTCGTGATCATCGTAGTCGGTGTGGTCGTGACGACGATGGCCAGTGCCGGTGGAAGCTGGGCGGTGATGGCCAGCGATTTCGTCCAGAGTCTGATCGTCGTTTCGATCGTCATTCTTCTTTCTTCTCTCGTCATCATGGATTTCGGCGGCATCCATGGATTCGTCGAATCGTTGGGCACCCACTCGGCGACCAAAGACTATTCGTTTCTAAAAGAGGCGGGCGAATTTTCTGGAAACAAATTTACCCTATTTTGGGCCATGGCCCAAGTCGGTTTCACCGTGATGATGTTCTGCTCGATCGAAGGCTCGGTTCGCTTTCTTGCGGTCAAGGATGATTCTACGGCGGTAAAGTCGGCCCTTCTTGTTTTGGTTTTGATGCTTCTATTTCCCCTAATTCTTTTCGTTCCGGCTTGGGGAGCGGCGATGCAACTTGGGGATCAGGTCGCGGCTGCCCCCGGGGTCAACCCCGCCGAAGCGGCTTACGCTCTTGCGGCCAAGAACTGGCTGCCTCCGCAACTCCTCGGGATCATGGGAGTCGCGATGCTGGCTGCGACTATGAGTTCAATGGATACGGGAATCAACCGCACCTCGGGCATCGTAGTGAGGAACATTCTACCGTTTGTTCTCAGTCTTTTGGGAAAAGAGGAAATGAAGCCGCGAACGGAATTACGGGCCGGACGCATTTGCTCGATTGTCTTCGGGGCCACGGCAATATCGCTGGCGATTTACTATAACAACAGGGGAAGCCTAGGGGTTTTCGATACGTTGTTGAACATAGCCGCCTTGCTCGGAGTTCCGCTGGCTGTGCCGATGTTGCTCGGCCTTTTGATTCGGAGGGCTCCGGGGTGGGCCGTATTCAGTAGCTACGGTCTGGGGGTTAGTGTTGGAGTTTTCTCGCTACTGGCTCCACATCTCGGGTTAGAGCCTTGGAACTTCCAGATGCGCGCTTTTGGTGCTACCATCGGGGGTACGGTTGGATTCTCAGTGGCTATTCTCTTCTGGAAGAGAACTCCGGAAAATGAACGCGAACGGATTCTCGGATTTTTCAAAATGCTTGCGACCCCCGTAGACTTCGAGAGGGAAGTGGGGGAGGGAAACGACGCGGCGCAAGCAAAGATTATCGGAGCTTTCGGGCTGGCTCTCGCGGCTTGTATGATCCCACTCATCTTTATCAGTGATGATCTGACCTCCTTTCTTTCCATTCTGTTCGTAATCCTTTTCGTGGGCGGTGTTTGCGGACTTTTATTTGCCGTTGGGGTCAAAAAATCCCGCAACGAATCCTCACACAAAATTCAATAAAATCATTATATTACTACGTCAATTTTGGCTTAATTCGCTTGTTTTTTCTCTGGCTACAATCTCTTCTTTGGCTTCAGCCGACTCCACGGCAATCGGGTTTCCCGACATCCCGGAAAATGGGAAAATTTCCATGGAGCAGCTGACTGACCGGGAGATCGTAATTCGTAGAGTGAAGGACACCTGGAAGGAAGAGCCCAACAAATTGGGAACGGCCTTGCGGTTTGCCCATGAGCAGAACGAGGACGGTTCGTGGAGTGACTTGTCTTTCTCGCCAACGGTGGTTTCCGCATCCAGTGCTCATATGAACCGGGTGTTTCTTCTATCGGTTGAGTATTTGCGGGCCAGTGAAGACGGTGATTTGGACGATGCGGAGGTCCTTCGCCAGGCTGCGTTGAAAGGCTTTCGATATTGGCTCGATTTCGATCCGGAAATTAATCACTATTTCGGTTATTGGATTAAACAGCCAATGAACGCGGTAGGGACCCTTATGATCTTGCAAGACGACTTGAGTTCGGAGGATTGGGAAATGGCCGAAAGGATGATCCGGCGAGCCGACTTCAGGGTCTACTCAGAGTTTATGAATTCGGGTCAGAATCTCATATGGCGGGCCGAATCGATGGCGCTCCTGGGGCTGATATTAGGAGACGACGAACTCGTGCACTTCATGCTCTCGGAAATTGCCAAAGCTATGGAGAAAACGACAGCCGAAGGAGTCCAATATGATTACAGCTATCATATGCACGGTCCCTTGTTGGCCTCGTTCTCTTACGGTCACGGATTTTCCCGCTGGACTAGCAAATTGATCTACTGGACCGATGGAACGGATTTTTCATTTCCGCCCGAGAGTGTCGCTTTGGTTGAAGCGTTCATCTTGGAGCACCAGCAATGGGTGATGTGGGGACGGGCGGTGGATCTCAGCACCCGGGGTCGTTCCATTGCCCGCAACGCGGATCCGATTGGGCTTTTGGATGCGCCAGTGGATTACCTTCTTCGGGTGGAGACGCCCCGGCGGGCCGAGATAGAGCGATTGCGCGAGCGCATGAACAATGCGGAGACCACTCCAAATTCACCCGCATTGACCGGAAACCGAATGTTCTGGGCAAGCGACTTCATGGTTCATCGCGAGCAAGACTGGTACGCATCGGCGCGCCTGCATTCCACTCGAACCAAGAATTCTGATAAACCTCACAACGGCGAGAGTCTAAAGGGGCATTACCTGGGAGACGGAACCACGTTTCTCAATCGGGATGGGACTGAGTATTTTGGAATCCAACCTCTGTGGAACTGGCAGCAAATTCCGGGGACAACCGTTGTCCAGAACGGGGAATTTCCGCTGATTCCGAGGCTCATGGACCGCAAGGGCGAGACCTCTTTCGTCGGGGGAGTATCCAACGAAACCACTGGTGTCTTCGTCGGCGACTTCAAGAGAGACACTCTTTCGGCAAGAAAATCATGGTTCTTCCCGGGTGGGTATATGGTCGCCTTGGGATCGTGCATTGGGGCGGACGAGGAGGCACCGGTGTATACGACGGTTCAGCAATCTTTTGCCGAGGATGGAATGATCGATCAATTTGCTGAAGAAGTGTCTGTGATGGAAGGAGAGCCTTTTTACCACGGGGGATTCGTGTATTCGATTCTGCCCGGCAGCGATCCTGCAATGGCTAAAGTCGAATCCCGTAAGGGCAATTGGCAAGATATCTCGAAGATATCTCCGAATCGAGATGTTGAAGGCAATGTTTTTACTCTCTGGATCGACCACGGTAGTCGTCCCAAGGGTGCCGTCTACTCCTATTTAGCAGCACCGGAAGACAGCAACGAATTAGGGGAAGGTATTCGGTTCGTAAACAATTGCGTAATGCAAGCGGTATGGGTTCCCGAAAAAAAGTGGCTTGGCGCTGTCTTTTATCAGTGGTCCAGTTTGGAACATCCGGAAATCCCCCTGAATATCGAAGTAGATCGCCCTTGCGCTGTGATTCTTAAGATGGAAGGAGATCGTCTCGGACAGCTCTGGATCTCTGACCCATCCCAAACCGCCGAATCAATAAGGATTGCAATTCGATTGAGAAATATGTCTTGGCATGCCGAAGTTGATTTTCCCGTCGACCCATACGCGGGTTCGCCAGTCACATTACCTTTCAGTCTAGGAGACTAACCGAAAAATCATGAACTTTATCTTCTTCAACCCGGATGAAATGCGGGCGAATACCTTGGGATGCCAGGGCAACCCGGTTGCCCGAACTCCGCATATCGACCGGCTTGCGGCCGAAGGAACCCGTTTCGCACAAACGTCCTGCCAATCACCCCTTTGTTCGCCATCGCGTTGTAGTTTTCTTACTGGCTGGTATCCGCATGTGAGAGGACACAGAAACCTTACCCGGCTTATTCAGGAAGACGAGCCGAATCTCCTGCGGTCCCTAAAGGAGAATGGCTACGATGTCCTTTACATTGGAAAGAATGATTCTTTTTCCGAACGAGCGACGAACCATGCCATTCGACTTCCCGGCTTTACCGTGCCCAAGTCTGTCGCACCGGTTAGAAACCACGCGACCTTCAACCCGGATTCGCCGGAAAATTTAGCATTCCTCTTCGATCCGATCGGTGAATCCGTGGATAATGCAATGGATACATGGAAGACGAGGTCGGCGATCAATTACATTCGGTCAAAACCGAAGGATCCCTTCGCTCTTTTTCTGGCACTAGAGGTGCCCCATCCACCTTACAGTGCTCCGCAACCTTATCATGATCTAATTGATCCAGAGAGTCTCCCTGAATTGATACCCCCGGGGAAAGAGGGAGCTCCGGCATTTCACCGACATCTTCGTGAAGACCGAGGCCTCGATAGTCTTTCGGAATCTGTTTTTCGAAAGATCCAGGCCGTTTATCTCGGGCAGGTTGCCTTTGCCGATTATCTCCTCGGGCAAGTAGTTTCAGCGGTTGAAGATGCAGGGCTTGCTGAAGAAACGGCGATCATCTTTTTTTCCGACCACGGGGATTATGCGGGGGATTATGGACTTGTCGAAAAGTGGCAATCGGGACTGGAAGACGTTATCACGCAAGTGCCTTTTATCATGAAAGTTCCGGGCGGGAAGAAGGGGCATGTCGTCGAGACCCCCACGGAGCTTTTTGATCTCATGCCCACAGTCCTCGAAATTGCTGGTATTGAACCCAAGTCCCCGCACTTTGCCCGTTCCAGAACGGAAGAGATTTTCTCGGGTGCCAAGGGGGACCCGGCCCGCGTGGCTTATTGCGAAGGAGGATATTGTGCCCACGACTCGCACGCCGCGGAAACGCTCGATGGAAAACCCGATGATTTTATGCGCGGCACGATGTATTATCCCAAGTTTAGAACCGGGACCGATCATCCGGAGGATCTTACTCGCACGGTCATGGCCCGGAGTTCCACCCATAAGCTCATCTATCGGGCCACGGGAGAAAACGAGTTTTACGATCTTCTTGGCGACCCGAGTGAAACGACTAATTTGTGGAAGAAAGAAAATGGCTCTCCTGAACAGGGAAAACTGTTGGACGGTCTTCTCCACTGGCTGGTCACAACTAGTGACGTGATTCCTTTCGCCGCCGATTCAAGGCATTTTCCGGTTGAGCAAATGGTTTTTATCGACGAATGATCACTCTTGAAAATGATGAACTGATCCTCTCTGTGATCGACCCGGCCGAAGATCTGTCTCTGGCCGGGTCCCGCTACTGCACAGGAGGCTACGTTTTTCAAATCGAACATCGGGAGTTTGGGCCCATCTTTTCGGGTCCTGAGCATCCTGGAATTCCGTCGGGCTACAATGGACAAGGGATTCCGGAAACGTTCTGTTTACAGCCTATCAAGCTTTCAGCCCACGAAGACCGTTTCCTCAATCTCGGAGTGGGCATTACCGATGCGCAATTCCGGAAAACCTTTACTCCGGCGCGATGGTTCGAAGAAAGGAAATCGTCGTGTCTTTTGCATTCCACTGTTCATTGTTTGGAAGAAGAGAGTCTAGAGATACATTTGCGTCGAAAAATCGCTTTCAGCAAAAATTTAGTCAGCTCCAAAACCGAGATTCGAAACGAAGGTCGAAATGCGATCCCGATCACTTGGTTTCCGCATCCCTTTTTCTACCATCCAGCAAACACCAGTGATGCTTGGGTAGAGTGCGCTGGATTACGAAGCCGAACGACCCGCGAACCGATGGCTCTTGTGCAAAGGGACTTGCGGGCGAAAGAATACCCTTTTGAACGACCTTTTGTTCAAACTTTTTCTTTTGCATCTGACAAAGAACGGTTTTCTGCCTTTATCCGGTCTCGTCCCTTTAACCTAACCATGCGGACTGACTACATTCCATCCGTGGTAGTTTTCTACTCGAACGATCAATGTTTTTCCCTAGAACCATATTTTGAGAGACAATGTCAGCCCGGTGAAGTCCTTGAATTGGAAGTCAGTTATTTGATTCACTCGAACGTAAACAATTAAAGCCTATGAACAGTCAGCCCAATATCTTATTCGTTTTTTCCGACCAACATCGCTGGTGCGATCTTGGATGCTACGGAAACAGTGAAGTTCTCAGTCCGAATATCGATGCTCTCGCGGAACGGGGGATCACGATCAACCAATGCCTCTCGAACTCACCCCTTTGCGTTCCTGCGCGGGGCTCTCTTCTGACCGCGCAGTATCCCCTAAAGCACAAGGCAGCGGCAAACGATTTACCTGTTGATTCCTCTTGTGAAAGTGTGGCAACGATTTTGCGGAAAGCAGGTTATCATACTGGTTACATGGGAAAATGGCACCTAGCGGGAGTGCCCAGGGAAAAGCATATTCCCGCAGAAGATCGACTCGGTTTCGAAGAATGGAGAGTGTGCAACTGCAGTCATAATTATCTAGATACTTACTACGATGATGAGATGAACCGGCGTCATGAAATCGAAGGCTACGATGCCGAGGCTTACACGGAAATGGCCGTTGATTTTATCGAACGAAATCGTGAAGCTCCGTGGGGTCTATGGTTATCTTGGGGACCGCCACACGATCCCTACCATGCGGTTCCGGAAAAATACAAAGCCCTCTACGATGGGAAGGAGTTAACGCTTCGGGAAAACGTCTCCGATCTAATTAATCAGGAAAGTGGTCGGGGGAAGTTTTGGACTAAAGAGGATGCCCGCCACAACTTGATGGGCTACTACGCCCACATCAGTGCGCTCGATGAACAGATTGGTCGCTTGGTCGAGGTCTTGGATCGGACGGGCCAATTTGAAAACACGATCGTGGTCTACACTAGCGACCATGGCGATCAGTTGGGAAGCCAAGGATACGCAAATAAGCAACTGCCCTTCGAAGAATCTGTCCGCGTCCCGCTCATAGCGAGCGGTCCTGGGATCCCGGTCAATTGCCAGAGCGAAGCCATGATTGGCTTGGTCGATATTGCTCCGTCACTGCTAGGATTGGTGGGACTGGACATGGGCGAAACAGACGGGCGAAAATTGCCAAGTGTTTTCACGGATGCGGAGGATAAGGGATTGGAGGACTGCTACCTATTCGACCTGGTGAATTGTCACCAGTCTTTCTGGCGGGGGACCGATGCTTGGCGTGCGGTAAGATCCCATAACTATACATATGCCTGCAAGGAAAACGGAGAGCCATGGCTTCTCTACGACAATCAGCGGGATTCGCTTCAACAGAACAATCTTGTTGGAGATCCTTTTTACGCGAATATTCAAAAAGAACTGCATGAAAGAATAATATTTCTGACAAACAAACATGATGGATTGGAGGGATGGGAAACCATTCTCAAGAAATCCAACCTGATCGAAGCATGGAACGAGAGCCAACGTTATTTCGGGGAACCGGAATTATCGGTGCCGAACGACTAGTATTATGCCGTGTTAAAATACCGTAGAAAAAGTTGAGCGAAAAGCCCTTCCCAGAAAAACAACAAGAATGCCATATTTCCGATAATTACCTGATACAATGAAAGAAACGACGACCTACTCCTCTTTTGATTGGAAAAGTAACCCTGCCCCCCTGGCCATAGTCATGTGGGACTTTTCCTGGCTCATGAATCACTATCCTACAGGATCCTTCGAGAATTTCGATGTATGCCTTGATGGCTTGGTCACCCGCGGATATGACGCGGTTCGCCTCGATTGTTTTCCCCAGTTAATTGCGGATAGCGATACGGATCGCGCTCAGGAGAGTTATTTCCACAAGAAGTCGGGGATGGCTCGCGAACTATGGCAAAATCCGTATTCTATCCATTCACGTCCGAGGGAAAGTTTGATCGAGATTCTGGAGGGGTGTCGCAAGCGCGATATAAAATACGGTTTGAGTTCGTGGTTCCTTAGTCATGGAACTGGGCGGAGCGAACAATTCTCGGGTGCGGCCAGCCTCGTCAGGGCATGGAACGAGACACTCGCCTTCATCGATGATCACGGACTTCTGGAAAACGTTCTCTACGTTGATCTGCTTAACGAATACCCTCTCTGGAATGGATTTGTCTGGATGAAAAACGAACTGGCGAGAATCGGTGGACAGGATGCCTTTCAATGCGATGACGAGAAAAGAAATGAACCACCGGCCGATCTCGCCTTAGGTCGTTGGCAAGGTTACAATCAAGAGCAACGGGATTTCTACAACGCTTTCATCAACGATTCTATTGCCGGTGTGAAAAAGGAATGGCCTGATCTCAAGGTTTTCGCCTGCGAAACCTGCGATTACGCTGTCCCTTGGTCCGATACAGATCGCTCCAACTTTGATGTCATGGATATCCATCTCTGGTTTTGCTATCACAAGGGATTTCATGAATACACCCGGTATTTCGAAAGACTGCATACCCGGGAAAACGACCATGAGTACACGGCCCTCAACGCGGCGGTTAAAAAGTATTGGATCGAATGCCGAGATGAATTGATTTCATGGATGGATGATGAAATCGGTCAACGTGCTGGGGTTGCGAAAAAGCACGGGGTTCCCATTGGGAACACGGAAGGCTGGGGGCCGATCAATTGGGAGGAACATCCTTATCTGGACTGGGACTTTGCGAAAGACGCGGCTCGGGTGGCGGTTTCCCTGGCTCGCAAGCACGGATACGATTTCATTTGTTCTACGAATTTCGTCCATCCGCAATTCCCCGGTGTTTGGAATGACATCGAATGGCATCGCGAGATTACGAAAATGATTCGTCAGCCGATTTTACCGTAGAAATTGACCCGATGCGTGACGGCGTCAGGTTTTTTTGCGGGGCATGGTTTCGCCTTCGTGCCAATCCGGTTTGATTCTGATGACCGAATTTACCTCCGTGTCGGGATAGGCGTTTTCAATCTTGTTGATCAAACGAATAACAGCCTCGTAACCGATCACCTTGATGTTGTTTTTCGGACAGCTTATGGAGTCGTCCAATTCGGTGTGACCGGAACCAACGTAAGCGAAGTCTCCGGGAATGTGGTAGCCGAGGTCGTTCACCAAAATATCCTTCACTATATGGTATGGAGAGAAAATGATGTCTGGGCGGTTTCTTTCCAGCCATTTCTTTAGTAGTGCTATGAATTGAGGGCGCTCCAAATTCTTAGGCTCGAGCAAGGGGAGCTTTCGAATGACTTTGAGATAAGCGGCATAATAAAGATAGTAACCGATATACCGCTCTCCATAGTAGTTTTCGCGATCACAGCGAACGATGACTCCCGGTCGTTCATATCCGCGGTCTATGATTTGTTCGTAGACCATTTGGTAAGCGCTCGCATAGTCGAAATCGATTAATGAAGGAACGGTGTTTATTGAGTTCATTCGCACGGACACGAGGGGCATCTCCATCAAGTCTTCGTGAACCTCATAGGGAATGAAATCGGGACTTCCGGAGAGCAGTAGGAGGCCGCTGATACCCCTGTTCCACAATACTCTTTTCAGGTGGGAGGGATTCTCAGGAAGGTTATCCGAATGCTTAAACAGACAAGTCGAATGCCGCTCTTTACATGCGTTTCGAATGCTTTCGATAACTCGCTTCGTTTCAGGGCTGAAAAAATCCCCTCGGGCGTCGGTAATTTTTCCAGGCCACCAACAGGCGATGCTATGATAGAAGGAATCCGATCCACTTCGCATGATCTTCATTGCCCGGGAGAGATTGACATCGGGACTGTAACCAATACGCCTAGCTTCTTTTAAGACTTTTTCGCGGGTTGTTTCGCTGATGCGTGGATTATTTCTCAGGGCCCGGGAAACAGTTGAGGCAGAAATCGAAAGCTTATCCGCGATTTGTTGCAAGTGACTCATCGCAGACTTTCCTCCCGCGCTCTTTTACATTCTTTTGGTTGCTCTACGTTTACTTCGACCCGATCTCCATTTTTCCGGCATATGATTTTGATAGGCCCGAAGGGAGTGGGAACAGTGCCTTCTGCGATTTCCAAGTGCGTAAGACTGGGATTACAGACAAATTCACTCCAGCCGGGAGCCAATGGTCGGACTCCGAGGACGTAAGCGGGGAGCAGCCAAGCAGGCCCAGCAGACCAGCCGTGTGCCCAAGACCGAGTCGCCAAGCCGGGTCGGTGGTTGCCTTCAAACATTTCCCACGCAGCCGTGGCACCGGAATCGATCATGGTGCCCCATTCCTTGAGAATACCTTCGACCACCTCACCTCCCATGCCGACTTCGCAAGCATACCGGGCACCGAGGGCCCACATCCAAGGTGTTCCGGTTGACCTCCAATGGGGAGGCGCTTGGAGGATTCGTTGGGAGAGGCTTCTTTTGTCGTCCACTTGCAGGCCAGCCATGAGGGCACAGATTTGAGTTGAGGCGGCGAAGACCGAATCTCGGTTGCCGGTGGGGCTGATAGTCTCAGCGAAAGCTTGTTCATCTTCGTCCCAAAAGCTCTGAAGCACGGCAGCCTCCAATGATGAGGCGAACGCGCGGAACCAATCGGCTTGCACTTCGTCTCCACACCATTCGGCTACTGAGGCGGATGCCTTGAACGCTGCAACAGCTAGGCAGTTCTCGTGGCAATAAACACGTCGCTCCCGGGCTGTCTGTTCCCCAGCTTCCGGGTGATTCCAATCAAGAAAATGCCAGACGTTTTCGTGTAGTTGGAATAGACCATCGCTGTTTAGTTGCTCATCGACGAACTCTGCTTGTTGGCGGAGAAGTGGAAGCATCTCGCGTCCGAAGTTTATGTTTCCGGAATAAAGCACATGGTCTTTAATTCCCATCGCCCAAAGAAAACTCCAGTTTGGGATGATCCGATTTTCCCAGCTGCTGGGAACTTGTGAATTGACCATCGGCAGTCGCTCGAGGGACTCGCCTGTCATGCGCAAACACCGTTCTGGCAAAGAGTGTTCGCCCTGGACGTAGTAATGGACTCTAAGGATCATACTCGCGAAGTCCCCGACCCAGAGTGCCTGTTCGTAAGTGGCATCGATAAAAGTATCGCTTGATGACACCCTCAATGTGTGGCAAGAGAGTTGGTAAATCTCATTGAGCCGCTCGTTGGAGGAGTGAAAAGCTCCTTTTGGGTTCCAAGGGTAGGTGTACTGGTTGAAGCGAACCTGCTCGATGGTTCCCGGACGGTTTTGTTCAGCGACATCCAAGACAAGATATCGAAATCCTCGAAGGACGTGAGAGCGGAAGATCTGGCGACCCTCCCTGCAGATGTAGCTAAAGGTGTTGTTGGCGAGTTCGGTGAATTGCAGGTTGCCCGCGTTGAGTCCTTCTATTCCGGCACCTTGCAAATGCATTCCCTCAGGGGCTTCCAGTTCAATTTCCACGAACCCGAATCCATGTTTGCCAAAGTCATAGATGATCCGGGTCCAAGCATCTTCGCCTTCCTTTTGCGGGATGATAGCGCGACCCAGCGAAAGTGATTTTCCGGTGTCCTCAATGAAGCTCCGATGGGCCATCTCCAAATAAACATCTTCGTGGGGGGTATGCTCCGGTGCCACCGGTATTGTATCTTTCGCCATTGCCAGCATATCCTCAGTCGCAGTTGTCAACGAAATGTTGTTCCATTGGCCTGTGAAAAAGAGCCAGGTGCATTGATCTGGCGGCCATGGCTTCTTGTCGATAGGATATCTCGCTTCCAGGAGCAACGACAAGTCCCGGTCGTGCGCCAGACCTTCCCAATCCAGAACGAGTAGATGTTCTCCAGCAGGTAGATCCAATTCCGCAGACAAATCGAAAATGTCTTGCTCTAAGGGCAGGAGGATGTCGTTGACGAAGACCGTTACCGAGTCGCCATACATGGCGGACCGCCGAACGGTTAATCTTGTTCTTCGTTCCAATTTGAATCTTGTGGCGAAACAACCTTCTACCCAGTCCCCATTCACCATCCGGTTGTTCGGGAGCAAGTAATCTCCAGCTCGGAGGGAAAAAAGCGTTCTATGCCAGTCTACCTCCGATTTCCCCGTGATTGATATTGAGACCGGACTCCATGACTCCTCTTGAAGCGGAGGAATATCTATGGGGCGTAGATTTCCCCATGGCGGGCACCCCGATTCGCCCACGACATCCACAAGATCCCATGGGGCCGGAGTTTGGCGGGCATCGATCTGCTCTTCGAAACCGAGCTGGCAGGCGATTCGTTGAGTGTTTCGCTGCCATGCCGTAACAATGCGACCTCTCCAGTGTTCATCGGTTGCGAGTAACGTCCGCCCGTCCCTAGCTTGCATATCAAGAAGCAAGCCAGCGCGTTGAACGTAGGATTGGAAAGTTCCTTCGCCCCAGTGAAGAACTCGCACGAGCAACTCGTTTTCGCCAACCTCTAGAAAATCGTCGACATCGAGAACATCGAACCGTGCGCGACCGGGATGGGATCTTCCGGGGCCGTAGGCGCGCCAGCGGCCATTGATCCAGAGGTGGTAGCGATTGTCCGCACAAACAAAAATCCGAGCGCCGGGAAGGTCGTTTTCCTGCAGAGTTACTTGGCCGCAGAATTCCGCCAAGGCGTTCACTGGACCCGTTTCTCCCGGAATCCATATCCAGTGGGCCTCGGGGAGGGCGTTACGAAATTGATAGCTAAGGCTCTTCATGGGAAAACAATCTGAGGTGCCGATTCTTTTGCATCGGTAGAAATGAGATGGCTTGACAACCGATGCTGCAGATTAGGCCTTAGTGCCTTGAAAACACAAGTCTTGAGAGGCTCAAATTTAGAATTTGTTCTCCTTGGTATCTTGAACTTACACAGGCCCAGCCAGGACAAGAAGTATTTTGAATAGGTGATCGAAATGGTGCAAGATTTCCCCCCAAATCTAGTCCGTATCTTTGAATCAACCTGTCGTGTGTTCTATCAACGGACTGTAAAATACTATCCACAACGATAGACGCTTCTTCCTCAGAGTATCCGGAACTCCGAATGTGATCCATTACGGTGCCGGATATTTCAACTGAAAAGCCTACTACAGGAACACCTGCTACGGTGTCGACCATTCCTGTTGCTAAGATCTGCGGAGTGGCACTCAAGCTTTCTGCCTTTATAAGAGAGACGCCGATTCCGAAGGTAGCACCGGAGGAAATCTTGAGATAATTCGCTGTCCGCTGCGCATTGGTCGCTAAACTCGCAGCCCTGCCAATACTGGCAAAAGTCCTCGTCGTATTGATTAACTCTCGCGCAGATTTTGCAATTCGAGCGGACTTAAATGCAACCCCATAACCAATAACATTGGACACAACATATACCGCTGCGGCATCCCGAACTATCCTAGAAGCATGAACTCCAATTTCTGCTTCAATCGCTCTCTTCCGATACCTTTCCGCAGCAAAGTAGGCTTCAATCCTTTCGTGTGCTATTTCTTGGAGCTTCTGTACGTCTCTCCGATATCCTTCCACATCAATTACGTGTCCATTGGGATTCACACGAATTACTGGATCTCCCGAGACCCGGCCTCTTCCCGTAGGGTCTATAAAATTAATGGGATCGCCATTTGCGTACGAATAGAGGTCCGGGGTTTCGCTGTGGCCTAAGGGATCGGCGGAAAGGAAGGAGCCGGACTCCGGGTCGTAGTAGCGGGCTCCCATGTGGAAGAGTCCGGTGGGGTCGACACGTCGGCCTTGCCATGCGAGGACGGCGGGGAGATCGCGGATTTTTTCCAGCGGGCGCATCCGGGAGCCGGGCATGGGGCCGTAACCGGATGTCTGGACCTCCGTCCAAATGACTTCATCGTCAGCGGGGTCGGCGAGGTCGCCGAGATCGATTCTTGCGACGATAGTACCGAAGAGGTCGTCGATGACCGGGATCACTTCACCGGTGGCTTCGTCGACGATGGCTTCGAGTCCGCCGACGCCTTGGAACTGGCCGTATCCTCCATCGAGGTCCGGGCCGTGGAACTTCCACCAGCGCAGGCCGCCTGTCTCAACGGCTATTTCGAGGAACTCGACTTGCGGATCATACCAAGAGCGGATGGCTCTTGCCGCTTCGGCTCCGGCCAGAGGGGCGTTGTCGGGGACGTAGGTGGTCTCGATGCGCCGACCGGAAGGATCGTAAACGGCCGTCCAGACAAAGTTTTCCTCTTCGGGGTTCGTTCGGCTGTCGTTTTGGGTGACCCGGAGGAGCTTCCCGGTGGCATCCCAGGTAAGAGCTTGGGCGACTTCTCCGCCCGCCCATGACCGGGCGACCAATCGCCCGGTACTATCATAGGTATTGGAAATGGTTCGGTCGTCGCCTCCGGCGGCGACGGTGAAGGAAACGGTGTCCTCGGGGGCGAAGGTGCTGTCGGGATGCAAGTGCTCTGCCGTGGCTTTGAGGCTGTAGCTCTCGTCTTTGAGTGCGAGAGGTGCCTGCCAGTTTCCGTCGCCTAGGTCCGGGTCGGGATAGATTCGGTCGACGAGATCCCACTCTGCGGGGGTTGCGCCTTCTCCCAGCCAGAGCCAAAAGTGTCCCGGGCCGGTATTATCTCCCGATGCGAGAAAGTCGTGGAACTCGCTGAATCGGTCCTCATCGGCTAGGCGGAAGAAGGCGTCGAGGCCTCCGTTGGCCGGGTCGGCTTCGTGGAGGATGACGGATTCGGTGGTGTTCTCGGCTTTGACCCGCACGCCGAGGTCGTCGGGGTCGAAGGTGTAGCCGAGGGTCTCCGGGGTCGCCGGGTTCTCCGGATCGGGGACGTAGGTCTCGGTGGCGAGGCGGCGGGAGAGCGAATCGTAAGCGTAGGCGCGGGTCTCGGCGTGGGTCGCCCAATCGCCCCCGGTGCCGTCCCCGTGGGCGAAGGCGTAGGTTTCGACGAGTCCGTCGGCGGAACGGGCGGAGATGTTTTCGTCCAGAGTCAGTGTCTCGGTGCCGCCGATGGAGGCGTAGACTTCGCGCTCGGCAATGCGTCCGCGCAGGTCGCGACTGAGAACGGGGATCTCCGTGCGACGGGCATTGTAGAGGGGAGTCGGTCCTCCGGTCTGGATCTCAAACCGACTGTCCTCAAGATATCCGGCAGTATCATAATCGTACTCGATTGTCCATGTTGCCGAAGGCGTATCGGGATCAAGCGAGGTTAGGCGGCCTGCAGCATCATGACCGAATTGCTGGACAGGTACCCAGGAGCCTTTGGGAGATATATCCTCACCCATGCGGAGCGAAATCCGACGCCCGGCGGAATCCCACTGCTGAACCAAATGGCTGTGAACCCGGTGAGGACTAAAAACGATACCGGATCCTGCTCCTCTCAGGGTTTTCTCGTCAAAGAGCTGCCCGTAACCGTCAAAGTCACGAGTCGTTCGAACGCTCGGGAGTATCTCCGGCTCAGTGGGCGAGGCTCGGGTGACGGATAGTGAAAGACCCAGCCAGTCGTATTCGGTGATTTGCCGAACATCAACTACCGTGGATCCGGAGGAGTCGATCCGGTTGATCCGAAGGTTATCGTCGTATTGGTAGGTATGCGTGACTTGATCTGGATGTCCGGGGTTCTCCGTGAGTTTTTCGAGATACCCTAGCGAGTCTCCGGAGGAATAATAGTCGTAGTCGATTCGGCGGGAGACCACCCCGCCCGAACCTTTGAGTTGCTCCCACTCCATGCGCCCGGCGTCATCATAGTTCGACTCCCACCGCAGGTTGCCGGGCATAGCACGGGTAGTGAGATTCCCGGCGTCGTCATAGTCGAACGAGGTCACGGAATTGTCGGGAAGCGTCCTCGTTGCAAGACGATTGCGATCATCGTAGACGAAGGCGGTTTCGAGACCGAGTTCGTCGATACGCGAAACGACATTGCCCGCATCGTCGTAGACGGTGCGGGTAAAGGTGTTGTCCGCGAATTTCGCGAGGACGGATTGGCCGAAAGTGTCGGTGTACGTGCGGACCACGTTGATTCGGGTCAGGCCGACGACAGCAAAATCCTCCACCCACTCGAACCCGGAGTCGTAGTCCCGTCCGGTTTCCGAAACTACTCCTCCGGTAAAATCGTCGAGCACGGCTTCGCGGATGAGTCGGTCCAAAACATCGTAATCGCGGACGGAACGAACGTCGCCGGTCGTTGCGGTGACCCGGTAACGATGGTCAGTTGCTGGACTGGTTTGATATTCGTAGGCGTAAACGGTCTCCTGTCGGGCGGAAACGGGAGAATTATCCCCGGGATGATTCTCAGACGGAGGGCCCTCCCGGCGGATGATTCTGCCGAGACCATCGTATTCGCTTTCGACTACGTAGGACCGACTGGCCGAGGCAAACTCTTCGCGCCGCTCCACATTCCCCCTGACATCATAATTGAGAATGGTTTTCGCCAAGGTGGTCCCGGACTTTTGGAGCGTCCGGGTCTCGGTTAGATTTTGGTCGTCGTAAACGTAGCTCCGAACGGCGTCATTGGAAAGTTTCTCGGTGTGGAGACGCCCATCCAGATAATAGGTCCATTCCAGAATCCGCCCGTCGGGGAGAGTCTTCTTTCGCGGTTTGCCATCGTCGGTGTAAAGGGTCGTCGTGTCACCTCCCAGCAGATTCGTATGGGTTTCTACCTTACCTCCGGGCTCATAAGTGTAGCTTTCGGATGCAACGTCGAGCGTTCCGAAAGCATAGGTGATCTCCTCCAGGCGACCGAGCTTGTCGAACTCCCTCTTCGTGATGTGGTCCAGCGGATCCTCGGTAGTAAGGCGGTTGCCGAAATCGTCGTATGTGTGTTCGGTCTCGCTTTGACCGGATGCTTGCACGCCACTCCCGGTCACCGTAGCGCCAGATCGTTCGGCAATGATTGATCGGAGGCGACCGGCATCATCATAGGTGTAATTGACTTCGTCCGTCGAACCGGTCCGTGGCCCGTCTTCGGTCTCCAACAAACCGTCGGCTCCGTATTCGCGTTCGACGACGGAGAGAGGCAACCCTGCCGTCGGACTCGCAAAACGTTTGATGAACCGGACACGCCCCATCTCGTCATACTCGAAGCGCGTGGTTCGACCAGCAGGATCGGATTCCCGCTCCAACTCTCCCCTATCGTTATACTCGAAATCGGTCACGAGATCCGGGGCAGTCGTTAAGGTTCGGTTCGTTCGATCGTCCGGAAACCCGCGGGAATCGTAGGACCAAAGGGTCTCCCCGATATCGGTAAATTCCTTTTGCGAGTAGAGGGTTTGCCGGGCCGGCATCCCATGGGCTTCTTCGGAGCCGAAAGATTCCATTGTATGGCCCAGTTCTACCTCGGAGATAAGATAAGCAGCCGGAGGTTGGGAAGTGTTCAGAGAAGGGGACGGAACGAGAAACTCCGATATCTTCGAAGGCTTTAGGGCATAATAGCGCTCACCGGCCTGAGCCCCGGGTCGCGAAGCTCCGGGGCCGCCGGGGACCGTGGGATATTCCCGGAATTCCACCGTTCGGCGGGCACCCGTCTTGTGGGCCGGATGAACGATCTTTCGCAACAGACGAAGCGTGTTGCCGTAAAAATAGTAAGTCGGAACCGTCTCGGTGATCCCATCTCCGTCGATATCGCCTTTTAAGGAGACTTTGCGAACCAAGTCATCTTCATACTCATAAAGAGTTTCGAGGCCTCGCTTATCTCTTAGCCGTTTAAGACTTCGCACCGCACCGTTGGTCTCCGTCCCGTCATACCATTCATAGGTAATGACGTGATCAATATTCGTGTTAAAGCGCGAAAACCCGGAAGCCAGATCATCGGCGACATAATGCAGTAGACCGTCCTTATGGACATAGGTGGTTGTCACGCGGCCATGCTGCGAGTGCGAGTCGCTATGGACGTAAGTAACGTCATAGCCGTTGGTGACCCAGGTGTCGAAAGAGGGATTGAATTCGTATTCGGCGATTTTACGGAGCTGACCGGATGGACCGACGGTGGAATCCTGTCGAACGACACGGCGGAATTTGGCGTCCGAATAGGTTTCATCGCCGGGGTCGTAGAGTGGATCGTAATGGTTAACAAGCTTCTTGCCACCGGTCTCCTCCACTTCGGTCAGCAGATGGGTCGAGTAAGCATTGAGCCCGAAGCCAACGATCTTGTAATCGTAGATGATCTTCCGGTTATCTGGAAGTGTAACTTCCTCAAGGTCGCC
>Ga0222662_1000740_pt1 | contig 22160 bp, 21 predicted proteins | sample AntAcemetagen600_FD_179821 | JGI IMG/M metagenome (GOLD analysis project Ga0222662, IMG submission 179821) | Saline water microbial communities from Ace Lake, Antarctica - #600 | ecosystem: Environmental > Aquatic > Non-marine Saline and Alkaline > Saline | place: Antarctica: Ace Lake...
GTTTCTGATGATTCGACTTTAGTTCTATTCATTGGTGGTTTCCTTTCGGTTTTATCTCCACGATAGCTTGGTCGCTATCAGGAGGGAAACCACCTTAGACTTTTAACAATTCACGGGACGCTGCCCAATCGAGGAGCTTACCAAGAACCGCCATATCCCGACCAGCTATCACGATAGCAGCCACTGCATCAGGTACAAACGGGTTAACAAAAGTATCAGATTGATTTTCTTTGATATAGGGAACCCGAGTCACCATTAGATATTCGCGATAGATCGCGCCCCACTCATTAATCATATCTACCTTTTTAAGAAGTGTAGCATCAATACTAGGCCCCGCTACGGGAAGCCAAGCGCGTACGGGGACGAATGCCGAACCTTCGCCTAGATCCGCCGTAAAACTATAAAGTCCACCGCTGACAGCTCCGCCAATTACGCTCTGAGCGGCAATTGTGAGCTTAGCTTGATTGCTCGTGGGGTTAGTCAACTCCCCTCTCCCTCCTGTGTTAAACCAAATGGTATCAGGAAGTGATGATTCGAAATCAATGTCGAAGGCGGCGACTTGATTGGAAGCATTGACTACCTCATTGTAGTAAATCACGAGTGCATTCTCAAGCGCAGCGGTTTCTTCCGCAGTCACAATGTTACCTCTCACTGGTATCTCAAAATCGAGCGTCTCGTCGAAACTCTGCTCACCTCCCGAATTTGCTGCATTCGTAGAGCTCAAATTCAGGTCGTAGTTTGTAATCGTAAATTCAGCAGCCTCACCTATTTCGATACCAGCGGTATTGTGATATTGCAGAGTGATCGTGGTATCGTAGGTTTCGTCGCTAGCTTCAAGCCCTTCGACCCAAATGCGATTGGTGGCATTCAGTGTACCGAGCTGGCTGTTGGTCAAGCTCCAGCTCTTCGTTTTACTGGAGGCTTGGGTGAGCACTGATCCGCCGGTTTCACTATCCCAAATTTTGATTTTGTCGTTATTCTGCGTGAGCTTGAAGGTGCCGGGACCGACGAGCGGTGCGGCTTCAAAATAGATCGGAGTACGGGCTGCGCTACTTAGGTTGATGACAACGCTTTCACCTTGTTCGGCTTTGAGGCGCACTTTTGGCACGGTAATGGTGACATCGCCGTCGAGGTCGGCGGGGGTCACGTTGTCGTTGACGCCGAGTAGACTGTCGGGGTCGTCGATGACGAGGCCAGTGCCATCAGGTGCGGCGGCGGCCACTTCGATCTCGAAGGTGTAGTCGAAGTCGCCTTGGCCTTGCACATGGTTGAGCTCGACGCGTTGGCGGAAGCCTTCGGGAAAGGAGATTTCGCGGCTGGCGAGCACGCCGAGGCCGGCTTGAACGCGGCTTTTGAGGACTTCGCCACTCGGGGTGACGTTGTAGATTTTGAGTTCCCACTGCTCGGAGTGGCTACCACTGTGGTCGCCAACGGTGAAATTGACGGGGATCAGTGTCTCTTGTGTGGCCTCGAAGGAGCCAGCACTGGCGAAGGTGTCGTTGGCGTTAGAGGGATCGCTGCCTTGCTGCACTTCTTCAAAGTCCATCAGCCCGTCGCCGTCGCTGTCTTCGCCGCCTGCGGGACTATACACACTGAGGCCGAGTTCACGCTCTAAGGCATCGGGTACGCGGTCGCGATCAAAATCGGTGGCATATTCTTCGGAAATAAAACGGCTCATCCAACCACCGATCCACCCTTGCCCGAGGTCTTCGTCGCTATCAATTCCTTGTGGGCGGTCGGTCGTCAGGCGGCCTCGCTCGTCATCGTAGTAAATATCATCTTGAGCCCAGACATAAGTCTTATCAGGCACGAAGCCGTCGGCGGTCATCCAGCCGTAGCCGAGGTTTTCTTCCCACAGATCGATTACGTCGAAGGTGCTCGCGCTAATGCTACCGCGTTTGCTGTCGCCGTAATAGCGTTTGCGATTACTCGAATGACTAAAGTCGATAAAGAACTCATCTCCAGCTGCCCATCCTGTTCCGAGATTAACCATCGTGGCGCTTCCCCAATAAGCTGAATTGAAATCGGTGGAATAACTTCCGTCGCCATCGTAAGCCATCCACACATTCGTGGTGCTTGCAGTTAGGTCGGGAATGAAGTCTTCGTAGTCGGGCTGAAAACTGCTAGTTGGCTCGATCAGCCAACCGCGCGAGGTAAAGCGGCGACGCGCTTGCGGCACGTCAAAACTGGAAGTGTGAAATAATTTTGTCACTGGATCGTAATAAGCCCGAGTGGATACATAGCGGACTCCGCTAGGCAGGCCGGACGTTCCGTACGGGCGCACTCGAATCGTCCATTGGACTTCGTCACTCTCTAGCAAGTTTCCATCGTCGTCTAAAAAGGATTTTGCGCGGATGGTGTAAGTGCCGTTTTTAACCTTTAAGACGGGGACTTGCTTCGCTTCAGGATCGTAGGCTGCTGGCTCACCACTCGAAGAGACTGGATAATAGGACGAGCCGCTAAACCTAAGGCGCGGCTCAAGGTTGGGGCTTTCGACGAGATAGTGAGTCTTACCAGAGCCCGCTAATGTACGCACGCAGATTCGCAGGTAGCCGCCGTCCGATATCGTATAGAGATTACCACTGGTGCTAATGTCTCCCAGCAATTCCAGCGTGGGCGGAGCAATCTCGTTATTGAGTTTGTTGGGGTCTTCGCTATCGGTAAACTCTTCGAGGTTTGTCCATCCGTCGCCATCGTTGTCACTGCTCGGATTGTAGGCTCCGTGGAAGAGTTCCCAATCGTCTGGCAGGCCGTCGCTGTCGGCGTCAAGATTCAGCGCGGGGCTGAGGCCGGCGAGGAACTCGGCGAGATCGTCGACACGGTCGCCATCGCTGTCCGCGTTCGTATCGAGGGTGCCGAGGAGAAGCTCCTCGAAAGCATCAAGTCCGTCGCTATCGCTGTCTAGCGGCGAGACGGCGCGCACCGTCCAAAAGAATTTATCTGTGCCCGAGATCGGGAGCACTGTCAGCATGTGCTCGACCGCGCCCGTTCCGTTGAAAGGCAAATCCACATCGATCCAGCTGGCAGCGTCCAAGGTGGGTGTGCCTCGGAACTGGTAACGCTTACCTGCTACAGTCGGAATGGCGAAGTCAAAGACACTTGCAACGACTTGAGCCGAAGTTGGCTTAAAGACGGACTCGCTATCGAACGGGTCGGTGCCCCAGACTGATTCGATGTAGTTGCTGTGCTCGTCCCCGTCGGGGTTTTCCTCTCCGCTGCCTGCCGCTAGGCCGTAGTGCTCTGCGTAAACATCAGAGATTTGGTCGCCGTTTTCGTCGACTGCGTAAATAGTGTGGGAAACCGAGAGAGCGGCGATCAGCCAAAAGAAATTAGAAACTTGGAGCTTCATTTTGGAGCCTCCCTAACTCGTGTGAAATTTAAGACGATATCCTCTGGTGCTTTTGGATTTGCCGCATCATAGCGCTCTTGAGCAGCTTGTAGTTTGGCTGCGTTTTCGCTGGCCAATTTAAGGGCATCGAAACGGTTCAAGTAGAAGCTCATCAAATCATCTAATTGGCGATAGACCTCTGGTGGCACAGTGCGATTGTCTTCCGTCACAATGACGTATTCGGGTTCCTTGGAAGTGAAACGCACGGGCGGCTCTTTCCACTGTGAAGGATATTCATAGCCACGCGACTTTGCCCAAGCAGCCTTTGTTTGTTCCTTCTCTGGGTCGATCCGATAGTTGAAACCCGTATAAGTGTAGCTGCGAGTATCGGTTTGAAAGTCTCCAAGAAAGGGCAAGTAGCTGTAGTCTAGGTTCGACCAGATCGTAAACTGTTCATCCTCTATTGAGAGCGTCAGCTCGGTGTAATCTTCGCCGTAGACTGTAGCGCTTAGGCGAAGCTGAACAGTATCCGAAACCTGCGCTTCTTTAAATCGTCGCATCTGCTCTGCGGAGAAGGCCGTTCGCTCAGCACTGGTCTGCACAATTAACGGAGCCTGCGGGGTCGGAATCGGTGCAATTTTGCGGAGAATTAGGTTTCGCTCACCTAGACTCGATACACTCACCCACGTGGCAGGCTCAGCCAGCGTGACCACTTCAAGTTCAGCGGCAGTCGTTTCGGCGGCCTGCATTTGAGCCGCGACCCGATTGTCAGCTGCTGCATCTGAAATCTTCATTTGCGCACTCTCCTGCCCCTTCAGATTGATCGAGAATACCAAAAATAAACCTAAATATGCATAAGCATAATTAATCCTAATTTTCATATTTCCAAGAAAAACTACTCAAGACAATTATGTCAAACAAAAGAATACACACTTCAATGTGCATACAGTGAACTGTGTAGTTGCTATTATCTAGCTCGATGAAGATTCAAAATGCTGTCGGGCAGGTATTAAGCAGAGAGAGGCGAAAAATAGGTCTCTCTCAGCTTGAGCTTAGCGAACGAGCATCACTACATTTGAATACGATTCAGGGATTAGAATCCGGGCGCTTTAACTTAAAATTAACAACCGTCTTTCAGGTCGCCAATGCGCTAGACATACATGTGTGGGAGATCATGAAATCTGTTGAAGCAATGGATCTAGAAATACCGAGAGATTCTTTTTGATTGAGAAATTAATCTCAATCAACCACGCTTCTTCAAGGCCTGCCTCGCTTTTACAAAAACTGGCTCAGCGTCTTTGAACGAGCACTCATGCCCAAATCGCAGCGACTGCAACTCAGCAACGACTTCAGACTCGATGCCCTTGGCGTCGAATCGCTTTAAGTAGCGACTCGCTCGGCGACGAACAGGGTCGAGCGCTTTCGGGCGACGCAAGAGACGGTAGAGCAAGCCGAGCCACTGATAGCGTAAGCGCCAACTAAACCATGCGCAGGCTGCGAGCACGACAAGCAGAGCGAGCGGGCGCAGGTTGGCCACATCCATCGGCTGGGCGACCCATGATTTGATCGCAATCCCCCAACCGCTCATTTTGTCACTCAAACCCGCATAGTAGTCGAGCAGGACATCCTTTAAGGTCATCGCTAGCTCGACTTGATCTTTCTGCTCAAAATTGACGACGCGCCGGTACCACTGAATGCGCAGGCTGTCGACCCAAGCCGACCATCCGGCCTCGAAGGTCATGCTTGATTGAAAGACTGCCTCGGGATCACTGGAGCCGCGCCCCGGGGTGGGATCGACACGTAGCCAAGTGTTGTCTTCAGGATCAAATATCTCGACCCACGCGTGCGCGTCGCGATTACGAATTACGAAATAATCCTCCAAGGTATTCCAGCTGCCACCGGCGTATCCGACCACCATGCGCGCGGGATAGCCCGCTTCGCGAGCGAGCAGGATAAAAGCTCCGGCAAACAACTCGCAGTGCCCTTGGGTGCCACTTTCCAGCCATCCGATGATCGGATCTTCCGCACCCGAGCGATCTCCATCCGGCTGTAATGAGTAGTCGAAGCGTTCCCAGAGATAATCGGTCGTGGTCTGACTATATTCAACTGCGCTCATCGCTGCCTCACCGAACAGGCTGCGATTAATTTCGCTGAGCATCGCCATAGACTCCTCTGACAAACTGAGCTCTAGCGTCGTAAACGGATAGGCCAAGGACTCTCGACTATCCACCTCAAGCGGCAAGGAACTCAAAATCTCCTGCTCGTTCTTACCTGCGGTGAAACGGAGATTAAATTTGAGGTCTTCTAATTGATAAGAAAATACATTTTGCCCGACGGAATCGAGCCCGATGACATGAAGGTCGGGGAGGAACTCCAGATCTTGATATTTCGGAAAACGGAGCGCAGCGAAATCACCAGGCAAGGGCAAGTAGCGGCTGATTCCCCCTTCCATATAAAATGTCCAGAGCGCACCGCTGCGCTCAGACAAGGGCAGCGCCGGTGAGCGCACTTCTCTGACCTCCGCGAATTCACGCAGTGGCTTCGTCCTGAGGCTTTGCGAGACGCGAAAGCGACCATCACTGTATTTATCCAATGCTAGAATGCGCCAATAAGGCGCGGCACTGACCGCATCCAGCGAGGGCACGTCGATACGAAGCGCGACGCTATTGTCCTCCTGTATCTCGCTCACTTCGCCAAGCTTCACATCCTCGCTAAATCCAGAACGCGCCGTGGTGCTCAGCTCCAGAAAGGGGATCGCTTGATTAAAATCGAAACGCGGCGTCAAGATGAAGAGCAAGGTCGATACCGCGACGACCATGGCAAACATGATCGAGCACAGTGCAATGATGCGCACATCCAACACTCGCCAAACACGGCGGATCAGTCGCGGCCACTCGAACTGCTCCCAATTGATAATGTGAGGCTGTGCGTCTTTGCCTCGGTCGAGCAGGCAGATGACAAAGAGCAAGGCCATCGCCAAGGGGGCGAAGAGGAGAATTTGAAATGCAAAGAGGAGTGAGACAGTCAACACGCCCGAAATGATCACGCAGAACAGGCAAAGCAAAATGACTTGCAGATCTTCGCGCTGATTGCGCGGCGCAAGCATCCGGTAGATAATCAATAGCACGACCATCCGCACCAAGGGCGGAATGAATTCGGGGAGGTGGAGGATAAAGTCTGCCCCGATCAGCAGGAGCATGACGGGCCCAGCCCAGCGCCAGACCACCGAGGGGATACGCGCAACCCAGCGCGGCTGGAGAAAGGCCACGATCGCGACCATGCCCCCCAGCAGCAAAACTGGCGCGCTCCCAATATCCAACGAAGCGAGCGACCAAAAGGAAAGCATCGCAAGGAGCGCTCCCGTCAGTTGCTTGATCTCGTGCAACTCCTCAGTTCTAAGCCTGACCTGCTTGCGTAGCGTTGACATGGATCGATACACCGCTCTCCCCGCACGGTTTAAAGGTGATCGAATTTCGCCGCTCGATTTCCGGAGGGCGCTTGTCTACGGACAGTTCCGGCAGAGACTCCAGCATCGCGAGTTGGTTAAAGAATTCATGCATCTCTCGAAGACCGCGCACCGCGATCGGGTCTTGCTGACCGACGCGAGCCGTATCGAGGCGTCCGGCATGAAAAAGATCTTCCGCCAGCGCGCACGCAGTGGAGCACATCGTTTCGATCTGCTCGGCGCTCCAATCCAGACCAGCCGGATCGACCGATAAATGAAAACCGCTCTCCCCCTCCTGCGCGAGCTGGCGAACCATCAGCTTATTCATCCGTGCCGTCGCCTTCCAGTGGATCAGACGAGGCGGATCGCCGCGCTCGTACTGACGCAGATTCAGGAGATCACTGCCTGCGCCGGCCTTACGCCGGGAAACACCTGCTTGGAAACGTCGCCCATCAGCGAAGGGGGTGAAGGTGTACTCGACCCGAGCCGGCCAGACCCAGAGGGGCTCTTCAATCGTATCGCCTATACCCTTGAGCAAAAAACCAAACGGAAACTTAGACTCCACCCCGTGCATGTGGACATTGAAGAGGCCGCGCTTCTCCGGCAAAAAAGTCCACTCCAGGGAGGCCGAATCACCCGCTGAAACGGCATTTTTCAAATAGAGACGCTTACCTTTTAAATCCGCCGTAGTGCTGACTTGGAAAACAATGCTCATCGACGGGAAAATGCGTTTCTCGTTTTGAAGGGCGACCTCCGCAACCCCCACCTCGCCGACTTGCAAATGCTCGGGCGCTTTGAGTTTCCAACTAAGCTTTTGAAAATTAACTAAGGAAAGAATACCACTCAGCACTAAGCTACTGAGCAGTAGAGAGAGGGTCATAAAGAGGATATTGCTTGAGGTATTATACGCGGCAGAGCCGATCCCCAGAGCGACGATGATCAGCATCCAGCCAGTCAAGGTAAGCCTAGTCTTCTGCAATTGCTTGGGCAGAATCTGCCTAAGAAATAAAGGGACTAAGCGCCGCTCTCGATGGCGGCCTGCCATGAAAAAATCAGGGTCCGTCCAGTCGTGCCAGCGACGCATCTCTACCTGTGATTCAGCCATCGGGTTTCAGGAAATTGTTGTATTTAAAAAAACGTACCCGAAGTCGTGAGACTTTGGACGTTCGACACTTATCGGCCAGACCGTCCAAAGTCTCACGACTTCGGCTACAAGAAAATACCTTAGCATGGCACACTAGCTCGGCTCAGCGATACGCTCTTCGATTTGCGTAAGCAGCCCCTCGATCGAGCGCCGTTCCTCCATCGGGTCGGACATCGACTTGCGCAAGGCCAAGCGATGTGAAAAGACGGGGTGTAACATTCTCTGCACGTCTTCCGGCAGAACAAAGGCGCGCCCTTTAGAAAGCGCACAGGCTTGCGCAGCGGCTTTGAGCGAAAGCGTGCCTCGGGGACTCACGCCTGAGCGGAAGGCTGGCTCCTCGCGAGTCGCCGTGACGAGGCGGACGATGTACTCGGCGACCGTATCTTCGATAAACACCTCGCGCGTGTAGCCCTGCAGCTCGACCACATCCTTGCGCGACAAGACGGTATCTGCCTCGAGATGATCGTAGTGCAAATGCCCGCCTTTCAAAATATCGAGTTCGTATTCAAAATCGGGATACCCCATCTCCATCCGCATAAGAAAGCGATCCATCTGACTCTCCGGCAGAGGGAAGGTGCCCTCGTAGTCGACCGGATTTTGGGTGGCGATGACCATAAAGGGCGGCGGTACGGTGTAGGTCTGCCCATCGACCGAAAGTTTACCCCGCCCCATCACTTCGAGTAGACTGGACTGCGTCTTGGGCGTTGTGCGATTGATCTCATCGGCCAGCACTATGTTGGCGAAGATAGGGCCGCGCTTGAATTGAAACTCCTTCGACTTCTCATCGTAGATCGAGACCCCGATAATATCGGAAGGCAGCATATCGCTGGTAAACTGAATCCGCGAAAACGAACAATCGATCGAGCGCGCGAGGCAGTAGGCCAGCGTCGTCTTACCAAGGCCGGGTAAATCCTCGATCAGGATGTGCCCTCCTGCGAGCAGACAGATGATGGTTCGGTCGACCGCCTCCGTTTTACCACGGATGGTGCGTTCGATATTGGTGCGCAGGCGATCTACGGTCTCGAGGGCACGCGGAGCTGGAATCACAGAAGTATCAGACATAATGGAAAAATTTAGGGGGCTTTTATCCATATGGCAATAGGTAGAAGCCTTTTCGCGACGAGGCGGCTTTTCTTTTACGAACGCTTCACAAGGCTCAAGAAAACCCTCGACAGCGGCGGACGCTCAAAACTTAATTCAATACACGCCACTACACTACGCCTACGCATGAAGACCGTTTATATAATCGAAGACGAGGAGATCCTGCGGAATCTACTTTCCACATTTTTCGCAAGCACTTTCCCAGACCTTGAATTGCTCGGAATGACGGGCGATGGGGGCGAAGGTGCCGAAAAGTGCCTCGAGCTCGCGCCCGATCTTGTGATCGTCGACATTCAACTGCCGGAAGTGAACGGCCTAGAGATTTTGCATCTGCTCAAACGCAAGTTTCCGAAGATCAAAATCCTTATCTTCACCGGTAAGACTTCGCACCAAACAGTGAAGATCGCAGTGAATGGCAATGCCGACGGATTTATCAATAAAATCTCCGGGCTCGAAGAGTTGGAGAAAGCGATCCATGCAGTCGCTAAGGACGAGCAATTCTTTAGCCCTGAAATTTACGACGAAGTCGTCCGTATCCGTGCGGAAGAGCCCAAGCGCTCACGCCCTCCTTTCGCTTAAGCGACGAAACAATTTTGCCTGACTGAAGTCTCATAAGGGGATCCTCACGAAATGAATACATCCAAACTCCTTAAATCCACCCACCGAAATAGCGGCTTCAGCTTGCTAGAAATTTTGATTGCGATCGCCTTGGTCGCATTGTTGGCGAGTGTGGCCCTGAACCAATTAACAGGTATTTTTGGCGACAATCAGGAAGAGGCCGCTCGACTTTTTGTGGGTAGTAATTCAGAGCTGGCGCTGACCCGTTACAAACTGGATGTGGGTAATTACCCAACCACCGAACAAGGCCTGGATGCACTCATAAAAGCTCCTTCCAGCAAGGAGCAACGATGGAAGGGTCCTTATTTTAAAGAAGCGGCCATCGACCCTTGGGGTGAACCTTATAAATATAGCTTCCCCGGCTCGCGTAACATCAGCGGCAGCCGTAGCTTTGACATCTGGTCACTCGGAGCCGACGGTGTAGAGAGCGGGGATGACATTGGAAACTGGACGAGTCAGTAGTCAGCGCTCGCGGGCGGGCTTTACACTACTTGAGATCATTATCGTTTTTGCCCTGATTACGCTGGCTTCGGGCGTGATCATTGCAAATTTCACAACCTTTCTGAATTTCGACGACCAAATCAATCCAGAGGACACGCTGCGCACTGCAATCCGTTCCGCGCGTTTCCAAGCTGCCAGCGAACGAAGCCTTGCGATTTTAAGTTACGACAAAGAGACTGGAGCGCTCGTCGTGAGCGGAGGAGCCAGTTTTCCACTGAACGCTGACTTCGGCAAAGAAGGGCGAGGCGAAATTCGCTTTTACCTCGTGCCGCCTGCCGAAGGCATGGCCAGTTTCCCAGACGCAGAGCGCAGCCAACTCGAAACCCAAGAAGTGCGCTTTGCACCAGATCGTAGTTCTAGCCCCTTCGCGGTAGAGATCGACCCCGGCCAAGGCTCGCCACAGCGTCTGGTTTTCGACCCTTTTTCGAGTTTAGTGAGGAGCGCAAAATGAAGGCCAATCTCGCCACAATCAAAGCTAGCGCAGCACCGTCCCAGGTGCGCACCACGTCTTACCAGCGAAAGCCCACGAAAACTCGATGCGGTGCGGGGACGCACCTGCGCTACCCAACAGAAAACAATCCCACTCCTCGCCACCCACACCCCACTTCGCTCTTCCGCCGCAAAGCGGCGGCCGCGTTCACCTTGGTCGAGGTCCTCATCGCAGTAGCCATCTTCGCGATGGCAGCGTCCGGATTAATGTCGGCCTTCGTCAACGCACTCCTAGCACGCGAGAGCGCGGCCAGCAACGATCTACTCAATAGCGATATCCGCGCTGTGCGGATGCAGCTCTTGCTCGAACCAAACCTCGAAGATGCCGAAGACGGCGACGAATACGAAACTCTCAACAGCGGGGAAGCCTCTTGGCAAACTACGATCCAACCGACCAATGTGGTCGACCTCTTCCAGGTGCAGTTCAGTATCCGCTTCAGCGCCCCCTCCGAAGGTTTGCCTGGCGACTATGCCGAGACGCTCTACCTCCTACGCCCGACTTGGTCGGAAGGTGACGATCGCTCCGAGCTACTGGAAGACAAACGCGAAGCGCTCGAAGATTCACGGGGGGATTATAATTTCTGATGATGGATCGGCAAATACAATCCCCGTCAAAGCAGCAAACAGCGCGCACCCACCACCGGCAGCTAAAGCAGCCGACCCTTGCCGAACCACTGACTGGAGTCGGCTGCTTTAGCTGCCGTTTATCAACAGATCATCAGCCCCGACTCACCACTCGCGGCGCAGTTGCACCCGCCGCGCAAGGATTCACCTTACTAGAAGTCATACTCGCCGTGACCATCGCGGGGGCACTCCTCGCGGCGGCCGCTACTTTAATCGTCTCCGTAGCGGACGTATGGATGGAGCGACAAGATCGGCACTTTTTCGAAGATCATGTCGATGGGGTGGCGGAGTTTATTCAAGCCAGCTTCACCGTAGCCGGCACCGAGGTAGCATTCGGCGACGAAGACGGGGGCGACGAGACGGCTTCGGATCCGAATGCATCGGGCGATCCAAGTGTTAGTATCGATGAGAGCGGCACAAACGTGGAGATTTCCCGACCCGACGATTCTAGCGGCGGTACGAACGAGGGTAGCGCCGGAAGCACCTCCGGCAGTGGCCTCGTCCGCGTCTCCGAAGACCCCATCGGGTGGTCGAAACCTCCCGGCTTCGCCGACTACCAAGACCCTCTCCTCCACTTTGGGCTCAAGGATACACCGCCTCTGCTCGTGCAAACTGACAACGCCCCGATCATCGGGGTGGAAGCCTTTCTCCATTTCAAGGATGACGAAGGCCTGAGCTTACTCTGGTACACCCCCCTACAAGAAGACTCGGAAGACATCAGCGACCTGCGTCGCACGCCACTCAGCGACCTTGTCACAAAAGTCGAATACATCTATTGGGACGAGGGCTTTGAGAAGTGGGAAACCGAGACCGAACCAAAGGAGGGCGAAGGTGAGGAACAATTCATCCTCCCCCGCTTCCTCAAACTCACTTTCGAATACGAAGGCGAAACTAAAGAGCGCACTCTCACGATACCCGTGCCATCAAGGAGCGCATTGATTTTCTGAGATGAAACCATACAGAGAACAGAGGTCAGCAGTCAGCAGCCACCAAACGTGGCGTGCTCACTCGCGCCCTCACTCTCACCTTCACTCGCGGCGCAGCCGCGGCTCCGTGCTCGTGGCCGTCCTCGCCATCATCCTGCTGCTCTCTTTCATCGTCACGCGGTTCATCGATGAGGCGATCAAAGACCTAGAGTATCGCGCCATCTTTAACGAGCCGGCCGACGTGCGCTCGTTTAGCTACAGCATGCTGGAAGTGGCACTCGCCACGATCCACGAAGTCGCGTTGATCGACGATGGTAAGCTCTTCGCCCCCGAACAAGGCTGGGCGGATCCGATCAGCTACGCAGGCATCGCAATCCCGAATGGTTGGGAGCTTCAGATTCAAATTCAAGACGAGGGCGGCAAGCTCCCGATCAACACGATGGAGGAGCCCTTGCTCAATCGTATGCTGGAAGAGAGCTTCGATTTCGATTTCGGCACCGCTCGCGAGCTCAGCAGTATGTTGCTCGACTGGCGCGATGCCGACGACAGTCCCCGCCTCAACGGCGCGGAATCGGAAGACTATTTACGCCGCAACCCGCCCTATCGCGCAGCCAACGGCCCCATGCAAAACCTCGAAGAGCTGCGCCTTTTGGAGATTTGGGAAGATGAATTCTTCGACCAAGATGGCCTGCCGAACGAACTTTTTGCGAAGCTCGACAGCATGGTCTCGGTCATCAACTCCGGCGCGGCCAATCTCAACAGCAGCCCGCAGTCCGTCCTGGAGCTGCTGGCCATGCAAGATGGCTATGATGAGGACAGGCTCTTCGACGGGCTGGACGACTTGCCTTACCTCCAGCAAGTGCCCGAATCGGCCAGCGGGGGCGGGAACAGCGGGGTCGAAGTCAGTCTGCTCCGAGTCACTGTCAGCCTATGGCGCGGGCAGGTGCCCTTTACCGTGAGTGCCCTCGTCGAGCCGAATTTTGAGACCGAAGAAGGCGGCAGCGGCAGTGCCCCGGGGCGCGATTCGGAAGACGCGCCCAAGACCGGTGCCACCAGCGAACAGGAGGCCATCGGCTACCCATTTAAAATACTCCAAGTTTCTGAATACACTCAGGGCCGGCCAAGTAGCCCACCCGCCCGCTATTCGGCACTAGACATCGGGGAAGAAAGCGATTCATTTTGACCTCGAATAGACCATACGTGAGCGAGCCTACCCAGATAGCACCCGACCCCGAGAGCGCGCCCTTACCGGATGTGCTCGTGCTGCCTGCCGAATATTTTTTCATCGAGCAGGTCGAGGTGCCGCCCGCACTCGCACCCGCCGAGCTGGCCGACTTCGCCGAGCTCAGTATGGAGGCGATCGCCCCCTTCCCGCTCGAACAGCTGCGCTGGGGCTTTTTAACGGCACCAGACGGGCAAAACCTCCTGATCTACGCCGCCCTCAAAGACCGCCTCAAACGCGCCGGACACGGCGAGCTGGAAACCTACACTTGGGTGCTTCCCGACTTTGCCACTCTTCACGGCGCGCGCTTTAACCGCGACACCGAAGTTGTGCTACAAGGTGCCGCGTTCGACACCGCCTTCCTCATGCCGAGTGGCGAGGCCATGCCAGAGAACATTCATAGTTTAGCTCGGGAGGAGGACGTGCCCCGAAGCTCAGGCCAACGTATCCGGCTCAAGCCTTTGCCTGTCGAACTATCCGAAAAAGGCACCCCCATCTTTCAATTTGAGCCTTTAGGCGAAGCACCCGCCAACGGCCATTGGTCGCCCCTCGAGCCAGATGAAGCCACACTCTGGCAGGCCGACATTCGCCCCGCCGACTTCAAGACTGTCGAGCGCAGCGCCCGCCGTACGGCTGGCCTCGTCACCCGAATCATGGGCTACGCGGCAGTCTTCGCGATCCTCTTGCTCTTATTCGAAGGCCTTCTTTTCATCGGGCAATTCTGGCTCGGCACCCAAGTGACCAAGATCGAATCACAAATGACGAATGTCCGCCGGATTGAAGATAAGCAGAGCCTCATGAACAAGCTGGAGCAAGTCGCGCAAAACGAGCTCCGCCCCATCGCCATCCTCACGGCCGCCAACGTCATTCGCACCGCGCTGGGCAATACTGGGATCGAATACGACGAAACCGTGATCGAAGGCAGCAACCGTATCACCATCGAAGGCAAGGCAAACACGATCAACGAGCTGAACGCCTACACCGAGGCGCTCCGGAAATCTGGTGACTTCCTACTCGTCGATGACCAGTCCATCACCCGCTCTGGCAAGACCACCTTCACCGTTACCCTCGACTACACCCACAGCGAGCCAGCAGTTTCCGAAACACCCGCTCCAGTCGAGGCTCCAGTCGAGGCTCCAGTCGAGGCGCCACGCTCGTCCCGACGGAGCAACGCGGCGACGAATGTGATGCCCGCCGCACCCAAGGTTTCCGACAGCGCCACCGAAGAAGGAGGCGAAGAATAATGAGCGCACTTAAAGACAAGACGCGCGCCATCTACAAGCGCATGAGCCTGCGGGAGAAACTCCTCACACTGCTCTTTCTATTGGTCATTCTCTTTCTTTGGACGAACAATTGGCTCGGCCGAGTGTCCGAATGGAATGCACAGCGCACACTCACCAGCGTCGCACTGGAGACCCAACAGCAATGGCTCGACCGCAGCGACTTCTTTGACCAAGGCCTTGCCACCGCCTTGAAACGCGTCGATCCCTCTAAGACCTACGACGCCGCTCAACTCTCCGGCCGAGTCGATAATCTCACCCGCCAAATCAGCCTCTCCGGCCAAGCCGACATCGACTCTGTCCGCACCCGCGAGGGCGAGATCTTTAACGACCACAATCTGCGCGTACGCCTCAGCCGAATTTCCATTGCCCAACTCATTAAGCTCAATAACCTGCTCAAACAAGAGACGCCCTATATCAACATACAGAGCGTCCGTATTCAGAAAAACCGCCGTAATCCAGAGCAGCTCGATGTGCGCTACGAAATCAACTCTTTCGATCTAAAAGACCAGAACCTGTAATGCTCCGCCTTCTTCCACTCATCACTCTCACTGCGCTAATCACCATCACCACGCATGGCCACGCGCAAGAGACACCCACCACACCGGCCCCACTCATGGGTGAGGTCATCCCCGTCGAGCCCGAGCTACAAGAGCCCGAAGCCATGGTTGGCGAAATTATGCTGGTCGAAGATACCGCCGATCAAGTGCTCGTCCTCCTAGAGCAAATGACCGATAAGATCATCCTGCGCCGTCAGGATTTACCGGCCTCAAAGTTCACCTTTAATTCACGCGGCGCCCTGACTAAGCGCGAGGCCGTCCTCGCACTCGAGAGTTTGCTCACCCTCAACGGCATCATGCTGACCGATATGGGGGGTCGCTTCATGAAGGCCGTGCCCGCGACGAACGTAAACAGCCAAGTCCCCATCATGCTCGCCGGAAGCACCCTCGAGCTCGACGCCAGCCAGCAGATCTACGCCAAGCTCTTCAAGCTCGACTACCTCAACGCCCCCGAGGCAGCGGCCCCCCTCGTGCAAAACCTGATGTCGCAAAACTCCAGCATCCTCCCCTTCCCTAAGTCAAACGCACTGCTCATCACAGATGCACTCGTCAATCTGCAACGCATCGAGTCCATCCTCGCCGAGGCCGACCGCCCGCAGACCGTCCGCGAAGAGATCAAATTCATAAAGCTCGACTTCGTGCAAGCCGCCGAGATGCAAGAGCGCATCGAAAATCTCATCCAAGGCCCCCTCAACAGCTACCTTGAAGGTAATACCAGCGTGACCGCCGACGAGCGCACCAATCAGCTCATCCTGATCACCCACCCTGGTAATCTAGAGATCATCATGGACGTGATCGAAAGCGTCGATGTCGATGCAGCCCCCCTCACCAGCACTGAAGTCTTCCAACTCCGCCAAGCCAAAGCCGAAGAAGTCGTTCCCATTATCGAAGACATCATCTCTGGCCAAAAAGAAGGCCGCGAAGAAGACGCCCAAGTCGCCCGCGAGAACGAAACCGCCAATGCCAATCAGCCTCAGGTGCCCGGTGCCCCGACATTACCGACCACCGCTACTGTCAGCACCTCCTCCAGCTCCGAGGCCAACAGCTCTCTCCAGTTCTCCAACTTCGTCGGCCTCGCCGCCGACGAGCGCACCAACGCCATCGTCGCTTACGGCACCCAACAAGATCTCAAGACACTCGCCGAACTCATCGAAAAAATAGATATTCCACTGCCGCAAGTTCTGATCGAAGCCATCATCACCCAGGTCACTTTAAGCGAAAAACAAACTAGCGGCTTAAGTAGCCTCGGTTTCACATACGACGGAGCCACTCGCACCTTCTCCGACATCGTCGCTGGCACGGCAGGTGGCATCTCGTTTACGAATGGTGCGATTAGTCTAGATAATCCGTCTGATTTTGTACTCTCCAGTGCGATTAACCCGACCAATACAGATGGTGATACACGCGTCCTCTCGACGCCGCGTATCGTAGTCAGTCACAACGAAGAGGGCGTTATAAATGTCAGTCGTTCACAACCGATCATCACCTCATCCACTAGCTCTCTCGACAGTAACAACAATTCACGGAGCACCGTTGAATACCGAGATATTGGTATTCAGCTCACCGTCACACCTCTAATCGGAGCCGACGGCACCGTGCAGATGGTGATTGAGCAAAAAATCGAAAATATAATCGATAATGTCACCATTGACGGCAACGAACAACCCGTGATCGGCGTGCGTGAAGCTACATCAACCGTCAGTGTCAAAGATGGGCAAATCATCGTCCTCGGTGGCCTTCAGGAGAACACAGGAGGCGACAGCAACAGCTACTTCCCCATCATCGGTCGATTACCCGTAATTCGAAATGTCTTCGGTAATTCCACCGAAGATTATAACCGAACTGAGATCATCATCTTCATTCGCCCCACAGTATTAAACAGTCCGGATCAGGCAGACACCTTATCAAAGGATTACATTGAACGAGCCTCCGAAAAGGAAGTCATCCAGGAGTACATTGAAGAACGCACAACCAGTGATATTTATCTCGAAGGCAGCAAGTTTGAAGAAGAGGACACCAAGCCAGCCAAAGAAAGCGCAAAACAACGTTCCCTCCGCCATTAAAAGACGATGCCCCGCACAAGCATAGATCACCGACAAAAAGTCCCCCTCCTGCCAAGCAGGGGTCACTTGCTTGCCAAGTGGGGGTGGTTCCCGCGCCTGCTCACTTTCACGCTCACTTTCACTTTCACGCTCACTCCGACGGTCACGTCGGCAGCGGACACACTCGAAAGCAAAAACCCTTTTCTCCCACCTGGCTATGGCGAGAAGGAGGAGGAAGCCCCCCCGCCAGTCGTCGCGACCAATGGCCCGATCAGCCGCGAAATTGAGTTCCGAGGTCTCGTCAAAATGAACGGCCAGTATCAGTTCAGCATCTTCAACAAGAGCGATCAAAAGAGCTACTGGCTCAAAGAAAACGAGGCTGCTGCGCAAGGTATCACCGTTCGCGGTTACGACGCCGACTCACGCACCATCACGATCAACATGAACGGTCGCTCCGAGCGCCTCACCCTGATGAGCGCCAGCGGGGCACCTCTACCCGTAGTTTCCTCCGTTTCACCGCCGACCAATAACAACGCGAATAAGCCCGTGCTCCCTCCCGGCTTGACTAACGTCAACAATAACAACAATGGCACCCCCCGCCGCGTCGTCCCGCGCCGCCGCGTGATTTTGCCAAAGAAGTAGCCTGCCAGAAATCGTGGCAGGCCCGTTTATGCGCTCTGGGAGCTCGTCGGACGCCTGCGTTGAGTCAGGCTTCGTTTGCAGAAACCAGTTTCTGATGAAGCTACTCACGTCATACCAAGGATCGCGCCATGCGTAGCGCGAAGAGCGAAGCACCCAACGTCAGCTCAAGGGCCGCACCATGCGTAGCGCGAAGAGCGACGCATGGAAAAAACCTCAGCCGTCGCGAATAGCTTGCCCGGGCGTAGTTCCACTGAGCCAGTGGAGTCCGGCTACTCTTCGATACGCCGGGACAAAAGGCATCGTTTGCAGAAACAAGTTTCTGACGAAGCCTGGTATCCCCGCTGGGAATCGAACCCAGATCGACTATTTAGGAAACAGTAGTTCTATCCGTTGAACTACAGGGACGATTGGCTATCAGCAACTTATGAGATATTTAATTTCTATTTTGGCAAAGTTCCGAAAAAAGTTCCGAAATGATCATGATTATTCATAGAAGCTTTTGGCAAAATGCTACGTGTTGATTAATTATTCAGGTAAGCCATTCGATCAACAGAAAACTGACTCACATTAACTACTTCTTTTCCGTTGAAGGCCGACCCCTCCGAGTCGGCGTGTTCCTTGCCCTCCTGTCGTAGACGGCAAAGAAGCCCTTCGGCTTGATGCAAAGTTTCCCTTAGCGGTAATCGTGCGGCATTCCTTCCTCGCGAATGTATTTGTGTGTCGTGTTTCGACCGACCCAGATGGACTCGTAAAACTTGGCAGGAATCGCCATTTCGCCGTCATTCGCTGCAAGTGCTATTGTTCGGCATAGGCTCATCTCTTCGGTGATCTGCTTGCCGATATAGTCCCGCAATACGCTTCGACCTTCGAGGCGTGCGCTAGAATGTCCCGTTCACTTTCGCCAAGTATTACGGTCATGGCTTCTAAATGGTGCCGTGCCTGTTCGAGTGTTTTTGCACTCTTGCCCATTACAGAGTGTCTTTCGTTACGCGGCGTAAGGGATTGCCATTGCTTGTGCCTGACTTTACTTCATTTGTATTAGTCATGGATAAAAAAGTGATCGGCGGTGCAGTCTTAGGGGTGGTTATAATTGCCGCCTTGATTGGTGGTGGACTTTTCGCCCTGATTGCGGCAGTGGTCGCGGGAATCGGAATGGCCATTGCGACCTACGGAGAAAACGAAGGGAGCCTTGGATTCCTAATGTTCGGATCGGCTATTTCTACCATTGCGATTTTCCTTGTGCTCGCCTGCCTGTTCGAAGGCTTCAAAGAACTCCTCGGCTTCTAGTCGCGTCCCAGGCTTCCCTAGCTCGGGAGGACGATGATCGCCGCCGATTCTCAGGCTGATTCCCTTGTAATATTTACATGGTTCCATCAGGAGCCTTGAGCCAGTCAGCGGGCACCCCATAATCCGGTCGCCTGCCTGCCGCTGCCCCCCAGGGTGTCTCGCCGACCCTGCACACACTCCGGAATCACCCCTATGTCTGATGTCCCGAATGGCAGTAGTTACGTAAGAAAGTCCCGCTTCCCTTCTAAGGCACCCCAGAATATCAGCAGGTATTCCCAAATCGAAAAAATATATAGAAAAATTCCGAGGACTTCTTTAGAATATGTTTAGTCGTTTGCGATAAAACAAAGGCGACTCAATGATAATCGCCAAGCTGTATAGGCCTACTGAATCGCCTCATAAGGCTTCAATAGATGTCGCTCCGGAGAGGGGCAGCCTTTTTAGGCACAAGGAAAGGACTCCCTTTTGAGGAGTCCTTAAGTTAAACTTGATGGTGGACGATATTAGATCTCTCTAGCATTCATGATATGTAGTGTTTTAATTGAACTGTAATATACACTGCTAGCTGGTTTTATTCCATCTAGAGTGCAAGTTTTCCAATTCGTTGTATAAATTTTCTTTCTTTCTTACTTCGCGCAAGCCCAAAATATAACCTCGAAACCCCCGATAATATCTGTCGATCATTAAAACCATTGAGTCCTTTAAGAACATTTCGTCAGCAATACCGCGTTTTATAGCGATTGCCATATCCTCAAAAGAACCCAGTAAGTGAATGACCGCTTGATTTAATTGAACGCTTTTTACAATTCTGTGATATTGGTCAGTTTTGCCTGAATCTTGGGTCGATTCGTCATCAACCTCTTCCTCGATCATTTTCTTATTCTCCTGCGAAATCGAAACATTAAGCGTTTGGAGTATCTGGTAAGATAGTCGCATCTTTTCAGCTTCCGAATTGTCCTCAGTAGCTTTAATCGATCGATTTAATGCGCGGCCAGCAAAGTAAGCAGCTAAAAGGGCTCCGGTTGCACCTACGGCCAAAGTAAAGTAAACGATAGCTTCCTGACACTCTTTGCTGCCGATAGAAAAACCTATAGTCAAAAGGACGATGATTATCGATAAGCCGATGCCTTCAGTCAGCTTGATGCGTATGGTCATTTCTTTTTGCATGTAATCAGGGTTATTTCATAGCTTAAGCGGTTTACCACCACGAGGTTTAGACATCTAGTTCTACGATGCACTTCGCACAAAGTTCTGCATGTGCAAGCTGAGCTTCCTTCCCATTAAAGGAGATTCGGAACCTCTCTTCTCCAATGAAATAAATCGTTAAGGTGGCGTTTTCTACGCTTTCAATGTCTTGAAAAGAGGCGGTCGAAATGGCGTCTAGGTTAATAAAGCGGGTTCCGATTCTTAGAATTTTTTCGTCCATCAATTTGCAGGGTAAGTTTTATCGATTACTAACAGCATGAAACGCCAGAATGAAAGTAAAATCTATCTGCTGATGAAAAAAGTTAAGCTATGGGAACTCGTCAATGCTAAAAGACCACCCACTATTGAGACGCATGTCGCAATAATGGTTGCCTTCGTGGGGATATTGTCCACAGTGGCTTTATATGATCCCCCCCCTTGTCAGTTTCTAGGGAAAGGGGTTGGGGTTGCCGTTGTCTGTTGATAGCCTGGCTCTGCGTAAATCTCGCGGCGTTTGCGTGCCTGAGCAGAAAGCAATCATTTAGATTAACACGCTTGCATAAAAACAAGAGAAACTGTTCTTCATGCCCCAACCGATCTCTGGGTAAACCTCATAGTAGGCTTATGGCAGTCAAGCATTACGAAGTCGCCGCGGGCGCCATGCCGGTTTTTATCTATAATCAGTTTCACAACCTCCATGGTCGGATCGGCCAATAGCCCACGATCTTCCTCTAGGCGATGAAGCAACAATACAAGATCAGCGTCTTGCTCAATCGCTCCGGATTCCCGTAGATCCGATGCCCGCGGTTCTCGGCCGGTTTTTTCGGACTCTCGGTTTATCTGAGCGAGCAGTAAGATAGGAACGCTGAGCTCACCAGCGAGCAGTTTCAATTCACGCGAAATTTCAGCCACTTGCTGTTCTCGCGGCATTCTTCGGTCAATCGGCTGCACTAACTGCAAGTAGTCGACGAGAACCAAACCAAGTTGCTGGCCTTCTCGCTCCACCTTCGCCTTAAAAATCAACGCCTTTGATCGTATATCGAGAATGGAGATACGCTTGCTCTTCACTACGGACACTCGCATATCGTGCATCGAGCGATAGGCCACGTTGACCGATTCCAACTGAGCTTTGCTCAAGGCGGCGTCTGAAATCGCCTTAGCGGACACTCTAGACAAGCCGGAGGCAGTCCGCTCGCCAAGCTTACCCGCGTCCATCTCAAGCGAGAAAATGAGGCTATGGTAGTCTGTTTGCTGTGAAACTTGTTCAACAAAGTTCATCGCTATGGCAGTTTTACCAACAGAAGGCCGCGCAGCCAAAACAATCAGATCACCCGAAGAGAAGCCTCCGTTCGCAAGCTTACTATTAAGTAAGGGTAACTGTGTCGGCGCTGTAATTACAGCAACACCTTCTCCGTTGAGTTTAGCTTGAAGGCTCTCTATGCGATCAGCAGCAATTTCTCCCATGCTTACAAAATCAGTCTCTTCATCGACGGATTCCGCAAGGTCACGAATTGTCATTTCCAGCTCTGCTAAAATCGCTCCTTTCTTTGCTCCTGGCTCATGTATTTTTTCGAGATGCAGTCGAAGCGCTCGTTTGGTTCTTCGTAGCCCGGCATAGTTCAATATCGATTGAAGCGCCTCCCGTGCGCTCAGGCTGGAGAATGCACGTTCCTGCAACTCAAAGAATGCTTCTGCGCCGCCGACCTGATCAAACTCGCCAGAGTCTCGAAACGCCAGAAGGAGGGCTCCAGCATCGACAGGTTGCC
>Ga0222662_1000743_pt1 | contig 22038 bp, 40 predicted proteins | sample AntAcemetagen600_FD_179821 | JGI IMG/M metagenome (GOLD analysis project Ga0222662, IMG submission 179821) | Saline water microbial communities from Ace Lake, Antarctica - #600 | ecosystem: Environmental > Aquatic > Non-marine Saline and Alkaline > Saline | place: Antarctica: Ace Lake...
AGACACCTTCGGGGACTCCCTCTTCTTCATCAGAGACACCTTCGGGGACTCCCTCTTCTTCATCAGAGACACCTTCGGGGACTCCCTCTTCTTCGCTGGGACTCCCCTCTTCTTCGCTGGGACTCCCCTCTTCTTCGCCGGGACCCCCCTCTTCTTCATCAGAGACTGCTTTACCCGTCAAACTTGGATCCCCATCTATCGGATCAAGTGAGGCCTGAAATAATTGTTCCCTCGTTCCATCATATTCTAACGTAAACAGTTTACCTTCTTGATTCCTAAATATAAGGCGGTTGACGTCTGCGGATTTCGGAGATATATCCGGATACTCTGCATCGCCTGAATGAAGTAAGTAATAATTCGTGTCATCTAACATATCGATAACGGGAACAATTGAAATATAGTTTTCGGTATCAGCTTTCTTATATTTCATAATGTAACTACCTAGAGCAGCCCTGATGCGATCGATGGAAAGCGACGGAGGTGCATCAGATGTCAAACGACTCAACGCACGTTTTGGAATTAATTCATATAAAGTAATTCCAAAATTGTCTAACGTTTGCTTATTGGAACTCATTTACTGTATAGGGAGGAAAATCCTATGAACATTGTTTCCAACGGTTGCCGTCATCGAATATAATACCATACACATAATCATAAAAAAAGGAATCATAAATAACAGAAGTGGATCCCGGTGTTCAAACATTTCATTCCTAAGAATATATACGAATGTTAAACTTACCACAAATAATACTATAATAAAAAATCCAGATATTGACATAACAACTTCTACTATATAGTAAGTAATATGTGTTCTAAAGAACTTTTATATCCAATTCCAATTCCTCCAGTATCCGTATTCCTTCTCTCTGATAAGGCGATCCTTGTTCATCCAACGTTCACTTCACTGGATGACTGGAAGCATTCGAAGAAAGAGGCCATAGTGCGAATGATAGGGGATCGTCCCGTGGAACATATGGATGGCGTCATTGACGAACGGACTCGAGTGCGTCAGATTTTATCCTTTATTTCGACAGTGATTCTATCAGATGAAACACAAAAGTTTGCGGTGAAAGAGTGTGTATACAATGTGATCCTCGGACTATCATTTCAAGAGCCTGTGCCATCCAATTTTTCCAAATGGATCCGCGAAGCCGGTGCCGACGTGATCCCCAAATATCGCGGTTGGAATACGTTTATATCAGAAAGAGGCCCCTACGTATTTGAAATCGTGACACATACCAATCCTAGGTTACATAGTTTCCCTTCTAACGATAAACAACTGAAAGAATCGGTGATTCGTTCCACACAGGCTGCCACCGAATACGTATACGAACAGGTTAGTTAGGTGCGAACTTAGATGCCGTGCGGTTCCGCTAGCATCCATACATATTCCTATTCCGGAACACTCCAATCCAAACCAAACCTCATTTATCTAAGTAATACGATGCAGCTCACGAATGATATGCCCTGTATCGTATATCGACCAACACTGAACGAATTACAAATGAAGAGCAAACTATTTCTACCCCGTATTCATTCTCAATGGAAAAAGGAGGAAATGAAATTACTTCTGTAGACAACGGCGATTTCCAACGAAGGTAAATTCACTTCCATACCCAAACGAGGATTGTTTGTTTGGTTTCAAACAGGTTGGAATACAACTGGTTCTACCAAAGGAATTGTGTAGGAAACATTGGAAAATGGAGATATTGTAATAGTTGAATCGGGAACGCAAGCAAAAATGGTGGTTCCACCCAGTGCGATAGATGAAACACAGCCACTCAAAGAAACCGAAGTTCGAATCGGTAATCCTATCTGGGCGCTTCTACACATACGTCCGAAAGGGTTCGTCACACTCACATCGACTGGATCCAACATAGAATCATTATAGCACAACGTGTCACGGATGATCACGCTCGATGAAGACGGATGGAAACCTAATTTTTTCAACGTTACATATACGACACAACATAAATGGAATCGTAAATTAGCCGATTCTGTGCTAAATTCGATTCGAACTTTGAAATCTTTCTGCTACGAAAAAAGAAAGATTGTTCCGATTGGAAATTCGATCGAATGGTTTTCAAAAGGGGAATAGGTTTGGAAAAAGGGAACCGTAAATGGGTATCCTGATTTGAGATCGTATACGATAAAAACCAGCAAAGGACTTTCGAATGTTCCGTGGACATCAGTGCGGGAACCAAAAGACAAGGTTGTGAACACGATTGAACTTATGATGGAACGGGTGAATCACCGTAAATTCCAACATCCCTTGTCGGATCACATCATTGCACTGCGAGAAAAGGGGTATAATCTAGCAGATATACAGTAGAATTTACACGAATCGTTTTCCATCGATCCGTCCGCGGCACTCGGATTTATCACTGAAAGCCTCGAATCGTCGCAATTAGGAAATCCGGGTGTATCTGTGGATATTCCGGTGTATTCCTATGAATCGAATGAAGTTCCAATTCGCATCTATGGGAAACACTTATCCGATATTATGTATACGTTCCGTATCATCCAAGTCCTGTTATTGGTCGCCGTAGAGCGAGACGCATCTTCTTCTGTCAAACAAACCGCGACCGAAACGGAAGATGATGATATTGGATCGATCCTATTGGACGATGACGACGACGACGACGATATATTAGAAGGATTGGATTTAGACGACATCGATATCGATGAAGAAGTCATTCAATTAAAGGAGGCTATGGCGAGTGGCGGAGACGCCGACAGTATAGTATCTAGGGGGTCTACCGCGAGTGGAACACGGGGGGGCGATCTCGCACTCACATTCTCTACCAATTTATCTATCTTCCTACAATCACTCTACGATCGCGATCCTACTTTATTTAATTGGTAGTCCCGTGTAAACCGGAAGGATCGCTACACTACCATCTGTTAGGAAAATTCTAGACATCCAAAGTTGATGACGAACGAAACAAAAATAGAAGTAGATACGAATCATCCTGGTGCATATGGATTATCCAGCTTTGCAGAAGCTGCTGGAGATACCGCATCGGCAGACAGGCTGAGACGCACGGAAAAATCGTGTGACGGCGTGAGTGAAGTGGTAGAAAAGGGAGAAGCGTGCGTCGCAATCTTCCACGGTTCGGGTCAAGATAAAAGTTGGTATATCTGTCCACGCATCTACGATCTTCTCGACTAGAAACCGCTGCGACTCCAAGACCTAGACTTTGAAGCACCTTTCATTCCGAAAGGTTGGAAAAAGAGTGATTGGCGCGTGGATGCAAGCGGTCGCGATATTACCCAATTTGAACCGACCTACAAAGGTCGAGGTTTAATTCGAAATCTCAAACAGAGCGATTACAACGAGAATTCTCTCTACATTGCTCCAATGAAAGCCAAGTATTTTTTTCCAGGATTCCTGGCCTCGTCTTCTCATCCGAAGCTATTATCTATGCCTTGTTGTTTTATTTCTCCCAATAAACGTCTAGAAGAACTATATGGAATATAGGGGCCAAAGAAGGCTGGATCCGCTAATTATATGTAGGGTTGGAAAAAAACACTTGGATGGGATCCGCCTCGTTTAGGTCTGATCACGCCTTCTCTCCGTGCCAGCTTTGATCTTCATCCGGATCTCTATCGCACTGGAAATGTAACATAGGATCAAAAAGGGAAACCATTATGGTTGCGCAGAGGTATTCCGTATTCACCCAACCCTTTTATCAGTTGTTTAGCTAACGCTTCCGGTGACGATGTGGATGAAATTCATTTGCGTGCTACATTTCTAGATTCGTTGAATGATACAGTATTCTAGTCATTAAACGGAGGGCTATTGGGGTTATATCTACAAGATACCAACGGTCACATACGTCCCATCCATATGTTCCGCAACCATATCTTATTTGGAACGAATCTCAGCTGGATGGATTTTCTCGATGCGTATTGTGCGACCAACTCTCGCAAAGAAGTGTGGATCTTGATCGATGCGACCGATAGCTTGCGACCAACTATGATAAATACGTCCGCTGCGGTCCTCCACGAAAACCGACTGAAGCAACTATTCCTCTTGCAAAATCGCGGTTCTCCTGAAGCCAAAGAGTGGCGGGTTCACTTTGCGATCAAATAGGGGCTTTCGTGGAATCCTCTTTATAAAATCAAGTAGACCAGTAAGAGTTATGACGTATATCGAGGAATACCCGGAAACGATCCATAGAGTATCTACTGGGTCACGCAGCGGGTTCGGAGGGTGCGAGCGATCCAAAAGGAACCATATATATTTTCCCATACCGCCGTTGCGACCTATCCTTCTCCAAACGATTACTTGCAATATATTCGATCGACTTTGGGTGAAGATGCGCTTGCGTCGGTGTCACCGGTTACGTTAGATTCATCCATTCTTTCACCCTAGTATGCCACCGGATGGTATCACGAGACTGTCGGATTTCTTCCCTTTTATCTTTAGAAACTCACATCAGTGGAACGTGCAATTAGCCTACAAGATATCCTCACATCCAAGCCCCGCTTTTCCGTAGATCATTACATTCAACTATTTGCGACCATTCAAAAAGAACACGCAACCAGTCCATTGTTAGCCGCGATTCGGTCTTCCGATTCGTCAACGGTTGACCGTATATCTACCATATATGGCATAGAGATTCCCGTGAAACAAACAGACTCTTCACGGGTGCCTCTTCCTGTTCTTGTAACGACACAATAGGATTGGAACACACTGGCTCATAAGCGATTAGAAGGTAAACTCAAGTCCATCCAATCATCACCCGTTCCTATTCGAGAGTCGATTCGAGTATTTCAGCGTTTGGAAACTGAATTTGGTTCTGCTGATGAAGATGAGAAACCCAATATTCGCCGATATATCCCCTATTATTTTTAGGAAATTAGCGGCACTATCGTTGCTCTTACCCTAAAAGTGATGTTACATCGGAAGATGGTTCGAACCATAACGATTCCAGTTCAAAGCTAGACGCTCACACACGACGCAGAGATGTCACTTAGGAAATAGGTTGGTATACGGCCAGCAGATAAAGGTTGTGAACACGGTTTGATCCAGGTTCCAGACACCTTGTCTCTTTCACAATGCATACAGGATCTGAATGAGATTCGACTTCGAACCAAACGATCCATACCGTGTGCTCCCATTCATTACGTGTTTAGTCCTGATGGATCAAAGGTAATTGGAATAGAAGATGAAACAGGAACCAAGTATGTCATCAAGAAACCAATTTCTACAACCGCGATAGATCCTCGCACTCACACATTCATCTTGGAACCGTTGTGTATGTCTAAATATACCGCATTAGAAGAACAGAGTCGACAAAATGAAATATAGGATATTCTGAACGATGAGTTTATAACATTAATGTAGTTGCCTTACTGGAAGGATATTCTCACCAAATTTTCGACATTTGCGTAGACTAGAAACATTTGGAACGCAAATATAGAGAGTATGATGGGAGATCTCCACCGTATTGAACAAGAATTACACAAGCGACGAAGTGATATTCCAAATGACACAATTCGAAGATACTTATACCATTGGGTTGCTAAAGTGGGATGGAACGATGATTTATTGGAGAATGTAGCAAACCGTCAGCTCTAGAAAACCGTATCAATGAGCGATTTTAAAACGACTGAAACCGAATTATTCATAGAATCAACCGATATTACCACATTTGCGGATATTCATTCGTCGGTTGTGTCTACAAGTGTGGTTCCATTGCCTCTTATCGAAACATCACAAGTGTCCATTCCTATCCAGAGTTCACCGGTAGAACGTGAATCGAAGGAGGAGGAGGAGGCTGAACCCGAGTCTGATGAAGAGGTCGAGCCTGAGACGGATGAAACACCCCATAGAGGAAGTTAGCGTTCCGCATTGATCCAATCGTATCCTATTGTGTCGTCTTCTACGGTAGAACAAGATCGGGAACCGACCGATGAAATCCTGTGGACATATTTTAAATCCAAGGTAACTAAGATAGATGATGCGTGTATAATAAGGGTAACCGTTGTGTAACTATGAAGTTTAGTATCCTCTATTTTATAGGCGCATTTGCGATTGGAATGTTATTTGTATACGTATTTACTCCTTTTCCAGAAGTTGTAGTTCGGTATCCACGACCCAACGATTTTCAAAATCTGCGTTTTCAAGATCCTAACGGAGTTTGTATGGAATATGAGATGAAACAGGTGTCCTGTGATGGAACATAGAATATCATTTAGGAGGCCGAACAAAAAGATACAAGAGTATTACAAGGATGATTGTTGATTTTATCCACAGTGATGCAGGAGGAATTACCATTAGTGTTTTATGGGGGTTTGCGCTTGCCATTCTGTTCCGCAAGGTTTGCGTTGATCGATCGTGCATTACCGTATACGGACCCCCTCCAGAATCGGTTCGTAATAAGATACTTCGATGGAATCAAACGTGCTACCGCGTTGTGCCAAGAGAGGCATCTTGTAAGGATTCCGATACTACGTTAATTCCTGTTCGTTTCAATTCGTGAGGTATAGAAAGACACTATGGAAGATGAATCGTCTACTCCTATCGAGAGTGTGATGGAAGTAGAAACATAGCACGCCGACGAAGCAAATGTGGCACTTGCTGAATTAAACGGGGTTAGTGCCTCTGATGGAGGCTCGCCGCAACAACCGACTGTCGGACACATGTATAGTGGGGAATCTATGGAGGCAGAATCCGTCATCGATACCGACGACGATCCTATTGATTTTTGGTTACAGTTGTGTCTAACATTCGCGGCAGTGTCTGCGTCCGTGTTTGTTCTGTTTTTGCCAAAGGTTCGTCAACTCATCGAACCGCTTATTGGAACCGGATATGTCGCTCTTACCATCCGTTCTTTGGTCATCGGAATTATTTCTTTATTGCCGCGTCTGCTTTTGATGTGATTCTATACAAATGGAAAAACTATTTCTGAGCCTTATCGTGTTAGTATTAGTGGGTTTCGTAACGATCGCCTTTTGGAATCGGCAACCCATCATCATTCATCAATCGCCACAGATGACGACACCGTCTCCTCCACCGATCACACCGAATCATTATATCTTGAATAAAAGCGTGTCTCGTATGGTAAATCCACTCACACCCCCCGAACGCACTCCCGCTGGCGGTCCCGTTCCCATTTCAATTCCCACCAGGGGATATCCAAGTGAATATCAACAAGTAGGTGTGCTAGAACCATAGGAAGACGCTCCTAAAATGTATCTCAAAGGACAGATGATGTTGCCGTTATTTGGGCGATAGAGTTATCCAGGAAGCCATAATTGGAATTATTATTCCGGTAACGACAGCTATGCTACGATAAAACTCCCTGTTCTTCGCGGTAAACACGATTGTCTCTCACAGGCCGGTTGTAGGGAATTATATGGCGGCGATGTGATATAGGTAAGGGGACTTCCTGGAAGTTATAAAGTGCAGATGTATTAGCTTGATGCTCCTCGCTATTATCCCTGAAAAATTGAATGTTCATTTAAAGATGTCTGATTCATACTATTATACAATATGGATCGAACTACATATGATCTTGGTGTGGTTGCCACGTTAGAGGAGTCTATGACTTAGATGATGCCTAAGTCATGGGTAGAAGATATGATGTTTCTGAAAGCCAACAATGTATGTGCGCCTACCGGTGTGGCTCCAAAAAGAAAAACGAAAGAAATCCAACTTCATTATGGAACGAATGACAGCGATGAATGGAGATCTTCCAGATAGCGTTCCACTGAAAGTCTGGGTGGTCTATTGCGAAAAATGGGTAACGCCAACTTTGATTCCGTAAAAGAACAGATTAGGGATGTGTGTCGAGACAATACAGCGGAGCATCTTCAAACGGTAGTGGATCATTTGTATGAGATTGTTTCTAAAAACGAATCATCCCACGACACGATGATCCGCTTTATAACGTATCTTAGAGCCGCCAACCCGTCGTTTGGTCATCCGGTTTGTCCCACTTTTAGTGGTGAAAAGATGACACCGGTATATGCTATTTGGTCACATAAATGCTTCTAGAATAAAATCATAGGGCAATCGGTCTACGAAGATAATTGTGTCGAAATAATGAAAGCATACGAATCATTGGAGAAAGATCACAAGACGGTTTGGGCATCCGTGTTTGAATACGCGCTCAAGCATCGAGTTCACGATACTTGGTGGAAACCTCGTCTAAACACGGTAATCAATGATCCCAAAACCCCACTCCCACTTTGCTTCAAGATCGAAGACTATTTTGAAAACTAATTGATGCCACTCTATACCAAGTATGGAACAAAAAGTGCCTGTTTATTTATACGATTCCGGTAACGCAGCCCAACCAAGACTCTTTTATGACAGAATTCATTCTTTCAAAAAAAACATAGATCAGGAAATCATATATGAAGAAAGAGATCTATTTACGCCATCAGAGACCATTAGTTGGGACACACCCATTCTTTCCCTGTTAGACAAGGTTCCGTATGGTATTTTTTTACAATACGTATTTTCATTGTATGAGATAGGGCTCATTGAAACATCCTAGTTAAGTGCTATTGTAGTAAATCAATTAGGATATTTTTTCCAACGTATTTCTACATATCAAATCATCGAAGAGAAAATCTCCGACGAAACAGTGCGTTCGTATGTGGAATCACTTGCTCGATTGCTATTTCGAACGATAGAACCTTCTATGATAGAAGCGATGTCTTCTGCTATAATTTTTAATATGCGTAATGACATATTTATAGATGGAGAAGCTACAAAAAAAGAACTAGAATCTCTTGTGGGACACACAAATGAACGTATGAAACAATTGGCTTCCCTTTATGCGGCGAAACAAACGAATGTTACATTTGATTCCGTTCGATTATTAGATCAGGACAAATATGACTCGAGGTATATCACTGATTTTAAATAGAGATAGGCTGCATTAATGAAGGGGGATTTGCGTCACGAACTGGATGAATATAGCAATTTAAAAGATATGAAATAGTGCATACTACAAGTGTATGGAATGACAGATGCGTTTTAGAATGCTAACATATGGTAGATTATCACTAATTTATTTGGTGTAAATGATCCAAATGAGATTGCGTATGTGGCGTAGATTGCTTTGAAAGAAATGGAGGATGATTCTGTATTATATGAAGTGCCTTATCATACAATCAGATCGTCGGTTGAACCAGTCCCGGATGAAGCAGAAGATGAGGATGTCGAAGATCGAGTTCCTGGTGAAGCCGAAGCAGAAGATGAGGATGACGAAGATCGAGTTCCTGGTGAAGCCGAAGCAGAAGGCGAGTATGACGAGGGGGGTCCTGGTGAAGCTGAAGCAGAAGGCGAGTATGACGAGGGGGTTCCTGGTGAAGCTGAAGCAGAAGGCGAGTATGACGATGATCGAGTTCCCGGTGAAGCCGAAGCCGAAGGCGAGTATGACGATGATCGAGTTCCTGGAGAAGCCGAAGCAGAAGGCGAGTATGATGAAGATCGAGTTCCCGGTGAAGCCGAAGCTGAAGGCGAAGGCGAGTATGATGAAGATCGAGTTCCTGGAGAAGCTGAAGCAGAAGGCGAGTATGATGAAGATCGAGTTCCTGGAGAAGCTGAAGCAGAAGGCGAGTATGATGAAGATCGAGTTCCTGGAGAAGCTGAAGCAGAAGGCGAGTATGATGAAGATCGAGTTCCCGGTGAAGCCGAAGCTGAAGGCGAGTATGATGAAGATCGAGTTCCCGGTGAAGCCGAAGCAGAAGGCGAGTATGATGAAGATCGAGTTCCCGGTGAAGCCGAAGCAGAAGGCGAGTATGACGATGATCGAGTTCCCGGTGAAGCCGAAGCTGAAGGCGAGTATGATGAAGATCGAGTTCCTGGAGAAGCTGAAGCAGAAGGCGAGTATGATGAAGATCGAGTTCCCGGTGAAGCCGAAGCAGAGTATACTGGAGAAACTCTGAATGAATCCAAAGAATCTCCTCAAACACAGATGGTGGTTCCCGGCGAAACTGAAGCCGAGTATACTGGAGAAACTCTGAGTGAATCCAAAGAATCACCCCAATCACGGGAGGTGGTTCCCGGTGAAGCCGAAGAGATGCCTCAAACACAGATGGTGGTTCCCGGTGAAGCCGAAGAAATACCTCAAACACAAGAGATGGCTCCTGGTGAATCCATAACAGGTATAGATATAGATGCACCCAAAGTCGATCGTTCCACAGACGAAGTTGAATTACCTCCGTCGTATGACGAACATATATAGGAAACAAGTCAGGATTAGCCAAGATACGATAGAACATCGGAGACTCGTGTCACCATTCGCCAACCAAAAGAACGAAATTCCATACTACATACATTTTTACGGATACATCTGACTCTTACAGAAGATATCACAACCGGACGCACATCGGATCGCTAGGACAGACCTATGACAGGGTAGACAAGAGAGGGTGCGACTGCGATTCCTACTGAAACATCCACGTCATCATCCGGTCAGGAAGGACGGTTTGTGGATAGACCACAGGGCGATGTTGTATCGAAAGCACCGGAAACCGATATCGTGCCACCGCCTCAATCCGCAATTCGGCTGGAAGATCCAGACACACAAATTACTACTTCAACCATATCCAACGATTTTACTTCATTAGAAAACGATCTTAGGGAAGAATATCATATTGGATATGAACTTCCCGTTAAAAAAAAAGCTAGTGCCACATAAGCATTACATACTTAAGCAAAATTAGGCCATTACAGTATAATGTCAAGCTCAAGCTATACCATCGTATTAGACTCAAGAGAACGAAAACTCATTGCTTCTTGTAAAGAACTTGTAATTCCTTATAAGATTGAAACTCTTTCTTTAGGTGATATACATATTGTTGATGAACGCGGAGCAATCTGTATGATGATAGAGAGGAAAAGTTGGTAGGATTTGGCCAGTTCTATCATTGATCATCGATACAAAGAGTAGCACTCTAGGTATACAACATGGGCAAACGATAACCGATGTGAAGTATGGTATATTTTGGAAGGAAATAGGCGATTCCGGTCTCCTTAGTAGGAACGGAGAACTCTATCTGCTCATTTGTCGCTATTGTTTGATTCTAATATCCGCACCGTAGAAACGAAGAATCCCACACATACGATGGAATGGATCCATTCTGTTCTCAAAAAAATAGGTGCTAGAAACACTTCCTGGATGTCGTGTGGATTTCAGTGTCCTGTGTCGAATCAGACGAAATCCGACACACACACAGAAGCCATCGAATTGGCGAAACAAAAGGTCCATACTATCGGTAAAAAAAATCACTCCTTTATTTCCACCTGGATCGCGATGTTGTCGTGTATCTATGGTATGTCAATTACAAAGGCTACTGCAATCGTGGAATGGAAGCCCGGGTCACAATTTCTATCGTGGATCACATCGGTCTCCAAGCAAGAAGCCATCGCTGCTCTGTCGTCGATTCAAGTGAAATCGGGTGAAAAAACGCGAAAGATTGGAAAAGCATTGGCTGCACGTATAACTTCTATATTTTAGTATATAAAGGAATCTGAATCATGAATGTCGCATTAATGGGTCTTTTAACATTGGTGTTGATGTATCTCCAATATCACTTTCTGTCATTCTTTAACATCATTATGATTGGTTTATTAGTGGGGGTCATCGCAGGTATAGAGTCAAGTCCAACTATGCTTATGATCTATTTAGCAGTGATTGGAATCGTTATACTGGTTTCCTATGTATTTAAAGTGATTGATGTGTTAAATGCGGTCAATACCTTCAAGCACACTATCACCCAAGATACGAGCACAGGTGGCTCATTCCATACGTATCTGAATCGTGATCCTTTGCCTTCTATTCCGAAAGAATTGCGCAAACTGGATCTATCGAAGGATGTATTAAAGGCAGAGTGTGCGTAGACGGCTGGATCGGAGGATTTTTATGCGCCAACGAAATTTGTAGACGGAGACCAAGCCAAACAAGAACTAAACACGTGTGCTAGTGTGTGTGTGAAACATAATGAATGTGTATTAGTTACTATGCCGAATGAGGGAGGAAACAATAATGAATGCTAGTTCTATGGTTTACCCGAAAAGAACGCCAGCGTGATTGACGATACTAAAAAAGAATTAGACGCTTTAAATACTTCCTCTGATATGATGAAATCGTCTCACTATGCTCTGATCCGTCATTGATGTCGCAGTTTGATGGAAATCGTGGGTGGTGTTCCAATCGATGATTCTCGGCGAAATGTGCGGAACTGTTCCATGATCGCATCCCGTATGGATGTTTGAGCAAAGATGGATGTGAAAAAATCGGCCACTAATGATTCTTTTAGGGGTGCTTTTTCCACTGGTTTTACTTCGATCGCCAGCGACGGAAACGAATCTGGTTTGGCGGATCCAGCACGAATCCTCTATGTAATCTATGCCTGTAGTTGCGAACTGTAGTCACGATATTTGCGTAATTTTGTATGTGCAGATTTCAAATGTTGCTATAATTGTAGGTATTGTGCATCGATATCTTGATTCGACAGGGAATCCATAAATGATCACTATTTAAAGTAATGATTTATTTATATTACTTAACAGTTACCGATTTCCAACACACGACGAGACAGGTCGGGTTCGATGGTAGTCTAGAGGAAAGGTGATACCTGAACCTGAGGATTGGGCATTTCGCTGCGAAGCTGAAGATTGGCATTGCGCAGGGTTTGACCAACGGTGTTGATTCCATAATGATATCCAGCCTCCAGGAAATTCATATTTTCGAGGGTGCTGTCAACCTTGGGGTTCGATCGTGACCACTCATTATCACTGTCTTTTGGTAATAAATCTTTTGCGGTGAGCTAATCCGCTGGGAAACACGGTGCGGGGCTAGCCTCAGGGCTATAGGGCTTGTTGGGATCACACACTTTGCGCTGAGGTTCATCACTTTCCGCAAACACCTCATTGGATCCCTCGGGACGCGCCGGACGCGGCTAATCACTGGATATGCCGGATACAGAAGGCACCGGTGCTTTCGATCCACCGGTAAACATTTCCATCGAATTGGGATACATTACACCAACCACAATGGCTACTACAACGATTACAACCAATAACGTGATTCCTGTGGGGATGAAACCAGATAGATTCCAAGTCTTTGCCATAATTTACTCTTTATAGTATAAACAGATTTTTTTACGTAGACTTCATTTTGGAATATATGTGTTTGATTTGGTGTGTCATAGTATCTAACTCTTTCATCTTCGTTTTGATATTTTCCTACATCTCTAAAAATTGGCTCATCATATCATTTTCTTGATCAAACTGCAATTTCTGTGAATCGTGTATATCTGGATCTTGTGTGTTAGTTGGATGAATAAATGACTATTCTTGATCTATTTCCGTAGCGGTAGATCCTGGTTTCTCCAAATCACTCTTTTCTTCGTCCTCTATTTCAGTCGACTCCTCGACCTCGACCTCAGCCTCGGCATCACTTTCATCTTCGTCTTCGTCTTCTGACTCGTCACTGATCTTTTGAAAGGAATCTAATTTCAAATTACATAAAAATAATTTCTTGTGAAAGTGAATATTTTGGAGTTCCACAAACAAATAATAATCCATCTGTTCTTCTAAGGAGTCAAATGCGTTTTCATTTATGATCAATTGAAGATAAAAAGAGTTATTGCTGTCTTCATACCGCAATGCTGGATAATATTTATCACGAATCACATCTTTACTAAACTACACGGATCGACCGGAACTGCTCTTGAACAATTCCTAAGACGATTGATATAGTTTTGAGATAACAGCCATATCCAAATTCATTAGGAATCGACGCAACATAAGATGTTTCAGTGACTCATTGATCTTAAACTCCGCACAATAGACTCCGTTGGATAATTCTAACAGATTCTCTAAACGAAGGACGGGAGTCTAAAAAAAGAGCTTATCAGTAAATGGAATGATAATTTTGTTCGAATTCTTCAGCTTAAATGGTTCGCTAAAGATAATAGGTAGGGGGCTTGTTTTTCGATTCAGGTAATTCTAGATTCGCAATACCTTCCGCATTATGTAAGATAGATCTATATCAATATTATCCTATTTATACGCAAATGGAATCCAATCAGAAAGAAACAAACACATTTATTCGAGCAACTCTGTCATTAATTCTATAGGATTGTTTGAACGAATGTAGGAAAACATCCGTTCAAAAGCAGCTTCAAGAAGTCATTTGTGATCCACTTCTTGATTATTGTATTCGATAGTTAACCCCTTACTTTCTTCTTTTGGTCATAATATTCATCGTATTGCTCATAGTAATCTCCATTTTATTAGCGTTTATTATTAGTAGAAGTCTATAATAAGACTTTTGGTATGGATTTTATTTCTCTCGACGTGATTCCTAAAGAATCTCAGTTTGATTCACCTATAGAATTGGCGACGACAAAGGTGGCTCCCACGGCACCCCCCTTTTATGCTTCATCCGTATACAAAGGTATTATGCTCATTTTGTTTGTGTCAATCCTGTGTTTTCCACAACCAGAATGGCTCGTGGCGATGCTATCCCATCCCGTAGGCGCTCTCGCATTGGCTTCTCTTGTTGCGTTAGCCTTGTTGCCTGAAATCGAGTGGTGGATCATAGTAATTGGGGTAGGTGTTGTCTATATTTTGTTTGCGATTACAGGAATGATAGAGTCGAATTTGGAACACCGTAGGAAAAAAGTAGAAGAAGAAACGCAAACAAAGAAGCAGAAGGAAGAGGCTGAGGCGGAAACAGAACAAGAGGGTGTTGAATTTAGATCGGCACCGATGATGGAACCGGTTGCGGCGAACTTTTGAATCAGTATAGTAAGTAGAATTATGAGTTATATATTCATAATTATCATTGTAGGTATGTTGTTAGCTTTTGTTTTCTTAGCACCCAAAGATGTAAAAGAAAGTTTCAGACAGAGTTAGTTTGTGATTCCCGAGAAGAATGATGCGTTATCTTCTTATTATACACCTGATTTAGACTGGGTAACATTTCAAGCAAATATGAAACAATAGATGAAGCCTACGCCAAGCAAACAAAAGTCTGACGCACAAACAGTCGAAGCAGACGCCGAGTCTGACGCACAAACAGTCGAAGCAGACGCCGAGTCTGATGCACAGAAAGCTAAAACGGACGTCGAGTCTGGCGTGGATCAAATCGAATCTGAGGTATCATCGTTCTTTGAGCGGCCGACGCAAGCACCCACCTATACAACAGATCAGAGATATATATTGTAGAAACAAAAGTCTGCTCCTAGGTTTATTCCTACATTTCCCAAAAAGTCGTTCTTAGTCTATGATCCCAAGGATCCCCCTCTTCGATACGCCACTCGTCCAGGACCCAATTCATTGGATGACATTCTTTCTGAAGCAGCTCATATTGAGACTCCGAAGGAAACCAAGTTACAAAATGAGGCACAAAAGAGCGCATAGGAGAGACACGAAGATCTTCTCCGGCGGACCAACTGGATCTTCCATAGTGCGAATCGATATAACAGCGATCGGATCCTGAAACAACCCAAGATGATTCCAGGTCCGTCCAACGAAGACAAATATAAACGCCGTTATTCCCATTATGGTCTCGCCTGAGTCTCTTGACGTTCATACATAATTCCATAGATGTGACGATTGATTCTATCTGGAAATGGCAGAGGACACGGTTGAATCGAATCGTCGTCGATTTTATACGCTTTATTCTCTTGAATCACTACGCTATAATAATGTCCACTTGGAATCGTAGATCCCATATGACAGATCACTCCCCGCAAATGATACGTAACCTCTTTTAGTTCAAATGTAACCGGCACTTCAATCGGAGTCATTCGCTTATTCTACATCATATCCCATCTCGCAATCGACATAAAGAAAAGTTTAGGAGTCTCTTTCACTCTCCTTTGTAATATATAGTCGAGGGGTTCCGTATCTCCATCCCTTTGATACGTAATGTCTTCCTTATGGGAATCGAATGTCTACAAAAAGCATTGGGATAGAGATACTGATGTCGACGAATTCGGAATCTAAAGATTCCAAGTGATCTACGTTTCGTCGTTTGAATCCACAATCTTCTCATCCTTTTTTCGAATGATATCTCTCTACACCTTTCCAGATGTCCAATTATGATGAATATGGTCTTCCGTTCCTTCCTCAAATGCGTCCAACAAGACACTCAAACATTCCAGTGCGTCATTCTATCGCATCGGCTAAAGGGGACTATTCTTGCGATGAGATAGGTATTGAAACATCAGGCGTAGAATCCCACCGGGCTAAATGACCCCTAATTTCCCCTTTTCTACATTATGCTTTAGACGTTCCAGTTGCTTAAAAGAGGCTAATAGCTGTCTTGCGGATTCAATCCGAGGTGTGCTCTGATCCGATGCTTGTTTCAATGATTGAATCAATGAAATAAAATTAGGACAATTCAGTAGAATACTTAATACTGAATTTAAATAACAGGTATTTCCCATATTTCTAAATCCCAACATTTATCGCAAACTATACTATATCATTCATATACAATGGTTAAATCACGCTCTCGTTCCAAGTCACGCTCGAAGTCTCCTTCACCCAAAATAAATGAGAAAAAAATGAAGGTAAACGTAGGTGGTGAAACGTTCAATCTGTTTCGAATGAAAAACGGTGCCCTCTATTACAAGAAGCCATACAAAACCGCATCGGGCAAGACTGGCACTCGTCCTCGCATTGTGGCCGGATCCAGTGAAACGTATATGAAACAGATCCGGCGCCGTTCCGTCTCGGTTCGCAAGAGGCGGTCGTCTCGTAAATCAAAGGACGAAAAGCGCAAGTCTCACGATCAGAAAAAGGCGTCTGCTATGCGTGCTTTCATACGCCACTATTCAAAATCCAGGTATGAAACGGATAAGGGTCGCAAGATCGCCATCACCCGTGATCTTCGCCAGGATAATCAGATCCCCACTCGTTCTCTGTCGAAATACCGGAGTAACCCCGCCAAATATGATATGGTTGGCGTAGATATGGGTGAATACGAAAACCTCGCAACTCTTTCAAAGGTAGAGAAGAAGCTTTCTTCAACGAAGTGAATGAAGCACATAGGGAAGCTCAATCAGAGGCAGATATGGAAAACATTCGTGCGACCAATTCGCCCAAAGAATCGATACTTGCAAACTTCGTCCTATCTCGTGATAGTCCGGAGTATACACATTGCGTGGATGATCTGGACGATGCCACTGTAATTTACGTGTGGGAACACAATATTCGCTGTCGGGGGGAATAATGGTCATCATCTAGAGAGCCAACGTAGGACGCGGATGCTTTTTGCGACGATACGGAGTGACATACTATGAAACAGATTCAATCTAACAAGATTCCTTTAATACATCGTGATGCTACATCAAAATCGATTGGAACGAAGGTGGAGCAGACCACGGATACATCCAATACGGATCCACGTCGATTCCAACGTAGTAACTTAAGACCCAAATGGAGCCGCGAAGCCACTCTCGAGTCATCAGGGTCTATACTTGGGGATCAGAATAATCAAAGTGGGGATCCTGTGCGCTAAACACATCCAAATACGTGCGTGCGCTGCCAAGAGCGTTGCGTATCCACCCCTGTTGTTTCTTTGGCATAGCATAAAAGCTTTGGATCGGATTCATTTCAGAAGAAGGTGAACGCCGTCTCCTACGGAGCCAATGTGCTGTTCGCACACGCATCCGATCGTCTTCCGTGGCTGCACATCGGTTCCAGAATTTAATGAGGAAAGGATGGTTCCAATAGAAAACGCTATCCGTTGCCGATTGGATCATATAGTTTCCCTCTTCTGATAATGTCGTCGCGTAATGGGTCAGCACAAAGTAAATACTGTCGTCCAGTGAAAGAGATGTTGCTGGAATTGCCGGCAGGAAATCGTTTCCAAAATAGCAAGTTAACAGGATGAAATCACGAATTAGATGCGTGTCACTCAGCTCAAAGATTGTGGGTTCCAATCCTTTCTTGCGCATCGATTCAGATGCCGCGTGAAACAAGTGGAGAATATCCGATTGTATGTGATTCCATAGCTTTGCCACATTTACTAACAAATAGTCTTCATTCGCAAATTCTTTCAACGCACAATGAACGTTTTCTCGAAATAACTGGATGTGGGCGTGTGTGGGTAACGCTGAGATTCCGAGAATGATTAGATCGGCATCCAATCCGTAGATTGCGATCTGAGTATCCGCTGGCAACTTACGTAGTCGTTTCATTATTTTATGCTCTCCTTCTCCAAATTCTTTCGAGTTACTCACGGTCACCTTATACGAACGTGGATGTGATTGTAGTTGTTTCTATAGGAATTGTTCAAACCCCTCCATAAAGAAGGTTCCGGGTGAGATTAAACAACTGTCCCAATTTGTCTTGCTTCGATATCGTTCGTGTGCGCTGCGAAAACGGCGCTGTCTCTGCTACAGGATTTTCGCCATCGGAACAACACCATCAATCGCAATGAACACTTCCTGTAACGATCCCGTTCCACATTGTTGCACAATTGTTTCAAGATACGAAAAGATTGCCTCATACAGGCGGTTCCAGTTCTTTCGCTTTTTAAAATCGGTGTTCTCTTCCGCAGCCGCCACGGAAGCACAGATGGGATGCATCAATGAATTAAAATCAATACCAAACCATTCTATGATAGAACGGTTCGGATTCGACTTGGAAATGATTTTGCTGTAATTCTATGAAACATATCGAAATAATTTAGGAACACCCATTTTAGGTATACTGTGTAGATAGATTTAAGGAGGAAATCGCATTCAATTTTATTCATTATGTCGATTCAATATGGTTGTCCTTTAAAAAAAGGATTTCACTTATTTTCCATAATTAATACAAGGAGTATGATGATGGGTCGAACTAGCATCCGTTTTATGTCTCACCTCTTTCTTTCTGTATTTCATCGGACATTACAAACGCGTATTAGAGAACTATGGAGAAAAGGGTTTGTTCCTACTACATACATTTCGCAATTCGAAATCAATTATACCCATATTCCTTATATGTCGAGATGGATCTTGTTTCTTCATATGTTGGATGTTGTAAAAGAATCGGAGGAAGAACGTGTCCGCTGGCGAAGACTATTTGCAAATCTTTACGGCTTTTCTATAACGGATTTGTAGATTAAAATGGCTATACTACGACTCAAACAAACCGTAGATGTCATCGAGTTTCATCCGTTGATCCATTGTATTCGAGATTCTACATATTATTTTAAAGAGATCCGATCGTCATATCCTCTCAAAATAAGCAGAATTATATCGATTTGCTTATAGAATGAGGTGGAATGTATGTGGAATATTCTTTCCATTATACGGGAGAAAAAGAGCGAAAATGATACGTCATTTGCCGGATTGTTTTTATCCTTTATTGAAAAATGGCAACCACACACGTTTCACCTGTTGCTGTAGTGTCTCGACTTAGAATTCCTTCATACGGTGATTCCCCATATTTACAGCAATGGCTCTTTGTCACAGAATCAAACATAGTCACCTGATATGTTACGATCAAAACTGTAGTTTGTTCCAGTAGATTCCGCGACGAAACAAAATTGGTTACATATGTTGGATTCTCTATCGTCACAAAACAGTGATTCTTTTTATAAGTATAAATAGTATTACGAACATATCATATCCATTCCGTTTCGAGTGTATCATGAGACGAATCTTCCAGTTACATCATTCGAAACCTCGTTGCGACTATTTCGAACAAAGATGATTCCGTATGATACGAAGCAACGTTTGAAAGAGATCTGGGAACAAATGGATTCACTTGGTCTAATAGGAAAGATGGAATATTGGAACCATATCACTTCCGTATGTCGGAGCATTTTATTTCATTGGGTTCGAACCATATCCAATAAGGAATAGAAACGGATACAAACGAGACTCGGTAAACAAAGGGATCTATATAGTTGTGATCCATTCGCAGTATTAGAAGAGGATGGAGCAGATCTGGTTTCGACGATCGACTCCAATATACAAGGGATTCGCAATTTGATCCGACTGTATGTATAGGAATCAAAAAAGACGATGAATCGGGTCATATACGGAATGTAGTAGCCGAAACAATTCATTTTAAATGAGGTCATAAACTGGCTAAATCATACTGAAAAGGGCATCGTATTGGGACTGAATGGACCACCTGGTGTTGGTAAAACAACCTTTGTTCGTAATGCGATTGCCCCATGTTTTCGCGACGAAAATGGAAAGATTCGTCCGGTGATCACAATTGGTCTCGGTGGAAAAATATCAGGAAGCAGTCTAAAAGGCCACGGTTTCACATACGTGGGATCCAAGTTCGGATCGATTGTATAGGGGCTCATATAGTCCGGTTGTATGAATCCGATCTTTTATTTTGATGAATTGGATAAGGTGAGTTAGACCGCGCAGGGAGCAGAAATACATTCAATTTTAATGTAGATTACTGATTTCTCTCAGAATCACGAATTCGAAGATGCGTATTTTCACGATTTGAAATTTGACCTTTCCAAATGTATCTTTATTTTTTCATACAATGATTCTTCTTAGATCGATCCAATTCTTACAAATCGGATCCAAGAAATTACCTTACATCCTATTTCATTACAAGAAAAAATCCACATTCTTCAAGCATATACTGTTCCAAAACTCTTGCGTCATTACAAATTGCCCCCATCCTTCTGTCAAACCATTCCTAAAGACGTGATTGCACAGATACTATTACGATACACGAATGAACCCGGAATTCGCAGCGCAGAACATATTTTGAATTATATCATATCAAAGCAATGCTATGTATATTATGAAAGTGCTTCCAATGAGAGTCTAGTTTCTATTTAGAAGCAGCTAACTATAGAGTCTCTATCGAAATGGATTAGTCACCAAACGGAGATATAGGTGACATTACCGTTTCAATCATCTCGTGTTGGTCAGATCCTCGGATTATATGCAACCACACACGGAATCGGTGGATTATTGGCACTCGAATCAGTTCCACTCCCAAACAAGACATCCGATGTTCTAAGCGGAAACGTGAGTCAGGTAATGAAAGAAAGTTAGTCGATCGCACGTATTGTGTCTGGATGGAATAAAACAATGTAGGAATGTTCACTCCACGTTCATTGTAACGAGGCAGGCATTCCGAAAGATGGGCCATCGGCAGGACTGGCGATGTCAATTCTATACTGGAGTCACGTAACGCAAATTCCCATTCCGTCGACCGTGGCCGCCACGGGTGAAATTACGATGAGAGGAAAGATAGATAGAGTAGGTGGCATTATTTAGAAATTCTTTGCCGCAATCCACTTTGGAGTCAAAGATATATTTGCTCCGAAATCCAATCAGAATGATTGGGAGTCCTATATTCACACATTAGATAGTTCAATCCAAACACAAATCGGTAATCTGATCCGTATACATTGGGTCGAAACGTTTCAAGAAGCAACTGAAATTATTGTATCAATGAAGAAGAAATCCGGATGATGCGGTGGATCACTGACGGACTTGTATGACTTCTACGACTGCTTAAGTGGTTTTCGAATTGTTTTATCTTGGGGGAATGAATCATACTCCCTTTGACAAGGGGAAATGAATTCGCTTGATGTTGCGTTTTCACATTGGCCGAGGTTGGCGTTGACGTTGTCGTTGACGTTGATTCCAATACAGGTGGAGGAAGAGAAAAAGACGGAAGTCGCGGATGGGTTTCTTTCGGAATCGGCGTCGTTCGTCTGCGAGTGAGTTCCTATCGTGTCCACCAAGGATGCTACGTAATGCTTCTGGAACACGTATCGGAACAACATTGAAGAAAATGATAGAGAGACCACGGCGCACTATCATACGGAACCGTTGACGTATGAATGCCTAACGTGTTATTTAACTGATCCAATAACGATTGGACCAGAATCGACTCACTCGTAACCGACGGTGCTTTCCCCAACTCCCAGTCACTATGAATCATATTGCGCTTTTCATCAAACCATACTGTATCGGGATGAATGGCTTTACAACAATCCAAACAAAAATCTAAATAGAGATACAGGAGCCACTCTTTTGTATTGGAAAGCTCTGATTCGGTATCCCAAG
>Ga0222662_1000745_pt1 | contig 22023 bp, 25 predicted proteins | sample AntAcemetagen600_FD_179821 | JGI IMG/M metagenome (GOLD analysis project Ga0222662, IMG submission 179821) | Saline water microbial communities from Ace Lake, Antarctica - #600 | ecosystem: Environmental > Aquatic > Non-marine Saline and Alkaline > Saline | place: Antarctica: Ace Lake...
ATGCACATGCGAAACATGGCCAAAAGACACTGGATAACGTTGACCAGAATGTAGATGGTGGTAGCCAGGTGGTAGATGGTGGCCGACATAAGCCTGGTGGTGACCACCAGGCTGTGAGTAATTGGGACAGGACCTTTGGTGGCATAGACTACTCCATGTTCTGGCTACACTTGTGTCATGGTAAGTCCACCTTGTTAACAAGGAATAATTCATGCAGGATATGTGGAGGGGTGGAGGATGGATAAGCTATATCAAATGGGCAAAACCGAAGGTGGCTCACAGCGACCCAAACCTATCCTTGATTTTGCTCCGTATATCGAATGTTTCCTTGATTTTGCTCCGTATATCGAATGTTTCCTCGATCCATTGCCGAATACCATTGATCCATTGCCAGATTTCTTACCCAAAATATTACCCATGCTGGATAGACCATATACCGTACCTAAAATTTTACCTGACCTTCATTTTGCGCCGTATATCACGACCAATATTGAACAATACCAAATAACCTACTGGAGAAACAAATGACCAATAAGAATAACACCACCCTAGCGCCATATATGATGCACTCTGCACCAGATGGAATAACCTGGGTAACAATTGAACCCTTGCTCGCACAAACCATGATACACCATGAAGAAGCTAAGAAGATTGATATGTCTACTCTGACTGAAGATGAGCGTAGAGGCGTTGATTTCACCATACTAAGCGTAGAAGCAGTTGTTAACTTCCTGCGTTCGCTATTAGCTGAACATGAACTACGCACTCACATGGCGAAAGAAGCCGCTGATGCATTAGGAGAATCATGAAAATAGCGAATGAACGATTGAAAGGAATAGTAGACCGACCATGGATGAAGCAATCTGTTCATAAGATTATGAATAGAATGGTAACCGAGTTGTCTCCCTATATGAATCCTATTGAATTAGATAAGTGTATGGATTTTATGTGGACATTAGAGAATGGAGAATTTGATACTAACATGAGTGTTGGTGATTGTGAGATGCAGTTTAAGTTGATCCTTGGTAATGAACGTTATTGTTTGATGCGTGAATCGTGGATGCAACACAATGCCAAGTTAATGACAGTTTATGGTAAACTTAAATATAAGTGTAAAGCTTCTGGGGTGGTTTATGATGGATTAGACCCTGAAGATTTAGAAACAGATTACGAGAAGGTGTATGTATAGCAAGACTCCTGCTGAATTGATATCGATGCATAACGCATTGATAATTCGACCTGAGTTTTCGTTAAGTTTGGATGAGTCTAAATTGATGTTGATTAAGAAAGTGTTGATTGCTCGTGGAATTACAAGCATTGCGCTTCTGACATATAAAGGTAAGTTATGACTGAACGAGATGAAAAGCATCTCAGTATGTACCAAATTATAGAGGTAAATTAGAATGTTGAGAGAATACGATATTGAAATGATGCAGAAGCACACCTGCTGTGAATCCTGCGTGAGCAAGATATGTAACTTTGTTGATAACACAACACTGACATATGAAGAAGTAAAAGAACTATCTAGGCGGTTATATGCATATGTGAAGAAAAGAAATCATACATTATATCCTAATGTGATTACTACACTAAAGCGAAGACTAGATGGTTTAAGACCGGTAAAGGAGAAAAAGAATGTCAGACGTAAAGAAGCCTTATAAGGGCGGCAAGTTACCAGCTGGTAGTAAACGCACTAAAGTAACTAGCGAAAAGATATTGAGACAGATTTCGCTTCAGTTGGGGAAACCATTTGAACAATGTCTAGCAGAAGGATATCATGCAAGTATTATTGCTTGTGATACTTCTGCACGTATTCAATATGAAAAGATGATACTATCAAAAGTCGTGGCTGATAAGCACGAGATGGATATCCATTCTTTGGGCCAATCACTCGTAAACAACTTTAAGTTTCAACAAGCAGAGTTGCCTGAGTGGACAGAATTACCGCTTCTGAGAGTGGTTGATGCCGACAGCAAATGATATAGACATCACTTTATATGGTGAGCAACAGACTGTAATGCAAGATTGGTTACAATCTGATAAGCACTGTATAGATATCGTCCCAGTAGGAAGTGGTAAAACATTCCTTGCCGCAATCGCGTTGCCTATCTTTGCTACAGATGAACAATATCACAAAGGAAAAGATATCATCTATAGTGCGCCAACTGGATCTATGATTAAGTCATTGATCTGGGAAGACTTGAAGAAGTCGTGTATGGCTAACTTCGGATTGATTGATGGTAAAGACATTAACAACTCTGAGTTAACAATCAAATTTAAGAATGGTGTATACATACGCTGTAAGTCTGCTGAGATGAAAGAGAATCTACGTGGTCTAAACGTAGGTATGTGGATAGCAGATGAAGCATCATTGTATTCACAAGATACTCTTCAAGAAATAACAAACAGATTACGACCTAGAGTAGGTTCGCCTGACACACAAGGACGATTGATTGTTATATCTACACCTAATGGCAATGGTCCGTTGTATGATCTATTCAGATTAGCTCAACAAAATCCTAACAGATACGTGGTGAGACATTTTGACTATAAGCAAATGCGTAGTGGTAATTTAGACTTCATCGAAGAACAGAAAAGAATATTAAGCCCATTAAAGTTTGCGCAAGACTATAACTGTTCTTGGGAAAGTGTGACTGACCAGTTCTTCTATACGTTTGATCGCGCAATACATTGCAGAGATGTATTCGATAGACAGGGTGACATCTATACTTTTCATGACTTTAACAAAAGAGTTATGTGTGCTGTAGTTGCACAAGTAAGCAACCCTAACAACAGTAAAGGTACGATGGAGATATTACAATCGTATGCTATTAAAGATTGTGGTACAGAACAGATAGCACGATTGATACGTAATGACTATCCTAGAAGACGCATCTTTTCGATAATTGATATGTCTGGTGCACAAACAAACAGAGATACTACCTCGACGTTCGGCGTAACAGACCGAGTAATACTTGAGAAATATGGCTTTACTATTATCAACAACAAGAAATCCAACCCTCTCATATCAGACACAGACAACTCATCTAACGCATTCATTAATCGTGGAGGACTTGTTATCAGTCCGTCTGATACACCCCTTATAGAAGCAATGCAATCGTTTCACTTTGTTGATGGTACTCGTAAGAAGTTAGTCAAATACACTGATGCAAAATACGCACACATCGATGGCTTAGGCGATTCTATCAGATATGGTATACATCATTTATTCCCTATACAGCATGACAGTTGGGGCGGAGCAGAGTTTGTTGGTATGGATAACAGATTGCAATCGTTCTATGAGCCAGGCAAAGAACATAAGCCAGTGTCACCTTTGTATGAAGGTGGACCTACATGGGACGAAATAATGGGAAAAGGAGATACAGAGGTTGATCACGTTATATGGTAACACTATATTTTATTTAATTAATTTAACCTTAGGGATAAATACAATATGAAGATACATGAATTCAACACCACTGACAGTAATTTCAAGAGTTTCCCAGAACTGGAAGACAGCATGAGACGCCACAGTAGAATTGTTTATAGTCTTTCTCAGGGAGAGGAATACAAGAGACACAAAGCTACGCACGATCATTACCAAGACCAATTGATTGCACTGTTACATGAATACAATAGACTAGGCGGTAGCATATCATTTAGTAAAAAGATTATTAGACTCTTTAAATGCTTAGAGCGTATACGAGAACTTGAAGAGAATCATGACAAGTTAATAAACGAGGGGAAATAAAATGTCAAGACCAACAACACCAATAGATGTACGATTATATAGAAAATGCGTTCCAAACAGAATTACAGATTGCTGGGAATGGCGGGGTGGTACCAACAACATCGGCTACGGCATGATTAAAGATATAGAACATGGTGGAATGAGAACAACACACCGAGTATCATATGAAGTTTCGAAAGGCCGCATACCTAAAAATCAATGCGTATTGCATACATGCGATAACAGAAAGTGTTGCAACCCAGATCATTTGTTTGTAGGTTCATATAAAGACAAGACAATGGACATGATGAACAAAGGTCGATCTAATTACTTTGGAGAAAACGCTAGTGAGAAATGCAAGCATTGCGATATGTATACTGCTCCAGGATTAATCAAGCGTTGGCACAATGACAACTGCAAACATAAACCGACAAAATAATATAAATAGAATGTTGAATATATAAATAACAATATTAATAGGATCACTTAATGAAGTATAAAGACTTACTTAATCGTCACCCTATGTATGATGCCATCTATCCACAGATGCTGGCATATCAAAATGCATATCTTGGTGGTTACCCTTTCAAAAAATATGTACGCAAAAAGCGTCCGTCAGAAGACTCAAATATATACGCTGATCTAATCGAGAATACAGTTGCACAGCCTATGTGCAGATATATCGTTGACACAATCAATGATGTTGTTTTTGAGCCTGGCATTAAACGCGATCTTAAGTTTTGTACGCCTCAAGGCGTAATGATCGATCCAGGCAACATTGAGTGGTCACAACTTATGTTGCTAGACGCTGATTTACAGAACAGATCAATGAACGGCTTCATGGAGAACGTAGGTGATCTTACATCTATCTACGGTCATTGTTGGGTATTTGTTGACATGCCTTTAGAATCAGAAGGCAATCTAGGAAGACCATACACAGTATCACTCAACCCTTTAGCAGTAACTGATTGGGACTTTGATTTCTATGGTGGAGCGCCTGTCTTGCGTTACGTTAAAGTACTAGAAGACGAAGATGAAGAGCATATGTATTTCAAATGCTATCACTTAGGTGGTTCCGACTATCCATCATACTGGACAAACTATAAACTACATAAAGGCGATAATGCTGATACAGAAGCAGAGGTTGTTGCTCAAGGAACATATCCAGACGGCATGGGTATCCCAGGATTTATCTCATATGGCAAAAGAGATCCTCGAAGAATGGATGTCGGCATATCAGACATTGATTCAGCATCAGATGCGATGCGCGAGTATTACAAGTTAGAATGTGAAGCTTATACATCTATTCAGTTTGCTAAAACTATTATTAGAGCAGAAAAAGGAATATCAGTCCCTGCACAAGCTGGTTCTATCGTTAGAGCAAGTCAAGGTCAAATAGAAACTATCCCTGTAGATACAGGCGATGTTACTAAGATCATGGAGAAACAAAAACAAATCTTAGATCAAATAGAGAATCTAACAGGACTAGGAGGCTTACGTCAGAGCAGACATAATATTGCATCAGGCGTAGCTATTATCGAAGAACGCAAAACACTTCATAGAATTGCAAAAGCAAAAGCAAGGCTTATGGAAGTTACAGAAGAACTCATCTTCACATACTCAGCACGTTTAATGAACATGCGTTGGGCAGGAGAAGTTGTCTATGCAACTGACTATGAAGCACACGACACAAATTACAGAATCGCAGTATACAAAGAAGCTAAGACACTCGTGCCAGAGAATAGTATGGTAGATGCGATGATCACAAAAGATGTTATTGGTATTTTAGCACCAGCTGAATCAGTAGGACAATATGAACAAGCGTTTATAGAAACTATTCAAGATCCTGCTGTAAAAGCATTGATGACTAAAGAAAACGAGCAAGTTTTATCACGAGATTTAATGTCGCAAATCCCTTCAGACCGAGAGGTTGCAGAAGATTATGACGGCTCAGAATCAAGTGATGATGAAACAGGTCTATTAAATGGAACTGCTTCGAGTGGACCAGGCGTCAATATTGTTAATACTGGTGTTTCGTATGAGACAACACAAGCAGTAGCAGTACAGTTGAACGCATTAAATACAGGTCGTTAAAGATGTATGAATTAATAAATCGTTTATTACGTAAAATAGGAGAAATTAATGATTGATAATGATATCGGTGGCAACGAACAAGCCCTGCAAGAAGGTGCAGTTGGTATGGACAATAATGTCGATGCTGAAAACACTTCAAGTGAAAATAAAGTTAACCCAAGCGCGATTCGCAAATCACAGACTCAAGGTATTTTAAATGCATTGAGTAAAGCATCAGGACAGACCTTAGGGTCAGTTGAAGATGCAGTTGCGTTTATTGCTAAGTCTACTGCACAATCACAGCACGGTGACAACGCACAGTCAGTAGATCAAAGTCAACCACGACAAGCTAATCGTGTATCGAACAATGACTTGCAAGAACAGTTTCAAAAATTACAATCAGTATTGGCTATTAAAGAGACAGCACTGAAAGGTAAAGAACTTGATTCTGATATCCTGCAATCAATGGGAGACCGATTTGATTCTGAGTTGTCTGATTATGCAATGCAAAAAGTCAAGTCAAACATTCGTTGGAATGAAGACAACACTTACAGTATTGTAAATCAGAAAGGTCAAGAACGTTATGGTCAAGACGGCGAACTACTTAACTTAAAGGATCTAGTTGAAGAAGTTGCAAAGGGTAACCCAAAGTTACTTAAGCAATCATCAGCTACTCCATCAGGATCTGGATTAAGACCAGGTCAGAATACATTTGCAGGCGCAGAATCAGAAGCTATGCCAGATTATTCGCGAGACCCAGCCGCTTTTAAAGCGTGGAAGACTCGTAATGCTCTAGGTAAAGGGACAGGTTTAAGAGGCGTTGGAAAAGTAACTGTAACTGACTCAAGTCCAAACAGATCATAATTTGTTTTAGCCAACTATAATTTATTAAAGGAGATTAATCATGGCATATGTACTAAACGGTTTAAATCAAGAAGCCAACGGCTTCACGACAGCAATCGCAAACTTTGCATTGGAAGCAATGCATGAATCAAACGGACTAGTAGACTTCACGAGAGTCGTTAGCCCAAACCAAGGTGATACCTACTTAGTTCCAAACTTCGGCGCTATCACTTATCAAGACTACACACCTGGAGCTTATCAAGGTGGTGTTGGAACGGCATTAGGAAACGGCTTTCAAGCTGGACCTCCAACTGCAAACGCAGGAGCGGCTTTCGAGCAAACTCCAGCAATAGCACAGCGTTCTATCCAAGCTACACCTGCTGTGGCAGCAACTGCATTCGACGTATTCTACGCATGGACTACATCGTTCGAACTAGCCGCTACTATCGGTGAAGAACTAGGTGGATCATATGGCGAGAAAGTTGATCAACGTGTATGTGCGGCATTCGTACAAACAGGCGGAGCGGCTCTTGGAACTACTGGTTTCAAAAACTCACCGGGTAATACTGTTGTTGTAGGCGCAGATGGTTTTAACCAAATGGTTGAATTAGGTGCTCAAGAACTTCAAGTAGACGGCGGAGCTGTCGCAGGTGGTACTGCTGGCTTTATTTCAAACACAGTTTTAGGACTTGTTAGAAATGTAAGACAGAACTACACAGTTGCAAAACTTCCAGGAAGACCAATTGTAGTCTTAGACTCAAACGGTATTTCAACAGGCGTAGGCGCAACAGTAAACAGTGGATCTTCAATGATCAGAGCATTAGGCGAATTGTCTGGTGGAGCTGTTACTACTGCCGCAAACTCAGGTGGTTCAGCAATTACTTCACTTGGTGAAGAATTACTTGCTACTGGCCGATTGACTAACCTATATGGTTGTGCAATTATCTTCAGTAACTTCTTAGCGAATGTTGTTGCAGATGCTGGTGGAGCTACTCCAACTAACGGTAACGTTAATGGCGGAGCTGTAGCAGTAATGGTAGGAGCGTACTTCCATGAAACAGCATTATTCACAGTTCTAAAAGAAGGACTTCAAGTGAAAATGGGCGAAAAGCCAGGCGGACTGCAAATGTGGTTAACTGGTCTAGCTTATATGGGTGCTGGAGTTGCTGATCGTAGACGTGGCGGCGCAATTAACATATCTCAAGGGTAATTAAACTTAACAGTATAGGAAGATAATATGTCAGTACCATATCAGAGAATATCAAATGCCACAGTCGCAGACATCATATTTTATGATCCTGCGGCAGAACGCCGAGCGGCTCAAATGCAAATAGACTGGGACACTTACTTTAAAGTAGGGTCACAAGAAATCTTGTATAAACTTGAGTTTGGTTGGTGGCCCACGTATTGTGATACTGTAACTGGTGCGACATATTACGCTAATTTACCCGGTGGTGCAATCGTTTCTGCATTCAATCCATCTCTTCTAATTAAGAGTGATCAAACATTAATCAGATTAGATACTTTTATGGCGACGAAAGTTTTCTATGAAAGTATTGTGTCTGATACTAGCAACGTCAATTCTGTTGATGCCGCTAATTATGGTCACGCTTTAGAAAGATATGAAGCTGAATGGCAGAAAGCACTACAGTTAATGAATTTTTACGATCTGAGTCAGAATAGACCTGACGGACCAACGACTAAGTTGGAAGAAAACTGGACATCTGATCCAGACTATTTCAACAATAACAGGAGATGGTTCTAAATGGCATTACCACTAGTCAACAAAGCAGATGTTGTTGCATATCTTATGGACGTTGCGAGACTACAGACACCAATCATAGAAGTGTCTAGTGTTTATCCAGCAGAAGATGATACTGTAGCATACGGATTGTACGTTGGTGATGTGACTGACAATACTCGTACTGTGAATACATTAGCAGTACAACAGTGTGGTACTATGTATGATGCGATTGATGTTTTTAACATTATGTACATATCATTTCAGAACGACCCACAATCGAGTACGATACAGGCCGCAATTAATAACTTAGCTGGTAATCTTAATTTCTTTGATGGTTATACATCAGTGGAATTTAGTAGAAGTATCACTATTGGTAACAGAAGCGAAATACATACCTATACATTTAATTTAACAAGACTTGAATTTAATAATGCCTACATATCTTAAAGGAGAACAATCATGGCACGAATAGAAGTAAACACAACTGGTAGTCAGCCTCATATATATTTGAGTACTGATCTTACCACTTACACTAACTTGGTACCCCTCGTGGCACCGTTAGATGTAACATGTTTGAGTGACATAACGATCAATAACAGCACAGGAATTTATTCTTGGGTTGATTTTTGTAACACGGATATGAATAAACTTACAACACCCGCAGACAACTCTGTTGCAACAAACATGGTTATTGACGGCACTAAGTTTTTCGGATCTAATGGAACTGGACCAAGTGCACCTGAATACGGTGTGAATGGAGTAGCGAGTAATAAAGTTGCTGTCCAATTTGTCGTAAGTCTTAACGGACCTATCGACACAGCCGGCTCATTTTGGTATCAAGGAACAGGATATATCACTGATGTATCCCCGACTGTAACCCCTGACGCCCCAGTGTGGATTTCACCATTAGCTATCGCAGTTACAGGATCGTTTACAACAGGCGAAAACGTTTAATTAACGTTTCAACCTAGCTGGAAGACAGAACGTAGAGGCACTAGGAATAGTGTCTCTGCTTTTTAATAAATTACTCACGGAGAACAAATGAACGATTCGAATAGCGTCTGGTTGAAATCAGACGATGAAAAACTCAGATCACTAATCGCCGACGAAGCGAAGATGATGCCAATGCTCGATAATATACAATCTACTATCAGGCAACTTAAAGCAAAACAACAATTTAGACTAGCACTGTTAAACCAGCTACTAGAAAGCCTCTGTGGCAAAGACTAAATACAGTATTAACAAATCACTCAGGAGAGTAACAAATGAATATTACAGAATACGCACAAAAACCCAAACTTATTGAAATCAAATTAGACGAAAAAGACCTAGTAGAAAAGTATGGAGAAGTCATTACTTTTCACACATATGATATTGTAGGCATGTCTACATATTTCGATTTCTTTAATGCAAGACAATCGGGTGAATATGATAGCTTAGGCAAATTAATGATTCAAATGATTTTAGACAAAGACGGACAACCGGCTATTAAAGAGGACGAAGATTTACCAATAGATATTGCGGCGGCCGTAATCAATAGTTTAGGTGAAATCTTGGGAAAGTCACAAAGCAAGACATCAACCCGAAAAGCTGGCAAACGAACAAAATGATAACTATAGGTCGCATGGCTGAACGGTACGGCATGCTTCCTAGTGAAGTTGCAAAAAAGGCAACCACTTACGACTTGATGATTACTGATGTACTTGCTACATTTGACAGATATGAACAATCTAAATCTAAGGGTCTTGTTGATCCATCCGTGTTTGCTTTAACTGACACAGAATTACTGGCAATGGTATAAAACATGAGTAATATATCGAAACAATTAAATGTGGTACTACAAACTTTGAATGACAACAAGTTAGCCAAAGTCGGATACGCCAAATTTGTTTCGGTTACCCCCACTAATAGAGGTAATGCAAGACGCAATACTAAACTTCAAGGGAACGAAATTGTTGCTGATTATCCCTATGCTACTAAACTAGAAGAAGGGCATAGTAATCAAGCTCCTAAAGGAATGTCAGAACCTACGATTGAATTCATTAGGGCCTATGTTTATAAACAAACAGGAGTAGTAATCTAATGGCAACAGTAGACTTATATAAGATTAAGGTTGATGTTACCGGAGACCAGAAAGTAAAAGGTCTTTCCAAAGATATTGGATCTTTAGAAGGTGGATTAAACAAAGCAGGTAAATCAATACTTGCATTCGGCGCAGTCGCAGGCGCGGCTTTTGCCGCTATCGGCGTATCTGCATTTAGAATGGCAGATGCAGTTGTTGATTCAGCTAACGGTTTAGGAATTGCAGTTGACCAATTCTATCAAATAGGATTAGCCGCAGAACAATCAGGTATTGCATTTGACGATGCCGCTAAGTTTTTAGGTAAATTTGCATTAGCACAAGACATGGCTGCGAAGGGTTCGCAAGACATGCAAGACGACTTTGCTAAAGTAGGTATAACATTAGATGACTTAGCAACTTTATCAGATCAAGACTTATTTAATAAAGCAGTAGATGGCCTGGCAGAGATGGCCGCCGGCGCAGAACAAACTGCTACGTCTATGAAATTGTTTGGTAAGTCAGCCAGAGATTTAAACTTTTCAACATTCCAAGAAGAACTTAAGAAGAACGGTAAAGAATCAAAAGAAGCCGCACGTTTACTAGAAGTGGGTGCAGCCGCGGCAGATAGTTTAGAACGAGCATTCAGACAATTACAAATTATTTCGTTAAGAGTATTTGAACCTGTCATTCAAGCCCTAGCAGACTTTGATCTAAAAGCAAAAGGGACACAAACAACTATAAAAGTATTAGGCGGCCTAGTTGCCGCTGTAGGAGCCGCCGCCCTTGTTGCAAACATAATAAAAATGGCTCAAGCATTTAAATTATTAAGCATAGCAACAAGAGCCGCGGCTGTAGCACAGGCAGCCTTATTAGCCTTTACAGGGGTTGGAATCCCAGTACTTGCGGCGGCGGCTTTGGCCGCGACAGCGGCAGTTATTGGCTTAGATAAGGCCATGAATGGGGCGGCGGATTCAGCAAAAGAATTAAATAAAGAAACCGACGGTGATGTTGAAGCACAAAAAGCAATAACAAAACAAAAAGAGATTCAAGCAGGCACAGACGCCCTTGCCCTACAAATGGCGAAAGATCGTATTGAAACTTCTAATGTAAATTTAGCAAAAGCTAAAGCCGCGTTGCAGTTATCTATTGATTTAATTGGCGTAGAAACTAATTACGCAAATCTTCAGAAAGCTAATTTAACAGCAGAAGCCACAGCAAAATCAGAAATAGCAGCCATAGAGGCTTTGATCAACCAAGAAATTGAAAAGAAGACATCTACATCTGCTGAACAAGTAGTACTTTATAAAGCCCAACAAGATGCTATTAAAGCTAATATGGAAGTATCAAAAGAATTAAACAAAGCAGTATTTGATAGACTTCAAACAGAAAAAGCAGTTACTGAAGAACAGAGAAAACAACTAGCTAGTGTTCAAAGAGCAGTCATTCTTGGACTAGCTAATTTCAAACAAGTGGAAAGCCTTAAAGTTTTGACTGGCGAAATGAGCCAAGAAGAATATGACCAACTTGTTGTTATAAAAGCATTAAGATTAGAAAGTGCGCAAACTACAATAGCATTACAAGAGCAACTTAAAACTGCCCAAGCCGCTAATGATAAGGCTGAGATTGATTCTATTCAACAGAAAATTAAGGACAGTGCTTTATTAAGTCAAGCAAAAATAGATGCTATGATGACTGAAGCCGCCATTCAAAAACAATTAGAAAACTCTGGTGTAGCAGGTGCGGTATCAGCATTTGAGCAAATCAAAGCTAGTATGGAGCCTTTTCAAATGGCATCAGATGCTATCACAATGACTTGGGGACACATCGGTTCAGCTATTGATGATATGGTAGACAATGGTAAAGCATCATTTGGTGACTTAGCAAAGAGCATTCTAAAAGACTTAGCAAAAATGATTATCAAAGCATATGTCTTTAAAGCTATTACTGCTGGATTAACTGCTATGGGCATTCCTATCCCAGGCATGGCAACAGGAGGGCCAGTGAAAGGTGGTCATCCATACATTATCGGCGAGAAAGGCCCTGAGTTATTTGTTCCTCAAGGCGCAGGAAAGATTATACCTAATCATAAGTTAGATCAAGGACAAAGTGGCGGAAGCCAACGAGCGGCTCAATCAGCACCTGTAACAAACAATTACATAACAAACAATATCAATGCATTAGATTCTAAATCTGTTCAACAAGTATTCGCAGAGAATCGTCAAGCATTACTGGGCACAGTTGAATATGCAAGAAAAGAAACATCTTACGGAGTATAAGCAATGGCTGCCATACAAACAATTATAGATAACTGCAACGGCATGACAATCAATCGTAGAAAAGTTGTTGGTATGCAAATTACACGAAATCAGATACCTCGTGTATCTACTACACCTACAAAGAATCCATGGACAATGGAACTAGATATGCCTACCTCATTTCAGTATAATAATGCAAGAACATTAATGGAATCAGTTGACACACTAGATCGTACTGGATACGAAGATGTTACATTCTCAAACAACGCATGTCTCAATTGGATTTATAGATATCAAGGAACCTTGGCATTATCACAACTTAATGCATTGACAGTTACGAGTTTTGTAACGAATCAGCTAGTATTAGGCGGCCTTCCAGCAGTTGTAGCATCCAGAGTATTGTTTGAGCCTAATGATCTGATTCAGATAGCAGGATATCCTTATCCATTTACTTCGACTACACAAGTTACTAGAGGTGTAGGAGCGACAGTAACTGTTACTACACACAGACCAAACATACTTTCAAACCCTAGTAATTTGGATCCACCACCATGGGAGGGATTAAATATACTTGCAGGAAACAACTGTATCTTTAGACTATTTTGTCCGAACATGCCAGTATACAAATTAATAGTTGGTGGCGCACAAAGATCAGTAGGCGGCACTATAGTCGGCAATGCATTGATTGAATGGTCAGACCCTTTTCAGTTATATGAATACATAGGAACAAGTTAATGGATAATATCCCAGCAGTAGCAGGTAGTCCTCCACAGATTAATACTGCGGAGTTTGTAAAAGTAACAATTTACAACGACTTCACAGACCCAACCGATACAACAATTATAACTGCATCGTCAGCATACAGAGATTTTGAAATAGATGGTCAAAATTATTCTGCTATTGGTGGATTACTTGGTGTTGGTTCACAACAAAAAGACCTTCGTGTTACAAGTGCTGATACTACAGTCGTATTGAGTGGAATTGACGGAACAAACATTGCTATTGTTTTAGGAACTAAAATTCGTGGTAGTAAATTAGAAATTACTCGTGGTTTCTTCGATGATGCTGGTGCTCTTACAAGCACAGCAAAACGCTTTACTGGTATTATTACAAGTTACAATGTCTCAGAAGATCGTCAAGGACTTGACGATATGTTTACTGTATCTGTTAACGCAAGTAATTATAAATCAGTACTCGCAAATAGAAATGCAGGTAGAAGAACAAACAAAAGTAGTTGGGAATTCTTTAATCCAACAGATAGTTCAATGGTAAACGTTTACTCAATCGCTACACAAGCATTTGACTTCGGTAAGAAAGTTACTATAGGTACATCTGGTGGTGGTGTTGGTCCTGGTCGTGGTCCTGGTCGTGAAGGTCCAGGTCGTCAAAGCGCATGATAATAAGAGAGGCCAACAAATACGATTTACCTTATTTTATTGAATTAATAGAAAAACTTGCATCTAGCGAACATATTATGCGTTATAACTTTGAAAAGTTAGACCATGATCATTTAAATAAGATTTTTTCAACGATTTTAGCAGGAGCAGGCACAATATTAGTTGTTGAAAACAAAGAAACAAAGAAACTGCATGGAATGGCCGCAGGAATAATCACTCCTCATTTCTTTGCCCCTCATATTTTAATTATGACGCAAATAGTTCTATGGGTTGAAGAAGGATTTAGAAAAACATCAGGCTATAAGTTAATGAAAGCATACGAAGACAAAACAGACGAGTACATGGAAGAAGGTCGCATACGCTATGGCGTATTGACAGCATCTGAACCATTATTTGACACAGATTTTAGCAAGTTCGGCTATACAATGGACGAAAAATGCTGGTTAAGGGGAGAATAGAATGCCACAGGTAATCGCCGCAATTGTAACATTTGTCGCTTGGCTAGCTGGACCAACGATAGCGGCTTTCGCAGTCAAAGCAGTACTGGTTTTTGGTATAAGCAAACTTCTGACTAATCGTGCTATGAGCGGCATGGGTCAAAACGATGCTGGAGCAAGAGTACAGTTACCACCAGCGACTGATAACATCTTACCCCTCGTTTATGGTACAGCATACGTCAGTCCAGTTATAACAGACGCAAAAATATCAATAGATCAAAAAACAATGTGGTATGTGTGTTCATTGTCTGAAGTATCTGCAAGTGGTAGTTATACATTCGGCGATATGTACTGGAATGGCAATAAAATAAACGGTATTGGTAGTACATCATCAAATGTAACGAGTATGACTAACAATGCTGGTCAAATCGATAGTAAGATGTCTGGGAAGATCCAGATTTACAAATTCCCTAATGGAAGTTCTTCTGGTACAAACACAGGTGGACAAACTGCGATTCAGATACTGTCTGATGCTCAGATACCTGCAAATTTAAGATGGGATAGCGCACTTTATACGTCAAATGGGCAAAGTGCGGCAATGACTAACACTTGTTTCTTTATCGCTAAAGTTGAGTACAATGCTGATGCTGATACTGTAGGATTAGGTACAATAGATGTTGAGTTAACAAACTCAATCGTTAAGCCAGGAGATGTATTCTTAGATTACTTACAAAACACCGTATATGGTTGTGCTGTACCCCTCGACAACATCGATACAGCGTCCCTAACAGCTTTAAATACTTATTCTGATGAACTTATCACATACACTGATGTAAACGGAGTGGCAGCGACTCAGGCGCGTTATAGAGTCAATGGACCCGTTAACTTAGCAAACAACTGCTTAACTAATTTACAAGAAATAGCTGATGCTTGTGATTCGTGGCTACAATACAGTGATATTGAAGATAAGTGGAGAATCGTCATTAATAAGCCGTTTGATGGCTTAGAAGCAGATTTATATCATGTAACAAGCGAATACAATGACACTAGTTCTAACTTAGTCGGCGGAATACAAGTCAATCCAATCGATCTTAATGCGTCATACAACAGTATGCAAGTCTCTTATCCAAACAAAGATATTAGAGATCAGACAGACTTCCAACTCTTTGATTTTACTGAGCCTGGCACTGATTGGTATGCGCCAGAATTATTGAGTCCTAACGAACCAGACAATAAACTTGATGTTGAATTCCCTCAAGTAAACAACTACATTCAAGCGGCTTATTTAGGTGTACGTAAACTATTACAGTCGCGTGAAGATTTAGTCGTTAGTTTTCAGACAGATTATTCAGGCATACAGATTCAAGCAGGAGATGTGATCAGAATCACATTAGCTGACTATGGTTGGACTGATAAACTGTTTAGAGTTTCACAAGTACAAGAATTACAAGATGCTGATTACACTTTGTATGCTAAAATAACAGCATTCGAATACAACGCAACAATTTATACAGATAATGCGTTAAGTGACTTCGTACCAGCTGAAAACACTGGATTAAATGATCCTAACATTATTGACACACCAGCGGCACCTGTTGCTGACATCATTTCAGAATCATCATTAAGTGCAATTAGAGTTACAGCAGTAACACCAAGTGATGGTATCGTCAAATATATAGATTTTAATTATGGTACAGATGCTGACTCATCTACGCATCAATTATACAGAACAACGGCACAATCATCAGGCAACCCATATGCAGACGGCACTGTTGTTGTTACAGAAAGCAATGAGTTGCCAGTTGGAGACTATTATTGGTCTGTTACAGCTAGGAATAATTTTGTTGGAGTAAGAAGTCCTTCAAGTAATCTTATTCAGTGGTTAGGCTCAGATATCACCTCATATTACGAAGTTACAGTTGCTAATGTGAATAACACAGGTAGTTTATTCTTTACAGATGCAGGTAATGCTTATGTCAATGTATATCCAGGTGGAAATCTGTTTATATCATCAGGCATAGGTGAACTTTCGCCAAATACTTACATTACTAATGTTGCGAACAGCACACATTTCACAGTAAGTACTGCTCCTGTTGTTGATCTAAGCAACACAGGTTTAATCGCTGAATTCTTCGGTATAGGGCCAGGACAACTCGGTCCTAACTCAGTCACATCAAATGCAATTGCAAACGGTGCAGTTGTTGGCGGTAAGTTAGGCGCTAATGCTGTAGTCTTTGGTGATATCTCAGTAAACGCAATTTCAGCATATAGTTTACAAGCAAACTCAGTAATTGCAGGTACAATTGATGCTTTAGCTATTACAGCAGGCACAATAGCGGCAAACGCTATCACAGCAGGTACAATAGACGTAGGCGCAGTTACAGCAGGCACAATAGCGGCAAACGCAGTAGTTGCAGGTACAATAGCCGTAGGCGCAGTTACAGCAGGATCTTTAGCGGCAAACTCAATTGTAGCAGGGGACATCTCTGCAAACGCAGTTACAGCAGGAGCTTTGGCGGCAAACTCAATTGTAGCAGGGGACATCTCTGCAAACGCAGTTACAGCAGGCACAGTTGCCGCAAATGTTGTAACTACAAGTATGTTAGTTATTGGTTCTGTTACACAAGCACGAAGCACAACAGCTCCAGTAGTGTACGAATCAGTTCCTTTTTACAACTGGCCGTCAGCAACACCTACATGGCCAGACGATACTCGTGCGATCTACCCTGCAGGCGGAGCGTCTATTATCCCAACAACAGATCCAGAAGGTAGTGCGAACGTAGAATACAGTGAGGGTAGTAGAATAACAGTTGGTGTTACTGCTCAGTTGTATTCTGCCATAGACCCTGAATACAACTGTATTGAAGTATGGAAGTCAGGCGCAAGTACATTCTTTGATCGAGGCTTCAACGTAATGAGGCATAGTTATTTTACTGATGCCACTTACGCAGGTACACAAACAATACATGCATATGGTTATGGTGGTGTAGAACTCTACAGTACTGATGGCGGAGCAACATTTGTTACATTCCCTACTTCTATTAGTGCAACACAACAAACATTTACAGGCGCAATTAACAGATGGACTGGCGTAGGGACTGCCGATTCAGACTATCGAGGAGATAACTTTGGTCCAACACAACAGTACAGTAGTGCAGGCGCATATGGGTATGGTGAGCAAGAAGTAGTTGGTGGAGCGGCAGATCAATTAAGATTGAATGAAAATCTTGCATACAACGATGGTGGCGCATCTCCAATCAGAATATTAGCGTTTAACGGAGCATGTTTTGCACCTGATACAGGTAGCGAGGGCATGGCAAGAGCTAGTAACGTATATGACGGGTATGCTGTTACAAACGCTGGACAACTTGTTTACACTAGGACGTTTTTTGGTCAAGCTACAAGCACAAACAGATATTTTGAGTCAGCAGGAACATTACAACCATTGTTCGCTATCTGGTCTAATGCTTTAGATGCAGGTAGTCAATATACGCTTATAGCATGTGGTGGAACAGGTACTATGGTAAGATCAGTGCGCGATTTACTTAGTTATACACCAGCAACTCCTCCAGTTTGGACATCAAAGCCCATAACACTGATAACTGGTGCTCCTGTTCTAACAGACTTGTATGATGTTGCTGGAGATGGGTCAGCACAAGGGGCTGTAGGTGCTACATGGGTAGCAGTAGGTCAGTTTGGTATGATTCAAGTCAGTACAGATGACGGTGACTCTTGGACTCAAGTAGCAAGTCCAGTAGCACAAACATTGAACGGCATTGCTTACGGTAACAGCAAGTGGATTGCAGTCGGACAAGAAGGAGTTATATTAGTCAACTCTGGCGATCCTACAGATGCCGCTGATTGGGTACAAGTACAATCAGCATTGACTGATAGAAATCTAATTTCAATTGATCATTCAACTGAATGGAATACATTTAATATAGGTGGACAAGCAGTCATCTTAAACTCTTCTAATGGCACGATTAGCTTTAGCATTGTAGTAACCAATGCACCTGCTGAAAGTTATGACTTAACAAGATTAACATTCTTTGGTAGTCATCCAGCAGTAGCTAATGTCACATTGCCTCCAGTAGAAGCACAAATAACAAACGGACAGATATTCAGTACCACAATTGTTGATACTCAGTATGTTCAAGGGCAAGAAACAACTTATTATCTAGTTGTTGGTAATATGAATGGAGCCCAGATACAAGTTGGTCAGGCATTCTTATTAGTACAAGAATTAAAAAGATAACAGACAATAAATACAACATTAACAGGAAAAAACTATGAGTTTATTACTATCAGGCGCTAAATCGATCACCTTCGCTGGGACCGAGATGCAATGCCTAGAAATTTATACTGGCGAAGCATACACTATAGGTGTTAACTTTACTGATTCGGCATCTGTACCAATTGATATTAGTACATGGACATTAACAACCACCTGCAAGTACTATTCAGTAGATACTGTCACATACGTTGAAGCTTTAGGTGAGATTAATTTAGGCAATATTACTTTAGATGCTCCTCAAGGACAAAAACCAGCCGACTTAGACATTAGCGTTGTCAGTGCAGTTGGTGGAACAGCGGCGCTGTTCATACCTAGTAATCTAACAGGGGATGGTTTACTAGATAGACCAACAGTAGAACTTGTCAGTGGTAACGCAGTCCCAACAGTACTAGTTATTGTGAGTATTGATGTATCTCGTCCTGATAGTATAGTTCCTGCTAATACAAACTTCAGTAGAGAACCTCTTGGATTTATAGTTAGGTATCAATAATGGCTGAGATCAACGCAAATATAGTTGTTGAGCCAATCATTCTTAGTATAACTGAAACTAGCCCAGCACTATCAGTTACAGTAGACTCAACAGCAGTTAATGTCTACGCAGGCGGATTCGCGCCACCGGGTGGAGCAAACACACAACTTCAATACAACAACGCTGGACGACTTGGTGGAATTGCTAACACAGTTTTTTCAGGTGGTAATGTATCATTTACTAATCTAGCTAACTTAAAAATAGACGGTGGAACAAACGGTTATTTCTTACAAACAGATGGGACAGGTGCACTAAGCTGGAACGCTGGAACATCTACACCTGGCACAGGGGGAACTCCTGGTGGTGCCGCAACTCAAGTTCAATACAATGACGGTACATCGGCTTTTGCTGGAGCAGTAGGCTTCACATACGATGTTGCTACTGGTGATGTTACTATGGGCGACAAACTAACCGTAGATGAAGACATTACTTCTGTTACAGGCAACATTGATTCTACAGCAGGCGTCTTTAATGGCGATGGTGGTGGATTATCAAACATAGCGGCGGCTAATGTAGTCGGAGCATTGTCTGCTGGCAGAATATCTAATGGTACATCTAATGTAGACATAGCAACAGTAAATGGCAATATAACTGTAGGAGTTGGTGGCACAGCCGACGTATTGATTGCAACAACGACTGGTGTTAATGTAACAGGAACACTTAATGCAACTGGTATTATTACGGGTGATGGGGGTGGATTATCAAACATAGCAGGAGCAAATGTATCTGGTACAGTCCCATTATCAACATACGCAACTACAGCAAATGCAGTAGCAGGGGCAAATGTCTCTGGCGCTGTTGATTTCGCAACTACAGCAAACGCAGTAGCTGGAGCAAACGTCTCTGGTGAAGTCTCATTTGCGGCAACTGCTAATACAGTAGCAGGAGCAAACGTATCTGGTACAGTTGCTTTGGCGACTACAGCAGGTACAGTAACAACTGCCGCACAACCTAATATAACAACAGTAGGTACATTAAGTTCATTAACCGTTAATGGAACAACAACACTACAAAGTACAACAATATTACAACAGGCAGAAGAAAAGTTTACGCCTGAAACAACTGGTGCAGGTGGAACATTAAATTATAATTTGTTAGATCAAGCTATTGTTAATAACACAGGAATTGCTAGTGCAAACACCACATTAAATTTTAGAGGTAATTCAACTACTACAGCAAATACTATGATAACAAATGATCATAGTGTAACTGCAACTTATTTAGTAACGACTGGTGCTTCTGCATACGGAATAACTGATGTTAATATTGATTCAGCAAGTCAACTTATTAGATGGGCAGGTAATGTTGCACCTACACAAATCACTAACACAATTACTTCTTATACTTTTAATTTAATTAAAACAGCAGATAATGTTTATACTGTTTTTGGTTCAGCCACAAGGTATGGTTAATGAGTTTAATCTCTACAATAAGTGCTTCTAGTCAAAAGGGCTTTCAATCACCAGAACCTGGTAACGGACCTGTATTACAAGTAAAATTAACTGCACCTACCCCAAGAGCAGATGGAAATTTTGGAAGTTCTATAGATATTACAGATAATGGTGATAGATTAATTGTAGGAGAACCTGGAGGTGGAGGTACCGCAGGATATGTTTATTTTTTTATTCGTAGTGGTAGTAGTTGGACACTTGAAGATACTTTAACAGATTCTGTAATAAATGGTAGTTTTGGTATCAATGTAAGCATAAGTGGTGATGGTAATTATGCTACTGTGTCACAAGGTACTGGACATAAAACATTTGCTTATAATCGTAGTGGTAGTAGTTGGAATCTTATGACAACTTTTACTTCAGGCGCTACGGCAAAATTAAATCAGGATGGCACTTATTGTGTTGTGGGTAATAGTAATTATTCTCGGGCAGGAAGTAGTGCAAATGGTAGAGTTTTAATTTATAATAGAGTTACAACAACTTGGTCATTACAACAAGAATTAACATATGCAACAGGATATGCTGACATGAAAATGGGTTCTAGTGTTGATATTGATGATACTGGAAGTAAAATAATTGTAGGTAATAGACCTACTACAGTAGGCGAGGCGCCGTTGTCTTCTACAAGAACTGGAAGTACATGGTCTAGTCTTTTTGAATTAGATTTTCCTGTACTTACTAGTGAGACACAACCTGTAAGCATAAGCGGTGACGGAAACTACATGTCTGCAAGTTATAGACTTGGTAGTAATCTACAAACAACTGTTTGGTATCCAGGATCAACTATACAAATACAACCATTAGGATCCAATCTACCTCTTTCTGCTAGTTTACCACATGTAAATTTAAACGAAACAGGAGATATAATATTAGTCGGAAATCAATCATGGAATAGAGTAAGTGCTACTTGGTCATTAGATGTAACATACACAACATATGAAATAAATTCATTTACAGGACTTCCCTGGATATTTAATACAAATGCAATTAATGATAATGGCGATTATAAAGTTTTTAATACTCGCGAACCTAATAATGGAGCAGGCGCAGTTTATATTTTCGCTAGCTAGCATAAATACAGTATTAATAACTCAATCTACTTAATGCGAGACAGCAGGTAGAAGATGCGAGACAGCATAGGAGAAGCATATGGCTAAATTCAGCCAACAAACACTTAATCAAGTAGCGGGATTTGATGGTCAAATCTT
>Ga0222662_1000748_pt1 | contig 21910 bp, 15 predicted proteins | sample AntAcemetagen600_FD_179821 | JGI IMG/M metagenome (GOLD analysis project Ga0222662, IMG submission 179821) | Saline water microbial communities from Ace Lake, Antarctica - #600 | ecosystem: Environmental > Aquatic > Non-marine Saline and Alkaline > Saline | place: Antarctica: Ace Lake...
CTCTTCAATCGTGTGCCACGGCACACTCTCTCATCGCGCCTCGGAGTCAGTCGGGTCGGCCTCACGGGCCTCGGTCCTCAATTCGCCCACCCCTGCTAGGGGCAGGCCTCGTTCAACGCGCCGGGGCTGCCGGCGTCGCCAGCCCCACCGGGGATCGCGATCGTGCTCTCGCACCAGTTGCTGCTGTCCAGCGCGACCGCTGCGGTCGGCGGGCTCGCGGACGCAGGCGGGAACAGGTCCCCGTCCACGATGGTCGAGACGCCCACGCCCACGTCTGCCGAGACGTACACGAGGTTGCTGATCACCTGACCGTCGGGGTCTGCCAACTGGATGTTGTCCCCGCTGTTCGAGAGCGAGAGCGACGTTCCATAGATGTAGTCCGCCGTCCCTGGCGCCAATCCATTGGCCGCTGTGCCGTCGCGCACGAACACCGCCGTGCCACCGGAGGGCACCTGCACCGAGAACGCCACGCTCGTGCCGCCCCCGTTGTCGGAGACGGTCCAGCCATTCATGTTGATGGCCGCAGGCGTGGGGTTGTAGATCTCAAACCACTCACCGACCGAGTCGCTGGTCGCATCGGGGTTGGCCATGAACTCGGTGACGTACAGGTCGCCGGGCCCGACGCCCTCTACCGCGTCCGTCGCATCGAGGCAGCCCGTGTCGGCGCTGTCCACGTTCCCGTCGCCGTCGTTGTCGATGTTGTCGTTGCACTGACCACCATCGAAGCCCCCCTCGCTCGTGTCACCCACAAAGGTGCAGGTGGGATCTGCGAGATCGGTCCAGCCATCGCCGTCGTTGTCCACGCCGTCGCCGCAGTCCCCGGCCTCCAGCGTGTCCGCGCCGTCGTCGCACTCCGGGTCCAGGGCATCCGCGAACCCGTCGCCGTCGTTGTCGATGCTGTCATTGCACGCCGCCGCGCTCGTCGCGTTGGTCTCGTTGAACGGACTCACCATGCAGTCGGGGTCGTTCGAGTCCACCCAGCCGTCGGCGTCGTTGTCCACCGCATCGAAGCAGTCGTCGGGCGAGGAGTCAGACTCGCTGCCGTCGAACCCGTTCGCACACTCGGGGTCATCCGCGTCGATGTCCCCGTCGGTGTCGTTCTCGAGACCGTCGTTGCACTCGATGGAGAGGTCGAAGCCACCGTCCTCCTCGTCCGTCAGGTCGAAGCAGTCGGGGTCAGCGCCGTCGGTCCAGCCGTCGCCGTCGTTGTCATTGCCGTCGCTGCACGTCGGCGACTCCGCGTCGTCGTTGCCGTCATCGCAGCCAGGATCGAGCGCGTCGATGAGGGTGTCGCCGTCGTTGTCTACCCCGTCGCTGCACTGGGTCACGCCGGCATCGGTCTCGTCGTCGTCGCTCGCCGCCGCGCAGCCCCCATCCTGCAGGTCCACCCAGCCGTCGCCATCGTTGTCGATGCCGTCGCTGCACTGCGACGCCTCGGCGTTGTCGGTGGGGTCGTCGCACTCCACGTCCGCGCCGTCCACGTCACCATCGCTGTCGTTGTCGATGCCGTCGTCGCACTCCACCGTGGCGGGGTTCGCCTCGTCGTCGTCATCGCTGTCCACGCAGCCAGGGTCCACGGCGTCGATCCAGCCATCGCCGTCGTCATCAAGCGTGTTTCCACAGAGACCAAACTCGGAGGAGTCGAACGCGTCGATGCAGCCCGGGTCTGCGCCGTCGGCCACGCCGTCTCCGTCGTTGTCGATCCCGTCACTGCACACCGACGAGCCCAGTCCACCTTCATCGTCCGAGCCCGCGTTCGCACAGCCCGCATCCGCGAGGTCCACCCAGCCGTCACCGTCGTTGTCGATCCCGTCACTGCACTGCGAGGCCTCAGAGTCGTCGAGCGCGTCGTCACAGTTCACGTCTAGCGAGTCGAGAGTGAGGTCGCTGTCGTTGTCGATGAGGTCGTTGCACTCCGTGATGCCCGAGCCAATCTCGCTGAACGGCAGCCCCTGACAGTCCGGGTCCGCTCCGTCGATCCAGCCGTCCAGGTCGTTGTCGAGGCCGTCCACGCAGTCGTCGGGGTCGCCGCTGGACTCTGAGCCGTCGGCGGCGGAGTCGCACTCCCCGTCGTCGGCGTCGATGTCTCCGTCGCTATCGTTGTCCACGCCGTCGTTGCACTCGGTGCCCGCCAGTCCGACCTCGATCTCACCACCGATGCAGTCCGGGTCATCGTCATCGATCCAGCCGTCACCGTCGTTGTCGAGGCTGTCCGCGCAGGTCTCCGTCTCTTCGCTGTCGTCCAGGCCATCCGCGCAGTCGGGATCGAGCGAGTCGATGAAGAAGTCGCTGTCGTTGTTGACCCCGTCGTTGCACTCGTTGGTGCCGAGGCCCACCTCGTCGAACGGGTCCACCGAACAGTCGGGATCCGCCGCGTCCACCCAACCGTCGCTGTCGTTGTCGAGGGTGTCGTCGCAGTCATCGGGTGCAGCGCTGGACTCCGACCCGTCGAAGCCGTCGTCGCACTCGGGGTCGAGCGCATCGATCAGCGTGTCGGTGTCGTTGTCGACGCCGTCGTTGCACTCATTCGTGCCGAAGCCCGACTCGAGGGTGCCGGTCGTGCAGTCGGGGTCCGCGCCGTCCACCCAGCCGTCACCGTCGTTGTCCAGGGTGTCCGCGCAGGGATCCGCCGCCTCCGAGCCCACCGTGCCAGCGGTGCACTGCGGGTCCGCGCTGTCGATCAGGCCATCGGCGTCGTTGTCCGCGCCGTCGTTGCACGCGGTCGCGCCGAAGCCGCCCTCGGACTCCGTCTGCACGTTGCCCGCGCAGCCCGGATCCGCGATGTCGACCCAGCCGTCACCGTCGTTGTCGGTCGTGTCGTTGCACTCCGGCGTCCCCTCGTTGGTGTCGTATCCGTCCACGCAGTCGGGGTCGAACGCGTCGATCTGGAAGTCACCGTCGTTGTCGGCGAGGTCGTTGCACTGCGTCGTGCCGACGTTCGCCTCGCTGGCTCCCAGGGGGTCGTTGGCGCAGCCGGGGTCGGCCAGGTCCACCCAGCCATCGGCGTCGTCGTCCAGCCCGTTGCTGCACGCCGAAGGCACCTCAGTCGTGTCGTAGCCGTCGTCACAGTCAGAGTCGGCGGCGTCCGTGAACGTGTCGGAGTCGTTGTCGAGCCCGTCGTTGCACGCCGCGGTGCCGAACCCGCCTTCGTCGTTGACGGTGACGTCGTTGGCGCAGCCCGGGTCACTCAGGTCGATCCAGCCATCGACGTCGTCGTCGGCCAGGTTCTGGCACGCGCCGAGCTCGCTGTTGTCCGAGCCCACGATGCAGGCCGTGTCGAGACCGTCGATGTCGCCGTCGCCGTCGTTGTCCACCCCGTCGTTGCAGGCGGTCGTGCCCACGTTCGTCTCGTCATCGTCGGTGAGACCGGTGCATCCGGGATCCGTGAGGTCGGCCCAACCGTCGGCGTCGTTGTCGAGGCCATCGGTGCACTGGGACTCCTCGATGTCGGTGGGGTCCGCGCAGTGCGGGTCCGCGCCGTCCGTGAACGAGTCCGCGTCGTTGTCCACGCCGTCCGAGCAGTCGCCCACGTTGTCCGCGCCACCCTCGTCGGTGTCTGCCGCCGACGCGCAGCCGGCGTCCGCGAGATCGACCCAGCCGTCACCGTCGTTGTCGATCCCGTCGTCGCAGTCGGGGCCCTCGGAGATGTCCGCGCCGTCGTCACAGTCGCTGTCCGCGCTGTCGATGAAGCCGTCGGTGTCGTTGTCGAGACCATCGCTGCACACCGTCGTGCCCGCATCGGTCTCGTCGATGTCCAGGGGACCACCGCAGCCCGCGTCCAGCAGGTCGGTCCAGCCGTCGCCGTCGTTGTCGAGGCCGTCGTCGCAGTCGGGCTCTTCGGAGAGGTCCGCGCCGGACGAGCAGCCGCTGTCCGCCAGGTCCACATCGCCGTCGGCGTCGTTGTCGAGCCCGTCGTTGCAGACCGTGGAGCCGGGATCCACCTCGTCGTTGTCGAGCCCGTCCGTGCAGCCAGGATCGAGCAGGTCCACCCAGCCGTCACCGTCGTTGTCCAGCGTGTCGGAGCACGCCTCGATCTCGCTCCCGTCGGTGGCGTCCGAGCAGCCCGTGTCGTCGCAGTCCACGTCGCCATCGGTGTCGTTGTCGAGCCCGTCGTTGCAGGCCGTGCCCAAGGAGCCCGACTCCGACGTGCCGAGCGGGTCGCCATTGCAGTTCGGGTCGTCGAGATCGACCCAACAGTCACCGTCGTTGTCGATGCCGTCATCGCACTCCGGCGCGGGCGGCACGCCCTCGAGGTTGTCGAACCCGTCAGCGCAGTCGGTGTCCGTCGCGTCGATGTCGAGGTCGCCGTCGTTGTCGAGCCCGTCGTTGCACTGATTGGAGCTCAGGCCGCCCTCGCTCGTCCCCTCGGGGTCGCTCCCGCAACCGGGATCCGTCAGGTAGTCCGTCCAGCCGTCACCGTCGTTGTCGATGCCGTCATCGCAGACGAACAGCGGCGGCAGCACCTCCTCGTCGTCGTCGAGGGCGTCCGGGCAGCCGTCGTCCTCGCTGTCCACGAGGTTGTCACCGTCGTTGTCCACGCCGTCGTTGCACTGGTTGGCGCCAAAACCGCCGCTGACCTCGCCGTCGGGCGCGCCATCGCAGTCGGGGTCCGCGCCATCGATCCAGCCGTCCCCGTCGTTGTCCAACGTGTCCTCGCAGGACAGCACCGGCGGCTCGTCGAGCGCGAGGTTCTCCACCAGCGCGGTCAGGGTGTCGTTGACGTTGAGCGTGTACGCCGTCTCGTCGGACGTGGCGATGATCTCGCCGTCGCCCTGGTCAAAGGCCCGGGCGCTGACCGTGAAGCTCAGCGGCACGTTGGTGCCCGGGTCGAGGCCGATCACCGGGAACAGACCGCTGGCGCTGTACTCCCCCGCGTTGAACGGGATGACGAGCTCCAAGACGGAGTCGCCCACCAGGTCCTCCATGCGCATGCCGCCGACCCCGAGGTCGCCCGCCGGGTACGCAGCCCCGCCGTCGTCTTGGAGCGCGGTGGACGGCGAGACGATGATCTCCACGGTCCCCGCAGAGTTGAGGATCTCCACGCGGTCGTCGCTCTCGATGGCCAACAGCAGGTAGCCCAGCGGCGCCTCGACGCCGGCGGAGTCGTCATCGTCGCCGGACGGGCAGCCGACCAGGACGGTCGCCAACGTGGACACGATCAGTGCGGAGCGGGTGAATTGCATGGCAGACCTCATGGGAGCACCAACACGACGTCGCTGGCTGGGCGCTGCCATCCAGGGTCGGGAACATCCGGTGGACTGCCGCCGGTGCCGCTGTTCGCCGAGGCCGCTCCAGCGATGAGCCCCACCGCGACCGCCGCGCCCACGCCACCACCGATGGCGGCCCAGAATGCTGGCTTCTTGGTGATCGGGTCGCCGTTGCCGGTCTTCGGCGGGCCCCCTGCGAGGCGCCGGTTCTTCCCGCCGCCGAACTCGAAGGACTCGAGCTTGGCGACCAGAACGGCCTTCTTGTCCTGTTCCACGATGACGGAGCGGATGAAGTCGGTGTGCTCGGCTGCGGTCACGCGCACCGAGTAGCTGCCCGGCTTGAGGTTCTCGATGAGCAGCTTGCCGGCGCCCATCTCCACGCCGTTGACGAGGACCTTGGCATCCGACACGGACGGCTTGATCTCGAGGCTGCCCGCCTCGTCCACCATCGTGATGTCCAGCTCAACGGTCTTGCCGGCATCCACCAGGACCTGCTGCAGCACCAGGGACTTGCCACGGCGCTCGAGGCGCAGTCCGTGGGAGCCGGGCTCCACCGGCTCGATGGTGAGCGGCGTGCGGCCCATCTCCTCGCCGTCGAGGATGACCTTCGCCTTCTCCGGGGTGGTCGTGACCGCGACGCTGCCGAGCGAGCCGCGAAGGTTCACCTGGACCGGAGTGACGACCCCGGGGTTCAGCGTCACCTGGGCCCGCCAGCGGCCGTACGCCTCCGACGTCACGGTGAGCTCGTGCTTGCCGCGGGGGGCGGGGTCCTTCACGACCCGGCGCCCGACTCCGATCTGCTCCCCGTCCAACATCACCACCGCGCCGTCTACGTCCACGGTCACGATGAGGCCCGGCTCGACCCGGACGAGCTCCGCGCGGATCTCCAGGCTGGTGTCCGGCTTGATGCGGATGTCCTGGCTGAAGCTCTGGAAGCCATCGCGCTGCACGGTCACCGTGTAGCGCCCCGCCGAGACGATCTCGAGGAACGGCACCACGCCGACGGGCTCACCATCGATGAGCACAAACGCGTCTTCGACGTTGGCTTGCACGTCGAGGATGCCGGTGGCCTGGGCGAGGGCGAACCCCGGCAAGGCCACCGCGAACAAGAGGATCGCAACCGGCAGGAATCGAAGCTTCATGCACTCTCCTGGTCGAAGGGGCGAACTCCCTCGACATAAGGGTGTGAGGCTAACACGACGCGCCGGCGTCGATCAAGGGCTCCCGAACGCCCGACTGCGGCATCAAAGCCAGTCGCTGGCTCGCTCGTGCAGCGTGCGCCCGTTTCCCTGGCGCACGGTGATCTGCTGTCGGTCCAGGAACTCGAGGAACGGCATGGCGAAGCGACGGGTGAGCCCCGAGAGCTCCTTGAAGTCGGTGGGGCCCATGGGACCGTGGGCCTGCACATGGGACGCGATGGCGCGCACCAGGGTCACGAAGGGGCCGCGAGCGACCAAGAAGTCCTCGGTGACCCGCAGCAGTCGCTGGTTGTCGATGAGCCAGGCGAGGGCGTCGGGTGGCAGGTCCAGGTCGGCGGTGGCCTCGCTCAAGGGCGGGGGGTGCACGCCGCCCGCCTCCAGGCGCGCTTCGAGGCGAGCGAGCACCGCTTCCAGCTCAGGAGCCGGCGCGGCAGAGTGCTCCGGCACGGCGATCCGAGGGCCCCGGCGCTCCAGGGTGGCTTCCGCGCAGATCCCTGGCAGCAGCGCCTCAAACAGTCGTGGCTCGGGCACGGGAGTCAGCGCCTGCCGGACCTCGGCGAGCATCGGCCCGTCGAGCAGCGGATGGGCGGCGTGGTGTTCCCGCACCGTCTGCGCGATCCCCTCGGCCCAGCGCTCGGTGATGCCGCCCCACGTCCAGGCAGGCGGGTCTGCACGCAGGGGCACGGCGCTCGGCGCGGACTCGGCGAGCTCCCGAATTCCCGCGGTGCCCAGCGGCATTCGACGCTGCAAGGCGTGCAGGTTCAAGGCCTCCCCCGCGTGCCGCCGGAGCAAAGCAGCGATCCGCGTAGCGGGCGTGGCGGACGGTGCCGCGAGGGCGCGATGCAGAGCAGACGCCGCGGGCCGGCTGCGACGCTTGAGCAGCGGCGCCTCGGGATCGAGGATCACGCCTCCGCCGAGGGTCACCAGGGGCGACTCATTGCGCAGGACAAAGCGGTCGCCGGCGACCGTCGCGGTGGGCTCGACCAAGGCCAGCTGCGCAAAGGAGGTCGCGCCAGGCTGCAGCTCCTCGGGGGCCGGACCGCCGTCCTCCGCCATGAGCCGCACGGTGGCGAGGACCTCGCTCGTCCCGCTCAGGAAGCGGGCGCGGCTGTTGTTGGGGAGCGGGCGACTCGCCGAGGCCAGGAGCGTCAGCTGCACGTCGATCTGCTCGGAGCACGCCAGAGCGCCAGGCGTCGCGAGCCAGCTCCCCGCAGGCACCGCGGCCGCCTCCACCCCCTGCAGGTTGAGCGCGACGCGCTGCCCGCTGCCCACCTGACCGGCGCTCTCTCCGTGCACCTGGATGCCCCGAATCTTGACCTTGTGCCCTCCCGGGAACACCTCCACCTGCGCGCCGCCGGCGAGCTCGCCATCCCGCGTGGTGCCGGTCACCACCGTGCCAAAGCCACGGATGGAGAACGAGCGGTCGACGGGCATGCGGAACACCGACGACGTCGGTCGGGCCGGGATCCGCGCCACCGCAGCGTCCAAGGCGGCGAGCAGCTCGGGCACCCCTTGCTTCGTGAGTCCCGAGACCGCCAGGATCGGAGCCTCGCTCCAGGGGCTCCCCTCCAGAAGCTCCTGCACATCGAGCTCGGCGAGCTCAGCCAGCTCCTCGTCCACCACGTCGATGCGGTTGAGGGCCACCACCAGCTCGCGGACCTGCAGCAGGCGCAGCACATCGAGGTGTTCGCGGGTCTGGGGCATGACCCCCTCGTCTGCGGCGACCACGAGCAGGCCCACATCCACGCCGCCAGCGCCGGACACCATCGTGCGAACGAAGCGCTCGTGGCCCGGCACATCGATGAGGCCCACGCGGCGTCCGGATGGCAGGTCCAGCGGCGCGAACCCGAGCACGATGGTGATCCCGCGCTCCTTCTCCTCATCCAGGCGATCGCAGTCCACCCCCGTGAGGGCTCGGACGAGGGTGGTCTTGCCGTGGTCAATGTGACCCGCCGTGCCGACGATGACCGAGGCGGCGGTTTTGTCGCTGGTATGCTTCACCGGATGATCCGTTCACAGATTGAGTTCGAGATTCGGGAGCCCACCGGGCTGCGACTCGGGACGTACGACATCTTCATGATTCGTCAGAAGATCTACACCGGCGAGCTGCAGGCGCGCTGCGAGTACCTCGATCCGCAGGGAAGCTGGGCTCCGTTGGTGAGCAATCCCGTCTTCGGAGAGGTGATTCGGCTCATGAACCCCGAGGGCGCCCCCGTCGAGGCGGAATCGGGGCAAAAGACCGCACCCCGGCTGGCCGGCTGGAACTCGTCGGCGACCAAAGGCCAGCCTGCCGAGGCCCGCACCACAGCGCCGCCCCCGGCAGCACCGAAGGCCAAGAAAGGCCTGCTGAGCCGGTTCTTCGGCAAGTAGCAGGAGCCTCGCCTCAGGATGTGAGCCGCTCGCTGAGCTCCCACAGCCGCGCTCCAAGCTCCGGGTCCTGAGCATCGGCGGACGGCTGCACCTCTGCGCACTTGCTGAAGTAGCGGCCGGTCACCCCCTGCACCGACGGGTCGCTGGCGAGGAACACCGAGGTCTGCGCGCCCTCCTCGGTGGAGATGCCGATCAGCGGCTGCATCACCTTGCTGAAGAACCAAGCGCTGAAGCCTGCCTTCCCGGACGCGAGCCCGCTGCGCACGAGCCCCGGATGCAGCGCGTTCGAGGTGATCGCCGGGTGGCGGCGGGCGAGCTCGAAGGCAAACAAGGCATTGGCGAGCTTGCTGTCGTTGTAGGACTTCATGCCCGAGTAGTGCATGGCCTTGAGCTGACCTTCGAAGTCGGTGCGCCCGCGGGTGTGCAGCGCGGAGGAGACAGTGACCACCCGACCAGCGTTGCGCTCCAGCGTCGGGAGCAGAGCTCTTGTGAGCACGAACGGCGCGAGGTGATTCGCGGCGAAGGTGAGCTCGATGCCCTGAGCGCTCAGTTGGCGTGTGGGGAGCCAGGCGCCGGCGTTGTTGACCAGCACCGAGAGCTCGGGGTGATCGCTCGCCACCTGGGCCGCCATGGCTCGCACCGCGTCGAGATCGCCGAAGTCCGCGGTGTAGTCCTTGGACTGCGTGCGGCCATGCACGAGCACCGTGTGCCCTTGTGCGGCGAGGGCCCGGGCGGTGGCTTCGCCGATGCCGCTGGTGGCGCCCGTCACGAGGATGGTCTTGTGGCTCATGTCAGGAGTATGGGGGTTTGCTGCGGCCGGTTAGCCGGTAATGCCCATGCGCTTCTCGTACACGGCGTACAGCTCGGGCCGGCCGACCTCGTCGAGGTAGGCGCGCACCTCCCCGGGCTCGAGCTTGTAGAAGTTGATCCCGCCGCACGACCAGCACTTCGGGATCTCCTCGAACCGCCCCTCGATGTGCAGCAGGCGCAGCTCGGTCATGGCCTCGCCGAACCACAGCTCGTCAAACGTGGCGTTGCGCAGGCTGCCGATGGGGATCTCGTTGTCTACGTCGGCGCAGCACGCCATCAGCTCCCCGTCCCAGCGGATCACCGGCGTCTTCCACAGGCCCGGACATGGCATGCGATCGCTCGCGGGCAGCTCCGCTGTCGCCGCTTCCCGCTGGGTCAGCACCCGAAGCAGCGAGCTGCCCCGCGCCCCTTTGGGCTTGCCCGCCATCAGGCCCGCAGGTCCGGCTTCGCCATGCCGGTCTCCGCGTCAAGATCAGTGCCGTGGGCCGAGGGATCGTCGTGCTCCTGCCACGCCCGCTCAGCCCAGAGCTTGAGGTGGATGTGCTCCTTGCTGAACGGCGCGAGCTCCTGCTCGGCCAGGGTGTTCGTGTAGAGCGCGTCGGCCTCGTGCTGCTTCGCGCCGCCGGTCCCCACGGACAGCCGCTTCACCATGATGTCGTTGTAGCCAACGCCGTTGCGGCCCTCGCTGCACACCCGGTCCCAGTGCTCCACGAACTGCCGGGTCTCCTGGGCGTTGCCCCGCTGCAGCACGAACTGGAACTCGGCGTTGAGGTTGATCGACGGCAGGTCCAGCGCCCCCCGGGCGTCGAGGAAGTGGTGCACGTTGTCCATGACGACGTCGAAGTAGTCGCGGCCCTTGACCACCTTGTAGGTCTCGCGGGTGATCGCATCGAGCGAGAACACGATGAGCACGGGGATGTGTGGGTGCCGGGCGTACGCCTCGATGAGCTGCGCGGTGCGATCGGGGCTGAGCAGGATGGCGTTGGTGTCGATGCGGAAGTAGCCGAAGCGGTCCCCCACGTGGTCCAAGGCGTACCCGAGCATGTCGAACAGCTCCGGATGCAGCGACGGATCGCCGAGCCACTGGAAGATGAGGTGGTCAAAGCAGACGTCGCTCGCCGCGATCCCGTCGATGATCTGGCGGAACAGCCCGGTGTCCATGTAGCCCTTGAGCAGATCGCCGTGCAGCGTGGGCCGGAAGCCCTGCTGCGGATGGCACATGGGACACGTGAGGTTGCAGAAGTCCGTGGGCTCGATCTGGAGCACTCCGCAGTTGCGGAGCGTGCGCTGGGGGCTGGCCGGAGGCATCGGCCCGTCATTGTGACCGGCCCTCCGCCCGCTCGCCACCCTCGCGACGCCGGTATCGTGCCCGCCGTGCGCGGTCTCTCACTCGTCCTGCTCGGTGCCCTCCTGCTCTCGTCTGGGTGCAGCACCGACTGCCAACGCCTCTGCACCGCTTGGTACGACTACCAGCGCGACGTGTGCGGCCTCGTCAACCTCGACGACGACCGGGTCACCTGCATCTCCGACTACCGGGCGAGCCAGAGCAGCGACGCGGAGCTGACCGCCTGCGCCGACGTCATCGGCGATGTGACGGACCTACGAGCGAACGGGGATGACTCCTGCTGCGCTGCAACGGTCGGCGAGTGCTCGCTGGACGGTGGAGACGACGACTCCGCGCGCTGATAGGGTTTCCGCCACGATTGCTCGGACCCCCGAGCAGGAGGACGCCGTGACCCCCGTTCGTACGCTCATCGCCGCCGCCGCTCTGCTCAGCGCCGCCCTGCTCTCCGGATGCTCCGGCAACGACTGCCAGCAGCTCTGCAAGGAGATCGCGGACTACTGGGAGGACTGCAACATCACGTACGGCGACTCGGAGGTCGGCGACTGCCGCAAGTCGTTTGGCGGCACCGGCGACAGCAAGGAGCAGTTCGAGAACTACGAGCGCTCGTGTCGCCAGCTCATGGCGCCGATGGATGACGCGGACGGAAAGCGGGTGCCTGCCATCCGCGCGCGTTTCACCTGCTCGGACATGGAAGCCGGCCCCGGCGGAGCCTTCGGCGGCTGACCCCCATGGGTCTCCAGCCCTGCTAGGGGCGGTAGACCACGACGTCGCTCACCAGCTCGACGCCCGACTGACCCCCGACCACCAGCACCTCGCCGGAGCCCAGCAGCGCGGTCCGTGCGCCGATGCGTGGCGTGAAGGCATCAGCTGGGTCTGGCGTCGGCGCCCATGCACCCAGGCCATCCGTTCCCAGCGTCCAGATCTCGCAGTCGGCGACAGGCTCGAACAGGGCGGTCTCGCCGCCGCAGATCACGACCCGCCCATCGTCGAGCAGCCGCGCGTCGGCCTTGCCCCGGGCCGTAGTGAGGTCGGGCCCGCGCTCCCAGCTGCCGTCGGCCGGATCCACAAGCCAGGTCTCGGCGAGGGCCTCGGTGTCTAGAGCGGTGACCCCACCGGCGATGAGCACTCGACCGTCGGGCAGGCGCACGGCGACGTGATCGGAGCGGCCGGGCTCGAGGTCACCCAGCGAGTACCAGGTGTCGTCGCCGGCGTCGTAGATCTCGACCAACGCCACCTCGGGGAAGGTGGTCTGCGAGGTCGGCACCGCGGCGCCGCCCACCACCAGCATGCGATCGCCGCCGACCTTGGTCGCGGTGTGCCGCCAACGCCCTTCGTCCATCACCGCGTGCATCTCGGTCTCGTCGCCGCCGAGGTGGATGCGCATCGTGTCGGCGCTCGCCCGAAGCCCCAGCCCGTCGTCGAAAATGATGCCGCCCGTGACCCAGAGCTCGTCGCCAAGCTGCACCATCTGGTGGTGGCCCCGGGCGGCGAAGGTGCGCATGACGTCGTCGCCCGCGAGATCGCTCCAGGTCCCGTCCTCGGGATCGAACACCTCGGGCATGCCCACGTCCCGGGCGTCTTCGAGGGCGTCCTCGTCGAGCTCGGTGATGATGATTCCGTCCCGGCCCTCCACCAGTCCCCGGGTTCCCACGACCACGACCTTGCCGTCGTACTCCGTGCCCGAGCCCTGCACGAGCACCGCCGCGAAGTCCATGCGGCCCCCGCGCATGCGCTCGGCGTCGGCGAACTCCCACGCTGCTTCCGTGCCGTCGACGGCGAAGATCGAGGCGTTGTCGAGGGGATCCGGGTCCACCTCGCTGAAGCCCGACGCGCCGCCGAGCGCCAAGACGCGACCATCGGGGAGGTCGATCACTTCGGGCTCCAGGGCCCCGTGGGACCCTCCAGGCAGCGTGCCGGTGCGCCCCCGTCGGGTAAACAGCACCCGCGCGCTCGCGGGGGTCTCGGGGTCAAAGGCCAGCGGCCCCGCGCTCCCGCTGGAAGCGATCACCTGCCCGTCTCCCCCGAGCCCGTCGGACACGAGCCCCGCGAAATGCAGCTGCACGTCGAACCCTGCGGGGAGCTGTGGGATGTTCCACTCGGTACCCGATGATGGGGCCTGCAGCCAGAACTCATAGGAACGGCCGTCGCCGTAGGCTGCCTGCAACGACACGAAGTCGAGATCCGCGAAGGAGTCGTGGCCATCGGGCACAACAAAGCTGATGGGAACCGCGAACTCCGCAGCCCCACAGCCGAGCCCTGACCCCACGAAGAAGGCTGACGCTGCGAGGATCTTCGCCCCGCGTCGTGCTTGTGACAGATGCGTCATCGCTTCTATGATGCCGTGTTTCCTTGTCCGAGGAACACGCACCACCCCACACACCGGAAGGAAGTTCTTGGACTCCCAGCAGCAGCCAGAGGGCGACAGCCCCGCTGACACCAGTCAGAGCGGCAGCTTTGGGCCCCGCCCGTTCGGCAAGTACTACTTGCTGGACCGCATCGCGGTGGGCGGCATGGCCGAGGTATTCCTCGCCAAGACCTTCGGGCACGCTGGGTTTGAGAAGGTCCTGGTGGTCAAGCGCATCCGCGAGCAGTTCGCCGACGATCCGGCGTTTGTCGCCATGTTCGTGGACGAAGCGAAGCTCAGCGCGCAACTGGTGCACCCCAACGTGGTGCAAATCCACGACTTCGGCAAGAACGGCAAGCACTGGTTCCTCGCCATGGAGGCGGTGCACGGCCAGGATCTGAAGTCGATGATGCGTCGGCTCGCAGAGCGCGGAGAGCGCATGCCGGTCGAGCTGGCCACGGTCATCGCCCACGAGATGGCGCGCGGGCTGCAGTACGCGCACACGCGGACCGGACCCCTGGGAGATCCGCTGCGGATCGTGCACCGCGATGTCTCGCCGTCGAACGTGCTCATTTCCTACGAAGGCCACGTGAAGATCGTGGACTTCGGCATCGCGAAGGCCGAGACCACCCGAGACGAGACCGCCGAGGCGCACCTCCTCAAGGGCAAGTTCCAGTACATGTCGCCCGAGCAGACCGAGCGCGGCGACCTGGACCACCGCAGCGACGTCTTCGCGGCTGGAATCTGCCTGTGGGAGATGCTGACCGGCCATCGGCTCTTCAAACGAGACGAGGACTACGAGATCATCGCGGCCATCCGCGCGGGGATGGTGACGCCGCCGTCCGCGTACAACCCCGACGTGCCGCCGGCGCTGGACGCCATCTGCCTCAAGGCGCTCCAGGTGGACCTGGACCGTCGGTACAAGGACGCGGGCGCGATGCAGCGAGAGCTGCAGGACTTCTTGCTCCCCGGCACCCCCGAGCGGCTGCTGCCCAGCATGCGGGAGCTGCTCGACGACCTGTTCGCGCCGGAGATCATGACCGAGCGGGTGCAGCTGGAGGAGGCGACCCGCCTCGCCGCGGACATTCACTACGGCTCTGACGATCTGGAGCTGGAAGAGGAGATCGCGCAGCCGGGCACGGTCCCGGCGCCCCTCACCCAGCCCGACGGCAGCGGCACCCTCTCACCACCGGCCGCCCCGGCACCGAGGAAGGGCAAGGGAGGGCTGGTCGCGGTGCTTCTGCTGCTCGTCATCCTCGCTGGAGGCGCCTGGTTCGCGACGCGGAACGGGGGCCCCCAGGTGGCATCGTTGACGGTGTCGGTGCGCCCAGCCGACGCGCCCGGTCTGACGATGACGCTCGACGGCGCGCCGTTCACGTCACCGTCGGACGCGCTGACGCCCGACGTACCCCACGAGCTGGTCATCAGCGCGGACGGGTTCGAGCCTCGCACCCGGACCATCGAACTCACGGCGGGACAGGCATTCGCGGCGGAGGTCGTGCTGCAGCCCCTGGCGGAGGAGCCGGCCCCCGAGCCAACTCCTGAGGCCGCGCCCGAGGCGGCTCCCGAGCCCAGGACGCCCCGACCTGAGGCGACGCCGACCCCCGAGCCCGAGCCCACTCCCGCAGAGCTCGCTGGCCCCCCGGTGCTCGCGTTCCGCTCCTCGCCGAAGGGCGCAAAGGTCTTTGTTGATGGGCGCCCCGAGGGGAACACCCCCCTGAACTGGGAGAAGGGGTCCGCAGACACCGAGTACAACATCGAGTTCCGAATGACGGGCTACACCTCGGTGCAGGCAGTGGTCACCACGCCCGCGCGAGGGGAACGACGCCGGCTGAGCCGAGACCTCGTGCCGAAGGAGCCCGTCGCGGCCGAACCCACCGATCCCGGAAAGCTGAGCGTGCAGGTGAGCTCAGGGTGGGCGCGGATCTACGTGGACGGTGCCTACGTCGATACGACCCCGCTGTTCGAGCACGAGCTCGCGCCAGGCACCTACACGATCCGCGTGGTGAACGAGCGCACAGGGCTGGAGATGAGCGAGAAGGTGTCCGTGAGCTCGGGGGAGGTCGCGCGCAAGACCTTCCGAATCGACGAGTGAGCGCGCCGCCGCTGCCCCACGAGCTCACGCCCTCCGAATGCCGCTGGACCTGCCCTCGCAGCTGGGTCCGCGCGAGCTTCGCCTCGGACGAACCGCCGCTGCTGTGGGGACAGCTGCGAATCCTCGCCGCGTTGGACCTCGTGGCGCTGGCGTCGGCGCAGGAGTCGCCGCCCCGAGGGGTCGACGTGCAGACGGCCGGGCGCCCGGGAGAGGCGGTGGCCGTGGCGGCGGCGCTCAGCGCGCGACTGGAGGGGGCGGTCCTGCACCCGGGGCCGGTCGCGGCGCTGCGAGGTCGCGGCGGCCCTGGACTGCTGGCCGATCCAGCCGTGGCGGCGGTGGTGCTCGACGCCATGCAGGTCGCCCGCACCGAGGGCGCCTGGGACGCGGTGCGCGAGGCGCTGATGTTCGGCACGTGCGCAGAGGTGGCGCCCGAGGAGGGGCCGGCGTCCGTACACCGGGCCCGGGCGCAGATCGTGATGGTGGGGCCGGAGTCGGCGCGAAAGAAGCTGCGCGAGCTCGACGCAGGGTTCGACACCGGTTGGGCCGAGCGGGTGGCGCTGCTGCCGGATCTGCCGCGGGACCGGGGCGGGGTCTCGATCGTCACCGCGCGGATTCGCCATGAGATCGGTCTCATGGGGCCCCTGAGCGGCGGCGCGATGTCCTTCCTCATCGAGCAGCTCGCGGGGCGACCGGCCCGTCGCAACCGGGTGGGGCTTCGGCTCGACCGCATCGGCCGCGTGGTGATCGGCGCCCGGGCCGTGCAGCCCATGGGCACCCTCAAGGCCCCGGCCATTCGCAGAGCGTGGGGCGCGCTGGCCTGGCGCGGCGGCATGCAGGAGGACGGGCATCGGGCGCGGGTGGAGGGGGGCCAGCTTCAGTTCGTGACCGACGGCACGCAGCGCGGGGTGGTCAACGGCCTGATGGTCTACGGCGGCACCGACGCGTCGTACTGCATCCCCGGGCGGATCACAGCTCGGGTGGCGGTGGGACGCGAGGGGGTCATCAACATCGAGCGGGAGGCGAAGTACTCGGGACGGTCGTTCGACAAGGGCATGTTCCACCTCGCCGGTTGGCTGCGCGGAACGTTCGTGGGGACGACGCACCCCCTGGGTCTGGCTGCCTCGGTGGCGTTCGAGCAGTCCTACGGGAAGATCGACGGCGACTCGGCGACGCTGGCGGAGACGCTGGCGATCCTCTCCGAGCTGTCGGGGTTGCCGGTCCGCCAAGACATCGCGCTCACCGGGGCGATCACCCAGCGCGGCGAGCTGTTGCCCATCGGCTCGGTGAACCTCAAGGTGCGCGGGTGGTGGGCGAGCTGCAAGGCGCGCGGCGAGCTGACTGGCGCACAGGGCGTCCTGATCCCCGCTGCGTCCGCCCCGGATCTGATGGTGGACTGGGACGTGCTGCAAGACATCCGGGCGGGGAGATTCCACGTCTGGACGGCGGACCGGGTGGAGGACGCCGCGGAGCTGCTCCTGGGACGGGAGGCCGGCGGCGGCACGAGCCGACCGGGTCCCCAGACGGTGCTTGGGCTGGCGGCGCGCAAGCTGCGAGCGATGTCGGAGAGGCTCTACCCGCCGCGAAGCAAGCCGGCGACGAAGCCAGCAAAGCCAGCGGCGAATCCAGCGAAGAGCAAGGCGCCTACGGAATCGTGATCTGCAAGGTCCCGATGGGCTCGGGCTGGGGTCGGACCGCGAAGTAGATCCCGGTCGCCGCACCGCCGGCGCCGAGGATCCCCAGGATCACCCCGATCACCGCGCCGGGCTTTACTGGCGCGCGCTCCTTCTTGCTCCGGGCGCGCGGTTCGGGGATGGTGCTCGGATCTGCGACCGCGACCGCGGCGGGCGCGGGGGCGGCGAACAGCAGGTCATCCAGGGTGGGGTTTCCGCCCAGCACCAGCGCGGGCACCCGGGCGCTCACCCGGTCGCTCTTGATGGCTCCGCTGTCGTCTGCGTAGAGCGCGAGCCGCTCCACAAGCTGCTTCACGAACGCCGTGCGCGCCGACGGTGACGCCTTCAGGCTCGCCTCGACCGCCTCGCTCCAGGTGTCCGAGCGCGCCGAGTACAGCGCCATCTGCAGGTTCCCGTCGGGGTCGAACGCCGCCACCGCGACCAGGTCCGTGCCCGCGACGCGCGCCACCTCCTCGTAGAGCCTACGCGTGAGGCTCGAGCGATCCGACTGGGCGCTCGTGTCCCCACCGAGCCCCACGTTGGTCAGCTCGATCTGAACCTCTCGGGTCTCCCCGGGACCCAGGCGCAGCTCCATGAACTGCCGCCCCACGCCCGCGCTCTCGGCGAGCAGCACGTGGAATCCCGGGGGCAAGTCGCTCACCACGACATCCCCGTTCCCGATCCGGCGCCCGTCGAGGAACACCCGGGTGGTGTCGTCTGCGAGCACCCGCACCGAGGCGCCCTCGCTCGACAAGACCTCGCTGCGCGCTTGCTCGAACAGGCTCACGATCTTCGGCGGGTACTCCAGCGAATCGAGCACGCGATCCGGCGCCAACCGCACGACCTCACCGAACGCGTCGCGGGCGTCATCCTTCGCTCCCATCGACGCATAGGACAGGCCCAGGAAGAGCTGGATATCCACCAGCAGCCGCTGGTCCCGCACGAACTCCAGGTGCCCGGCCACCGAGGACTCTGCGCGCCGACAGGCCTCCACCGCGGACTCGAAGCGCGCTCCCTCGTACTGCAGCCGCCCCTCACGCAGGGCGTCGTTGGCTGGCCCCAGGAAGACCGACTCCACGATCTGCGCCTGGGCGGGCAGGAAGCGAGGGGCCAGGACCGCGGCGTCCACCACGTCGTAGCGGGCGGCGATGCGGAACCCGTCCGCCAGATCATCTGTCAGCGTGCGCAGCAGCTCGTCGCTTTGCTCCCCGGCGCCGTGCACGCCCACCACCGCCACCGACGGCCGCTCCTGGGCCTGCGCCGGTCTGACACCGAGCGAGAACCCCGCCGAGGTTTGCACGGTCAGCACCAGAAACAGCGCCGCGGTGCCCAGGGAGAGCAAGCGCGTGGGCAGGGATGAGGAGGATCTGGCGGAATGCATGACTGACCGCCTGAATCGTACCGCACGGTCGAACCAGACGGACTGCGCGACCCTCGAGGCCGCCGCGCGCCAGCCTGCCCCGATCTTGACGGGCTGGAGGGGGCGGGTCATCCTCGCGCGCCCCTGGAGACCCGCATGCGCGCTGCCCTCATCGTCCTCGTGACCCTCTCGACGCTCCTCACGCTGCCCCAGCTAGGGCACGCAGCCCGCTCCACGGAGGCGGAGCGCGCGCTCAACACCGGGCGTTCGCTGCTCGATCAGGGGCTGCCCGACAGCGCGCTCGAGAAGTTCCGGCAGGCGAAGACCCTCGCGCCGGACGACATCGAAGTCCACATCGACTACATCGACTTGATGCTCGCCGAGAGCTTCCCCACCGAGGCGCTGAGCGAGTACGAGGCCTACGCGAAGAAGGGCACGGCCGACGCCGTCTACCTGTTCGCCCGAGTGCGGGCCCAGGTCGGCGACATCGAGGGCGCCCGGACAGACTTCAAGGCCGCGCTCGCCATCGACTCCAGCCACCACTGGTCGCTGGAGGGCCTCGCCGGGCTCGCGCTGCTCGAGGGCCGAGCGAACGATGCAAAGGACCTGTTCATCAGCGCTCGCGCGGTCGCGCCGAACCGCTCGTCCATCCACAACAAGCTGGCCGCCGTGCTGGTGCGCACCGGCGACACCGAAGGCGCCTACGCGTCCTGGCAGAAGGCGACCGAGGTGGATCCCTCGGACCATCACGCGTGGCTCAACTGGGGGGCGATGCTGTCGCGCAACGGCGACAACGAGGGCGCGGCGCGCAAGCTGGAGATGGCCGTGCAGAAGGCGCCCGGCTATCCGCTCGCCCACGTCAACCTCGCCTATGTCTACGCCCGACTCAAGCGCTACGACGATGCGGTGGCCCACTTCGACACCGCGCTGGCCATCAACCCCCGGAACACGACGGTGGCTGGCTCCCGAGCCTTGATCGCGGAGATCGGCGCCGGGACGATCCCGGCCACCGCGTTCGACCCCATGGCCGCGGCGATGGAGGCCGAGTCCTTCGACCCGCCGCTCGCAAAGCAGAAGTACGGCGAGGTCCTGCTCCTCGCCCCGAACTTCGCGCCGGCTCACATGCGGCTCGGGCTCGTGCTCGCTTCGCTCCAGGACGTCGAGGGCTCGCTGGCGAGCCTGACGAGAGCCGCCGAGCTGACCCCCAACGACGGCGCCACCCGCTACAACCTCGGGTACCTGCTGCTGGGCGTGGAGCGCGCCGGGGAGGCGATGCCGCACCTGATGGCCGCGCACAAGGCCGAGCCTCGGGACCCCAACCCCATCACGGGCATCGCGCTGTCCTACCTCGCCAAGGGAGAGCCGGTCACCGCGCTGTCCTGGTACGAGAAGGCGCTGAACAACAACCCCGCAGACCCGACTCTGTGGGTGCAGTACGGCACCACCCAGGCAGCGATGGGCGACTTCGATACGGGGATCGCTTCGGTGCGCAAGGCCTTGCAGATCGCGCCGAAGTTCGTCGCGGGACGCGCGCAGCTCATCTCGATCCTTCGCGAAGCTCGCCGCTTCGAGGAGGCCCTGAGCGAGCTCGCCATCCTCGACCGCACCGCGCCGGGCAACCCGTCCATCGCCGCGGAGCGCACCAACATCGAGAAGGCCCGCGACACCTACCGAGCCGGCAAGGCGAGCGGCGTGCGGATCAACCAGATCCTCATCCTCGACCAGTCCAAGGCCACCTCGGCCCTCGCGGAGCTCGACGGAGGCAAGTCGTTTGGCAGCGTGGCCCGGGCCTACGGGCAGGGCCCCGAAGCGGGCCGCGGCGGCGACGTCGGCTACGTCAACCCCGACGACATGAGGGCGGAGGTCGCCTCAGTGGTGCGCGGCCTCAGCGCTGGACAGCGGAGCGGTCTCATCCCGGTGGGCAAGGCCTGGCTCATCGTTCAGCGGGTCGAGTGAGTCGCGCGCGGCGCGTCCTGGGGCTGACCGGGGGTACCTGTGCGCTCGTGATGCTGATGCTCTGCGGGTGGCTGTGGGCGCTGCAGCGAGAGGTGCCCGGGACCAACACGCCGGCCGTCGTCGCTCACCGCGGCGGGAGTGGAGCCGCGCCCCAGAACTCGCTCGCCGCCGTGAGCTGGGCCGCCGAGCGAGGGCTGGGCGTGGAGCTCGACGTGGTCCTGAGCGCGGACGGCGTGCCGATGCTGTCGCACGATCCGTGGCTGGTTCGCGAGACGTGCGGTCGCGTCGAGACGCCGACCAGCCCGCTGGATGAGGTCGTCCTGGTGCATGAGCAGACGGCGGCGGCGCTCCAGCGAGACTTTCGCTGTGGCGGCATCGAAGACCCCACCTACGAGGGTGAGCCGGCGACCGCTGGCGGCGCCTCGGTGCCGCGCCTCGCCGAGGCGCTGGCGTTGCTGCCGGAGAGGGCCGAGCTGTTCTTAGACCTGAAGATCCTCGATGGGGTGACCGCCGGCGCCGAGCGGTTCGCTGAGGCCATCGTCCCGTTGATCGCCGGGCGCGCAGGGCGCGTCTGGCTCGAGGTCCCGAGGGACGCGCACGTGAGGGCGTTGCGCGAGGCCGGGATCCGAGGGCCCCAGCGGAAGGTGCTGATGAGTTGGCCGGCGTTCACGCCGTCGGTGCAGGACACCTCCGCAACGTGGAGCCGCCTCGGGCTTCGCACGCTGCTCGCGACGGATCTCCGGCTCATCAACCCCATCGCCAAGGCCCGCGAGGCAGGCGCGGACGGGATCGTCTCGCTGCGACCAGTGCTGTCCCCGAGCACCGCAGAGCGGGTCCGCGACGCCGGGCTGGCGGTGGTGTGGTTCGTAGGCGCAGACACAATGCAGGGGCAGAAGGACGCGGTCGCGGCGCTGTGCGCTGGCCCTGGAGACCTGCTGATCCTCGACTATGCCGACCGGCTGTTCTGCGAGGGCTGACTCGGTGTCAGTCCACTTCCGGTAAAAAGTGGACTGGCGGTCGTTCCCAGTTCGGGGCACCCTGCTACCTCGCGGGGAGCTCGGAGAACACGGTCGCGATGAGGTCAGCGCGGTTGGTGGTCCCTGTCTTGTCCATCACCCGCCCCAGGCGGTACTTCACGGTCGCCTCGGCGATCCCGAGCTCCTGGGCGATGCGCGCGTTCCGCAGCCCCTCCACCAGCAACTCCACGATGTCGAGCTCACCCTGCTTGAGGCCGTAGCGCGACATGAGCGCGTCCATGCGCTCCCGCAGTGACGGGCCCCCGTTCTCCACGGAGAGCAGCCAGCGGGACGCTTCTTCGTCCGACTCCAGCGGCACGAGGCCGAGCCGCATCATCCGGCGCCCCACCGGCTGCACGAACTGGTAGTCGCCGCTCGCCCCGTCGGGGATGCCGCCAGCAGAGTGGAGCTCCGCGAGCCGGTCCCCCACCGCCTGAGCCAACCATGGCGGAAGGGAGGGCGGGTCCCCGTGCAGATCGAGCTTGCGGTGGGCGGCGGGGTTTGCGCTCACCACCCGGACGTCCGAGTCGACGAGCAC
>Ga0222662_1000751_pt1 | contig 21774 bp, 25 predicted proteins | sample AntAcemetagen600_FD_179821 | JGI IMG/M metagenome (GOLD analysis project Ga0222662, IMG submission 179821) | Saline water microbial communities from Ace Lake, Antarctica - #600 | ecosystem: Environmental > Aquatic > Non-marine Saline and Alkaline > Saline | place: Antarctica: Ace Lake...
CAAAAAATTTCCGAGAAATGTTCTTTGTGTTATAATCAGTCATAGATATCTATAGGCTATAATGTTTTCTAAAAAACGATGATATTCGCGCATATCAGAAAGAAGTTATTAGGAAGAAATACGAACATGCCTTGCTGAAGAAAGGTTTGATGGATATTAAGGGGAAGAGGTCTCTTACGAGAGAAGTGGTTAAATTCTTCAAAACACTTTAATAAATAATTTGACTTTCTTGAAGAAATAAAATATATTTAAAAATATGAAAACAAAATACGTCGGATTTTAACGGGCACGTTGAAATCGACGAAAATCTTGGGAATGTCTTTTTCGATAAAAAATTAAAGGTTGTCGGGAGAATCCTCGCGAAATCAGGATCGGGAATCTCGGCAGGAGAGGGAATCTCCTTGGTTGAGACGGGAATCGAAGAAGAGTCGAAAAATTCTCCAGAAAATGTCTTGACTTTTGAGGGTAAAAGGTATAAATTAATTAAAGAATAAACTTATGACAAAAACAAAAGAAAAAACAACAACAAAGCGCGAGCGGGGTCGTCCAGCGGGTCACAAACCATACGTCTCAGTCAACATTCAAAAGCTTTCTGAGCTAATTGAAGGTGGAGAAGCAATGGTTCCTAAAAAATGGTTGGCGGCGAAGGGAATAAACACTAACCAATTCAAAGACGCGACGACTCAGGAAATCGTGAAAGTGAATAAAGATAAGGAAGAAGTTGAAGCTATTAAGTTTACACTGGAGGACTAATATGGAAATTATTCTGACGAAGGCCATGAAAGTCGTTGAGGAGCTTCTAAAGGAGGTGGTAGCGGAATGAGCGACAACCTATTTGCAAGACTGGCGGCCGGTGCTGAGGATCTGGATCGCAAGGCAGAAGCCTACCTGTCCGACAAGGAATTCATCCCCAGCCCAGATGTGGCAGAGCGGATCTGGCAAGCATCACTGAGGCTGTTCAAGAAACACGGTGGCACCTGCAGCGACAAAGGCTACATGCGCTTCGCAGAACTCGACTGGGACGCACTCCCGTGGTGGGCTGCCCAGACCTTGGATGGTTGGATGCCTTACTCGGGACCACCCCGGAACGGAAGCCTAGGGACCCTGCTGGGGTATTCAGCGACTTCACTGGATGCCCACCTGCGGAACATCATGGAGATCGCCGAGGGCAGAGAGACCGAAGAGCTCTGCTTCCCGGTGACGTTCACTGAGAAGATAGACAAGACGTGACTGCGTAGGGTGCCGACATGAGCAGACTTACACATGAAATCGAAATCCACCTGCGGCAGTTGCTCAGGACAGAAGCTGCCAGCCCTGACTGGGACACGGCGGCGGAAGAACTGAAGATGGATTATACAACAGTAGAATTCGGCGGGAAGACTTACTATATTCGATGAATACAGAAATTCAAAATCACGTTAACTATCTCAATGGACTTTTAGGAGAATACTAAACAAATTCGCTTGAACAATCTAATCCCCGCAAATAAAGACCAAACCTTTTAACATTGCCGATCATAAACCACTGTTCTCTCCAGTCTTTAATTTCTAATGATATTTTATGCCCGACTACTTCATTAAAAGATTTGCCTATGGTTTCCAAGTTGAATAAAACCATTGCATTCGCATTTTTTATTGTGTATCCACTATATAAAAATTTTTTTTGGTCAACCCAATCCACTCGCATTTCTTTTATTGTTCCAAGTTTATCTGAAAATTTATCTATTATTTTTTCTGCTAAAATTTTATATGTAAAAAGATTAGTTTCGTGGGCATCTAAATGTTCTTGGGTTTGATTTTTATAATTCATAATTGTTGATACGCCAAAATATATTCTAAAAAGTCGCGGCACTCTTTTAAATCTTTGATTAATTGTTTTTCAAAGATTTTTATTTCGAAACTGATTGGTATATATATTAAGTCTGGTAATTGATATCCTATATATTCGAGGGTTATTTCTAATTGTATTTTTTTATTTGTTATCTCTATCAAATCTTGAAATAAAGATAGGTATTCCAAAATATTTTGCGCGTCTTTATATTTCGAAAAATCAAAATACAAAGATGTTTCTCCTCCTTTAAAAAAATTTTTATACGAGTAATATTTTAGATAAAAAAACATCTTGTCTGTAATTGTTATTAGGTTTTTTAGATTTATAGTTGGCTCACCTATGTATTTTTGTGTATTAAATTTTTGGCTCATAATTCGCGGTAGGATTGTATTTTTTCTAAGAATTTAATATATTCGTGCATTTCTGAAAGTATAGAATCTGCGTAAGCGGGTAGAATTGTCAAAGTGATCTTCACAAGAAATAATTTTTTTCCTTCTATATTAGTGTATATGTTTTCTGTATTATGTTTCTCTATCTCGTAATTTATTATTACTTTTTTGTTTAATATTTTTTTTATTGTGTGTGGCATATAAAAATATAAAGAACACACAAATCCTATTGTAATTTCTTCTTCCTTCGAAAACCAACAAGATGGGGGACTAAATCCACCATTATACAAAAAATTTTCATACATATTTTTAATAGTAGAAATATGATAATAAAAACTATGACAAGCAATCTCTAGGTATTTCTCTGTCTCTTCTTCGGCGATCATAACTCTTTGAAAAATAAACTATTTTTTTGGATTAGTGGGTTGGATATAAGTAAAATAAAATTTCTCGGATTCAATAAGCATTGCTCCATATTTTAAATCCTCCGTCAAAACTACAATAAATTTTTCCAAAAATTCAACATAAAGCTCTAAGTCTATCACGTTAAATTGCTCATAAAAAATACAATATTTTGAAAAATCTATTACCATAAAAAAACGATATTAGATTTCTTTTTGATTGTCAAGTTTTTATTTTTGTGAAAGATATTTGCTTGCTGTAATTTTCGTTTTTCTGAATAATACACGCGCAGAGCTGAAATCCAGATTGGGGAAATTCTTTTGGCGTATCAAGAAGCAGAATTTCAGTGGGCCAAAAACCTTTCTCATCCATATCGCGCAAACGAGCTTTGAGAGCCAAAATATGATTAATGGTAATCAAAAAACATATATTCGGCGCAAGATCCATTGAATGATTCAAAAATGGCCTAGCTTTGCTCCAAGGCGGGTTTGTAATAATCCAGTCATATTTATTATTTTTGGAAAGATGAAAAAAATCGAACCCCCGTTTTATTTCCGTGGTATGTATGTTTGTTTTGTCAACAAATTTTTCAATTTCAGAAACAAAATTGCCATTTCCCGCACAAGGTTCTAATACTCGCGTCGATTCTTGGATATGATAGTTTTGAACAAGATGCTCAACTATTTTTTTAGCAACATAGGAGGGAGTCTGGAAGTCATCGCTGCCGCCTTTTGGTATCAAATTCCTCATTTATTTTTTTGGGCAAGATCTTTGCAACTATAAAACCAATTTAATATCTTAACAAACCCATAAAGAGAACCGAACATCACAATGATGGGTGAGGCAAATAAAATTACAATTAGCGCAAAAATTATGCAAAGGGATATCTGAAAAACCTCAGTCACAGGTTCCAAAAAAATTAAAGCCTGTCCTATGGTCAACTTTGTTTTTTCTTTCATAGGTTAACGAACTCAATTGGTTCATAAGAAGAAACTTTTAGACCAACTTCGCGGAAGAGCTTTTTTGGGCAATTATAAAAAAGATCATCATAGCTATTCGCGGGAAGACGTTTGCCCTTCTTACTTTCATTGTATTCTCTTTTTAGTTGGTCCAATCGTTCTTTGATAATAGAAACATCTTCGCCCTCCTCAATTTTGCAAAGAAAGATTTTGTTTTCTTCGAATATTGGGTTGTTCGTTGTTTTTGCGCCAATAAAGAAGTATTTCTTTGATTCGCCCTTTTCCTCTTTCATTTGCTCGATTAGATTTTCGAGGTCTTGAATGATTTTGTTCTTTTTTTCTGACTCGATTTCGTTTTTATCGAGTGTGTATTCTATGTCTTCTTTTTTTACGTTCATATTTTTTTGTTATTTTTTATTTTGTTTTTTACTCTTTCTTTATTTTTGTTATTTAAAAGTGGATTAGTCAATTTCGTTCGTATTTCACTCTTTTCAAGCTGACTCTCCACCTTTGTCTCTAGCAACACCGCTCTCATCGGTGGTTTCGTTATCGTTTGGATTATCTGTTTTCATAATTGTATTTTTAGGGTTACGGACGAGCGGTGTGCTAGTCCTTGTAGTTAGAAGAAAGAATTGGACGCGCCATCAGCACGCCGTGGAACGTCTCGTATTCCATGCCGTCTTGGGTCGGTCCTGGGCATTCGCACTCTTCGGAGTAGTCCAACCGGCAGATTGAGCATGTGTCTCCCAGTTCCCCGGTTTCGTCGTCGTAGCCAAGGCAGTCCATTGCGAAGCTTACTCGCCGCCATCCGGTGTCCCCGCCCCATTGCATCGCCATCGCTTCCGCGATTCCCTGATACGTCTTGGAGCGTTCGCGCCAGCGGTCGGCGGATGGAGGAAGGTTGTTCTGTCCGTTGTCGCATTGGTTCGCCCACCGCTTCCTTCCGTCCACAATGCGCGGCTCGACGTAATCCGTGGGCTGGAGTTTCGGTAGACCTTTGAGCCATAGCCCCGTTTTCTTGCTGGCGTCATCGCCGAACTCGTAGGGTTGGATGTATTGGTCGGCCTTGCGGATGTTGCTTGAGATTGCGCCCACTGGGTTCTCGATGGCGATACGGGGGCAGTCGGTATCCATGAACAGGCGCACGAAGTTCAAGCCTTCCTTCTGAGCGTTCCGGCGAGCTTCGCCTACCAGCGTTCCAGGTTTCACTTTCTGGTGATACCCCACGCCGGGGAACTTCACGAAGTCGGGATCAGAGAATGCCCACGCGGCGGCGACATTTAGGAAGGTGCATGGCGGATGGGCGACAATTAGATCCCAGCCGTTGCCGAGGATGTCCCGAACGTCTCCGGTGTGGTGATCGCCGGGAGTCTCGGTTTCGAGCATGTCGCAGGAGGTAGCGACGTGTCCCAAGGCGTTGAAGGCATCGCGGACGGTTCCAGATGACTCACAAGCCACCAGAACCCGAAGAGGGAGAACCAACGGAGCAGAACACGGCGATGATGCCAATTTCGTTCGTTCCTCACTCATGGCGTATCTATTCCTTATGATGCTGGCGCTCTTTTGGTTGGGGTGGTACCCTTCCAAATGGCCCGGCCGGGGTGGTACCCTTCCAAATGGCCCGGCCGGGGTGGTTTCCGGCCGGGTTTTCATTTCAATCCGAGCGCCTTCCTGAATGCTGAACTGATGAGCATGTCGCTTTCTAGCAGCTCGTCTCTGCCTATGGTAGGCAATCTGGTGTTCGCAAGCGAGTTGCCCGACAGGTGACAGCCGATCGTGTGGTCGTCGGTGAAGTCGTCGATGTCGCCGGGCTCGAGCCATCGTTTGGCCTTCTGCCAGGGGATTGGTGCGATCCGCTTCATCGGGTGGACGACATGCGGCCAGTCGGGATGGTCGGCGATGATCTTCGCCAACATGGACTCGCCGATCTCGGTCCACTTGAGAGGCGTATCGGGATTGCTCCACAGTCGTACTCGCTGGCGCCGTGCCCATTCGGCGGCGATTGGACAGCCCGGCCATGCGGCAAGCATTGGTATCTTCGGGCGGTGCGCTCGGTGGCCGAATGCTACGAACGTGCGGTCGGCGTTGGCCTGCTCGATCAGCTCGGTGGCAGGCTTCAGCAGTATGATGTCGCTGTCGATCCAGCATCCGCCATTGGTCGCTAGTCGATGCGCCCTGAATACGTCGGCTCGATGGGCGTTAGGTATATCTACACCATGGATACATGATGCCGTAGACGTAGATGGACCACGGTAATGAGGGTGATGGCGGTAGATCGTGTTGCCGCAAGTCACCGAGAAGGTAGGCATTGGCCCACGGTAGAATGTGAATGGGGTGATTATGCTCCCTCCCTTTGCAGCATATAGCTGGGGAATGCGCCCCGTGTCAGGGCCACCATACGCCAGTCGGTTTCACTGGTGAACTTGTCGACGGCCTGGATCACGCCGAACTGGGTGGTCTGGCTGGAGTCACAGTAGTCGTGGCCGGCGATGATGCCGCCCGGCTTGACGCATCGACTAGCGCCACGCAGGTCCGCGATGACGGCTTCGTAAGTATGATCGGCGTCGATGTATATCCAGTCGTAGCCGCCCGCGGATAGCTTCCAAAATTGTTCACTGGTCAATCGTACTGCGGTGGCGCCCGACATGAATCGTTGTCGAACGTGTGCAAAGTTTGCGTCGTGCTTGCTCTGCTCGGCGTTCGCTCGGTCCTGGTCGTAGTCCGTGCCGGTGTTGCGGTGCTGCCATGCGTCAACAAGCGAGACGGCAATGGGCTCCGTCTCCTCGATCAGTACGGCGGCGTTGTCGCCACGCTGGACGCCGATCTCGGCGCCGATGCCTCCCTTGAGGAACAGGCGGTACAGTTCTCGACGGTTCGCTGGCCTGATGATCGTGGGGTCAGCCGACATAGAAGCCTCCTTCTTCAAGCTCGCGGTGTTGCTCGCGGGATCGCTCTATCTCGTGGCGTTCAGCCTTGGGGAGCTCGGCCGCTCGCGGCGACTTGGTTGCGATGAGTACGAACGCCAAGGCGGTGAGCGCGATGAGAATGGGAATGATGACGTTGACAACGAACGACGCAGGCAGCGCCGTCGGCTCAAGGTTTTCGTGAATCATGGTGGTGCTCCTGTTCGGTGGTGGTTGGTGAAGTTGAACTTGTAAGCGTTTCTTACACGTTGCTGCCTTACGCGGCAGCGTGGCCGGGCAGATACTTGGCGATCGCCTCGGGCGTCAGTGTGGCGAGTGCGTTGTCGATCGTCGCGTGGGCGTCGATCGTGGCGCCGTGGTCGAGCGTGATGGTCACGCAGCCGGTCTCGCTGTCCCAGATGCAATCGACGCCGTGGCGTGCCATCATCTCACGGGCTTCGTTGGCGGTCAGTTGGCGGTAGTCTTGGCCGTCGATGCCGTTGCCATTGAAGGCGAATCGGATCAGCGCGGCATCGTCGAGCATGGCATTGATCTGGCGGCGAGCGTTGCGGCGAATGGCTTTCATGGCGGTGGGCTCCGTTTCAGTCAGGATCATTCCCTGGCGAGGGCCAGCAGGGTAAGCGGACGTTTGCTCAGGCATGCGAAGTGGAGGCCTGCGATGCGAGCCGGTCAAACTCGGCCTCGCTGATTTCGTAGGACTCGCCGGTCTCGATGTGGCGTCCGTTGATGTTCACCTGGCGGCAGCGAATCGCGCCGCTGGCAGTGCGTCGGCATTGCGTGTGGCAGACTGCGCCGTGAGCGGCACGGTTTTCGTTCCGACTGACGGCGGCGGTGTAGCCGCGTGTGATAATGGTCTGGAATCGTCTGGTCAGTTTGATGGTCGTCATGGTCGCGTCTCCTGTTCGGTGGTGTTCGGTGGTGGTTCAGATGCCCGCCGCGGTCAAGACCTCGCCGATGGTTGGACCGCCAGGAAGGCGTCGATCTGCGTTCACCGGCGCGCCGCCATTGATGTGGACTCCCGCAGCGGCGTACAGGCGTTCGGTCGGCGATCGGCGCGGGTTTCCGGCCCATCGCGTGTCCTCCAGCTTGACGCCGGCGATGCGGGCGGCCGCCTTGATTGCGGCGCGCTGTTCGGTGGTCAGTTCGGTTTTCATGTCTGTGTCTCCGTTCGGGTGGTGGTGGTTGGTTGATTCTGGTAGAGCTTAGCATGCTATTGGTTCGATGTCAAGTACGATCTATCAAGATTTCGATTTATTTCCAAAGGTCGTCCGTGGGCGAATCACTCATCTTCGCCTGGCTCTGGCGCTCTGCCTCAAGGTCGGCGGTATCTTCGCAGACCGCGCAGCGGTAGCCGGCCTCAGCCATCGGGCGAATGTACTTTTCAACGGCGTGATAGGGCACGCTAGCGAGTTCGATTCCGCCGACGGTGTAGCTGAGGGTGATGCCGAGCACCTTGCGAGAAAGAGCGGCGTCCTGGCTGAAAAGGCTGTAGAAGTCGCCATCTCGTAAGAAGAGAACGCGACCGGGGAGCAGTTGTTTGAGGCGGTGATAGTGTTCAATGTGTGCGGTGTGCCTGTCGGTCATGGTCGTGTTCCTGTTCGGTGGTGGTTGGTGGTGCCCGTTGGTTGACTTCAGTAGAAGCTTAGCATCCTATCGGTCGGCGTCAAGTGGCAATTGCATAAAATTCTATATTTCGCGAATATGGGAATAATGGCGGGTTTGTGGTGGTCGTGGCATGGCGTTTGCTAAAGGCGGGATTTGAGGGTGCGAGGTCGATCGGTGTGGGCGGGCGGCGGTGCGGTCGCGCCGATGCCTGGTCGCTTCGCCGGATCGAACTGCGCATTGTGCGCAGTTGGGATCACTGTTGATATTGATAACGCATTATCAATAAGCAAAACCAGTTGTAGCCTGGGCGGTGGCGATCCGCCCACAGGATCAGCCACAACTTAGACGTAAACCCTTGCAAACAAATGACTTGACATCGGATAGCATATCCGATGACGGCCCGCTATTGATACTGATATCGCATTATCAATAGTGGCTCAGGGTAGAACGCGCGGGGGCATGGGGGGGGTGCGGGCGGGCGCGTGCTTGTTAACTCTACCTCTCGCAAATTTCCGGGAGGTTTTGAGTCTGTCCGTCCTATATGGCAAAAAAACCCAACACCCCAACGAATCGGGGTATTGGGCTGAAAGGATCTCATTTCGGATTTCTTCAGGTGGGATTGCTCCGTCCCGAGCTTCTGCAACATATCGCAGTCTGCCACCAGTGACAGTCCCCTGCAACGGGGATCACCCCGTCCATCCGTCCCTGAAGAACTCCGGCCGGCGAGTCACCAGTCGCGAGTCACCAGTCGGGTCTATCCCCTTCCCCCTATAGCGCTATCGAGCTTTTTGCACCGATACGGATTGGATTATGAACCATACGCCGCAACCTCGGCCGCTCTGGCTGCGCCCTCCGTAGAGTAGCAGTCGCCCACTCTCACGCCGTCTGGCATCTTCAACTTCGATGGGCATGAGTCGTGACATCGCCCACTCTCGATCCGCCCACAGTCGCACTTGCCTGGCACAACCAGCCGCTGGAGCTTGCCATCCACAATCCTGTAGACCGAGTCGCCGCCCTTGATAGATCGTCCGTCAGCCGTCAGCCACCCGCTGAACGCAGGCAAACCCTGATCCTTGATCCCCTTGTTCAAGGCGTCGAACACACTATCCGACATCGTGCCCGCTTTTGCCGCTTCGATCTCCCTGTCCGCCATCCTGCACAGTTCGGCGATCGCTCCGATCACATCCGGCCTGCTCAGGTCGAGTGCCCGTGCAATTGATTCATACTTACCCATGGTGTTGCTCTTTTGGTTGGTGGTTGGTGTTCTCCTGTAGCGCTACTGGCGTCTGAACCATCGCGCCCCGCCTGCGGCGGGGGAATCCACCCCCGCCATCTCACGGAAGTATGTCTTCCTGGTTTCTTCCTCGATCCGCTCCTTGGCCCTCTCAGCTGCCTTCTCGGTGTCCACATGCAATCGGTCGGACCAGCAACGGATCGCTCCAGCAAGGGCGTCCAGCTCGTCCTCGTGGCCGAGACAGTTTCGCTCTCGCGTGATGCGTGTGAACTGCCGCTGCAGGTCCATGTTGGCCGCGACGTCGTGGGCCACGATAAGTCGATGCTGGCCCAGCGCAGGCTCGATCGATTCGATGATGCGCACTTCCTTCTGCCCGCTCACCCGCTCTGTCGAGATTGCGCACTTCCACCCCGCGGGGTACAGGTCATCATCTCCTGGCTCGATGAACATTCGGGCGACCACTGGCTCCATCAGCGAAGCGAACATGCCTTGCCCGAAGTTATCCTCAGCGATGATCTCGTTGACGCCGTGCATCCTTGCGACCTCTGCGAGCTTCTGCAGAACCTCGGGGCCATAGCCTCCCGCGTCCCCACCCACCGCCTTAACCCAGATGCGTCCGTTGAGCAGTGACGTGATGGCGTAGGCGGTCTTGTCCTCGCCTCGGCCAGACGGGTCGACGTACATCTTTGTGCCTTGGTAGGCTGCCGTCTCATTGGCGTAGAGCACGGGCCGGTAAAGCCCGTCGCCGTCGAAGCCGGCGAACGGAATGTCTTCGCATCTCGTCGCCCGGCCGTCGCCAGACCTGACGCCCCACATCACATCGACCGGCGCCCGGTCCCGCGGAACTGCGTCGAATACGATCAGGTCGCGCATCTGCAGCGGGTACTTCTGTCCGTCTCGCCCGGTCTGCAGCATCCACTGCATGAGCCATGTCGATCGGCCCAGCTTGGCCTCACGATCGCGCAGGTCGTCATGGGGGAATCGCTCGGGCCATGCCGGGTCGCCCGCCTTCGCCCATCCCATCTCCATGCGTCGAGCCATGCCCGGCGACAGGGACCGTGGCCGCAGGTCGTCCGTGGGATACCTCGCCGGCCAGTCGCGGAAGATATAGCCGTCCTTCTCCAGCTTCGGGTAGAGCGAGTCCTCGTGGTGCGGCGTGCCCAGGTAGATGATGTCGCCGCCGGGGTTCAGCATGTTCTCAAACTCTTTGACCTGCTCCCGCAGCCACTCTCGCATCTCGATCGTCAGCGTGTTCTGTGGCGTCTCGACGTCGTCGCCGACGATGATCGTCGCACGTCCGCCAGTCAGCTGTCCGCCGATGCCGCTGGCTCGCACGCTTGGCGTGCGGTCCTCTCGAGATGGCCCAACGTCGAACCACAGCCGGCTGTCTCGTTGGTGCTTTCCTTTGCGGTCTGGCTCGAGGAATCGCAGCCATGCGACCTTGCGTATCCACTGCCGCATCATATGCACCGACTCGCGAGCGTGCCCCTCGGTCTTGGATACGAGGACAACTCGCTCGTTGGCCTGGCGGAACAGTCGCCAGAGGCAGTAGGCCACCGTCACCCACGTCTTGGACGCGTTGCGGAACGCGCGGATGCCTCGCTTCTTTGGGCCGCGCTGCAGCCAGTCCGCGATGTCCCGCTGGTGCGCCGCCGGCTCGGGCAGACTGACCGCCGACCAAAGCTCGACCAGGAAGAACTCAAAATCGTCGAACAGTCGCTCGATGTACCCTGCGATCTGCTGTCGGTCTTGCTCATCCTCCATATCGCTCATTCTCCGTCAGGGCCGGCAGTAGCTCGGCGGACTCGTTTCGCTTTCGCATCTGGTCGACGATCTCGCTGACAACACCGCTCTTTGCGGGATCCGGTGCGACGTTGCACATCTTCAGTCGGGCAATCGCCGCCTGCATGTCCGACGCACTCGCCTTGACCGTGACAACTTCGCCGCCCTCGACTGGGACATCGCGGCCGTTCCTGATGATGTCCAGCAGCAGCTTGTCCAGTGCTTCAGATAGCTCCATCTGCGTGCCGGTCGCGGTCATGTTGCTCATGGTTGGATCGCCTCTCTAGTTGTCCTGCAGTGCCTCGGGGACCACCGGCAACCCGGTTGTCGCGTGCACCGCCCGCAGCCACAGTAGGTTCTGCCCCGGCGCCAGCCGCCACACCTGGTACGCGGTCTGCTTGTCCATCCTGCCGCCCACCACATCGGCGCCGATGTTGGCGACGCGCTGGAGGTCGCCGAAGCCTGGGCCGGCCACGTTCGCGAGGTTCTGTTGATAGTGGTAGCTGGCCGACGACGACAGCTCGTTGCCGAACATCCGTGACGGCGACAACGGTGTGCCCGTCGCGTCCGCCCACGCCATCGGCCGGGCCAACCAACCAGACAGGCCGGACTGATTCCATGCGGCATAGGTCATGCCAAGCGGGTTGGACGACCACTGTTTGGCCGTCTCGGATAGTGCCCGCCTGCCGGACATATGGTTCTTGATCGCGTCACTCATCGCGCCGAGGCCCAGGTAGTTCATCACATACCACAGCTGGTACCGTGCGGGCATCTGCGACATCACCTTCAGCCGCTGGTTGACGAACGCCATGCCGAACGACTGGAACTGATTGAACACGCGACCGAATGCGGTCATGTTGAACAGGGGTCGATCGAACCGCCCCGGCGACACCACAAGCGATCGGTGGACTTCGTCGGCGATGTTTGATCGCACAGTGTCCAGAAGATTCTTTGTCGCACTTTGCCCGACATCCCAGTCACTGAACGCCGGCTTGAACACCTTATTGCTTGCCATGTATTCGTCGAAGCTCATCACTTCATTGATCCGCGCGTCATTGAGCGTGAAGCCATTGTCGTATGCCAGCTTGTGGTAGGCCGACGCACGATCGGCGTTGAGCCCCATATGGTTGATTCTCGTGGCGTCATAGCGGCTGAGTCCCACCTTGCGAAGTGCTGCCGCCTCGTCCATGCCGCCATCGATCAAGGCTTGCGCTCGCAGCAGTAGCTTGGATTGATGCGTCACCTTGTCGATCGTTTGGGCGCCGGCGATCTTCTTGCTCGTCGTCGTTACATAATTCATGCCGCTGTAGTCTGCGACGTACTCGGCAGTCTTGTCGATACCCATCTCGATCTGGCCGGTGATCTGCTTGGTCTGCCCGTGGCCGAACCCATAGCCTGCCATGTGGTCGGCGTCGGACAGGGCTCGCGTTCGCGCCATGGCGTCAGTGGTGATACCCAGGACTTCGAGCTCACGAAGCGTCAGGTCGTCAAGGTTGGCGATGATCTTTCCCATCTGCAGCAATTGTCGTGGTCGCTGCATCGCGTACAGGGTCATCGGCGCGAAGTCATTCGTCATTGACCACGCCACACTGCCGAGCTTGTTGGCGAAGCTGGCCTTCACCAGCACGCGGCCGAAGTAGTCGAACGCCTGAAAGATTGGGTTGTGGGCGACAGGTCGCCGCCCTTCGATGATGTCCATCGGCACGGCAAAATCCTTCTTGACGCGATTCTGTAGCGTCCTTGCCAGCGGCGCCAGTGGCTTGTTGTCCCCCAGTGCCTTGTCCGCGATGCGTGCGAACTCCGACAAGCCATCGGCTGTCTCGTTGAGATACTTCATCATCGTCTGCCCGTCGATCACCGCCTTGCCGTCTCGCGTGACAACACCTTCCCAGATTTGAGGATTCAACTGGATGGCCCGCCGCACCGCAGTCCGGCCTGAGACGACGCGGTCATATCGATCGAGCATTCGCCATGGGTCAGTCTCCAGGTAGTCGGCAAGGTCGGCCTCGTTGAGATCCATCACTCGACGGCGAATGGGATCCTGCGGAATGACTTCGCTGACGCCATGAAAATCCTTGGGGTCGGTGATGTGATCAAATGCCGCTCGCGCGTTGCCCAGGTAGTATCGATCTAGTCGTGCGCGATAAGCTTTCCGCAGCGCAGGCGGCAAGTCCCCTTCAGACAGCGTGGCAATGTCCACAGGCTTTGGTGTCGGGGCCGCTCCCATCTGTTCGCTGTTGGCGTCCAGTGGCGGTCGGGGCAAGTCAATCTCACCCTGCAGGCCGTCCACAGGCTGGATCTCACCGTCGCCTCGCTTAATGCGAGCCTGTCGCTCGAACTCGTCCCGCATGTCCATATCCTTGACGACATCAGCGATCACCCGTCGCTCGTCTGGCGTCGCGGTCAACACCCCTTCTACGATGTCATCTTGTCGCCTGAAGCCTGCGGCAAATCGCCGGATGACATCATTGGGGTTGGCGGCCATCGCCTCCACATTGAACACGCGAGGCAGATAGAACTCCTGATCCCTGATCGCCCGCTCCATGCCCTTGATGCTTCGATCGACAGCGGCCAGCGCTTCGGCATTGTCGCCGCCTCCATTGCTGATCAATTCTCGCTCGGCCTGCAGCCGCCCTAGTGCTTGCGGGCCAACGTCGAGCATCCCAGCGAGTTCCATCTCGTCTCGCATCTGCCTGAAGTAGTCGCGGAACATATCGGCCATCTGCGCAATCAGCGGGTCAGCGTCCTCGAATGGCGCCACGTTGTACCCCGCCCGCTGCGCGTTCTGTCGCCGGGCATGGTCGATCGCCAGCTCTCGTGCGCGAACGAAGTTTCTCCGCGTCAACGGAATAGATTCTCCGTTGTACACGATCGCACTATTGCCGCTTTTGCGGGCGGCATTGAACATGGAAACCGATCGCCCGATCACGCCCTCCTTTGCAGCCCCGTACCCCGTAAGGATGCCCTCTGCCGAAGCGCCAGACTTGGCTTTGAATGGCTGGTCGGCTGACGCCTTGGTGATCGTGCCGGCGGATCCCGACAGTGTGCGGTAAGCATCGGCGTATCGCCCGATCATGGTTGACGCGATGCGTCCGCCTGGCGTCACAACAGACTGCATGCCGGCGTGCTTTGCGGCGACCGCACCGAACGCGGCGTCGATCGCGTTCCGGTTGATGTCCATGTTTGTCGCTTCAAGGCGAGCGGTCGGGTGCTTCAGTACGCTCCCCAAGAAGTCCATTGTGTCGAGAATGTGCTGGTCGGGGTGATCGATAACCTGCAGATCAACGCCGGCGTCGTCGTACTTCTTCTGTAGCTGCTGGATCATCTGATCGGTCGCATCACCTTTGCGGTGCAGGGCGCTGACGGTCATGATGTCGACAGGCTCATCGTCTAGTGCGATGGCGATGTTTTGCCGGGCGCGAGCGATCTCGGCGTCCAGCGTGGCCGTGGGTTCGACGGGCAGGCTGTCCAGTGGCGTCGCGGCGTCGAACTCTCGAACCAGCGGCGCGTCCATCGCGCGGGTATAGTCCCGCTTGAGGCGATCGACCTTCGCTCGCGTAATGACGCGTCCGATCCCGCCGACAGTAGGCTTGGCCGCGTACTCAATCACGCCAAGGACGCCCGATGCCATGGCGGCGCCCGCCCCAAAGCTGATCAACTCGTCCGTCGGCCCTGGCGTTTCAGTCAAGGGGTTTGCCAGATTGGTCGTTTCGTTCATCGCCAGATTGATAGATCCGGCGAGAGCTCCATACTTGGTGATCCTTGCCGCGCTGCCCACAGCGCCTGCGACCCGCGCCCCCGCGGCGATTGGGATCAGGTTTGTGGGGTCGCCGGCCAACTCGACGCCCGAGGATAGAATCGCCTGCGTCCATGTCGATCGCCGGATTACGTCAAGGTCATGGAAGAACTGCTCGCCCTGAACCAGCATGGAATCGAAATCGGCTTGCGTGTAAACGCCATCGAACATGCCAAGCTCGACCATGTGCTTGACTTTCGGGTCGCTCTTGAGGCGATCACTCTTTTTGATGGCTTCAAACGGATTGAACCCATCGTCCCTCCGATTGGATCCGCTGGCGCCGCTTATGGCAATGCGATTGATGGTCGCCCCGAGCCAGTTGTGCCCCATGCGGGCCATGTGCTGCTCGATGAATCCTGGCCGATCTTCCTGTTGCGGATCGCCGAATCGTTGCTCTGGCGATCCGTAGACCTGCAGCTCCTTCCAAAGCGCGGCCGCTCGATCCTCGGCGCCGGGCAATCGCCCTGGAATCCGACTGGCCGACGGGAATGAGCTCATCATTGATCCTCTTGGGTTGTTCGTGTTTATCCCCTATAGCGCTATGAAGCTCAGCGGGGGGTGATGTTGAGCATTGCTGGTGGCGTTGCTTTGGCGCGAACCTGTGGGCCAGCGCTCCACTGTTCGGTCTGCCCATAATTCTTGGCGGGGAACGACCTGGCCCTGAGCCGGACAGCCATGTCGGACGACTTCCGGTCGAGTGAGTCCTGATACTCAGCAGCCTTGTGTTTGGTGGTTTCGCTGGGGTGATAGATCAGGATGTTGCCCTGCCGGTCGGTGATCGGCTGGAAGTCCCTGTCCCTGAAGATCCAGCCCATGCTGGATTCCAGCCGCTCTTGATCGGTCGCCATCGCATCCCCGTCTCCCCGCGGCGACAGGATGGGGTTCAAGTAGGGCTCGACGACGCCGACTTCGTCTGCGCTTCGCTTGTGGGCTTCGAGCATCGCGACGATCTCCGGCTCAAAGTCTGGCGTCCATCGCAGCTGCTGTGGTAATCGCTGGCTGCCGTTGTCGATCTCGACGGGCCATAGGTCGCCATTGAATCGCACAAGGTCGACGTTTTGCCGTACCTGCCGCGCCGCAGACTTCCTTGCTGTCGCCTTCCGCTCTTTGGATGGAAGCCCCGCAAGAGCTTCCCATTCGCTGGTGTACCACGCGGCGATCCGGTCGTTCACTCGCCCGTCTCGCGACTCAGTCTCAGGATCATTCCACCACCAGACATCACCGCCCACCTGGTCGCGGACGGACTCGATGACGTTCCTGATCTCGCTGGGCATGTCGATCCCTTGGTCCTGCATCTGTTGCCGAATGCCCTCGCTGGGCTTGGTGGTCGCGGGCTCTGCGCGTAGCTTTGCCAGCCGGTCGGCGTTGGCCTCGATCGCCTCGGGGGTAAGGTCGCCCCTCTCTGCCATCTTCTCGATTTCGTGGATCATCCGACGCATGCCGTCGCTGGCGTTTTCGCTCAACGCGCCAAACATCCGCTCGCTGCGATCACCCGTCGCCATCATTCCGACCACCTGCACGCCTGCGGTCAGCGCACCCATATCGTCCGACTCGAGATGTCCGATGATGATGTCCCTCAATCCACCGGCCATGACGCCGCCGCGGTTCACCGCAAGCGTGAAGCCGGCCGGGTTGACAATCCTGCCGGCCTCGTTAATGCCACCCCTGTCTCGGATGGCCTCCAGCAGTGAGTTCGCATCGCCAGCGCCATAAAGGACGCCGGGCTCTCCGTTGAGCACAAGTTCCACTCGCTGGCGAGAATCACCCACTGATCGCTCTTCCCTTGCAAAGCTCATAATACTGTCAGCCTTGCGGGCGGTGATGTGCTGTGGGCTGTCGGGATCACGCGCCACCGCCTCGGCGACCACTTCGCGCAGTCGATCCGGCGTGATGCGACTAAGCAGGATGTCGGATTCAAGCTCGGCGGCGAGACGGCTCTGGCTCGTGTCGATCGCCGCCTGCCGCAAGCCCTCGGCCTTTTCTTCGCCAATGAACGGTCGTGCTGACTCGATCCGAGAAACAACAGTATCGAATGGCTGATCCTCAGCGATTGCCTGATGGATGTTGTTGGACAGCCCGTTGACGAAATCGCGACTCTCGGCGCCTTTCCGGGTTCGCAGTCGGCTCTGCAGATCCGCGGTGGCGTCCGGCCCCAGGGACGGCGCGGCCTGCGAGATCGTTGCTTCAATCAGGTCGGTGGGCGCGTCGGGGTTGTTGATCATCGACAGGACTTGGCCCCGCCGCTGCGACCGTTGCTCTGCCACATTGCTGGCGACTCGGCTCTCGAAGATCGCTTGTGCTCGCTGTTGCTCTATTGGCAGCCGGTCACCAAGCAGCTGCTGTGCAATCCTCAGCCGTTCGGCGTCACCCTGCTCTGCGGCCGAGCGAAGCATCGGCGCCACCAGTGCGACCCGCTGATAATCATTGAGACCGTGGAGTTCGGTTGCCGCGCTCAGCTGCGACTGGGCCTGCTCCAGCGACGTCGCGCTGACGAGCCCTTCAGCCGTGAGCGTCATCGCTCTGGCGCGACCTTGCTCAACGTGGCGATCCTCTTGGTCAACCAGAGCCTTGATGATCGCCGGCTGGGCGAGGTTGCGGTACGCTTGCTGATATGACTCGGGTTGGTCCGACACCCGATCCGTCACCCATCGCTCGGCAAACTCTCGCAAGTCGTCCGTGTCTGGCAGCGTCTCATCCTGTGCGATCTGCGAAAGGTAGTCCGGCAGGTCCGATCGTGCGTCAAGGGACGCACGCCCCGCTTCGAGCTGCGCGGCCTGGGACTCCACCCTCTCGCCTCGCCGGCGTTCTTCATCTACAAACTGGGACGTTACGCGGCTGATCGCTCCAACCGATTCAAGGATCGCCACCAACGAAGATTGGGATCGCCCGCCTCCTTGCCGGATGAATGGTATCCGTGTGGATGTCTCGACCGATCCGGTTCGCTGGCGTGGAATGCCAGGCATGGCGCGCCTGACGCTTGAGACGATCGGTGTGGGTTGTCCGAATTGTGTCACGGAGTCTCTCCTTCTCTAAGCCCGGCCGCATCGGACACACTTGTTCCGATGCTGAGCCCAGTTCCAAATCCCTCCAGGCCACCAGTGATGGCCGCTGTCGCACTCGACGGTAAGCTGCGGCCTCCGATGCCAGACAGGGCCGACCGCGATTCGCCACTGATTCGCTGTAGTTGGCCCCGAAGATTGTCGTTGATGACTTCTTCTCCGCGGATGCGATCGATTGCCGCCTGCCTCTCGATTGCCTGAGCAGTTCCAGATCCCGCGATGCCGTTCTCGCCCGTGACGACGCGAATCAAACCGCGCAGCTGCGCGGCCTCATTGGTTCGCTGTGCTCGCTCGACGTCGGCCTGGCGGAACGACTGGAGGGTGTTCTGGTCGGACGACTTGCGAATGCCGCGATACGCGTCTTGAGCCTGGTCTGTGGCTGTGTTCCTCGCTCGCCGCGCCGCTTCAGCTTGCGCGGCCGCAGATGCGGCTGCGGTGGCGGCAGCGACGCCGAGCGAGATCAATAGGCCCGACAGGGAAAATGGGGGCATGGTTTACTCCGGTCGATAGTCCACAAGCCACTCGATACTTGGCACCGACAGCGGCTCGGGCCAAGGTGATTCGATGAATACGTTCTGTTCTTCAGGGCGCCCATTGACCCACGCGCGGAAGCTGCCTCGCTCCGTGAGCACCACGTCGTCCATCGCAAGCGTTGCGTCAGAGCGAATGCCATCAATGTCGGCCTGTCGCACATTGAACCGCCGGCTGTTCTGGTAGCCGAGCGTCAAGTTCTTAACGAACACGCGGCCATTGAGGTCGGCGTTGCCATCCCTGTCTCGAACGAACGGACGCGTCAGCTCTACGCTCATTGTGTAGGCCCGCCCCACGATGGCGCAGCCCGCGCTGTAGTCGCCGGCCTTCCAGGCGTGCCGGCCAGTCACGAAGTCGGGCGTCAATTCCGTGCCCGCCGACTCACCGAAGTCGGGACCAAGGACGATTCTGTTGATCGTTTCATCCACGATCGGCAGCGTCCAGACTGTGAAGGTGCCAGCCACGACACCCTGAAGAATGAACCGCCGGTCAAGGTTGGCTGTCGGAAGCCAGTTGCTGTTCATGGTGTCGGTGCTCCGGTTTGACGTGATCAATGGCGGCGCGCCACTGCTGGGCGGACGGCTTCAATTCGCAGAACTCGACGATGCGAGTAACCTCTCGCTCGGTGTGATCCAGTAGGTCGGCGTACTCGATCGTGATCATCGGGACATTCGCGCGGCCAAGCCGAACGCGAGCGGCGCCCATGAATTCGTCGAGCACCCCTTGCAGCCGCGCAGCGTCATCAGGGTCGCACTTTACCAAGCCCTTGCCCTGCTCGCATCGCCGACGAATAGACGCCAAGGACTCCTTTATCGGCCGCTGGATGAAGATCAGGCGGAGGTTCAATGCGGTGTGAACCAACTCGTCGGCCATCAGGCAGAGCGTTGGGTACTTGAGACCCACGGGCACGCCAGCCTTCTTGGCTATGTCGACGTTGTAGTGAATGTGCTCCCGCAGCCGCGCGTCGACCTGGTCGATCGTGAGCTTCCGCTCGAATGACGGGAATGGGTAGGCGTCCTCGCAAAGCCTCGCCAGCCCATGGGCCTCGTAGCCCCCGCCGCGCGGCCCCTCGTAGCCGCCAAGCTTCTCCCCCATGTGGACGCCCAGCTTGTGCAGGACGCCGGCAAGGCAGCTTGAGCCGCTTCTATGTAGGCCCATTACGGCGACCACTGGGTAGTCTGACGGCTTGCTTGCCTGCGTCTTCTTGGCGACCTGTGCGTCACTGACGTTCCAGAAGGCAGCCGGCTTCGACTTTCCAGCCACCGTCGAGATGCGTTCGGATTGGCCGATCAGCCATTGGTTGGGGCAGTAGACGCGGTATCGCTCGTCGGCGTGAAGGACGCCGAGCCAGTGGTCGATGTGGTGCGGCGTGTTCGTCGCTTGGATTCGCTCGATGTCCACCAGATGGCGATAGACCACCTTCATATATTCGCCGCGGATGCCCCATGCGTGCGTGCGGTTGATATTGAATGCGCGGCGTACCTGATTGTTTACTTGTCGCGGCGGCGTGTCAGACATTCGTAGCAGTGTTCCGCCAAGGTAGATGGCGTCCCAGTCGTCGGGCACGTCAGCCATGAACTGGCGGTAGCGGGCGGCGAAGTCGTCGACGAACATCGCATCATCCTCAAGCAGAAAGACGGACTCGACGCCTCGGCTGATCGCGTCCTCGATAATGCGCAAATGGCTTCGATAGCACCCCCACGCGCCGAAGCCACCCTTCCACCATGGCGGCTTCGGCGTGCGTTTGCCGTCGATGCCTTCGGCCTTCTGTGGTTCGGGCAGCGGCCAGTCGGCTACGGCAGCCACCCGCTTCACGAAGCCGTCCCACACATCCGGCGTTCGCTCGAGCGTGACGCAGTGGGCCTCCTCGAACGCCGGCGGCGCCCATTTGCCAAGCGGGCATTTGCCGTTGACCAGCGATAGCCCGCCACACCCGCACACCGAGCATGACACCGTGTTCACGCAGAAAGCCCCGCGGTTGATCGTGATGCTCTTGACGTTCTCACAGGCCCGGCAGATTCGCTCCCGCCGCGACACTTCATCGGCCCCGGTTCGCGCGTTCAACTGCGCAATCTGCGCAGTTGATTCCGGCTGAATCCGGTCACATCGTCTGCATGTGCCTCGCGACGGGTTGCCGCCATGCAGGCCGATGGCGCACTTCCCGCCGTCAGCCAGGCCGACGTCGGACCAGTGCTTGCAGTGGATTACGACCATGTTTCAAAGATACTCCTGTCGTGAACCCGAACCATTGAAACCATCTGTTGCCAGCGAATGTCGTGCTGCATCAATCGCCACCTGTCGTTGACTGGCTGCTGCCTGGCTCGACCGTCATACGCCAATCCATCGAACGAACTGCCGCCGCCATCATGGGCAACTCGGTCGCGAGCGCCGGCGTTAAACGGAATGCCAAGGCCACTGGCGATCGACCTGCTGTAGCTCTCGTCTGCGTGCCACAGTGGGAATACGATGGTCTGCTTGGGGTGGGCAATTGCCCAGTCGTACTGGGTCTGCCAGATGTCGGCGGTGAGCGACCTACTCGTTCGACTGTTGTTCAGGATCAGGTCATACGGCCAATCCACCGGCGGCGAAATGCCGGCGTCGGCCGCGCGAATCCGACTGGCGAACAGATTCTCTGGGTCGCGAAGCACGATCATTACTTCATCGTCACATGGGATCCAGGACTCGACAGACTCGGGCGTCTGGTCGGGCCACAGGGCGATCTCGCCTTCAATGCCAGCCATGTAGATCGCTGGATCGACAGGGTCGGCGATGTGCCGCCCGTTGGCTATGAACGCCGCGATGGCGTGATGGCCGGATCGAAACATAGACACCAGATGGATCATGATATTGTCGCCGTCCCGTTAGCTCCTGAGTAGCTTCCGGCAGGGCACGATGTCAACGTGGCTTTGTAAATGAATAGGTGGCCGGGGTTGCCGCCATAGACGCTGCACTGCCATTGGCCCCCGCCGCACGCAACTTCGATGTAGACAGACTCGTCGGTTGACAGGATCTTCTTCCACACGCAGCTTGTTCCGGCACCAAGGCGGGTGAGGGTGTGCGATCCGTTGGGATCCCACGGCGGCGGGGTGAAGCTGCCGTCAAAGAAAGGACTCCAGCCGCTGAGCGTGACTGATAGGCTGCTCGGGCAACCACTGCAGTCTGTCGGACATGCCTCCAGTTCACCCTCGCTGCTGGACGCTGGCTCGCTGCTGGACGCTGGCTCGCTGCTGGACGCTGGCTCGCTGCTGGACGCTGGTTCGCTG
>Ga0222662_1000754_pt1 | contig 21685 bp, 22 predicted proteins | sample AntAcemetagen600_FD_179821 | JGI IMG/M metagenome (GOLD analysis project Ga0222662, IMG submission 179821) | Saline water microbial communities from Ace Lake, Antarctica - #600 | ecosystem: Environmental > Aquatic > Non-marine Saline and Alkaline > Saline | place: Antarctica: Ace Lake...
ATCGTCTACTGCGCGGTGCGCGTTATCCGCCACGCCCGGGGCATCCGGCTGCACTTCGGCAAAAATTGCCTTTGGTTCGAGCTGATCGAAGACATTGCCCGGGCCCGGATGAGAGCCTGACTCTCCGCTATCCAGTAAAGATATCGCATCCCGGAAAATCCGGCAGGCACACTCGCGCCCACTCGTGCCGGAATAACTCGCAATGGTAACCATATAGATCTCGGATACCGGGATTCAGGAGCAACCCAGCTCATGGAATCCGTAAATCGAGGTGACTGGCGATGATGACGGGCAAAAAAAACGAAATCCAAAGCCTTCAGCCCAAAAACAAAATTATCTCACGGATTCAGGTAGTAATTCCTTCGACGTCTTTGACGGACGATTCTTGCTTCCAGCAAACAACCAAGTAATAATCGGGATATTCATGAGTATTTTTTCTTTTAGCGCTACCCACGGAGAAAGCGAAAGCTTTACGGAGCTTGTCCGCTATGACGGGCAAGTTGACAAGCTGCCAGATTGGCAGTTTATCGCATCGGAAGCTGGGAAAAAGGTCCATGTGCCATTCGAGGGATACTATGAGAGCAAAGGGGGACGCATTCAGTCTCCGATCATTACACTCGATAAAAGTGTCGGTACGGAGGGATATTATTCTATTCAGTTTACTGCGAAATCAAAAGGCCACTGCTACTGGTGGGTCGATTTGTTTGATTCGGAAAATGAACCATTACCGGACATCAACAGTGCTGTGTATCCCGGTCCGGATAAAGAAGAGTATCATCAGATGATTTATATTGGGAGTAGAGCTACAAGTATGCAACTTGCGTTTGTTTCCAAAGGAGCCGTATCGGTAAGTGATATTGTCGTAAAACGTGTTGATTCAGAAACCGCCGCGAAGTGGTGTGATTCTCTTTATGGGGAGCTTCCCCAGATCGACTTTGAGCCTGCTGAGGATTCATTCGATTTGTTGCCTAAAACTGCCTCCGCATTGAAAAACGGAGATCCATGGCGTGTTGTAATGCTTGGCGATAGCATTATGAACGATTCCTACTGCTCTGTTTTTCAAGCCCTCGTCAAGCGGGACTACCCCAAATTAAATTTAGATTATACAATATCTGTTCGTGGTTCTACAGGATGCTGGTTCTATGAAAAACCTGAAAATTTCAAAGAGTACGTTGCCAAATACAATCCGGATCTTCTTATTATAGGGGGTGTGAGCAACCTGAATACGAAAAATATTCCTGCTGCTTTCAGCAGTATTGAAAAGGTAATAGAGCAAGCAAAGGCTATCGGTTGCGAGATTATTCTATTGAGTGCGCCCCATTCTGTGGATTGGCGTAAATTAGGCGAATACGAAAACGTCCTTACTGAGCAAGAATGGAATGAGGAAACGATTTTCCCTAAACTTATTCACACTCCTTTCAGAAAGCTTGCGAAGAAATGCGATATAGCATTTTGGAATATGACAGTTCCCATGGCGGATTATATCGCGGTTTCGGGTATGCCGCATGGTTATTTTAACCGTGACTCCATCCATAATAATGATCGTGGCAAACAAATTATTGCGCGTATTCTCCAGAAATATTTCAGAAAGGGAAAATAGGATTTCACGACGACAGATTTACAATAGAGGGGAATTGTCGAATAAGTTTCCACCGGAGAACTGGCTCCGTTCGGGCTACACCCTCGCTGCACAAGATAGGCGATCAATCGCAACTACAAGAAACCAAGAATAGTCAACCGCCTGAAAACCTATCATAATGAGCGGGCCAAAAAGGTGGGCTCCAGCTGGTGTGAGCTAGAACAATATGAGTGTATCCAACAAAAATATAGTTCTACTGGTTTCCGATCAGCTCTCCGCCCAAGCATTGGCGGCTTGGGGGAATTTATATGGGAACACCCCCAATATAGATAAGGTCATCGGAGACGGGGTTCGGTTTGAGAGAGCGTATTCAAACTGTCCGCTCTGTCAGCCTTCCCGGGCTTCATTCTGGACGGGTCTTTACCCGCATCAGACAGGTGTATTGTCCAACGGTCGCTTGCACGACGTTCCGGAGGTCCGGGAATCTGTTGCGACGCTGGGATCCGTTTTTTCGAAAGCCGGGTATCGGACGGTACATTTCGGAAAAACGCACGATGCGGGGAGTCTTCGCGGTTTTGAGTGTTTCCCAATCGAAAAAAAGAAAATAGAAGATGCCAATCCGGCATGGCCAGTGAACTATGATACGCAACAGGATCGTAATACCCGAGAACAAGCGGTCGATTTTTTGAGCCAATATGCGGGAGGCGAGCCCTATTTGGCTATCGCTGACCTCAATAACCCCCATGATATTTGCAACTGGATCGGAGAATTTCAGGGCACGAACAATCTGATCAGTCCAGACTACGAATTGCCGCCTCTGCCAGACAATCTATATCGGAAGGCAGGGCAGTTTGAGAAGTTGCCTTTGCCTGTCCAATACATTTGTTGTGCGCACAACCGTCAAGCGCAGATCGCTGAATGGGACGAGAGCAGGATTCGTCACTACCTGGGTGCCTATCATCATTACGTAAGCAGGGTCGATGATGAGATCGGGAAAATTTTGAAAGCAGTAGAAAATAGGCCTGATGCTGAAGACACCCTGATCGTGTTCATGGCGGATCACGGTGATTCGATGTGCGGTCGATGGATGGCTACCAAGCATACGAGTTTCTATGAGGAAACAACCAGAGTTCCATTGGTATTTTCAGGCCCCAAAATCGACGGGGACAACCGGCCGATCAGAGACTTATGTTCTCTGCTGGATCTGTTTCCCACTCTTTGCGACTACGCGGGCATCGATTCCCCCGCTAATCTTCCTGGCCGTTCTCTCATGCCTTTGTTAGGCGGCTACAAAGCGAAAGCACCGCATGAATATGTCGTCAGCCAGTGGTACACCGAATGGGGCTACACGATCGAGCCGGGACGCATGATTCGAACAGATCGATATAAATACATGCATTATCTCGAAGGCAATGGAGAAGAGTTCTATGACCTAATAGAGGACCCGGGGGAGTTGAACAATCTGGTAGGAGATCCTAACATGAAAGATAGATTGAACGAACACCGCGCGCTTCTGAAAGAATACGTCAAAGAAACCAACGACCCCTTTTTCTCGCTTGAATGGAAAGCAGCGAAGCGCTGGAGACAGCACCCGCCGGGATATCGGAAACATCGGGGATCCGCAGCACCGGAAAGTAGCGACTGAGATCAATTCCGCGTAGGCTTTGTTCTCATAATAGATCTCTCTTCGACATCCAAGTACTGCTCTCAACTGCATCCTGTAGGATGACTGTGATTTACTTTAGAGGCTTATCAGGAAATGGAGAGCAAACGGGCGGTCGTTGGCGCGAGTGTGATCTCCGTAACTTCTTCTTCGGTCTGGAGATCGTTTGCGTATTCTTCGGAGTCGAGTGCGGAGGCTAGGGGTAGACGAATCGTCTCTGAGCCAAAATTTGCAACGAAAAGGTACGAAGCACCATCTTGGGCGCGGACCCGAACCGCTCGGAGATTTGGTTCTTTGCACTCGATCAATTTGCCTGGGTGCTGTTCCGATGCCTTGCGAGTTTCCTCGGCGGATTTTCCGGATATGATCAACCATCCCGAGTCAAGAATGGGTTCTCCTGCTTCGTAGCAAATCGGACCCTGAATCAGGGGGTAGCAAAGGGTTTCGGAATGGAGAGTCTTCATGACTCCCGCATTGCGCTCGGGTGTGCGATGCAGTGTGAGGCTTTCGGCACCATAAATTCCAACAACGCCAATCCGTCCGGGCAGTTGGGCCCAATTACTTTTCAGGGAGACCACCTCGTCGGTATGGGTGGGGGAGCGCAGAGAGATTTTGCCGGAAGCGGTGGAGAGTGCGAGTTGATGATCCTGGTAGAGATCGTTGGGCACATTGAGGTGAAGACCTTTGACGGAAGAAACGTATCCCCGGCGATCACCCATCTTTGCAAAATGAAGGCCGATTACGGTATGGTCGTCGGGGAGTGCTGAGAAGGCCGTCTGCATCTTAGCGGAGTCGGTCCCGGTCCAGCTTTCGGCTAGGTGGAGGTTTGTGCCTTCCGTTACCTCTCCGCAAGTCGAAAAGCCCCCGGGAAACTCCGTAATCGAATAGGTGCCGATCCGACGGTGGGACATGGATGGGCCAGCATGGTGCGGATGTGGATGGTGGCAAAATTCAATACGTCCCCCCAGGTTGTATTCCCATTCAGCGCGATTTCCTTCGTCGGGAGGCAGGCAAAGACCTTGTGCGAGGTGGAACGCTCTCCAGGAAAAGGATGCGAACCGAGTAGGACTACGGTGGATCGCGGCACCATGCTCCGGCTCGATCCAAGACCCCGAGACCGATTCTTCGAAGGAATCAAAAATGGGCTCATTGGGGACACAAACGGCGGTTGCATAGGTAGCCAACATGGCCAAGGTACTGGCCCGGTCGCTCTCCAGGCGGGTGAAGTAGAGAGGAGATTGATTGCGGAGGCTGGCGAGACGTCGGGAGTAGAAGGCACCATCGGCGTTATATTGGGCTTCCTTCTCGATGAGGCAGAGTTGCTGCTCGATCAGGTTGAAGGCGAATGGCTCGCCGAGTTGGTCGGCGGCATAGAGTAGAGAAGGGAGAAGGTATTCCTGACAGTAGGCATAGCGAACACGGGTGTCTCCGCCGATCCGGGCGAGGCGCCCATTCGAGAAGATCATCCTTCGCAGTACCTGCCAGAGGTCTCGTTGATGATGATGTAGACTCTCGGGTGCAGGCAATCCTGCTGCTTTCAGGTCAAGGTGCAGCATTGCCGCATTGCTGACGCAGATGGCCATGTATCCCACGTTCAAATATCCATGGTGATCCAGGGCGTAGTGAGGGAAAAAGTTGCCACCCAGGTGGCGTTCCCGTACTGGTTTTTCGGCGAGGATGGATTCGTCGCTCGCATCGGACTCAACGCTTACACCATTGATCAGGAATCGATGGGCCTCCTCCTGCCAGTCTCCGGCGTGAGGATGGTCCGGATACATTACTGCCGTGCGCCAGAGAAGAGCTCCGTTCCAGAGATTGGATTCGGGATCATTCCCATCGCTTCCCCATTTCCCCGCGCTGATTCCTTTGCGAGAGCCACGCTGATAAGAATACAGAAGCCAATCCGCTTCACTGCAGAGGAGCGCGCGCATCGCGTCTTGATCCTCATCAGTGAGCCAGGACGAAAGAAAGGGCAAGGAGAACATCATACGCTCAATGCCGAGAGCACTGATCCAAGAATGCCCCCATTGTGAACCGTCCGTACAGGTCGATTGGCCGGTCTTGTGGCTGGAGAGGTTGAACCGGAGGGCCGCGAGTGCTCGTTCGCGAGCCCATGTTAAATCGCATTCGGGAAGCGCATCACCAGAATCGGCTAGCGTGGCAACGGCGCTGACATATTTTTGCTGAGTTTGCGTTCCCCATCCACCATATCCGGTGCCATAGACGCCTTGTTTCGGATGACCGGGGACGAACGTCCAGTCTTTCTCGGCCGAGCGTGCCCAGTGGTAAAGTAAATTGAGGGCTGACTTTCGGATGCCCTCTTGGCGAGATGCTGTGTTTGTCGGATTCATTGGATTTGTATTTTCGGAAGAGGGTTATGGGGCGACTCGGTCTCGAGGGTTCCAAGTCGGGAACTCGAATGCGAAAAAACTCGTTCTTTTTCCGAATCCGGGAGGGGGGAGTTTTCATGATAAATCAATAAGCACCTCCATGATTTCAGCAGTATTCCCGCCATCCAATCATTTTAGATAATCGCTTACATAGAAAAATTCCAAACCGACGTCCTCGTCACGACCAGGCACTTTGGTGATGGATGTATCCTGGATGAACATGAAGTAACGAAACCCAGCACGCAGTAAGATACTAGTGTAGTCCGTCATACAGATTATAACTTATTTAATTTTTCACGCCCCCGCTTAACTTTCTCAAGGATGTCGGATGCTTTGGCGGTCCAAATGAATGGCTTTGGATTTTCGTTATGCTTGTTCAGGTATTGTTCGATAGCCTCGACCAATTCCTGCTGGGATTTGAAAACACCCCGGCGAAGTTGATTCTCTGTGATATCCCGAAAGAAGCGTTCGACCATATTCATCCATGACGCACTGGTAGGAGTGAAGTGGAAATGGAAGCGCTTGTTGCGCTTTTGCCATGCTTTGACTTTGGCGTGTTTGTGGGTGGCATAATTGTCGCAGATGATATGCACTTCTTTGTCGGCATCGACCCGGCTCTTGATAGTGTTCAAGAACTTGATCCACTCCTGGTGACGGTGCTTGGTCATGCACGTGCCGATCACTTCACCGCTGGCGGTGTTGAGCGCGGCAAACAAGGACGTTGTTCCGTTGCGTTTGTAGTCGTGGGTCATCGTTCCGCAACGCCCTTTCTTTAAGGGCAATCCAGGTTGAGTCCGGTCCAGAGCTTGAATCTGGCTTTTCTCGTCGCATGAGAAGACCACCGCATGTTCGGGGGGTGATAAGTAAAGACCGATGATATCTTCGAGTTTCTGCGCGAACTGTTTGTCATTGGAGAGCTTGAAGGTGCTCATCAAATGGGGTTTGAGTCCGTGGCTCTTCCAAATACGACCGATTGTAGAGTCGCTCAGCCCGGTTGCCGCCGACATGCGAGTGCGACTCCAATGCGTTGCATTGTCAGGTTTCTCTTCCAGAGTTTTACGTACGACTTCCTTGATAGTCGCTTTGTCGATGGAGCGGTTGCGCCCCGGTCGGGGCGCATCTTGCTCGATGCCCCGAAGTCCCGAATCGGCGTAACGATCCCGCCAACGTCCGACCTTCTGACGGGTGATCCCAAGACGGGAGGCGATCTCAATGTTCTCAAAGCCTTCCGATGCCAATAAAACAATCTTCGCACGCTCGTTCACACGAACGCTTACGCGGCGACCTGTGCTTAGCGCAACCAAGCGCGAACGTTCAACTTGTGTCAGAGTAATCGGGACGGCATGTCGCATCCATCTAGAATCAGAATGAAACAAGAAAAGGCAATCATTATGTTATATTATTTTAGGCGGACTCCACTAGCTTCAAAAATAGACTGTGACTTCGTTCCATTAGAGAATGCGTTAATTATACTCATTGACGATTATTCCGAATACCAAGCTGAGCAGGAGGCAATTGACCAACGAGTCAAAGAGGGGGCACTTTGCCTGTTTCTCAATTTACATTCGGGAAAATTCTCGATTGCAGGCGATATGGTTGAGATCAAGCCCAGCAGCATGAACCCCGTGCATTTCGTGAGTCGGAAGACGGGGCATCCATTTGTTGCTGGATTCAAGCCGAATGACTTTCGTTTTTGGTTTGATGAAAGTGTGGGTGAAGTACGTCCGCTACTGAGTTGTCAAATCCTAGCGAAAGGCTGGACGCCGATTCTAACCACCGGGGGTGCACTCACCAGTGGAGAATGGAATGCTAACGTCTGGGGTTCAACCATGGCTGTCGCTGAAAAGCGCATCGGCGCGGGCCGCTGGATTGTTTCAGAATTAGATCTGAACAACCGACTCTCCACCAATCCCGTGGCGCGCGAGTTTTTTGGGCGACTTCTGCATCTGAGTTAGTCGTATCCTGATTGCATGCCCGGGAAAGTTTCCGTGCCGAGGATGGTAGCGTCCCAAAGCCAGAGCTGCGTGAACCACGAGTCATCAGGCGTATCAACCTGATCGGTCATTTCCGAATATAAAAGCACTTTGTTTCCAGTCTCCTTAGTCGCCCCTAAAAAACTTATAAGTATCCTTATTATTAGCACTTTATGATTGTTTCGATGCTGATTTTTGAGACGCGTTAGAAATTGGAACGATTGACTTCAGAATCCGACCAGGCAATCTCCTGGAACGCCAGAATTTACGCGAAGTGGTATTAGTTATTCGGGAACCGAAAAGCTGGATGGAATCGTTTGATGTAGTTTCGAAAAGGAATCAGGCGAATGGGCGAAATCCTAGCGAAAGACTGGACGCCTATTCTAACCACCGGGGGTGCGCTCACCAGTGGAGAATGGAATACTAACGTCTGGGTATTGAAAGTCAGAATTTTGTAACTCGAGGCGGCCAGCAGCGCTGTCTATTGTTTAAAAAACTTATTATAGATATGTTGGATAGCATTTTCGGAACCGATGAAGCCATGCGCTTGGCATCGCGTATTAGTCGGCCCCGGATTGGTTTGGGAGAGTGAGGGCGCGTGAAATTCCATTTCAGAAAAAGATCCAATTTGATCGTCGCCAACAAACACCTGGCACATGTGTCCCGTTTGTTCCAAATCATAGGCAGGGCAATCCGAGTAGTCGCTATTCGTTGTCACCGGAAAGGTTCGTACGAGTAAACTGGAGTCGCCGTTTTCCAGTTTGCGCGTATAAAGCATGATACACCTCGCTTCACTGGCAGTAAGGCTCCATTTGAAGCTCTCTTCAGTTTCTGTCGGCGTTGAAATGCACTCTTTATTGAGTCGTTTCCATTGGGGTGTACCGATGAAACTCTTCGGGTTTGCGCCAGGAAATACTTTGGTATCTACGACGCCTCCATTGGGGATCTGCACAATGTGCCAGAGGCATGGTCGTGCATCTGCCGGAGCCTCGATGATTTGTAAAGTGCTCGAAAGCGAATAGCCTGCATAGTGAACCGACGTGTCGATTGGAAAAGGCGCTTTGGTCTCGACCTGAATACTACGCCCGATCTTCAGCTGAATCTTTGCCTTTGAGCGTAACCATGGTATTTCCATTTCGGTAGACCAACAGCCAGAGGTTCTTCGTGGTTGTAAAATCAAAGAGTAATGAGCCGGATCCATCTCGGATGGCACTCGATAGCTACCCCAGAAGTCTTTCGGATTGCCGATATTACTGTCCACTTCAGGTGAGATCCAAAGTCGTTCACCACCTAGATTCGGCCATTCGCCACACTTTTTGATATGATTGAAATTACTGAAGACCTCGGGATTGATCCAGAGCAAGTTGCTCTGTCCGTCCGGCATGAGAGCCAGGACACGTCCACCGAATTCAGAAACTAGAACATCTTTGCCTAGTTGTTGGGTTTGAAAGCCGGCGTCATTGAGTTGTTCTTTGAGTGAATCAGTCATCGGTAATAATGTTGGAGTTGTAGGGTTCCCGACTGACGAGCAGGCTTGTCATGCCGTGATCCGCCATGATGTTGGCTCCGGTGATGCAGGAGGAGTCATCCGATAGCAGGAAAACGCAGCATTTTGCGATTTCGTCCGGTTGAATGAGTTTCCCCGCCGGGATGTTGGCGTTCCAGTAATCGACACATTCCTTTTCACTGGGTGCCGCGTTGACAATGTCTTTCCAAATCTCGGTCTCACAGAGTCCCGGAGACAGAATGTTTACACGAATGCCGAAAGGCGCTAGTTCCACGGCAGCAGCCTTGCTATAGCCGACCATTCCATGTTTTGCAGCATCGTAGGGGGCGGCACCTACGAGAGATGCGTGGGTATGGACACTGGCAATCTGGACAATGGAACCTCCATCGCCTTGAGCGTACATGTGCCGTGCGCAGAGTTGGGTGAGCAAGAAGGATCCGGTCAAATCGACATCCAGCACGCGCTGCCATTCTGTAGAATCAATTTCGAGGAATGGCTTCACATAGTTCACGCCGGCATTATTGATCAGACCGTCAATTCGTCCGTAGGTCTCTATGGTCCTCTGGACGAGCTTCTTTATGTCGTCGGGGTCTGACATATCACAAGTCATCGAGATCGCTTCTCCATGGTTGGATTGTATGCTCTGAACGACTTCTTCGAGTGCTGCCTGACTGCGCGCGGCGCAAACAACTTTGGCTCCTTCGGCGGCACACACTTTTGCCATATCGATGCCAAGGCCCTTGCTGGCACCTGTGACAAGGATGATTCTATTTTTAAGTTTCATTGGTGTGGTTGCGGGGTTAGTATTATTTTGATGACGCCGTCTCCACGGTTTCGGGCGATTTCAATGGCTTCACTAAATTGCGATAGCAGCATGCGATGGGTGACGATTTTATCTGTTTGAATGAGTCCGCGCTGGTGAAGTGATATGCATTCCGGCCACATCCCAGGGGCGCCCAGGCAGCCGAAGATGGAAGCCTGCCCCACAACCAGCGGGTCGAAGTTGACGTCACAAATTTCACCGGCGAAGAGGCCGGTCATGGCAATACGGGCCCCAGGTGCGATGGCCGCGGCGATGAGTGGCCAGACACTTTTTTTGCCAACTGCTTCGATCACAACGTCGACTTTTTCACCATCGGTCAGATCAAGAACCCGTGCTTCGAAATTTTCGCTGTAATTCAACCCGACATCTGCCCCTAATTCTTCCGCGATTCGCAAACGACTTTCGATGCCGTCCACTGTTAGTATTTGTTTCGCACCGTAGGCTTTGGCCACCTGAGTCGCAAATAGACCGATTGGTCCAGCACCCATGATCATCACCCGGTCGGCCGGAGTGATGCCAGTCTTGCGAGAGGGATGAACGGCTATACCGGTCGGCTCGATAAATGCGGCTTGCTCATGAGGTAGGTCGCCGACTTTGTGTAAAAAGAAACGCGGGTAGCTGATATATTCGGCCATGGCTCCGGCTTGCTTCAGCAGCCCGGTTTCGCTGCGATTTGCGCAAAGATGGTATAGCCCGTTTTGACAGCGGCGGCATTGACGGCAACCGATGGAGCATTCACCGACGACGGCATCACCGGGCTGAAAGTCTGCCTTGGCGTTTCTACCCACTTCGACGACTTCGCCGCACCATTCGTGTCCGGGAATAAAGGGGTACTTCGTCAGACCACTGGTCAAATAAAACATCGTGCCTTCGTAGAGTTCGACGTCGGTCGCGCAGATGGCGACGGATTTGACTTTAATCAACACATCGTCCGAACCGGGCCTGGGATCGGGGACGTCTTCGTAGCGTGCGTCTTGTGGGCCGTGGAGCCGAATCGCTTTCATTCGGTTTAGGGGTTTACCTGGATACGTTCTGTTTCGCTGAACGTATAGCAGATGGCATCGTTGATGTAGGTCCTTTCTGGCAGTTGTATCAGGACGTTTGCGGGAGTTTTTCCAATGGTAAAAGGTGCGTGGTGCCAAACGCCGGGGCGCAATGAAAGCAGAGTGCCTTTGGGAACCAAGAAGACCCTGAACTTTTCAAAGTCTGGAGCGGCTCCCGCATTCGCCGGCGCGAGCTGGACCCAAACATCCTGATCGATCGGTAGCATCACTTCGCAGGTGCGGTTGTGATGCTCTGCTTGGTCAATGATCAGCTCACGCGGACTGCACCGGCATACGCCGAAGGAGGGAAGAGTCTCGTTCCCACCGAGGTCAACTTGGAGCATGTCTCCGAAAAATTGGATGGGTGGGTCACCGAGTGAGTTGCCTTTTGGCTCGATCATGCTGGCATATCGACCAAAGGGGAGGAAACGTTCAGTTGTGAGGGGTTCCACTTGGATGGTTTTCATGGTAGATTCCTTTGCTGTAAATTAATCGGAACCAGCAATGACCGCAGTCTCACCGAGGCCTTCTGGGCCGAGCGAGCAGTAACCGCCGTCGACCATTAAAGTGGTGCCTGTGATGAAGGATGCGTCATCGCTGAGCAAGAAAAGTGTCGGGCGCGCGACTTCGATGGCTATACCCATACGGCGAAGCATATGGTATTTCCCCCAGATAGGGTCCCATTTTTTTCGACCACCTCCGTCCATATTGGCGGCTTTGTCAGTTTCGTTGGACCAAATCCAGCCGGGGTCAACACTGTTCACTCGGATATTGTCCGCGGCGAGATCGAGTGCTTGGCATTTAGTTAATTGCCCGACTGCGCCTTTGGCTGTGTTGTAAGTCCAGCGTTCTTTTTGAGCAATATGTCCCGAGATGCTGGACATGTTGATGATGGCACCGCCCCCAGCCGCCTTCATCAATGGGACGACAAACTGAACCATCCGGGCATAGGCGAGGGGACCAACGGTGAAGCTACGCATCCAATCGGCTTCGGTCGCCGTCATGGCCTTTGCCGTGAAGGCGAAGGCGTTATTGACGAGGTAGTTTACTTCGCCGAAGGTGTCTACGGTGGTATCAACCGTTTCCCTGCAGAAAGCTTCCTCGCCCATGTCGCCGCGGAGAAATTTCGTGGTATAGCCAGCTTCTTCAAATTCGGCCTGCGTCCCTAGTCCGCTGTCGCTGATCCCAGTAAAGAGGACGCGACCACCTTCTTTGCAAAATTCTTCGACGATGGCACGCCCGATCCCGGAGGATCCACCAGTAATGATGGCAACTTTTCCCGCAAAGCGATTGGGTGTGATGGGATGGTTTGGTATCGATGTCTGCATGATATTGTTGGGGGGTTCTCTAAACGCGGTAGAAACTTTTTGCGTTGTCATGGAAAATCTTTTGTTGCGCCGTCTTGCCGAAAGGGTTGGTGAGTTGGCGCGCTGTTTCTAACCAGCGTTCGTATGAACTGGCTCGAAGTGCGTGTGGCCAGTCGCTGGCCCAAATGATCCGGTCTTCGCCGAAAACCTCGAAAACCGATTCTGCGTGAGGTCGCAGATCATCAATGTTCCAGTTTTTCAGGTCGGCGTTGCAGACAAGGTTGGAGAACTTGCAGGCATGCGGACCCGAGTTTGCAAATGCTTTGAGGTAATCCTTCCAAGGTTGGAGGACACCGTTCGCAATGTCGGGACATCCGATGTGATCGAGGATAAATCGGGTATCGGGGCAGGCTTCGACCAGCTTCATTACATTCGGAAAATTGCGTGGCCCAATCGTCAATTCGCAGTGCAGCCCATTTTCGCCAAGGAGTTGCACCCCGCGGATGAATCCGGGCTGAATGCAGAAATCGATATCTTCCTCGAATTCAATGATCCGGCGCACACCTTTGACCCGGCTGTCGCCCGCGATCATGCTTAATTCCTGTGCCACTAAATCTCCCTTTTCCAGAGGAACCCATGGAATGATTGCTTTCAGGCGTGGATCGATGTCGGCGAGTGATTGGACCCATGCGAGTTCGTGAAGGTGTTGTTCTGGCACGCATTCGCATTGCACGAAGACCATTGCCTCGATCTTCTCGTCTTTGATTGCGTTGTCGTAATCTGCGAGCAAAAAGTTGCGGTTAATGTCAGGGACTTTTTCTAGCCAGGGGTAGTTCAGCTTGTCTATGTCCCAGAGGTGGATGTGAGCATCAATCATGATTCGGGGTCGAGAAGTTGGATAACGTGTTTAACTTGAAAGGGGTGCTTCACCATTTTGTGGGCAGTCTGCCATTGCATCATGCAGACATGGTTGGCTGTGGCGAGGATAGGTTCGCAAGTTTCCGGCACCGAGTTGAGAAATTCTGATTTGCTTTTCAGAATAGCTCGCGCGTTTTCCGGTTTTTGAATATTGTAGACGCCACCGGATCCGCAGCAATCTTTTGCACAGGGGGCGAGTTCCCATTCGTAGCCAGTAGCATCGAGCACATTTGCCGGAATGCCATCAACTTTTTGGCCATGGACAAGGTGACAAGGCAGGTCGACGTAGACTTTGTGGGCGTTTCCGCGCGGGGGACGCGCTTTCGGTCCAAGCTCGCCGAGAAAGCCGAGTACATCTTGGACTTTTGGTTCGCCTTGGAGCGCCTTTGCCAGCGCGAAGCCACATCCCGCTGAGTTGGTAACGACTCGATCCACTTCGATGTCGCGGAAAGCATTTTGATTTTGCTCGAAGAGTTCTTCGGCGCCGGGCATGCCTGTATGTTCGTGGAAGGCACCGCAGCAACCTTGCGATTCCGGGATGATCACCCGCACGTTATTCTCGATCAGCACGCGAACAGTTGCAAAGTTGATTTCACGGAACATGGCTTCCATCAGGCACCCGGTAAGGAAGGCGACGGTTTGTCCCGTAGGCTGCTTTTCAGCCATTAACTTCTTAGTGTAGGTTGCCGTCGATTGAATCAGCGCAGGTGTTCCCTTGAAGACCATCGGGTGCGGCAGAAAATTAATGGCTCGTAAAGCGCGGGCCGGGGCGAGTCCGAGGTTAAATAGGCGCGGTGACTGGACGGCTTTGCCTGCTAGTGAGACCTTCCAGTCGATTTTTGCCCTGCCTTGCTTTACCTGGTCCGCTCGTGTGGATTCAAGGATTTTTCCGTAGGGGACATTGGCGGGGCAGGCCGATTCGCAGGCGAGGCAACCGACGCATTCATCGGTATAGAAATCCGTATCTTTATCGGGCTGGAGACTTCCTTCATCGATGGCGCGCCAGAGGAAGAGGCGGCCGCGCGGAGAATTGTTTTCATCACCGCTCAGGCGATAGGTCGGGCAATCCTCGAGGCAAAGACCGCAGTGCACGCAAGCGCGTAGGGCATCTTCGAGCTCCGATTTTTTTTTGGGTGATTTGATTGCGACCTCGCTCATATTTGTTTCCAGCTTTGTAAAATCGATTCCACCCAGGTCGCTTCGTTTTGGTTACTGGTTGTTGTTTGGCTGTTGATAGAATGCAAGTGGCCACCGTGTTGGGCTGCTGTTTCGTGGGCTCTTGCCAGCCAATCCCGGTTTGGTGGCGTTTCGGGGTAGGCGAGGACGACTCCGTTGACGAGTAGTTGGCGAGAGCGACCGCCTAGGGCTTCAAGACACTGTCGTGAGATGACTTCCATTTGACTGGGAATAGTTTTGATCATGAACGATGGGATCTCGCCAGCAGTATTCGCTGCGGACGTACTTATTTCCGCATCGTGCTGCTGCGTTAGATTTTCAAAATATTTCCGGAACTTAACTCCTTCGTCTTGCAAGCAGTGACCGCTCAACTCAATTTGCGTGCTGTTGCTGTCTGTGACCGCATCGCAGCAATCGATCCAGTGGCTCCAAGTGGATTTGACGATTGATTCAGAAATTGCTCGCAGGGCCTTTGCGCTGCCTGTGAGAGTGAAATAATAAGCCTCCGGACTCAAGGGCCGTAGGCGAATGACGTAGTCGCTTGCAGAGCCGAACCGTTCGTTGGTGTGAAGCAAATAGCGGAGTAGGTCGTAGCCAGTGGTTGATTTGACCACCCGTTCGCCGATACGGGCGACTTGTCCACCCGGCAGGATCCAGTTCATACCTGGAATGTTGTCCACGTATGCGCCAAAGCGAGCGGATGCCGAAGTGTATTCCAGGGCATTTATGTGATCGCGCAGGCTTCGTTCCGGATCACAGAAAAGGGGAAAGTAGAGGCCGTGCTTGCTGACTGTTTGATTGATCTCACGCAGGCTCGTGTCTGCGGGGAAGCATGCGATCATATCGACCGGGTCGATAAAGCGCTCAAAGAGGCGTGATTGATCGCTGGTTTCTGGGTTTGCAGACATCATGCGAAAGCCCTTTCAGGAAATACTTTTAGAGGATTCAATTTGTGAGTCGGGTTGAAGACAGTGGGAATCGTCATTTGAACGGCCTGCCCCATGGAACCAAAGTGCTCGGCCATGTAGGCAGATTTGTCGTTTCCAATCCCATGCTCTCCAGAGAGCGTGCCGCCCATTTCAGAGACTTTTTTCATGAGGGCCTTGCCGATTTTTTCAACTTTCTCGAATTCACCTTCTTTGCGGCGGTCAAAGAGGAAGTTCGGGTGTAGATTGCCATCGCCCGCGTGTAAAATTGTGGTGACGGTGATGCCTGCCTCATCGCACTGCTGGTAGATAAAGTGGAGCATTTCACCGATTTTGGCTTTAGGGATGACGGCGTCTTGGACAACAAAATCAGGACTTACCTGGCCGAGCAGGCCGCCTTGAACTTTACGCGCCTTCCAGAGGGCTTGGCGTTCACTGGCCTGGTCGCTATAGGAAACGTCCGTGGAGCCGCATTCACGCAAGATGGTCGCGATCATTTCGACGCGCCCATCGACGAGCTCGGTAGGTCCGTCAATTTCGGTTAAAATCATATACGAACTCTTTGGCAGGCCGACCGCCATGGGACTATTCTCCACCATATCGACGCAGCGGGGATCCATAAACTCGATAGCAGCGGGAAAGGCGCAATGACCCGCCAAACGCGTGATCGCTTGACTGGCACCTTCAATCTCGGAGTAAGTTGCCCGGAAGGTCCATACCTTCTCCGGGCGCGGGATGAGTCGTAGCCAGAATCGGGTAAAGATGCCCAATGTTCCTTCGGAACCCACGAAGAGCCGTTTCCAATCATGCTGCCAGTCGCCACGCCCGCCCGCAGGGCCGCCGAAGCGAGAGACACTGCCATCCATCAGCATGACTTCGACGCCTAAAACGTAATTGCCCGTCACGCCGTAGCGAAAACAGTGGATGCCGCCTGAATTACTGGCCACGTTGCCGCCCAATGTGCAAACCGATCCAGTCGATGGATCGGGCGGGTAGTAGAGCCCTAGAGGTTCCAGCGCAGCATCCAGATGATTGAGGATCACGCCGCTTTCAACGACTGCATAGCGATCTTCAATATTGATCTCTTCGATTCTACGAAGCTTGGATAGATGTATGATTAGTCCACCCTGTGCCGCCACTGGGCCTCCGGATAGTGAGGTGCCCGCTCCACGAATACAATAGGGGATCTGGTGTGCTTTTAGCTCGATTATGAGCGCCTTTAATTCCTCGGTGTTCTCCGGGATGGCAACCGCATCGGGGTGAAAACGCTTATAGCCCAAGCCATCTGCCTCATACGCTGCGAGCTGGGCTGGATTCGTCAGTAAGCGACCTCGAGGGATCGCGGATTTTAATTTCTTAATCAAGGCTGGCTGGGGTAGGGACATTTTGATTATGTATATTGCCGATAATAAACAAAAAAAGAATTGCTTCGTCCGCTTTGTCAATCACCATGTGATCTCGCCTGGCCGTCTAATTTGCCTAGCAAGAAAACCAATGAGTAAGGAAAGTCCTCAGTCTACACTGACGTCCTTAGTGGCGAATAGCTTGGTCAAAGTGCTCGATGCTCTAAGCGCAATTTCTGTGGGTGATCGGATGCCGAGCGAAGTCTCGCTATCGGAGCAGAGTGCAGTCAGTCGCACGACGGTTCGGGAAGTGGTCGGTTTTCTGGAACGAGAGGGAATCATTCACCGCGACGGGCGTGTCCGAACCCTCGCGCGAGGCATCCGAGCGAAAGACTATCCCGGGAAAATCCCCGAGGGCGTGCCCAAAGGGAGAGAGGTCGTGCATTATTTATTGGAAGCGGTGGGCAAGGGGCGCATCCGGCCGGGGCAGCGGTTCAGTGAGCGTACAATTTCGCAAGCCTTGGGTTGCTCTCGATCACCCGTGCGTGAGGCTTTGATTTCACTGGCACCCTTGGGGCTCTTTCGAAAAGATGACCGGCGTCAATGGGAGGCGGTTGAGTTGGATGCGCGGCAGGTTGAAGAGTTGATAGAAATGCGTGTTTTGGTGGAAGGTTTTGGTTTGAAATGCCTGATGAAACCAAAGGTTTTGAAGCGTAATCGATCACGATTGGAGCGGTTGTTGGAGCGAACGAGAAAGATGGGCGAGGTGCCTCGTTTTGATATGGGACAATTCTCAACGTTGGACGTGGAGTTTCATCACATTATTTTAGAGGCACCCGCGAATCGCATCTTTTTAGAGCATAATGAGTTTATGTCTGCGCTGGTTGAGTTTCAGTTGCACAATGAGCATTTCTCGGGTGAACGTGCGCGACTTGGATTGCAGCAGCACATCGAAATTATAGAGGCCATTTTAAACGCGGATGCGAAGAACGCGCAGCGACTCTTATTTAGGCACCTGCAAACCGCGGAAGAAACATTGAAGGGATTCTGTGCGGGCTAGTCATTTGATGCTGCTTCGGCGATGGTCTTTTCGATCAAGTCGGTTTATAACCCCTTGGCTCGAAAGAAAAACAACAAGAATAATTAGCAACGATGATACGATCAAATTTCTTTCAGAAGCTACCCACTGGAACCTTGCGAATTTCTGGCTGGATTGGCGAGCGACATGTACTCACTTGGCAGGGCAATCTGCTCGCTCTGGATTGGGACAATGATTTTATCTCGCCATTCGAGAGGAAAGATCGTGTGGCTGGTTTTTATGTAGGAATGGGGAAGACGATTGAGGCGCTCTCCCGCTTTGCAGCTCAAACACGTGATCCTCGAATGCTGGCGCTTCGTGAACGTGTTTTCTCGCGTGTGATTTCTGCACAGAACGCTGATGGCTATTTGGGAACCTATCAGAAAGAGTTTCGCACCGGCAGGCTTTGGGATGTGCACGAGCTAGCCTATTTGATCCAAGGCTTGGTGGCTGATAGTGAACTCTTTGATGCTCCGGATTCTTTGGAGGCGGCGATTCGCCTGGGCGATTATCTCTTAGTGCAATTGGCGGATGGCGTGTTACCGACGGAATTTAACGAGCCGACGAAGGCCAATGTTTGCTTGGAACTGAGTCTCCTTGGATTAGATCGTGCGTTGCTTGCGCTTTCACGTCGAACCGGTGATACGCGCTATCGTCAATTTTGCTTGGATCGATTACACCTTGATCAGTGGAACCTTCCGATTGTGGAAGGGCGGCATACTCATTTGGAAGGACATGCCTATGCCTATATGACCCGCTGTCTGGCGCAATTGGATTTATATGCTGATGATGCGGATGATGCATTGCTCTCACAGTCGCGCCGGGTTGTCGAATTCCTTACACGTAAGGAAGGGCTTGTTGTCAGTGGCACAGCATCGCGATCAGAATGTTGGCATTCGAACCAGGATGTGAGTGGCGAGCTGGGAGAAACCTGTGCTACGGCTTACTGGATTCGATTGTGTGGACGTCTTTTGCAGATCGAGCAGGACGGACGTTATGGAGATTTTATGGAGCGTGCGATTTACAATGCACTCTTTGCGGCTCAATCTCCGGATGGCCGACAGATCCGATACTACACGCCCTTGGAGGGCGCACGTTCCTACTGGGACGGTGATACCTATTGTTGTCCCGGGAACTATCGTCGTATCCTAGCGGAGTTGCCGGACATGGTGGCCTATCGCTCGCTCGATGGCTTAGTGATTAATCTATATGCGCCTGCGCAGATCGATCTTTCCGAAGGGAATCGTATTATCATCGAGACCGATTATCCGACGAGTGGCGATGTGCGCATCACGTTTGAGGCGGCGATTGATTTTAAGTTAAGCCTGCGCGTTCCGTCGTGGTGTCGAGATTACACTGTGACTGTGAATGGAGAAGCCGTCGAGGTTCCTGTCGAGTCTGGGTTTGCAGTGATCCATCGTGGCTGGTATGGCGGCGATCAAGTGGATTTGCAAATGGCAATGCCTTGGCGAATCGTCCGAGGAACCTCGATGCAGGAGGGCGGGGGTGCAATGTTGCGAGGCCCCGTGCTGTATTGTCACAATCCGAATCGCAATGCCGATTCGAAGGGCGTGCGACTCGGATTACCCGCGACCGCTTTGGCGGATAACTCGGTGAGAGCGGGAGGTTCCGCTTGTCGTTGTGGATCCTGTGGCGGACAAGCCGAGTCGCCACTTTGGAGCGAATTTGCTGACCCAGGAGGGACTGCAGTTTACTTCCCTTTTGCTGCAAATGCAGAGGAGGATGATCTTAAGGCACCTTAATTTCCTGAACCATAGCCCTTCACTCTAATGGTGAGGGGTTCACTTCTAGGATTAGTTCAGCGAACAAGCGGCTTGACGACCGATTTCTTAGATTTGATCATGTTGACTTGAACAAGCAAACGCAACTCCTTTTGGGCATGCTTTCTTGCTGGATCCGCCTACGCTTGCTTCGGCGCGACAGGTGAACCGCAAGCAGTCCCGCTCAGCGGGATGATCGAATATTTGTTGGAAGAGAACAAGGTTTTGAAAGAGCAGTTCGATGCGACTGGGAAGAAGCTCAGGTTGAACAATCACCAACGCCGGGGATTGGCGAAACGAGGCAAAGCGCTAGGCTGGGCGCTGTTGCAGGAGTATGCTACCTTGGTGCGGCCTGAGACAATTCTGGCATGGCATCGCAAGTTGGTCGCCCTAAAATATACTGCCAAACGTATATTTTTCACAGTCGAGGTTTGGACTATGCGAGGGTTAGTTCGCTACCATGTGCTTTTCGCCCTGCACCTTGCCAAACGCGAAGTGCAAATCCTCCATATCGGTTGTCAGGTGAATGGCCAAGTTGTGGCACAGGTTGCCCGCAATCTCACCGATGGCATAGACGGCTTTCTTAAGGACCAGCGTTTCTTCGTGTGCGATCATGATCCACTGTTCACGAAAGTCTTCCGGCGGACTCTAACCGACGCGGGAGTTGAGGTAATTGATTCACTGCGTTCAGGGCTACGTCCCATCGCTGCGCGATGCCCATCTCCGCTTCGCTCCGTCAGACGAAAGTAGGGTGCCCGCAACAGAACGCGTTTGCTGAGAGTTTCGTTTCCGCAATCAAGCGGGAGTGCGTGAATAAAATGATCTTCTTAGGAGACCGACCGCTTCACCGGGCGATCAGCCAGTACGTGGAGCACTTCCATCGCGAGCGTACCACGAAGTGCCGCCATGAGGCTAAAAACCACCAGGGAATCGAAAACGTGATCCCTTTCCCGAATGCTCCCCAAGGCGGCCACGATAGCGGACTGATCGTAAAAAGTGAACGGCTCGGGGGGGTGCTGAACTACTACTACCGAGAAAATAGAAAGGAGGAATCACTGGTCGCGTAGCGAAATTCAACGAAAAGGTGATCGTACCACGAAGTGCCACCGCAGGTGCCAAATGATCGAACGACAAAAACCTTCAAAATTGGATTTCGTGAATTTCGAAACGCTCATTTTCAATATCAACCGCTAACAATCTCAAATAATCATGCAATTCTTTCTTAAAAGCGGGATTTTGAATCGTTACGTTTTCTCCAATAGGATCGTTTTTACCACGATAGAAAAGCAGGAATAAGTCGCCAGCTTCTACGGCGAGCAGGTAAACGACACGTCGCGGGCCGTTGGCTGTGGTCGCATAAGCTTTGATCAATTGTGTCTTGGCCGGTAGTCGACTTCCTTTGATGAAAGTTCCTAGGTCGACTCGGGCGGATCTCAACAAGACATTCAAATCCCCGGCACTGATTTTTCCACGCTTGAATTCCCGTTTGCGGATGCTCTCCGAGATGATCAATGGCATCAGCTCTTCCGCTTGCGCCAAGCGGAAACCACCTCATCCATCTTCGTTTGCGTATCTGTATCTACCGGAACCATATGAGCCGTGTCGTGGGAGGCTTCCAGAGGAAAAGGAATACTGCGGGTCTGCACGACTTTCCGCAAATAGACACGAATAGCCGTGGACGTGTCCATGCCGATTTCGGAAAATACTTGATCGGCCTCTTCGCGTAGTCCTTCAGGTAGCCTAACTTGTAAGTTTTTCATTTCTAGTAGATTATGGTAGCAATGGTTTAGCATGCTTTTGTGAAGGATCAAGGACATTGTTGGTATGTTACGACAATTGATTCCGATCACTTGGTGGTCGAAATGATCGAAATCGTGCAGGATTTTCCGGCCTTTCCTCCGAGTATTGGGTGACTAAAGTGCTCCGTTTCTAATCGAAATGATCGAAATGGAAATAGGTGATTCGCCCGGAAACCCTTTAATACAGGGCTCCGGAGCTGTTAACCACTTTGCGCTGATTTCGATCAGTTCGACTTTCAACAAGTGATTGGCCAGCCATTTAAAAATAAAGGCAAACCAAGGTTTGAAGTGGTAAACATTTGTTTGTAAGTATATTGTAATAAAGGATATATGAAATGTCGATACTGTTTACCACTTTGTCGCTGGTTCGAATTTGAGA
>Ga0222662_1000755_pt1 | contig 21630 bp, 33 predicted proteins | sample AntAcemetagen600_FD_179821 | JGI IMG/M metagenome (GOLD analysis project Ga0222662, IMG submission 179821) | Saline water microbial communities from Ace Lake, Antarctica - #600 | ecosystem: Environmental > Aquatic > Non-marine Saline and Alkaline > Saline | place: Antarctica: Ace Lake...
GTCCCGCGAACATACACAACGAAGTTCCTCCGCGCCTCTGTCCGCTTCGCAGATAACACAGCAACATTAGCAAGGTGCATTTCTCTGTCGTTCTCCATAGATTTACTAAGCGCTAACTGCTTAGCAAGGTGGTCTTCGATTTCAACGAGCGCCTGGATAATCTTCTTCGCGTCGTTGTGCCGGTTAAGAATATCGTTTACTGTGACCTTTTTCGGCTTGATTCCTATTAGCTCACTCATTCTCTTCTAGGTCTTTTTGTACTAATCTTTTAATCTGTCCTGTCATGCTTTGCCCGATCTTATTGCAATGCTTTTGAAACCTCTCTTTAAATGGTGAGAGGTAAACCGTTACTCTGTCGTCTGACATCTTAGTATTGCTCATAGTTTTCTTTTATGTAGTTATAAATAAAGAGCTTTATTCTGATCAACAAGTCATCGTTGATCCTCTCAAAATACCCATTACTACTTATGTAGCCCACATAAACATATATTCGAGGATTAGATTTTTCTCCATGTAATGAGTAGTCAACCATTACTTCTTCAGTAATACTACGCCTCCAGAACCAATAATATCTTTCAGTATGGTTGATTTCTATCCGAGCTACTTGATCGGTGAGTTCTAGCATCTTCATATTACTCCGTCGTTAAAGTGGCCTTTGCAAGAAATAATATTTCCCTCAAAATGAAAGGAAAACATATCTCCATCAACACTGCAAGTACCCCAAAACTTAAGCACACCTTTACCAGCCATATAAGCAGAAGGTGGTCCCTCAATCCACCAACCACCAGAACCACATATAAAATGCGTTATCTCAATCGGTTTCAATTTTGGCTTTACTTCTTCGCCCATTCCTGAGCAGTCAATTACAGTTGTCATATTGTTGTTTATCTAGTTAGCTGTAAAAATACGCCTTTATAACGTTGGTATAACGTAACTCCTATAATATACTAATCCCTCTAATTAACTTAGCGCGAATTAAACAATAGTCGATTGGATATTCTACGCATTAACGGCATTATAGGAGAGCGCGAGCCAGCATTAGAGTCCATTCTAATAGAAAACGGGGTTGGTGAAAACTTCACCGCCCAAATGATGCGCGACTATCTCAGCCAAAACACCGAGGGGCCGTTTACTATCGAGGTTAATTCTATAGGTGGGGACGTAATCCAAGGGTTTGAGATTGCCGATATGATCGACAGAGAGAAAGGAAAAGGCCGCGAGGTTACTACTATAGGAATGCAGTTTGATTCCATTGCGTCAATCATATTCCTTAAAGGAGATATTCGAGAATCAGTAAGAGGCGCAGGGCCTTTAATTCATAACTCATGGCTGCACCCCGATCAATTAGGCGACACCTCTTTAAATGCTCAAACGCTTAGAGAGATCGCCGACGATAACGACGAGGCTGATTTCGCCATGATGGTTGAATATGTAGCTAAGGCGGGAAGAGACAATAAGCGATTGATTCAGGACTTAATGCGTAACGAGACGCAGCTAACAGACAAGCAGCTTATTGATTTGAATTTCGCAACTAAGATCATAGCACCAATAAGTACCATTAAACACGGCAAGGCTTTGAGCTACAATTCAAAAGCACTTAAAGCAATGGCGGTACAGTCAGTGCAAGAGTATTCTGATGTTCTAGCGTTCCGCGATGGTAAAGTATTTCTAATTCAAAGAAGCCTAGACGATGACTTTGAAGCGGGAAAATTTGCATTCCCAGGCGGTAAGATAGAAGAGGGAGAAACAAGCGAAGGGGCAGCACTAAGAGAACTTACAGAGGAGACAGGGCTAACAGTTTCTAACCCTCAGCACTTAGGGCAAATCACTAATGATGATGGTACTATATCACACTACTACGCGGGACAAGCTGAGGGAGATATTAAACTAAGCGAAACGGAAACAGAAACCGCTGATTTTTACAGCCTAGAAGAACTTAAAAAGCTGCCTATTATTATGGACAGCTTACAACGATACGAAGATTTAATTTTAAAAACGACAGAGATGAGCGACGAATTAAGCGCAATCAAGAAAGCCATGAACACGCTTAAGGCGTTGGTTATTGGCGGACGTAAATCCATGCTTTTACCCTTAGCGGGTGGAGCGGGTGAACTTTTTATCTTTTCCGAGGACGGAGAAATAGAAGGTAAAAGAGCGGTATTAGCAGAAGGTGGAGAACCCACAGAGACGCCAGCACCAGAAGGAAGTCATTCTTTAAACGATGGCCGATCTATTACAGTAGGCGCGGACGGAGTAATTCAGTCTGTAACTGAGTCCGCAGTAGATGCACTTGCAGCTATGGAAATGGAAAAAGACAAGATGGCCGCTGACATGGAGGATAAGGATAAGATGATGGCCGTAAAGGACGACGAAGTTAAAGCGGCTCAGTTGGCGCTTAAGACTTTGAAGGCTGAAACGGAAACTCAGATAAATGCCTTAGCCGCAAGTATCAAGCAATTAGAAGCGGTAGTTCCCGGTGGTGGAAAACCACTAACACGCCAAGCGGTTTTCTTAAAAAGCCAAACGGACATTAAAGATATGTTACCAAGCGAAAGACGGTTGGCCTCACAAATTGCATCACGCAAAAACGATTAATTAAATAAACTTATTACAATGGCAGCAAATCCAACGTTTACTTCTCCAACTTATGCTGGAGAATTTTTTGACCAAATGTTCGGCCCAACCGTTCTGAATCCCTCCAAGCTTGAGGACTTAGATTTAGCAACGGTTATAGACCGAGCTAAATACAAAGAGACTATTTACGATGCGGATGATACCGTAGAGTTAGCAAACTCTAGTCCGACTTATACAAGTCAAGGTTCTACCGCTGATTTAGCAGAGATCAATTTAACCTTGGTCCCTTACCAGTTTAACAAGACTATTAGTTTAGACACTATCCGTCTTAGCTGGTACTCTAACAAGTTAGGCGCTGGTTCAATGGAAGATTATACCTACGATCAGCTAGTAGATCAGTATATCAAGATGGTGTATGTTCCTAAATTGAATCAAGCGCAATCTAACTTAGTGCTTAATGGTAAGAATGGTTTAGGCGCTGATATCGGTACTTACTCGTTTAGCGCATCTTACTCTGGAGTGTATGAATTATTCAATGCCTCAAGTGAGATTAAAAAACTAAGCATTGGAGCAGACGAGGTATCTATTGTTTCAGTAACCAAGGGGGCAACCCTTACCACTTTAACCGTAGCTTCTGACGTTAGGAACTCTCTTACAATTGATAACGTTATATCTATTCGCGGTGCTGCTGGTACTGGTTGGACCTTGATTAATGGCGACTTTATTGTAAAAGATTTAACGGCAACTACCGTGGTTCTTGAGCTAAACAGTAACGCTTTGACTAATGCCAATTACACAGGTAACACGGGTAAGATTCGGTTCATCAACTCGCAAAACATAATTAAGAAAATTGCAAGTCACTACCGCGCGATACCTTTACAGATCAGACGTGCAGGGGTGAAGATTGTAATACCCGGACACCTAGAAGCAGAATGGCAATTCGCAGTATCTGAGGCGCAGCAAAACGGCGGAGAATTTTACTTAAAATCTCACGAGCTTACTTTCATTGCTTCAAATATTGTAGTACTTGACAATGCACCTGCCAACACTTTAGGAAGTTGGGAAGCTAGCCGTGTATTCTACGGATACGACCTAAGCGACGATTATAGCAAAGTGTCTGTATTGTGGCAAGGTGATACATCAGGAGACGAAGTGTATAGACTTAAAGGAAGGATGAAGACAGGCTTAGCGCTGACTGCTAAATTCCAGAAAGAGATTACTCTATCTACTCCAGACGCATAATTAACGAGGGAGGGGTAACACTCTCCCTTTTTTTCTAACATTAAAAAAATTATAAAATTATGTGTGTAACATCATTGAGTACAGGGTTGGCGGGTGCCTGCGCGGCCGTAAAGAAAGCGGGGGGGGTAAATAAGGCGATTTACGCCGGCAGCGTAAAAGACTTGACTAGCGTAACATTTGCCGACGACGGAACAGTTTCTGCGCTAACTTTTGCCGTTGGAAAACAACTGGTTAAATACGTTGGCCGAAGCGCAAAAAATACCGCGAGCGAGCCAATAACAGCAGAGGGAGAGGGGAATGTTAACGAGTATGTGCATACTGTTCAACCCGTATTATACCATTTTACGCAAGCTGAAAGAGATGCAATAGAAGACTTATTTGCGCTGGATCAGGCTTTCTTTATCATCCCGATGCGAAGCGGTCAGATATTAGTTTATGGATTGTCTAAAAATGTGGCCACCTTGCAGGATTTTGGCTTAAAATTAAGCGAAGGAGACGATGCCGTAGGTATCGAATTAAATGATATGAATGCGCAGACTTGTACGATGGCAGGTAATATGCTGCACAAGGCGATCATCTATAACGAGGGAGTCACTTACCCCAACAACATTACGGCTATTGAGGCATACTTGACTCCTGCCACGTAATGGATAGTTATAGGCTAAAAAAAGAATACCAGAATAAAAAAGTAGCGGTTGCAATTGGTGACCGCTCTTTTGGTATTGACAAAGATTTCCACACGACCTATACAAATGCTAATGCTTTTATTGAGAAAAACATTAATATCCTTAGCAAGTACTTTGACGTGGTAAAGCCACAGACCGATGCCAAGAATAAGAGCACAAAAAAATAACATCTAATTAACTATGCCAAACTTTTCACTTAAAGCTATGCTGGCCTCGATCCGCGACACAATAAGCCAAGACGGCCGTGCGTGGAGATGGGGAACGCAAGATAACTTTCCAAACATTATCATTGATAGTGCGAACGATTCAGGGGTAGCGAGAGAGTGCATAGATAAATTAGAGACTTTTATCGCGGGAAACGGAATTAAAGATGAGACGTTTTTTGATACGGCCGCTAATCCGGATCAAACGTGGGGAGAGTTAGACCGTGCTATTAATCAGACATTGGCATACATTCCGGGGATTGCCCTTCGCGTATTGTACAACGCGGGGGGGTTACCTGCTGAGTTTTATTTGTTACCGATCCAGAATGTTCGCCGTCGATTTGATGGACAGTTTATTTACGGCATAGACCTAGGTGATCCGGCGGGGTTTAATTCCTTCGCAGGTAGAAATCGTGAAATTTTACCCCCGTTCGGAACAGCTAAAACACCCTCAGATGTGAGGGCTATGATGGCTAAACAAATGGCTAAACACGATAGACAACTTGGTGAGTTGCTTTATATCTTCACGCCTGGAGTTGGTTTGAATTATCAATACTACCCTGTTCCTAAGTGGTCAGCAGGGCTAAACGACATTAACGCTGATGCAGCCTTATCTCTACACGAAGAGAGTCAGGTATCAAACAGTTTTAAAGCTGGCGTAATCATACAGACTAGGCCCCTAGATAAGGTGCTTAAGGATGAGAATGAGAAAACAGAATACGACTACTTTCAAGAGGAGTCTGAGAAGTTTTGTAGTCCTGACGGATCGCCAATACTACACTTAGAGACTCTTAACGGGGAAGCATCTGCAACCGTTACCGCTCTAAATATTCAGCATCAAATGGATGCGACAGAGAAAGCAACGGACAGAATCGGCCGCAAGGTGTGTAGGTTGTTTGGTGTTCCGCCTATTTTATGCGGTTTCGCTACAGCGGGAAAACTTGGAGAGAGTCAAGAGCTAGTTAACTACATGAAGCTATTCAGTTTAACACTTAAAAAGAAGTGGGAACTAAAAGCAAGAATGTATAAAGCATTATTTCCAGAAGTACCAAAAGAAAACTTTGAAACTATCGCTATTGATTTGTTTAGCTTCTTACCGGATAACGTAGTTGCTAAGTTAACACCGTTTCAGTTAAACGAAATATTTAAGTTACCAAAAGATCCAAGCGTAGCAGAACCAATACCAGCGGCACAAGCAACGGAGCAAGCAGAAGTAAACGAACACCTTAAGACATTAACAGGTAAACAACAGCAGAATATTAATCGCATAGTTAGAGAGTACAACAAAGGACAATTAACAGAAGTACAAGCCGTGATGCAATTAACGTCAGGCTTTGGCTTTACCGAGGAAGAAGCGAAGGCATACTTAGCAATTGAAGAAGAAGAAATAACAGAGTATTAAATGGAACTACTTTTAAAAACCGACATGCAAGGCTGGACACCGTACGCGGCAGGAACTCCTGACACCTTTTTCAATCCTTCCAAAACTCATGTAGTTGATTCTATCGGCGGGGTAATTTCGGACGAAGCACTAACCGATATACTAGCCTTTACACGCGGGGACGGAACAGATGCAGCCACAGCGCTCTATCAATTCTGGGAAACATCAGTACTACCTTACGCTGTGCTGACTGTATTCGTGGAGATGTTAGCGACTCACGGCTACACTTTCTCTACCAACGGGATTATTCAATTCGCAGACCGAGACAACACGAGCGCAGGGGTGGACGAGAAGAGTAGAGGGATGTTTATTAGGCAGTACACTACACAACGGGAACGATATAAGACACTAATGCAGCGCGCATTTAACGACGTGAAAGGGGTCTTTGACTCTACTACCTACATTATTAACACCGAGAAATACAACACCGTTAAACCCGCTCCAGTGTTTACAGCAATAGGAAGGGTGAACACGGAAAGAGATTTAAGTTCTAAGTTTAGATTATAACAAAGCAAATAATAATATCATGGCAATAACAGAAAGAACAAGTTTTAGTAAAGCGGGATCACAAGACATTGTAGTAGCTACCGGTACAGTAACAGGCAGATGGCGAGCAATTAAAGCGGCTCAGAATGCAGCGGCCTCTGTTACGGTAATATTTGAGTTCCCAGACAGTACACCGAGAAACTTAATCTTAGCGCCTGGCGAAGTGGAGTACGGGGTGATAACTTCTATTGACACCACAGACGGAACTATTAGAGCTTATATTGATACTAATCCACCTGTTTAATGTTAGGGCTAGGCTTAGGTTTACAGTATAGGACTAGAACTAGAACAATCACCTCACTAGGTCAGCTTTATTTAAGCTTAGCTAATGCCGATGGCGGCAGCGGGGGTAGTGCCTCTTGTGTAGATGAAACTTTTAACGCGCTAAATTCTGTCCCTGCCCTTGGGTTTTCATATGCCTTAAGTTATATAGCATTATCTACTACCGATGGCGGCAGTGGTGGCTCTTTGTCTTTCGTAGAATCTACTTTTAACTCATTACTAGATATAACTTCATAATATGGCAACATTACTAGACAAAGCAAGTATTATTATTCCAAAGGGTGCGGCAAGTAAAGCAAGTGTTTTATATGCGACTTCAAACGACGGGGCAACGCTTATTCCGATTAGTACGGTGCAGAATACAGCGAACCTAACTAGAATCAATGAGGCGGGGTTGATTGAAGCGGTAGACGCTAATGTTTTGCCGCGTGACTTTACAAATGGCGGTTGTGGGGATACTGCTATATGGCCGCAAAGGACGAATATATTTTTGCGATCTAATGAAATTGATAATGCCTCTTGGGCAAAAGGTAATTCAGGAGGCGGAATCCTTCCAGTTGTTACAGCTAATTATGCAATATCGCCCGATGGAACTAATAACGCTGACAGGGTGCAACTTTCAAGAACAGGAACGGCAGCAACTGACAGAAGTTTTATTTCTCAAACCGTGACAGGGGCTTTAAATACAAACTATTCCAATGGGGTCTGGTTAAAATCAAACACTGGAGTAAACCAAAATATTTTAATTTTAGGTAATTTTGGAACAGGCTCAGTAAAAATTGTAAATGTAACTAATCAATGGCAGAGGTTCCAAGCAAACCTAGCCAACACAGGCGGGTCTACTAATGTAAACATAACAATTGGTTTAGGTTATACTGTAATGTCAGAAACAAGCGCAGATATTTTAGTTTCTTATGCACAAGGTGAGGCAGGAGATTATCCTTCAGCCAATATTAAAACAGAAGGCAGCACCGAAACCCGAGACGCAATGGTTGTCTCTCAAAGTGGCTTAGGTTCATTAATTGGACAAGCAGAAGGTGGTATTTTTTTAGAAGCTAAAGTTTTCGATAAAACCGTTGCAAATGTATTATCTCTTTCAGATGGAAATTTTACTAATAGATTATATTTTACTTATAGCGGTAATATTAGGGTTGATGGTTCTACAACAGGAGCAAGCGCGCTTTTATCAGCAACACAAGACACAGAGATTTTCAGTAAAACAGCTATGCGTTATCAATTAAATAATTATGCTTTAGCCAATAATGGAAGCGTAGAAAGCACAGATACTAGCGCGGGCGTTTGGACAAATCAACTAACAGATTTGGACTTTGGAACTTTTGCTAGTACTCTCTTATTTTACGGAAGGATAAGGCAACTAGTAATTTTTAACCAAGCCCCGACAAACTCCGAACTCATAGCAATAACAACTAATTAAAAAAATAAATTAAATTATGTTTTACGTTTACAGATTAAAATACAGCACTGAGAGTGCTTTAAATACAGCTTTATTAAGCAAAGGTGTATTAGTTAATGATAGTGAGTTTGGAATCCGTAATGGTTCTAATACACTATCAATAGTTAGATTAGGTACGCTAGTAGATGTACCAGAAACTTATAATGAAGATGGTACAGTTGATACAGAATCTACTTATCTTGATGGTTATCACGCAGATATTAAAGTAAAAAATGAATTAACTTTTTCAGCTTTAAATTCAGTACAACCTTCAAGTCCTTATCACGGAGTTAAGTGGGCAAATGGTGCAGTTAACTTATAAGTATCTTTTTAAATATTATATGTACTTGCATATAATATAGGATATTATTATCATTTTATATGTATTTACATATAGTAATATTTAAACACTTAATATACTCTATTAGGTGTTTTTTTTTCTTCATAATAAGTAGACTGACACTAGCTATTAGGGTATTGATGTAAGGATTCATACACATATATATATAATACAATCGAAACATATATTTATTCTTATCTAATATAGTAATCTAATACTAATAATATTATACTCATATACTATAATATTAATATAGAATTTGGTTCATATTCAAGTCGGTAAATGAAAATCCAACACTAATAATTAATAATGTTTATATAGTATAAGAAAAAATTAAACTATTTATGACTAATAACGAAAAATTAGAAGCATTGAAGATTGTCTTAGGATTATCAGAAGTTAAAGTTGAAGCTGAAGTAAAGGACGAAGAAGTGATCGTTGAAGAAAAAGTTGAAGCGGAAGAGTTCGTAACTAAAGTTGAATTTGACGAATTAAAATCCATTCTTATGGAATTTATCGAATCAATGAGTACTGAGGAAGATGAAGTAGTAGAAGTTAAGAAAGAAGAAGAAGAAGTAAAAATGGAAAAAGAAGTTAAAGATGAAAATTCTGAAACTGAAACTAAAGTTGAAACGGATCTTTCTGAAGTTAAAACTGAAACTGAAATCAAAGAAGAAGTAAAAGCTTCAAGTAACGAAGGATTAAAGCATAATCCAGAAAAAAAAGATATTAATAAAATTAATATCAAATCTGAAAAGAATGGTAGTACTCTAGATAGAGTTAATGCTATGATGTTCGGAAATAACTAAATAAATAAAAAAAAATAACATAAAAAATTATGGCAACAACAACAAACATTACAACTACTTACGCTGGACAATTTGCGGGTAGGTATATCGGTGCAGCTCTATTGAGTGCTAACACTATTTCTCAAGGTGGGGTAGAAGTAAAACCTAACATTAAGTTTAAAGAGGTGGTTAAACGCCTTGATTTAGCTTCTTTAGTGGCCGACCAAAGTTGTGCATTTACTGCAACTGGTACAGTAACTTTGACCGAGAGAATAATTGAACCAAAAAAACTTCAAGTTAATCTTGAATTATGTAAGGACGATTTTGAATCTGATTGGAATGCATTAGAAATGGGATTTTCTCAATTAAATGATAATTTACCTTCTACTTTTGAAGATTTTTTAATCAGTCGTATCGCAGCTAAAGTTGCAGAAAAAACTGAAATCGATTTATGGGGTGGTGATAAAGATAACGCTGGTGAATTTGATGGGATACTTACACTATTAGCTGCTGACACAGCCTTTAAAGCTTCTGACAGAGATGTAGTTGGTGCAACTGTTTCTGCTGTTAACGTAATCGAAAAGTTAGGTGAGGTAGTAGACCAAATTCCTTCTGCCCTATACGGTAGAGAAGATGCTTACTTATATATTTCTCAAAACATTGCTAGAGCTTACGTAAGAGCTTTAGGTGGATTTGGAGCAGCTGGATTAGGTGGTAACGGTACAGGTGCACAAGGTACACAATGGTTTAATAACGGTAGTTTATCGTTTGATGGGGTAAAATTATTCGTGGCAAACGGATTACCTGATAATAAGATGGTAGCAACTGTTAAGGAAAACTTAGTATTTGGAACTGGATTAATGGAAGATTATAATGAAGTGAAAATCCTTCCAATGGCCGACCTAGATGGAAGCCGTAACGTAAGATTCATAATGAGATATAGCGCAGCAATACAATATGGTATCAGTGAGGATATGGTAGGATTTGGTATAGCTTAATTATAACTAAAACTAAAATAACTAAGAGGGAGGTTGTAACATTACTTCCTCCCTTTTTTAATAATAAATAAAAAAAAACAAAAAAATATGGCTTGTAACTTAACAACTGGTAGAGCACTAGAATGCAGAGATTCTGTTGGTGGACTGCGTAATATATATTTTATAAATTATGGATTAGCTGGCGCAATCACGCTTGGTACTGACGATGAGATTACAGATTTCACGGAAGATGTCTCAGTTTATAAATTCGAATTAAAAGGTACTTCAAATATGGAAACCGCTATTACTACTTCTCGCGAGAACGGTACTAGTTATTTTTCTCAAACATTGAATGTAACCTTACCCAAATTAAGTAAAGAAATTACTAAAGAAATCAAATTAATGTCTTATGGTCGCCCTCAGATAGTAGTTGAAGATTACAATGGTAACTCTTATTTCTTAGGATTAAAAAATGGCTGTGATTTAACTTCTGGTACTATCGTTAGTGGTAGTGCAATGGCCGATATGAGTGGTTATACACTTGTATTCCAAGCAGATGAAGTACTTCCTGCCAATCTAATTGAAGGTGGTGTTGAAGATAATCCTTTTGCGGGGTTAGCAACTTCCACAGTAACAATTGTAACCTAAAAATACGATATAAGAATTCTGTTTTCTTAAGAAGGGGGTGTATATTAATTTATACATCCTCTTTTTTTATGACAAACACTAATGAATAATATTGTTTTAATAATAGAAATTAGAAATAAACTTTATAAAAAACTATATGAATATATATAACAACAGTAAAACATCTATATCAATCGTAAGCAGAGGGTTTGATTCAAGTGTTACAGTTAATATAACAATGGATGGCACTAACGAAAATCAAAGTTTTGCCTCATCGATGGTCATTGATGGGAATTATGAAGATTTATCCTTAGTAGGATTTACATACTCACTTAATACATTTTATAATTTAGAAGTTGTGAATAGTTCTGATGAGGTAATATTCAAGGGGAAACTGTTTACTACTGACCAAGACCCATCCACTTATACAATTAATAAGGATAAATATAAGGAGGCTAATTCACAATTAGACACAAAATCAAAATATATAATATATGGAAAGTAATAAAGATAATATAAACTTATCAGTAGTTAACTTAAATAGTTACACTAAACCTGTAACTAAAGAAGTTAAAGGTGCAGACTGGGTAAAGTATGGTGCAGATAATGAATTCTTTGAGTATTTAATTGAGATATATAATGATTCAACGACCAACAACGCCATTATTAATGGAATGATTAACCAGATATACGGAAAGGGATTAATAGTAACTAATGCCAAAGATTTTCCATTAGATTCTGAATTATTTGAAAAGATATTAAAAAAGGATGATCTTAAAAGAATCATCAACGATATTAAACTATTAGGTAACGCTGCTATCCAGATTATTTATAATTCCGATAAATCTAAAATAGATAAGATTAAACATTTTCCAACTGAGAATATCAGAGCAGGTAAGACTAATGATGATGGTGATATAGATAAATTCTATTACTCACCAGATTGGTCTAAAGTAAAAAGGAATACAGAATTAAAACCTATTCCAGCATTTGGGAAGGGAAAACGGGCCGATAAAGTTGAAATATATTATATGAAGCCTTATAAGAGTGGTAGTTTTTATTACTCAGAGCCAGATTACCAAGGTTGTATTCAATATTGTGAGTTAGAAAGTGAGATTTCCAATTTTCATATAAATAACGTACTAAACGGGTTTACACCATCAGCATTAATAAACTTCAACAATGGTCAGATTTCTGATATGGATGTTAAACGAACTATTGAACGTAAGATTACAGAAAAATTCACAGGTTCAAGTAACGCGGGTAAGTTTATATTATCATTCAATGATAATAAAGAAAATGCAGCTACGATAGAGACTTTAGATATGGCTGATGCTCACAATCAATTTGAGTTTATTTCTAAGGAAGCACAGGAAAAAATAATGGTTGGTCATAAGATTACTAGTCCTATGCTACTTGGAATTAAGGATAATACAGGTCTTGGTAATAATGCTGAAGAGTTAAAGACAGCCAGTATATTATTCGATGCCACAACTATCGCACCTTTCAGAGAATTAATTATAGACACTCTTGAAGAAATATTAGAATTTAATAATATGAAATTAAACTTTGAATTTATCTCATTGAATCCATTCTCGGATGAAATTGTAGTTAAAACTGAGGCTGATGTTATTGAAGAAGAAGAAAAAAACAATTTATAAATGAAAGCATTATTCGTAACAATCGAGGATATTAAACAGAATTCAGTATTGGGTGGAAGTATAGACCCTGATAAGATAATCCAATTTGTGAACATTGCACAAGATATTTACATTCAAGATTATTTAGGTACTGAATTATATACTGAATTACAAAATGGTATTATTAATAATGACTTATCAACTGATGAGATTACATTAATAGATGTATACATTAAACCTATGTTAATACACGCAGCGACAGCGGAATATTTACCTTTTGCCGCTTATACAATAAGTAATGCGGGAATTTATAAACACAGTTCAGAGACAAGTGAGAGTGTGACTAAAGAAGAAGTAGATTTCTTAATTCAAAAGTCTAGAAAGAATGCTGATTTTTATACGCAAAGATTCTTAGCATATATGACTTATAATCAAAATTTATTTCCGAGTTATAAAACTAATACCAACGATGATATAAGCCCTAATAAGGATTCTAATTCTTCTAGTTGGGTATTTTAAATTAATTATAATATATGAAAAGTAAAGGAAACAATAGGTCAGGTAAATATGAACCTAAGAAAAAGAATGTAGCTAAATTAATATATTTTTTAAGAAAAATTAAAGAGGAAAAGAAATGAATTATACCAACGATTTTAAATTTATATTATTACCACTGGGTAGTAAGGTTAGTGAATTAGCAACAATTAAACCCTCTAATCGAAATGCGCCATTTAGTCGTGCTACCTCATCTACAAGGTACTTATCTAATTATCAAATAGATGAGGTAGCTAATAATGTAGGTAAGATATCTTATAACCAAAACAACGTACTTAATTTAACGTCTGAAATAGATGTAATCCAAGGTATAGGTAATTCTAATGACTTACTTACTAATAGTACCTTAACTGGTCTAAATATGGTGTTAGATGGTCCTGTATATGCAATATTAGGTAATAAAAGTTATAGTATGGATGTTACAGCAATAGATGAATGTTCTTTCACAAAAAACTTTACAGACTTAGATGTGAGTACTCGTACAATGAGTATATATGCAGCAATAGATAACTTCGATTATGTTTATTATGCTGTACTTGAAGATGATAATGTAGTTAATGCTATAATTGTTAATTTAAATAATGGAAATATTGAAGAACAAACTGGTACTGGTGCAACTGTAACTTTACAGAGCACTTCTAGTTATCGATTAACTCTTCCTGTATTATCTGGAACTAAATTTATTGTGACACCATTAGATGACTTAGTGGATATTAATAACCCATTTCCGACTACCCCAGCTATTGATACTATATTCTTTGGTTTACCCACTTTAAATAGTGGTACAACTCCATATCAATATACACCAACTAATACTGATAATGCTATTACAACTAGAATGTTTACAACTACTGATGTTGTATATACTTGTCCAAGTATAACTTTTGAACCAGGTAGAATAAACGATGGTGGTGCAGTTAACTTAATAGGTATTACTAATACTGGTACAATTGCTAGTACACCTTTAGGTTCTGGTAATAGTGATGTATATACATTTATAAATGATGGTGTTTATAAGCTTAGAGGATTTTCTAAATCATTTCAAATTGCAAGTGCTAATGCTAATTACTTAAGCTTAAGTGATGCAGATGGTGCAACTGAACAGGCAGACTTAACTTGTGTATCACTTACTATGCAAGCTCTAAATGGTGGTGCTTATGTAGATAACTACTTTAATAATATAAACACAACCGGTAAAGCAACAGCAGATAGTATCAGAAGAGGTAAATTCCAAAGCACTGGTTCAGTCGTAGAATTTAGTGTAATTGTTAATCCATTAACATTGGAGAATGTAAAAATAGTATATGCTAATTCTTATGTGACTAATACATTATTAGATTACGATTCTTATGATAACTCTACATTAGCTACTTATGATTTTATAACTAAAAAAATTGGTTATGGAAACGGAAAGGTAAATATGAATGTTGAGACTTTACTTAATGGATTTTTGAAAATAGATGTAGTCGCATTTAATTATAAATATCAAGCAGGTAAAGTGGTATGTTTATTCCAAAATAATGAATCCTTCGTGGAAATTGGTGATGATGACTTCAAGTTAAATCACTTTAGTACTCAATTATCTATATTTAATTCCCCTTACTCTTACTATACAAGTAATAATACAGCGGATGATAAGTTAGATATTGATAACTGTATAGCTAATAACTACTTACTTGATAATAGAGGTACTATATTCTTTGATATCCGATATATTAAGGGTGTACAAGACAATGCTATTTTATTTAAAAATCAGTCAGGTAGTGTTAATATGGCTTTTAATTTAATTGGAAATGCATTACAGATAACAGACCTAAATGGTATAGTTATAGCTACAATTAATAAACACGAAAATATAAAGCTGGCTATTACCTATAATAACGGTGCTGTAATCATCTCAGAAGGCGGTAGTACACTTGTAACATTAAATACAACAATTAGTATAGATAGAATAGAGAACTCTCTTGTAAGCTGCTCTTATCAATTAATGAATTTAATGATAGATAATGAAAATAAAACTGAATTTTACTTGAACGGATTGACAGTTTAATTGTTTAAATATTAATAAGTAAAAAAAGTTATAAATTAAGATGATTGAAATATTAGAATTAGTAGTACCAATATTAGGGGGTGCATTCGGATTAAAGTTATTAGAATATTTATATAATAAATCAAAATTAAACTCTGTTAATAATAAGGATAGTAATTTATTTATTATGAATAAATTTGATGAGCAATTAACGTCTATGCAGGTATCGATTAATGAATTAAAGGAAGATTATGATAAGTTAACAGTTAAGTATGAGACATTAGTAGTTGAACATTCAGAGTTAACAATTAAATATGAGATATTAATATTTAAATACAGTAATTCCGATAAGGGAAAAACAGATAAAGATTAATACTTAAATTCATAACCAATCTTTAAATCATCATACTGTCTAGTACGCGAATCGTAATTAATATATTCTACATATTGTATATTTATTATAATATTTTTTCCGTTATGGGTGATCGCAAATATTTTTTTACTTGGATAATCAGATAATTCATATTCATAAATTTTATTTAATTCTTTCATATTATTAATTAATTCCCCTCTAGTAGTAATAATTCCCCAATGTTGTAAATTTAATGAATATAAGTTTCCAACTTTAGCTCTTAACGTAAATGTACGTGGGATATTACTATAATTAACTGGACTCCTTACAATTTCCAACCCATAATGGTTATTTGATTCCGAAAATAATATTATTATATTATTTGGTTGCATTAATAATGTTGGATCATTAGATAATATATTATCAGGTTGTACCAATCTAAGGTCACGTTCACAGCTTGTAGTTAATATACCAATTAGTGCTACTACAATTATCAATAATGTTATTTTTACCTTTTTCATATTTTATTATTTTTTTATTAGAGTACAAATGTAAGTAATATTAATTTAACTCACAAGTTTATTTCATTCCCTTTAGTATTATTTCTTGAATTTCCATTCGCTCAAACTCCTGTATCTTATCGTAGTCACACTTTAAATCAATATTGTAAGTTTCAATCACATAATAAAACTTGTAGTTGATATCCTTATAGTCTACCCACTTTCTACTTCTTCTTTCTACTTTTTCTTTATTATTTTTTCCCTTGCCTCTTCCTCTTTTCTTAATTTCCATTATAATTTTATTTTTTTTAAAATAACTTCACATACTTTAATATTATTAGTTGCTATTGCTATATGAAGTATTAATTTATAATCAAAATCAAATATATCAATCATTATACTTATATTTTCAATAAATTCCTGTGTAACATTACCCTCTTGTAATCCCATTATTAGATAATTATGTAAGATATCCTTATCTATATTAGTTTTAAAATTTTTTGTTTTCATATTAGTCGTTTCCTTTTCTTATATATTAAATATTAAACCCAAAAAAACCCACCAAAAAGTAATAAGGTGGGTTAAAGTATTTCAAAAATGGTATTAACAATATGCGACAAAACACTTAGACCATTATACTTATACTATATATTATATAAAAAGTTTACCGATTAAACAAAAGCTTCTGTTAATATATAATTAACTTTAATTGCATCATCTAAATCAAGGTGATAAACTAATTTTTTTATTACTTCTGTATTTCCCATTGTAGTCTTCTTGTATAACTCACATCTAATTGGTATATCCTTTAATCGTTCTGGTGTAATTTTCCAAATATATGTCCCATCGGGCAAAAAGTTAACATAATACATAAATTGCCCATCTGGGATATTATCAACTTTTAACTTCTCAAGTATCATTGTTGAGTATTTTTTATATCTAACTTTAGCTTCTAATACATACTCATAATGTACTCTTTTATTTTCACCATCAATATTTTTTAATTTACTCATCCCAACCACATATGCATCGAACTTATCATAGCTTCCAACTTCTGATAACTTATAACTATATGTCTTACTACTTAACTTATTTTCAAATAAATAAGTTAAACCTATTCTTTCTATTTCTTCTGCTTTTTTAAATGATTGTGTCATTTCCTTTACTTTTTTTTATTACCATTGTCGCTTGGCATTTAAACAATTAAACTGGTTATTGTTACATACTATATATATAGTATAAAAAGTCAAAAAAGGTAAAAATCACAATAAATTAAATGAATTATATAGGAATAGATCCATCAATTACTTCAACAGGAATGTGTATAAACGGAAAGTTATATAACTACTGCTATAATAGTAGCGCAAAAACAAAAAAAGGTGAATTAACTAAATGGTTTAAGTTGGCTGATAATTATATAACTTATAGATATCACGATAAAGTTTGTAAATCAGATTATTCTAATGAACAAATATCAAAAATGGAACTCTATGAATATATTACTGATATAATTATAGTAGATATTAAGGATAATATAAGTAAAGGGCAAATACTAATAGCAATAGAAGGTTATGCATATAGTTCAGCGGCAGGACACTTGATAGATTTGGTTACGTTTTCAACCATTTTAAGACAAAAACTGCTATTAATAAGCAAAAACATAACAATTATAGCACCTAAATCACTGAAAAAACTAACGTGTAGGGGAATATACGGAAGTGATAGTTATGATAATATTACTGGTGGTAACTTTAAAAAAATAGATATATATAATGCAGTAAGTTATTGTGATTCTGAAAAGTTAGATGACTATACTAATTTTTTAAATAAACAAAAAAAGGATTTAGGAAAACTAATCCCTAAACCCATTGAAGATATTAATGATGCTATATGTTTATACTTAACTTTAACTGATTTCTTTTAATAATTTATTAATGGTTACTTGTCTAATAACATAATTAATTGTTTCCATTATGCGAGGATTTTGCTTTAAAAAATACTTGGGATAATTATTAGCCTTTATATCATCAACGTTTAGTCTATCATCCTCTAATAATACTGATGCTGCGTTAATGTGGTTATTATTTACAGCTATTCTAAACGGTAAGTTATTACTAATACAAGGATTAATTCTACTATCTTGTAATAAAAGGCTTACTATATCAGAGTGTCCTTCGTGGGCGGCATATATAATAGCATCATTTCCATCCGTAGTTAAATCACCCTCAACATTAAAAAAAGGATAGTCCTTAATAGTTGGGTCTAATTCTTTATTATTTAATAATTCCCTTACCAGATCTAAATCACCATTAGCACAGGCTTTAAGAAATTCTTGTTCTATGTTTGTCATATTTTTTACTTTTATTTATTTATTAGTTTACAAATATACAATTAAAATTTGAATAATTTATATTTATAACTTATTAGAAATCTATTATCAGATAATAAATTATAACCAACTCCTACTACGTGATTATTAAATTGGTAATCAATAGTAGGTGAAAATACATCTATACCTAATATACCACCAATCATTATTGAACGGTTTAACTTCTCAACAATCTGAGTAGGTCTTAGATTACTTACAATAAACTTAGGTTGCTGTAATGTGTTCTCTAATAGATTACCAGTAAACTTAAGTCTAACCTCATTAACTACTATTGTAGTGTCAAATGACCTCTTTGTGAAGTAAGCTTGTAAGATAGCTCCTGTGTCAATATTAGAAGGTATTGTAACTATACTATCAACGTAAACTATTGAATCTAAGTAAATTGGGTAGGGAATACTATCAGTTGTTGTTTCAATTAATCTAATTGGTTCAATAGTAGTATTACAATAATAGTACCCACCGATAAAGGAAAGTACTATTAAGATTATTGATATTATATTTATCTTCATAATTTGTATTTGTTTTTAAAATCTAATAATATTTCCTTTACGGATCGGTAGTCTTCAATAGTGTATCCATCTAAATTACCTATACTACTACTATACATTTCTATTTCCTCGTTACTTAAATTTTTTAACATATCAGCAAACGATTGCATTAGTATATTATTATTAAAACCATAATCAGAGGATACTGTTATTAAGGACATAATTTCTGTTATATTTACGTTTATAACTCTTTCATTAGAATCTTTATTCCATTTATATTTAATCCACCACAATCGATTCCAAAAGTCCGTATGTTTAGACCATCCTCTTTTATATAGTTGATACCATTTTCTTTTTAATAATTGTAGCTTACCTTCTGTTTGTATAATTTGATTTTTCATTATCTGATTTTTCTTCTATTAATTTCCTTACGAACTTTAAGTTCATATTCTTTTCGCTGTGCTCTTGTAAAGGCTTTATTAGTCACTTTACCTAAGTTTAATAATTCAATATTAGCCATAATATATTCATAACAAAATGTAAAATTATCTGCATTAAATTCCATATAATATTCTAAATGATCTTCGTTTAAATATATGTTAGGATTTAAATAAGCAAGTTCTTCATAAGTTAAAACGCTTATTAATTTTGAATTTAATTCTTTTGCTGTGTTAATTGTCATAATTCTTTTTCTTTTACTTTTGTTCGTTTTCAACATATAATTTTAAAGCTTTTTTAATAAAATAATTGTAGCTCACATTAGTTTCATTTTCAATTATAAAATCCCTTTTAAGAATTTCTAATATTTCTCTCATATCTTCTGTAATTGCAATAGTTGTTGTTTTCATAATTAGTTTGTTTTTTTAGTAATTGTATATAATACTTATATTGTATATATATAAAAAGTTTACGTCCCCTTATTAATATATACAGTTATATTATATTTTCAACCTTAAATTGATATGGGGAATCAATTTCTAAATAACTTTTTACTACATCTAAATCTTCAACTTTAACTATAAAGGAATCGTGGATAGTTAAGGCGAAATCTAAACCAGTATTCAGTGTAAATCCTTGTAATTTATTATCAATAAAAAATGATACTTCTGACCCTTGTAATCTGTTGCTAATTATTTTAGGATTCAATTGATTCTTCATCCTTAACATTCGTTTAGTCATAATTGGAAATAAATTATTAAGTGGACTATCAATATATCCAGTATTCATAGCCCATAGATTAAACAATTGCTTAGCATCATTTCGATCCATCATAATTCCTAAGTTATCCATTAGATAATTGTAAACATCCCCCTCTAAAGCCTTTAGATAGTTCTTATCAGCACATCCTAGGACATCAGGTAAGTTTGTTGGTTGACAAGCTATCGCATCAATAATAACATACTTATTAGGGTAATGAGTGGATAAATATGTCTTATAATTTTCCTTCTGAATTGCTGAATTTATATCATTGTCCTGTACACGAGCGGTTAAATTATGGTGTAATCTTCGACTAAATGAGTCCCTTCCAATTCTAATATTATCATCTAATATACCAATAGATAATAATGATTGCTTAGTTATATTGTACCATTCTTTATTTATTGTTTTATAATTAACGGAATAACGCTTCATTTTACATTTTTTGAGATTAATTAAAAATCTATATTGTTTACACTGACCTAAATGAGTTGAATAAGATTCAGTTATTTTTTCAGAATATGAATATTCAAACCTTAATTGATTCCTAAGTTCAACAGATGTGGATTTAGTCTTTACTTCTATAATTCCTAGTTCTTTTAATATGAGTAAAAAAGGCTTATATTTTGACCTTAAAGCAATTAAGTAAGTACTAGGAACATCAAAATACCCATCTTTATTAATTGTACTAGATTTAGCCTTTATAGCATTAAAGATTACTAGGATAGAATCTCTTTTTTTCTTATTTAAACTTTGTAAATAATTATCAATAAAATTATTACTAGGAAAATATATGTTTAGTGTTATGTTTTTCATACTGTATATATATATATAATATATCCCCCTTATGGGAAAAGTTTAAATAATTTTAAAGTGCTTATATGAATCGTCAATCAAAGCCAGTACAATCGGGTAAGTGAATAATAGTAAAAAATTTTGTTTTAAATTATTTAGAGCCGAAAGACGTTCGCTCTTGCTAACGCTCGCTTCCGTTTCCGCAATTAGATACAAGTAATCAACAATCAAGTGAGTAGAATAGAGTAGAATAGAGTAGAATAGTAATAATAATAAGTATACCCCTTATACTGTTGGCACTTTAAATTATTATACAATCAAGTGAGTAGAGTAGAATAGAGTAGAATAGTAATAATAATAAGTATACCCCTTATACTGTTGGCACTTTAAATTATTATCCAATCAAGTGAGTAGAGTAGAATAGAGTAGAATAGTAATAATAATAAGTATACCCCTTATACTGTTGGCACTTTAAATTATTATCCAATCAAGTGAGTAGAGTAGAATAGAGTAGAATAGTAATAAT
>Ga0222662_1000760_pt1 | contig 21447 bp, 20 predicted proteins | sample AntAcemetagen600_FD_179821 | JGI IMG/M metagenome (GOLD analysis project Ga0222662, IMG submission 179821) | Saline water microbial communities from Ace Lake, Antarctica - #600 | ecosystem: Environmental > Aquatic > Non-marine Saline and Alkaline > Saline | place: Antarctica: Ace Lake...
GCTCACAATCAAGGCGCAACTTTTGCCTCAAGAATCGTGGGCTGGAATCAAGCAACGGGCACAACATAAAATCAGCTTCGCATACCAGCTAGTCGCAAATCACACCGTCAAATGAAAAAGCCGTGATACCCCCCCCGACTACGGGATTAAGAAATCGACTGGAGCGAACTCACCACTTCTTTTTGTGTAAACGTTGCGCCAAGAAAGCGACAAGAGTGTCGCTTCTACAAAAAAGCCCGCGCTGTCTTTCGACAACACGGGCTTTGGAAAATGCTGAGCGTTCGAGACGCTTACTCGGCCACGTAGGCTTTAATGATCTTTTGCTCTTCAACGGGCTTGTCGCCTGCGCCGGTCTCTGTCTTTTCGATCTTTACGACGTTGTCGTAACCTTCGACGACTTTACCAAAGATGGTGTGCTTGTCGTTGAGCCACTCTGGCTTGCTCGTGGTGATAAAAAACTGGCTGCCGTTGGTCACGGGGCCGGAGTTGGCCATGGCAAGCATACCTTCGGTATCGAAGCGTGCTTCGGGACTGAACTCGTCAGGGAAGTTTTTGCCCCAGATGGACTCGCCGCCAGTGCCCTGACCGAGAGGGTCGCCGCCTTGAACCATAAAGCCGTCGATCACGCGGTGAAAGATAAGGTCGTTGTAGTAACCACTTTCGATATGACCGACAAAATTAGCCACGGCAAGTGGTGCGATGCTGGGCATGAGCTCAATCTCGACATCACCCTGAGTCGTTTCGAGGATGACGTTGAAGTTCTCCTTTGCTTTCCACTCGGCAGCGACCTCTTCGAACTCAGCCATGACCTCTTGCTGGGCGGCGGCTTGAGCAGCCATCATCTCAGCTTGGCCGGCTTGGACGCGGGTTTGGATGAATGCTTGAAATGCCGGCATCTTCGCTTCGAGTGAAGGATCGAGCTCGGTATCGCCCGCGCCAGAAACGAAGCCTTCTTTGATAAGATCGGCCTCGTCGGCACCGAAACCGAGTTGCTGTAGGCCGGACTGCATAACCATGACTACGCCGATCTTTTCGAGTGATGCGGCGCTAATCGGAGGTAATTCTTCAGTGCCAGCTTCGGCGGCCTCGGCGCGGGCTTGAGCTTCACCGAAGGCGGATTCGACTTCCTCTTGAGGGAGCTCCATGAGGTTAATCTCACCAGTGAGGCCTTTTTGAAGCCCATCAGCTAAGACAGCAATGCTGGCTTCATCAAGCTGGAGTGATGCGACGCCGCCGCCTTGAGCGGTCAGGTAGCCGACGATCCTGATGAGTTCGCTTTCGGGAACTTCAATCGGCTTAGCTTCGACCGGCTCACTGAGGACAGCTTCGACCGGCTCACTGAGGACAGCTTCGACTGGCTCACTGATGGCAGCTTCGACCGGCTCACTGATGGCAGCTTCGACCGGCTCACTGATGGCAGCTTCGACTGGCTCACTGATGGCAGCTTCGACAGGCTCACTGAGGACAGCTTCGACTGGCTCACTGATGGCAGCTTCGACAGCTTCAACAGCTCCACTGATGGCAGCTTCGGCAGGCTCACTACTGACAGGCACCTCTGGTGTGTCGGACTGCGTAGCCTCTTTATTGGAACATCCAGTGACGACGGCGATGAGCGCGGCCAAAAAGAATAGAGATGGTTTAGAATACATACGGTGTGTTATTGGATATTTATATGGGAGTGAAAGGCGCAAGGATTACTACTACGCCCAAAAGGTCAACGGACTATCTTGGTATTGAAGAGACAGGTAGCTGGGCGGAATGTTCAGGGGGTTTTGAAAACCGAGAAGTCTCAGCTTGGAACTTTCAACATTAAGCTCAAAAAGATAATTACTAATGAAATGGCACCTCGCGACAGCTCAAAGTGCGGCATTGGGCGTTTCGTAGGCGAAGCCTACGCCAGATCGTATTGATCGATTCGCTTACGCAAGGTGGCGCGGGTCATGCCGATGATCTCGGCGGCTTTGACTTGCTTACCTCCTGACTCTTCGAGTGCGCGGACGATGAGCTCACGCTCCACGTGTTCGAGAATGTTTGTTTCGTAAGTTCCACGCAGTGCTTGATAGACCGCACCATAAGGATCGGTCGTCGGCTGGCCCAGTAGTGCCGCCTCTTCGGGCAGCGGCTCGGAGGGTGCCGCCACTTCAACTGTAGCGGCGGGCGCAATCGCAGGCTCAGCCGCAGGTTCGGTGGTAGGCTCGGCCTTAGGAGATACTGTGGATCCGATCGCTTTGACCACTTCCTGAGGCAGGTCTTTGATCAGAATCATCTCGCCCTGCGCGAGAACGGCGCTGCGATAAATGATATTTTCGAGTTCGCGGACGTTACCCGGCCAGCCGTATTGGTCGAGCAAAGTGAGGACTTCGGGCGAGATGGATTTAGTGCCGGCCTTGCTGTCGCGAGCGAGGCGCTTGAGCACGAAGTCGATCAGCTGCGGCACGTCTTCCTTACGCTCACGCAGTGGCGGCAACTGAATGCGGACGACATTGAGGCGATAGTAGAGGTCTTCGCGGAAGGTCTTTTCTTTGACCATCTCTTCGAGCGGCTTGTTCGTGGCTGCGAGCATACGCACGTCGACCTTGATCGTCTCACTACTGCCGACGCGCTGGATCTCACCTTCTTGGAGGGCGCGGAGGATCTTAGTCTGAGTAGTCAATGCCATGTCGCCGATCTCGTCGAGGAAGATGGTGCCACCATCACAAAGCTCGAACTTGCCGATACGCTGGTTCGTCGCGCCAGTGAAGGAGCCTTTCTCGTGGCCGAAGAGTTCACTCTCAATGAGGTTCTCAGGGATAGCCGCGCAGTTCACCGCGATGTAGGGCTTTTGCCCACGCAGGCTGTTTTGAAAAATCGCGCGGGCAATGAGTTCTTTACCCGTGCCGCTCTCGCCTGTGACCATGACGGTGACGTCGCTGGCGGCGACTTGCCCGATCATTTTGAAAACTTCCTGCATCGCAGACGAGCTACCGATGATGCCACCCTCAATGTCTTCCTTCGAGACAGCGGGCGCGGCATCTTCCTTGCCCGCCTTTTCGAGATCCTTGGAGGCGGTAATGGCCGACTCTGTCAGGGAGAGGATCTTTTTCAGATCGAAGGGCTTCATGATGTAATCGAATGCGCCAAACTTCATCGCTTCGATCGTGGTCTGCGTGGTGCCGTAGGCCGTCATCAAAATGATCATGGAGTTGGGATTGATCCCACGCAGGTGCTGCAAAGCTTCCATCCCGCTCATACCACCCATCCGGTTGTCCAAGAGAATGACGTGCGGGCTGTGCTTCTCGGCCATGACCAGGCCTTCCTCACCGCTGGCCGCTTCGAGTACCTCATACTGACGCCCTGAAAGGACGCGCTTTAATGAATAGCGAAGGTCGTCATCATCGTCGATAACGAGAACTTTGGGAGTGATTGGTGCAGTGCTCATACGTTTCTGAAAGTGGGATAGATAAGAGGTCTATTAGCAGTATAGCAAGTTACATGCTCAATTCCCATTCTATAAGAAACGCTTAACTAGAGCACTTCCCTCACACGAAGTTCTCTAAAACTGAATTTAGAGGCTATAGATGCCTCTACGCCGCCGTGATCGCGTCGAGACGCTCTTTCAAAGCCGAAGCGACCTCTCTAGGATCTTCGCTGAGGGCAGAGACTTGCCCGACTGAATCGATGCGCACCTCGATTTTGCTAAAAGGATACGGGATGAAGAAACGATCCCAACTCTTGAGGCGCCACGCGCCGGTATGATTAAAGGAGAGCAAAAGGATCGGCGCGCCGGTCTTCATGGCGACGGCGACACCGCCAGGTTTCATATCGTAGATGGGGCCACGCGAGCCGTCTGGCGTGATCGCGATATCGAAGCCGTTGTCGTGCGTGGCGATCAAATCGCGCACCGCTTGCGTGCCACGGTTATGGCGGGAACCTCTCACCGAGGCCATACCAAGTCGCTCCACAAAAGCGGCGAACCAGGCACCATCCTTGCTCGCGCTGATCAAGTTAGCTAATTTGCGTTGGCGGAAGTAACGCCTGTAAAAAAGTGGCGCGGTAAAGAGACGATTATGCCAGAGGATAATCACTGAGGGCGGACTATTCACATTCATCACCGCTTGCACATCAGCACCCCATTGGAAGCGAAGCGTTCGCCCCCAAAGGCGCATTAGCAAAGCGAGCACCGTGAGCAAAGCACCCTGGTGCCACTTAAGTTTAAAAGTAGTTTGATCAGCCTCAGACATTATTATCGCAAGGATGCGTGCTTCAACTGCGATGGCAATGACGTTTGGGTGCTCGTCGGACACCCCGTCAGTGTCGGCCAACAACTCACGGGCGCCCGACGAGCGGGTTGCCCCATAAGTTCATGGCACTCTAGATTTCCGATCGCAACCGACCAAAAGCTCACACTTTCGGCTACATTTACGCGCGCTGTAGCCGATTCGGTAACGATTTGGACGTATTTCGAAGTTTTTGAGACAGCTCGACGAGCACCCAAAGAGCATACACGGGCACACCACGTTTCCTACTCTGGTTTATACCGATAGCCGTAGCCGTGCACGGTGAGTAGAAAGCGCGGCTTGGCGGGATCGGGCTCGATCTTATGGCGGAGTTGCGAGACGTGCTGATCGAGCGTGCGAGTGGTGCCTTGGTAGTCGATCCCCCAAGCGGCGTTGAGCAAGTCGTCGCGGCTCAGCGCCCGGTCGGCGTGTTCGATAAAAGCGACCAGCAAACGATACTCCAGCTGGGTGAGCGCGATCTCTTCTCCACCGCAGAGGAGTTGGCGGCGGGCGCGGTCGATTTCGATCTCGCCGAAGCAGACGGGGGCATCGCTCGTTTCCTTTGCTAGCGCAGTCGACGCACGGCGGAGCGCGGCGCTCACGCGCGCCAACAACTCGCGCACGCCGAAGGGTTTGGTCATGTAATCGTCCGCGCCGAGTTCAAGGCCGAGCACTTTATCGATCTCCTCGCTTTTGGCACTGAGCATGATAATCGGAAGCGCGGCATCCGCTTTTCGTAGGGCGCGGCAGACATCGTAGCCGCTAAGTCGAGGCATCATTATATCGAGAATAGCCAAGTCTGGCGACTCCGATTGAAAGAGCGCAAGCGCTTCTTCCCCATTCGACGCGACGGCGACGCGGTAGCCCTCCCCCTCCAGAATATCAACGAGGCCGAGGCGGATGCTGGGGTCATCTTCAGCGATAAGTATATGTTTAGGATCAGCCATGAATTTTTAAAATAAAGGAGCAGCCGCTCGGTTGGTTTTCTTCAAGCGTAAGGGTGCCGCCCATTTCTTCGGCCAGCCGCGCGGCGATACTTAGGCCGAGGCCGCAACCCGGACGCTCAGATGTTAAACGATCGTCCGAACGATGAAATGCAGCGAAGACTTGCTTACGCTCGGAGGCGGGAATGCCGGGGCCATAATCGCTCACGCGTAGAGTCCAGCCATTCGGCTCGCTCGTCAGCACGAGCTCAGCTCGCTCGCCGGAAGCGGCGTATTTGGCGGCGTTATCGAGAAGGTTCAGTAGGATCTGCTCTAGGGCATCGCGGTCAATGTTCGCATAGACTTCGTCATCAGGAGTATCGACTGTCACACTCAAGCCATCCGCAAGTAGTCGATCTTGTTGCACACTGACTATTTTCACCACCGCACTGACCAGGTCGATCGCGTCGGCGTGACTACGGCGTTGCCCGCGCTCCAAGCGGCTGAAATCGAGCACGTTATTGACGAGGCGCGTAAGTCGCTGTGTCTCGTTGACAATGGTCTGCAAATATTCGCGTTGCTTGCTGGCGTCTTTGACTCGCCCGTCATGCAACATGTCTGCGAATAAACGAATACTGGTGAGCGGCGTCTTGAGTTCGTGCGAGACGTTGGCCACGAAGGTCGTTTTGCGCTCGGCATCGCGAGCATCGCGGCGCGCTTGCCAGATTAAAACGGTCGAGCCAAGCAGAATGGCTAAGCTGAGGCCGACGATAAAAAGCCCCCCGACCAGCCGAAAGCTACTGCCAAATGTATTGGCTCCATTGGCACGAAAGGTCTCGATCCGCCACTGCGGCAAGGCACTGCCCACGGCAAGAGAAAGCTCGGGAGCGGTCGGTGCTTGGCTACCGTATTTCGGCGCATAATCGCCCGCGACTACCTCGCCCTGCGCATCGACGAGGCGGAAGCGTAAACCGTCTTGCTGCGAGAGGCTGATCGCTTTGGAAAGCTCGGCGATTATCGCTTCACGATTCAGCCAGACGCCGATGTAGTTATCACTGTCAGGCAAGCCACTCCACGCCATCCATTGTTCTTCATCCTCGACCATTGAGGTGACCCACCCCCGACGAATGGGAGAGCTGGGCAGAGCACTTTGTTTGGCCTTCTGCGGCGGCGAGAGCTCGTCGGCTTCGGATTCCTGCTTCGCTACTTCGAGATCGAAGCGTTCACGACTCTGAGGCACGGGCGCAGCCGCCATTTCGGCGACCGAATCTGCGTCCTCAAGAGAGTTAAAAATGCTGCTCAAGCCGACTCGGTTATCGACATTGACCTTACGCACGGCGGCACGCTGCTCCTTTAGGGCATTGTTTTGAGCGACCACCTCTTGCTGCACTTCGTTCGCTTCTGATAAATTACCATAGCTAAAGTCGTCCATACCGATGGAGGCCGACGCAGGGGCGGCCGAATACGCATCGCTAGGCGCATCTGATTGAACTCTCTGCTCAGGCACAACGGGAGTCGCGTTTTTCCCTGCGTGGGCATCGTCCTTAAAATCAGGCAATGTCCACGGAAAACCGCTGTCCCCTGCTCGGATCGCCCCTGGCGAAGGCAGCTCGCCGCGCTCGCCAAACCAAGCGGTGACCGCATCCGCTCCACGGAAGTAAAAGCCCGCAGCCAAGTAGGGATTGCCACCGACCAATTCGGCGAGAGCAATGCGCGACCCAGGCACTTCGCGCACCGCGAGCAAGCCATCGGTCACGCCGTCGCGCACTTCTTCCATCAGTAAGTCGATACTCTCAGCGACCGAGGCAGTGCGATTGGCCAATGTGCCTGCGGCCAGCGATTCTACTCGATCCGCTTCACGCCCAAGTAACCACCACGCGGCACTCGCCATAGCCAGCGCCGCCCCGAAGAGGAGACACCAAGCAAATATGACGGGGCGGAAGCGCATGGTTCGGATGATCAGGGAATCGGCACTGATTGAGAAGCTTGAAATCTGAAGGGTCTTAACGTAGTGGCGACTTCAGTCGCCATCATGCAGAATGACCGCACAATGGATACGTCGACTGAAGTCGCCGCTACGACAGCAACCCTCACTGCACCGACTGCTGATTACGCGATTGGTAGCTATCGGCGCGATAGGACTTACGCTTTTCATTCGAGAGCCCTTCGGCTTCAACTTGATCGGCTTCACTCTCCATCACCGCGCTGGGCTCGGCCACAAAGTCGTCACCGAGAAAACCATAGTCGGCTGATATTTGCCCGACGACTCCGCGCAGGCGTTTAGCCGCTTCGTCCCGGTCGCCGGCATCGGCGTAAGCGATGGCTTCTTCTTTCGCCTCGGCCACGCGGTTATCCATCACATTTTGAGCGACATCTTTACGTGCCGCTGCAACCACATGCTCGACTTCATCCGTGTAAGTGATCGGCACGGAAATTTGCTGCGAGCGTGTGCGCGACTCCCCCACAGCTATGTAATTAACTTCGACCTCAATTAAATCATTGATCGCGCCGACGCTGCCTTTGGGCGCGCGCACTTCGAGCAAGGCGAGCTTTTCCAGACCGTTATAGACTTGGGGCATACGGAAGCGGGCAAGGTCGCCGTCTAGTTCAGCTTCGCGACCGAGGCTCTTGATAATCCGGGCTCCGCCACAAGGACGTACGATGATTTCGATATTCGTGGCGGCGACATTGAGTGCGTCGCCCAGCTCACCTGCGAAGATACGGGGCAAGTCATCAGCGTTCTCGACGAAGTAAGTATTGCCCTGCCCGGCTTCGGCCAGGGTCGTCATAATGTCTTCGTTGAAGCCAAGCCCGAGGCCGATCGTGCTGATAACGATGTCCTCACCCGCCAGGGCGCGACCAAGTGCACGAAAGTCCGAGACCTGAGAGGGGCCGTGATTGGCCAAGCCATCGGAGAGGAGAATCATGCGGTTGATGTAGCCGTTGTCCTGATGCCTACGCAGCTCGGCGGCGGCTTGATTGAGTCCTGCGTAAATCGCGGTGTTACCCCGAGCCGTGATCCTGCGTAGTTTGCTTTTAATTGAGGCTAGGCCTTCGCGGGTGGCCAACTGAGACGACACCAGCGTATCGACTTGATCGTCGTAGATAATGATCGAGACCATATCGCGTGAGCCGAGCCGACCGACTGCGACCTCAGCCGCCTGGATGGCTTGCTCCATTTTTTCGCCGCTCATGGAACCGGAACGATCTAATACGAGGCTCAGGTTGACGGGGGGGCGCTCCCGATCCGAGTGGACGAGTTCGGGGCGAATTGTAATTTGCACAACGACATCCTCCATTTGATTGGCGGGCACGACCGGGCGGTCGAGCGCGGCATCTATGTGGAGGATTTCCGTGGCTTGCTTGGCCGTAGCCGGCGCGGTAAAGCCGCAGACAAGTGCCGCGACGAGCGTGAGTAGAGTTCTTGGAATTCGGTTTTTCATGATGTCTTCTGTTTTTGGATAATGCGTGATTGCCCCCACAGAATACCAAATCGCCCGCCAAATGTCGTCATGACGGGGTAAAATGATTGTCAGGATTTTGTCATGGGTTGGGACAATCTTAATCCTAATCGTAATCTTAATCCTAATCTCTCACCGCCCAGGGGAGTAAGATTATGATTAAGACCGCGTACCTACACTTGACCCCATACCCGCAAACTCCATCGTTCTGCGCCTTATGACAGCTCCAGCATCTAGTAATTTAATGGAAGACATCGTCGGCCTCTGCAAACGCCGCGGGTTCATTTTTCAATCCTCCGAAATCTACGGCGGCTATAATGGATTTTACGACTACGGCCCTCTCGGCGTCGAACTTCGCAATAATATCAAACAAGCTTGGTGGCGGGACTTCGTGCAACGTCGCGACGACATGGAAGGCCTCGATTCCACCATCATCATGCACCCGAAGATCTGGAAAGCTTCCGGTCACGTAGATGGCTTCTCCGACCCCATGGTCGACTGCAAAGAGTCCAAGCTCCGCTACCGTGCCGACCAACTTTTCTTCGCGCCTGTCAATGTAGACGGTGAAACCATCGGCTACGTCTCTGTGGTCGAGTGCATCGATCAACAAGAAGTCGCCGAAAAGGCAGCCGCCGAGATGAAGCGCAAAATGGCTAAGCAAGGCGAGCTCGGCCCCATCGTGCTAAAGGACTACACCGAATCGAAACCAGAGGAACATGCGTTCATCCCCTCTCCCGCGACTGGCAAGCCCGGCTCCTTAACCGAACCGCGCGAATTCAAGCTCATGTTCGAGACCAAAGTGGGTCCACTTGCCGACGACTCTGCGGTCGCTTACCTCCGCCCCGAAACGGCGCAGGGCATCTTTGCCAATTACAAAAACATCGTCGATACCGGCCGTGTGAAGATACCCTTCGGCATCGCGCAAATCGGTAAGGCCTTCCGCAACGAAATCACACCGCGCAACTTCATCTTCCGCTCGCGCGAGTTCGAGCAGATGGAGATCGAATATTTCATCTCGCCCAATGCCGACTGGAAGGCACTGCACCGCGAATGGATCGATACCTGCACCAACTGGCTCGTCTCCATCGGCCTGCCTCGCGAAGGCATCACCGAAGACATCCACCCCGAAGACAAGCTCGCCTTTTACTCGCGAGCCACGACCGACCTCATGTTCAAGTTCCCACACGGTGAACAAGAACTCTGGGGGGTCGCTTGCCGCTCCGACTACGATCTGAAGCAGCACCAAGAGCACTCCGGCAAGTCGATGACCATCTTCGACGAAGAAGCGAAAGAGAAATACGTGCCCCACGTGATCGAGCCATCGCTCGGCGTCGACCGCACTCTCCTCGCCGTGCTCTCAGCAGCCTACACCGTAGACGAAGTGCCCAACGATAAGGGCAAAGTCGAGAAGCGCACCGTCCTTAAATTCAACCCGAAGATCGCACCGGTCAAAGCCGCCATCTTCCCACTGCTCAAGAACAAGCCTGAATTAGTCGAAGTCGCGCAGAAGCTTTACAAGAAACTACAACGCCGCTGGAACGTCTTTTACGACGCCTCCGGCGCGATTGGCCGCCGCTACCGTCGCCAAGACGAGATCGGCACACCGTTCGGCATCACGATCGATTTCGATACGATAGAAAAAGACGGCACCGTCACCCTACGCGACCGCGACACTTGCGAACAACGCCGCGTGACCGAAGACGAACTGGTCAAGTTCCTCGAAGAGCAAATCGACGGATAGTTGGCCTTTGTGGTAACAATTAAAGGAAAGCTACCTGAAACGTTTCTGACTTCACAATAGGCTTCGCCCGCATCCAACGCATGTATTTAGCGCTTAGATTCTCAATGTGCCGAGCCATAGCATTGCGGGCCTCGTCGCCATCTTGGCGACGAATCGCCTCATAAATGGCCAAATGCTCTTCAAAAACCAACATGGTGTTTTCCTTGGTGATCAAGTCCTTGGGAATTGAGCCCTGAGAAAAGGTCAGGGTCATCATTCGCTTAAGAATATTCGCACGCTCGAAGCGATCGGAGACGAACTGGTTGCCGGCCGCTTTAAATATGATCCGATGAAATTCAACGTCGAGATTCGATAACTCATCAAGAGAACGATTCCCCGACTTTGCCTTCGCGATGCGATTGGTCTCCGCTCGCATATTCTCAATAGTATCCTGCAGCTCCGCCAAGTGCTCTGCCTGGCGCAGCACAGCTGCACGACTGGCAGTATATAGCTCTAGCGCCTCCCGGAAGCCCAATAGCTCTTGAAACTGCTTCGTGTCCAGCTCAGGGGCGCCTTCGACAAGCTACACGCCGAAAAAATCTTCATACAAAAGCTCCTAAGCAAGTGTTACCCCGCAGGTTTTATCACACCCACGACCACCTAAGGGTCTTCATCCATTACGCCCGCTCAAGTAGCACGGGGCTCCAACCTTAGGCTCGGAGTTGCCGGCGCAGATCCAGCGTGTAGCGGAATTCGAGAGCTAGCTTTAGCTTGAAGCATTCTGGCTTACGGCCGGCCAGATCGTTGGCTTCTTGCCAGCGTTCAGCCCGGCGCTGCTCGGCTGCTTCGGCATCTTTCGGGCGGCCTTCGTAGACGGACCCATCCGGGTTCCCTCGCTATAAGCGCGAACCTTCATCTACGATTCGAGGCTTCGATACAGGCATTCCGCCTGTTGCCATATGCGACTGAGATCACAAAGAATTACGCCTGCTACGACAGCAATTTAAGTTCTAACTCAGCCTTCACATTCTGCTATTTTGGTAGTTTCACAGTCAACAGATCATAGAATGCTCGGCTGTGGTTATTGTGGGTCACGTGGCTAAGTTCATGAATGATGACATAATCAATCTGCGCTTTGGACCCCTGAATCAGATTCGGGTTCAAGTGAATTCGGTTGCCTCAGGTCAAATATCAACGACTTACGCATTTAAGTGCCGATGTGCGGGCAATAAAAAACGACTTACATATTCTGTAAGTCGTTAATTATAAATGGTGCCAAAGGGCAGATTTGAACTGCCGACCAAAGGCTTATGAGTCCTCTGCTCTACCACTGAGCTACTCTGGCGTAAAGTGGAAGTGGTAGAAAACTCTCCACTGAGATCAAGTCAAGCGATGAATTGGCCAAAAAAACGACTCTCCGTTGCCAGAGAGCCGTTTGTAAAATGTTTTGTAATGCGGCGCGTGCCGACGATTACGCTGGAATCAGTCTGATTACCAGGTGCGCTTCTTGTGACGATTGGACTTCAAACGCTTACGGCGTTTGTGGTTGTTCATCTTGAGGCGGCGTTTTTTCTTGAGGTTACCCATGTGTAAATTGCTTGTTGAAATTAGTGGAAAGAGGAGAAAGAGCCAGAATTGCCCCCCCGTGTAAAGCGTTTTTTCAAATCAGTTGCTGGGCGCGTGCCGCTTGAGCCCGTACCAGCACTGAGAGAACCGAGGCAAGCGCCTCGCTCGCGGTGGCGAAATCGGCCGATTGCCCGTCGGCGAAACCTTCGATTCGCTCGATCGCTTGCAGCCCATTTGTCGCGTTGGTCACGAAGACCGTCTCGGCCTCGCGTAATAGCTCGGGAAGATAGTGACCTTCTTCGATTTCGAGGTCGCGCGCGCTCAGCAGTGCTGCACGGGTCACACCAGGGAGGATGCCGGTGTCGAGCGACGGGGCGTGGAGGCGGTCGTCTTTGACAAAGAAGAGGTTGGCGGTCGTCGTTTCGGCCAGATTGCCCTCGGCATCGACTCGCAGGGTATCGTAGTAGCCTTGAGCGCGGGCGAGGCCGAGCAGGTGCATGGCCTCCATGTAGTTGTGCGTCTTGTGCCCCGCCAGTAGAGAACGTGGAAAAATTGGGCAGGTGGTATCGAGGCGCAAGCGGCGCCCCTCTGGCGCAGGGATCGGCGGGCGCGTATAGACGAAGAGGCGACTGCCCTCGGTCCCTTTGACCAGAGAGAGCTTGAGCGTGGCTTCGTCGAGATTTGTTGTCGTGACCAGCTCTCGGAGCGCGGCGAGGACGGCGTCTTCATTCGGAAGAACGAGGGCGAAGTGTTTAGCCGACTTAGCGAGCCGCGCCCAATGATCTTTCCAAAAGTAGAGTCGCCCGCCCGCGTAGCGCATCGTCTCAAAGAGACCAAAGCCATGTGCGAATGCGGAGCTGGCTGGATCGAGGTGAGCGCTCTCGCCGGGAGGAATTATGACGATGTCTGACATAGTTGATCGATAGTCTCGCGAATGGCGCGGGCTTTATCCAGGGTTTCTTCATACTCGGCCTCGGGCTCGGAGTCCCAGACGATGCCGCCGCCGACCTGGTAGTCGAGCTGGCCGTCTTTGAGGTGGAGGCTGCGGATGGCGATGTTAAACTCGGCATCGCCGTCGAAACCGATGTAGCCGATCGAGCCGCAGTAGGCACCGCGACGGGTAGGCTCCAGCTCTTCGATAATCTCCATGGCGCGGATCTTGGGCGCACCGGTGATGGAGCCGCCCGGAAAGAGCGCGGCCAGCGCATCGTAAACATCTTTGCCCTCGGCCAAGGTGGCTTTGACCCGCGCTGTCTGGTGCATGACGCGGGCGTAGTGCTCCAGCTGGTACAGCCCTTCGACCTGGACGGAGCCAAACTCGGCCACACGCCCCAGATCGTTACGCTCCAGATCGACGATCATGAGCAGCTCGGCGCGGTCTTTTTCGGAGACGCGGAGGGCAGCCTCGTGTTGAAGATTGGCATCGGCGTCGACTCCGCGTGGGCGGGTGCCTTTGATCGGACGCGTCTCCAATTGGCGGCCGCGTTTCTGCAAAAACTGCTCAGGCGAAGTGGAGATCAATTGCCAGTCGCCGAGGTCGAGGTAGGCACCGTAGGGTGCAGGGTTGCCTCGGCGAAGCGCTTGGTAGAGCTGCACGCTGTCGCCTTCGTAGGCACAGCGGGCGCGCTGCGAGAGGTTAACTTGATAGACATCGCCGCTACCGATGTAGTCGCGCACGCGCTGCACCGCAGTGCAGAAGTCGGCTTGCGAGAGGTTCCAGGTCCATTCGCTGCGACGAGCGGGGGGCTTCGACGCGACTGGCGTAGCATCGCTACACCCTTGTAGCGATGTCGCGCTAGCGACGTCTTCGACCATCGCCTGAAGTCGTTCGATCACTTGATTAGCGGGAGTCCGAAAATCGTGTCCAATCAAATAGAGCACACCCGTCTGATGATTGAGCGCAGCGACGCCCTCGTAGAGGCCAAAGTGCATATCGGGAATCGCACGATCATCTTCGGCCAATGCCGCGAGGGTTTCCAAGCGCCGACCATAGTCGTAGCTCAAGTAGCCGACCGCTCCACCCGTGAAAGGAATCTCGGGGTGTGGTTCAAGCACGTAAGGCTGCATGGCGCGGCGTAGCTCGGCCAAGTCGCCCGTGACGACTTGAAAAGGCTCGGCTCCGAAGAAGCTCCACTCCCCTAGCCCGTCGTTCGATTGCGCGCTATCGAGCACGAAGGGCAGGCGCTGGCGACCGAAGCGCTCGACCAATGCCTCTACGGAAGGCGGGGTATGAATTTCGAGGATTTTCACGATTCAAGTAGCGCAGCCATCCTGCCTGTGTGCCGAACGAAAACTGAACACAGGCAGGGTGCCTGTGCTACTAAACCCACTCTCACTTTCACTCTCACTTTCACTCTTTAGCTAGTGTCGGCTTGCGCGGTGGATCATCCAGAAGCCGATCCCTTGAAAGATAAGGTTCGGTAGCCAAATGAGCAGATCAGGGCGCAGCGCTGGACTGTCCTCCAGCCAACTGACCATGATGATGAGGAAGTAATAAGTCATCGCAATGACAAGCGCGATGCCGAGATTAGCGTAGGTCTCTTTACGCCCGACTTGAATCGCGAGCGGCACGCCAAACACGGCCAGCGAGAAGACAGAAAAGGCCAAGGCTAAATTCTTCTGAATATGCACCTGCACCTTGAGTCGATCTCGCGTCATTGGTTCGCCCGTCTCGACTTCTTTATCCAGCTCGGCCTGACGTCGATCCATAAGCTGAGCAAAAGTCATCTCCTTGGTGCGGAGGCGGCGTTTGCCTTCTTTATCGCCAAAGACCTGATCTAGCGGCAGCGCGATTGGCAGCTCACCGAAGAATAATGTGTCCGGCATATCCTCGCTAAAGGCTTCAGGATTGTCCGTGTCTCGCTGCTCCGCTGTGCCGTCTTTGAGGGTCAGGATCAGATCTTTGTTAACCTCGTCATAATCGAGCACGCCCTCGGCGGCGCGCATGAACAGCTTGACCCGCTTCTGCTCGTCGAGCTCCCAAATCCAAAAATCCTTCATGATCGAGCCATCACGCCCGCCCATGTAGATGACGTAGCCGGGGAACTCGTGGATGAAGCGACGCTCTTCAATAAAGCCGACGGGGTTATCCGTGAGCGCGCTCGCCATGAGTGCCTGCCGCTCTACCCGCGACTGGGGGGCGTAGTGTAAATTGATCAGCACCGCGATGACCATGCCGAAGAAAGCGATCAAAAACACCGGCGCTGCGATCTGGTAAAGGCTCAGGCCAGCTGACTTCATCGCGGTAATTTCGCGCTGCGAAGAGAGCCGCCCAAGAGCGATCAAGGTGCCAGTGAGCATACCCAGCGGCAGCGCAAACGACGCCACGTAAGGTATGAACAGACCCAGGACTTTAATAAAAACCCAGAAGTCGAGCTTACCCGCGACGACCAATTCAGCCACATCGCGGAGGGCATTCCCCACCAGCAACACAAATATAAAAAGGCCCATCGCCAGCCCAGTCGCGACGAGGATCTCTTTCAGTATATGTCGGTGCAGCAGACTGAGCATAAATGTAGTGACAAGTTTCCAGCTGGTCGGGGCAAGCACAATCCCATTTAGCAGCCAGCTCGACTTGTTCAACTGACAAACGCGGATTGCGTTTGTAGGAGCGTTGTCGCAGTTTCATTGTAATATGATGAAGCGTCTCGCCAGTCTCTACCTCCTGCTCGCGGCCAGTCTCGCGCAAGCCGTGCCAGTCGATTTCACACTCCGTCAAGAAGGCGCTGAAGTCGTCTTGCTCGCCGGTGAGTTCAACGACTGGACTCCGACCCCGATGCAAGCCAAGGAGGCAGGGATCTGGCAGGTGCAAGTCGAGGTCGAGCCAGGCGAGTATGGCTATAAATTTATCGTGGACGAAGTGTGGCTCTTCGATCCCACAAACGACACGGTCAAGGAAGTCGATGGCTCGACCAACTCAAAGCTTGTCGTGAGCACCCCCACCGCAAGCTCCGCACCAGCTAAAACGACGGCAGCACCGACCGATACGGCCGAACGCGATTGGAAAGACAGCATCACGGGCAAAACAATCGTCGCTCGACTGATCGACCTGGAGGGCAATTTCGCGGTACTCGAAATGAACGGGCAGTCGTTCAAAGTCCGCAAGGAACGCCTCCGCCCCAGCGACCAAGCCTACATCGCAGAGTGGAAAGCCAGCCGCCCGGCCTCAACAGTCGAAAGCAATACCACCGAGCCAAAGCAAAGCACCGAGCCAACCGGCAGCCCTTTCGATGCAAGCCTCAGGCCTAAGCAGATGCACACCTTCAGCCTGCCGATGAAGCAAAAAGTAAGCTACCTCTGGCGGCCTCGGAGCTTCGACCCGAAGCAAACACCCGAGAACATGCGTATCGCCATCGCTCTGCCGGACAACTTTGACCCCCAGCGGAAAGACAACAAAATCGCGATCATCAGCCAGACGGCTGACGCCGACGCCTCAAGTATCATCCACATGGATCAATACTACCGTCCGATCACAAGCGCGGGTTGGGTCTGCATCGCGGTCGACATCGAAGGTGACGAGTCGAAACGAAAAGATTGGTCAACCATCCACGACCGCTGGATCCTCGCTTACAGCGCGCTCCAATCGATGCACGAGGTATGGCCGGCATCCAAAGATTGGGGATTTGCCGCCTTCGGATTTTCTGGTGGCGCAGGCTACACCAACTACATCGGCGCGCAACTAGTGGAAGAGCGCTACGATCTGATTGGTCTATGGGCAGGCGGTTCCAACTGGATGGAGTATCATTTCAACGAAAAGCTGAAACCAAAAGCCGGCTACTATCGCGCACGCTACTTCCTCAGCTGGGGCACCCAAGACCAAGTCGCTAATCAAGGTAAGCAAGAACAGGTGCGCCAATGGGTCGAAGACAAGTTCCGTAAATTTCGCTTCGAAACCTACGAGGGCGGCCACTCGATCTTCCAGCCGCACATCGAGGCCGCTCTGATCTGGTTTAACGAATAATTTGAGATCATTAATTGTGCGGAGGTATCACTCATTCAAACCGTTCGTGGAATAAGACGATTTCCGACAACTCCTACCCACTCATCAGGCATCATCACTCTATTACTTATGACTCAAATCACCGCACTCGATCTCTCGAAAGAATATCCACGAAGCCCTAGAGCCACCCTAGCTGGTTATGTCGTCCTCCCGCGTATTCTGGACAAGTGCCGCGCAGTGATCGCTGGCAGCCTAGGAGAGTATCACTTTAATTGCCCCTTAGATAATCTGTTTTTATCCTTTGCGGCCATTGATGCGGATGCTTTCAAGGAATTCGTCGCAACAGGTGCTAACGATACTACCGTGGGAAAATGGGTCAACGAGCACGCGACCAAACATACTAAAGAAGAACTCGTGGCGTGGAATAACGACCTGCGTTACAAACGGATCAGCGAGATGCCGATCGAGCTACAGGTCTTCTTAGAAGGCTACATTCCCGAAAACCTCCCTGAAGGTAAGATCGTTTATTACTGGTTCGACGTCTACGATATCGAAGAAGGACGAATCTGATAGAAAACACTGAGTTCCATTGCGAAGGTTGTTTTTTATGCCCTCGGGTAAACACTGTAGCATAGGCATCCTGCCTGTGTCATCTTGATCGGCCACAGGCAGGATGCCTGCGCTACCTTATAGAGTTACTGACAAATTTCGCAATCACACCCGAAAACAGTGGAGATTCGCTTTTCAGCTTTCCAGAAGGCTGATTGCTCCCATGCTGCGAGTATGGAATCGAAGCAAAACAACGAAGTTATCCAAATTTTCAAAGACAGCGGAGCGCTCCTCGAGGGGCATTTCCTTCTTCGCTCGGGGCTGCACAGTGCGCATTTTTTTCAGTGCGCCCAAGTCTGCCAATACATGGATAAGGTGACTCGCCTCGCCGAGATCATGCTGCCGATGCTCAAACAATACGGTGCGACCACAGTGGTCGGCCCCGCGATGGGCGGACTCGTGATCGGGCAAGAGGTCGCCCGCCAGCTCGGCCTGCGCTTCGTCTTCCTTGAGAAGGTCGACGATAAACTCGCCCTGCGCCGCAATTTCAAATTCGCGCCCAACGAAAAAGTGCTCATCATCGAAGACGTCATCACCCGCGGCGGTCGTGTGCTCGAAGCGCTGACGCAGTGCCGCGCCCACGGAGCCGATCCCGTCGCCGTCGGCGTGATCGTCGACCGCAGCAACGGCGCGACCACTTTTGACGTGCCGCACCACAGTCTCGCTGAACTTAGCTTCCCCACATACTCATCCGACAATCTCCCATCCGAGCTTCAAGGCAGCGAAGCAACTAAGCCCGGAAGCTGATCAAACATTACTTGGGATTTGAATCACTTCGCCCCTTGGTATGGGAATCCGATATGCCAATCAACGGCCCAGTTAAGCCGCTCTTAAAGCGCCACAAATAATCTGCGAGTATACGAGCAAAGGTCTGTGCCGGCCTTTGATTCAAAACTACCGATACTCGATATTAGGCGAGCCCTGCAACAAATCATAGCCGCGGACTGCGTAGCACTGACAAAGGTGAAGTAAATTTGCTTTAGCAATAAATTCGCCAAAAAAGAAACCTCGTATCCTATCGTTTCTTTACAGAATCGAGGAAGGGCTTCCGACTTGATCAGTTTGAAGTCTCAACCGGCATTGGTCACTTCCTCGCTGCGTCTGCATTCCCAAATGCCCCAAAAGAAGCGCAAAGCATAAAACAGCTCGACCAGCGATGGACGCAAATTCGCGAGCTACGAAATCGAGTCTTCCACCGCGAGCGAATCATCCACTTGAAAGATTTGGAGACACAACACGACTCAATCATCGATTTTATAAGTTGGATGAATCATAACCTCAGCGCATTAGTCAAAAACACAGGGAACTGGTCTGGTGCTTTTAAATAAAATATACTTCATAAGTGAGGTAAGATTCGAGCGTGTTGATGTGTCTTATGTATGATGGCGTCTGTAAGATACAGTCCCGCAAATCTAACTAAATAAGAATAATACTATGAAAAACATACTCAAATACCTCGCAGCTTTCATGCTGTTTATCGCTTCTGTAAATGCAGAATCTCTCGTCAATGTTGCTGGTGCTAGTGGTATCGCTGTCGGCGGTTACGATACGGTGGCGTTTTTTACAGCAGGAGCGCCTGTGCATGGTGACCCGTCGATTAGTGCTAAACATGAGGGGGCAACTTACATCTTCTCTAGTAAGGAAAACCAAAAGAAGTTTAAGGCGAATCCTGAGAGTTATGTGCCACAATGTGGTGGGTTTTGTGCTTATGGCGTATCCGTGAACGCTTTGTTTCCGGTCGATATTAACACATGGCAGATTCGTAATGGTAAGTTGTATTTCAACTTGAATCCGAAGATTCTGAAAGTGTTTAATGGTGACTTTGATAAGAACGTCGCAAAGGCGCAAAAGAATTGGCCAAAGCTTGTCGCTAAAAACGCAAAATAATCAAAAATATAGCACTGAATCTATTTACGGATGACTTCAATTATATCGCAGGTTCTTTATGGTTTATAACGATGTCTACCTCATCTTGCTGGTGAGGTGGACTATTATGATGCATACAAACAATGAAAATTGGCTTGATCGACTTTCGAGCAAGCAGGTGGATGAGCGCGACGGTGCGATCGTTGATTTACGTGTTATGTTGATGAAAGCACTGCACGCTGCGATACCTGGGCGTCATGGATCATGATGAAGCATTTTTAGAGGATATGACACAGGTCTCTCTCTTACGGATATTGGATCGCCTCGATACTTTTAATGGGCGCAGTCGTTTTTCTTCCTGGGCGATTGCTATCGCGACACGAATTACATTCAATGAATTACGTCGTCGTGAATGGAAGAATGCATCGTTGGACGCACTTAAAGAAGACGGATTGATCATCGATAAGGCGACAGAGCCTGCCGAGAATATTGCCGGCACTGAGCTGTCACAATCGATCCGGGAGTTGATTTTCAAGGAACTGACTTTACGTCAAAGAGACGCCTTGATTGCGGAGCTTGATGGGATGCCACAAGGTGAGATTGCCCATCTTCTCGGAGGCACGCGCAATAATGTATACAAGTTGTGTCATGACGCTCGCAAAGCGCTCCGAAGAGCGCTTGAACGAAAAGGGATCACATCATTCAATCAGATTGATCTGTTAACAGAAATTAGACAGGAAGAAACACAGTGAATTTATCTTCTGAAAAAATTGAGGCTCTCGTGGGATTTTTAAAGATCACGCGTGAGCGAGAGTTAAACTGTAATGAGTGCTTAGAATATGTAGCAGAACTTGCAGATCTTGAACTGAGTGGAGTGAAGATTCCAGAAGCGTTGGAGGCGGTGGAACATCATTTGAGTATTTGCGCTGAATGCCGTGAAGAATATGAGGTGCTCCAGTTAGCACTCAAGGAGATGGATTCTGACGCGGGATCGGACGGGTGAGCCAATTATTAAAATCGATTCGTAACTGTCGTGTCTGCGCGGATGCGTTGCCTCACGAACCCAGACCTATTTGTGCGATGAGTTCCCGCTCCAAGATCGTAATAGTCGGGCAAGCACCGGGCGCAAAAGTTCACGCGTCAGGCGTGCCTTGGCAGGATGCCAGTGGGCGGAAATTACGAGAGTGGTTAGCAGTCGATGACGCTTCCTTTTATGATCCTGACAAGTTCGCGCTCATCCCCATGGGATTCTGTTATCCCGGTAAAGGTTCTTCGGGCGACTTGCCGCCGCGCAAGGAATGTGCGCCTCTCTGGCATGAGCGTCTATTTGGTGAAATGAAGGCATCGAGTTTGGTTCTGTTGATTGGCCTCTATGCTCAGAACTATTATTTAAAAGGCCGCGGGCATTCAACGTTGACCGAAAATGTGCGCTCCTTTCAGGACTTCTTACCGAAATACCTACCTCTTCCGCACCCTTCACCTCGAAACCGTCTTTGGTTTATCCGTAACCCGTGGTTTCAGGATGAAGTGCTGCCCGAGTTGCGAGCAAGGGTGAAAGCTGAGGCCTGAGGGCTGAAAAAGATGACATCCTTGAACAGCATAATAGTTGAAGGACGTCACTGAGTTGATCGATAACGGCAAACTCACGAATTCTGATCAGGAATAAACGGCCACTGCGAAAGAACACGGCACAACGTGCCGTATCTACACTTTAATCCCTAGTTTCTCACTTCACCAAATCCATGCCCTCACAACTCACTATCGTTGCCAACGTCCACGCTAGGTCTGGGAAGGTCGACCTCGTGAAACCAGAGCTTCTCAAACTCATTGAGCCTACGCTCGCGGAAGGAGGCTGTATCAACCACAACCTGCACTAGAACAAAGTGAACCCTGCGCATTTTATGTTCTATGAGAACTAGGAAACACGCGAACTGTGGCAGACGCACATGGGCAACCAACATCTGGCTGACTACGTGGCTGCCACACGGCTTTTTCATTTGACGGTGTGATTTGCGACTAGCTGGTATGCGAAGCTGATTTTATGTTGTGCCCGTTGCTTGATTCCAGCCCACGATTCTTGAGGCAAAAGTTGCGCCTTGATTGTGAG